>Ga0208849_1000434_pt1 | contig 39388 bp, 41 predicted proteins | sample NGESurdeep072012_10_FD_184470 | JGI IMG/M metagenome (GOLD analysis project Ga0208849, IMG submission 184470) | Arctic peat soil microbial communities from Barrow, Alaska - NGEE Surface sample 53-3 deep-072012 (SPAdes) | ecosystem: Environmental > Terrestrial > Soil > Wetlands > Peat ... | reverse complement strand
TGATCGAAGCGGCCAACCTGATCCTTGCCAGAGGACAGCCATGGACAAGATACCCAGCCGCCTAACATGGTTGCTTCCCCGCTGCGCGGGGCAGGAGTTTAGCTAAAGATCCTCCCCCGCAAGCGCAGCGCCGCGGGGGAGGGGGACCGCGACGGCGCAGCCGGCGTGGTGGAAGGGGCGCAAGGCGGCAGCCAACCTGATCTGGATCCACTAGACGCTGGCAATGACGCTCTGAAAGAGCAAAGCCCCATCCGCCGAGCCTAGATCGACTTCGAAGGCCCGGTCTGGATGGGGCATCAGGCCCAGCACGTTGCCGGCCTGGCTGACAATGCCGGCGATCGCCCGCGCGGAACCATTGGGATTCTCGCAATAGCGAAAGACGACCTGGCCCTCGCCTTCCAGCCGATCGAGTGTCTCGTCGTCGGCGAAGTAGTTACCCTCGCCATTGCCAATGGTCATGGTCGCTTGCCGGTGGTCCTGAAAGGCGGCGGTGAAGCGGGTCTGCAGATTGACCACTTCCAGATCGACGCTCTTGCAGACGTAGTTCATCCCGGCGTTGCGCAGGAGCGCACCGGGCAGAAGGCCGGCCTCGCAGAGAACTTGAAAGCCGTTGCAGATGCCGGCTACCGCGACGCCGCGATCCGCCGCCGCCCTGACCTCGGCCATCACCGGAGACAACGCCGCCATCGCCCCGCAGCGAAGATAGTCGCCATGGGCGAAACCGCCGGGCAAAACGATCAGGTCCAGATCAGCGGGCAGGGCGGTCTGCCGATGCCAGACCATCTCGACGGCCGCCCCGGTCGATCGCTCGATGGCCACCTTGCAGTCGCGGTCGCAGTTGGAGCCGGGGAAGACAATGACCGCGGCCTTCATGGTCAGGCGACCTCCACGCGGTAGCCTTCGATCACCGGATTGGCCAGCAGGGTCTCGCACATCGCCTCGACCTGGCGTTCCGCGGCGCCCCGGTCGTCGACGTCGAGCTCGAAGTCGATCACGCGGCCGATCCGCACCTCGCTGACTTTCGGCCAGCCTAGGCCGTGCAGCGCGGCCTCGACGGCCTTGCCCTGAACGTCGAGCACCCCAGGTTTGAGGAAAACGTGGACGGTCGCCTTCATGGTCAGCCGGCCGGGGCGCCCGTCACGCAATGCCGCCCTGAATCACCGTCGGCATCTCCTTCATGATTCCCAGGCGCCGGGCGACTTCGGTGTAGTTCTCGATGACCGCCCCGAGATCGCGGCGGAACCGGTCCTTGTCCATCTTTTCGTTGGTCGAGGAATCCCACAGCCGGCAGCTGTCGGGACTGATCTCGTCGGCCAGCACGATCCGCGAAAAATCGTTGTCCCAAACCCGCCCGTACTCGATCTTGAAGTCGACCAGGGTGATGCCGACGGCCCCGAACAATCCGGTTAGGAAGTCGTTGATCCTCAAGGTGGTGGCCATCATGTCGTCGATCTCCTGGGTCGCGGCCCAGTTGAAGGCGGTGATGTGTTCCTCGGCGACCATCGGATCGCCGAGCTTGTCGTCCTTCAGGTAGAATTCGATGATCGAGCGCGGCAGGGCCTCGCCTTCCGGCAGGCCCAGACGCTTCGACAGCGAGCCGGCGGCGATGTTGCGGCAGACGACCTCGAGCGGGATTATCTCAACCTTCTTGATCAGCTGCTCACGCAGGTTCAGACGTTTGATGAAGTGGTTCTGGACCCCGATGGTGTTGAGCCGGGTCATCACATACTCGCTGATGCGATTGTTGATGACGCCCTTTCCCTCGAGCACCGCTTTCTTTTGGCCGTCGAAGGCCGTGGCCTCGTCCTTGAAATACTGGATGAGCGTGTCTGGCTCGGGTCCCTCGTAGAGAATCTTGGCCTTGCCTTCGTAGATTTTCTTACGGCGGGTCATGGGGTTGGACTTCCTCCGGCCAGGCGTCGGTAGCGGAAATGAAAGCGCGCGCCGGCGGCTTGTCCGGCGCGCGGGATCCGACTTTGGGTCGCGTCTGGCTTGATCAAGACAATTGGCAGCTTACCCCGAACACGACCCTCCGCGCAAACCCGCGCTTGGCCCTGGCGGGCCGTCCCGGTCAAGCTTAATCGTGGCGTTTCTCAAACGGGGCGAACGGATGACGACGCAAGACCTCGCAGCCAAGCCCAAGGCCACATACGGGCGCCTGGGCGCCGCGAAGCTGACCTATCGCGGCTTGCCGCGCCATGGTCTGGGCGATGCCTACCACGTGCTCCTCACCATGCCGCTTGGGGCTTTTTTCGCGGTCATGGCGGCCGCCTTCCTGAGCCTGAACACACTTTTCGCCAGCCTCTATCTGATCGATCCGGGTGGCCTCACCGGCGCGCGGCCTGGCAACTTTCTCGATGCCTTCTTCTTCTCCGTTCAGACCCTGGGCACCCTCGGCTACGGGGTGGTTTCCCCCCGGAGCCTCTATTGCAACATCGTGGTGACGGGCGAGACGTTCGTCGGCTTGTTCAACCTGGCGATTGCGACGGGGCTGTTGTTCGCCCGCATCTCGCGGCCGACGGCCAGGATCATGTTCTCGAACGCAGCGGTGGTCAGTGACTTCGAAGGCGCGCCGACGCTGATGTTCCGGGCCGCCAATTACCGGCGCAACCTGGTCGTCGAGGCCGAGGTCACCGTCTCGCTTCTGCACGATGTCGCCGATGCCCACGGCGCCGTCATGCGCCGGTTCAGCGATCTTCCCGTGCTGCGCGCGCGTTCGCCGCTGTTTTTCATGACCTGGCAGGTGATGCACAAGATCGACGAGGCCAGCCCGCTCTTCGGTGAAACCGTCGAGAGCCTCCTGGCCAAGCGCGCCGAAATCCTGGTGGTGATGAAGGGACTGGACGAAACTTTCGTCTCGACCATTCACGCGCGAACCTCCTACACGCCCGACGAGATTGTCTGGGGTCGCAGGTTGGCCGATCTGTTCACCAACGACGAGACGGGCAAGCTGGTCATCGATTTTCGCCGATTTCACGAGATCGTCTAGCAGTTCGGCCGCCTTGCGATTGCCCGCCATGGCCGGGCGGGATATGAGCCCCCTTGGTGGGCGAGCGGAAGTGTAGATGAGCAGCTTAGACAATCGCGAAAAGGGCTTTGAAAAGAAGTTCGCCAACGACCAGGAGTTGGAATTCCGCGCCACCGCCCGGCGCAACCGCCTGCTGGGAGAATGGGCGGCCGGCCTGATGGGACTGGAGAACGTCGCCGATTACGCGCGCGCCGTGGTCAAATCTGATTTCGAACAACCCGGCGACGAAGACGTGCTTCGCAAGGTGACCCAGGATCTGATCGGCGCCGGGCTCAATCTTCACGAAGGCGATGTGCGCGCAAAGATGGACGAGCTACTGGCCATAGCGCGGGGCCAGGTCAGGGCCGGGACTTAGGACAAAGCGCTTGAAGTTCCTTCGACGTCCGTCTAATTAGGCGTTCGTCTAAGGAAACATAGCCATGCCGGATAACGATTTTGCCGTGCTGCTCGGCTTCTTCAAAGCCATGGGCAACGAAAGCCGTCTTCGGATCGTCGGCCTACTGGCGACCGGTGAACGCAGCGGCCAGGAACTGGCCGAACTTCTCGATCTGAAAGAGCCGACGATCTCGCACCACATCGGGGTGCTTCGGCGCATTGGCCTGGTCACCGCGCGCGCGGAGGGCGTCACTCACTGGTATGCGTTGCAGCCGCAAACCTTGACCGATCTCAACCGGGCGCTGTTCGATCAACGCGCCATCGCCGCGATCGCCGCGCCGGCCAGGAGCTTCGATGAGAAGGTGCTGTCGGCGTTTGTCGGCGACGATGGCGCGCTCAAGCAGATTCCCGCCAGCCGTCGAAAGCGCCGGATCATTCTCGAATGGCTGGTCGATCAGTTCGTCGAGGATCGCCGCTATGCCGAATCCGAGGTCAATGAACAGCTGCAGCGCCGGCACTGGGACAGCGCCACCCTGCGCCGCGAACTCATTGGCTATGGGATGATGGCGCGAGAGGCGGGCCAGTACTGGCGCCAGCCCAGGGAGGCTTGGCTGGCCAAGTGACCTTTCAAGTCTGCGCGTCAGCCGCCGGCGACGCGCTCCTGACCTTCGCAAGCCGCCGCAGAGTGCGCATGCGCATCCGCCAGCCGATGAGGAAGAGGATGAAGAGAGCCAGGGGCGTCGCACCGGCAATGTGGGTCCGCAGGGCCATGATCAGCCCTAGAAACAGCGGCGGCGTGAACACCATCAACAGCAGCAGGAACCATCGGACCGACGAGGTGACCTCGGGCGAAACCAGATTGGCGATCAGCGCGGCATAGGCCCACACGGCCGCCAGCAGAAGCCCGATGGCGACCACCAGGAGGCCATAGACGAGCATGGTCGCCTGCAACGTTCCATGCGAGTGGGCCAGTTGGGTCGCGGCCGGCAGCAGCGCGACCAGAGCGAGCATGCCGAGGGTGAGGATGCTAACCGGAGCGTCCACGGTATGGACCAGCGCCATGAACCGCCGATGCGCCAGCCAGTAGACGCTGATCACCACGAAGCTGAGCGCATAGGCGTCTAGCTTGGGGGCCAGGTCGGCCCACAGGCTGGCGAGCCCGCCATCCCAGACCCTCGGCCCGTGCAGGTCGAAGGCCAAGAGGGTGATGGCGATGGCGAAAACGCCGTCGGAAAGCTGGATCAGCCGGTCGAACCACTGGCGCTGGCGCCCAACGTCCAGTTTATCCTGCGTTTCCCGCCGTTCGGCCGCCCCGTTCGCCACGTTTCCCGTCAGTCCCTTCCAACCGCCCCCTCGTCGCCGAACACCCGGGCGAAGATGGCGTCAACCTGTTTGAAGTGCCAATCGTTGTCGAACAGGGCCTCGAGATCCTGGTCGGTGAGATGCGATCCGACGTTCGGATCCGCCTTGAGGAGATCGGCGAACGCCCCCTCTCCCCGCCGGGCCTTCATGGCGTTTTCCTGCACCGCCGCGTAGGCCGCTTCTCGCGCAAGCCCTTTCTGGGTCAGGGCCAGAAGCACGCGCTGCGAATGCACCAGACCCCCCAACCGCTCGAGATTGCGGCGCATGTTTTCCGGATAGACCACCAGCCGCTCGACCAGCCCCGCCAGGCGATGAAGGGCGAAATCGAGATGGATCGTGGTGTCCGGCGCGATGACGCGTTCGACCGAGGAATGGCTGATGTCACGCTCGTGCCAGAGAGCGACGTTTTCCAGCGCCGGGATCACCGCGGCGCGGACCAGTCGGGCGAGGCCGGTGAGGTTCTCGCTTAGGATCGGATTGCGCTTGTGCGGCATGGCCGATGAGCCCTTCTGGCCGGCGTCGAACGGCTCTTCGACTTCCAGCACCTCGGTCCTTTGCAGGTGACGGATTTCGGTCGCCAGGCGCTCGATGGACGAGGCGACGACGGCCAGGGTGGCGAAATAGGCGGCGTGGCGATCGCGCGGAATCACCTGGCTCGACACCGGCTCGGGGCGCAGGCCCAGCTTTTCGGCGACATGGGCCTCGACGGCCGGATTGACGCTGGCGAAGGTGCCGACGGGACCCGAAATCGCGCAGGTGGCGATCTCGAACCGCGCCATGGCCAGCCGCTTGCGCGCGCGCACGAACTCGGCGTAGTGGCCGGCGAGCTTGAGGCCAAAGGTCGTCGGTTCGGCATGAATGCCGTGGCTGCGGCCAACACACGGCGTCAGGCGATGCTCAAAGGCGCGCGTCTTCAGGGCCGCCAGAACCCTCTCGACGCCGTCCAGCAGCAGATCGGTGGCCCGGGTGAGTTGCACCGCCAGTGCGGTGTCGTTGACGTCGGAAGAGGTCATGCCCTGATGCAGGTAGCGCGCGTCGGGTCCGACGATCTCGGTGACGTGGGTCAGAAAGGCGATGACATCGTGGCGGGTCTCGCCCTCGATTTCATCGATCCGATCGACGTCGAAGACCGCCCTGCCGCCACGCTCCCAGATCGCCTTTGCCGCCAGCTTGGGGATGACGCCAAGCTCGGCCATGGCGTCGGCCGCATGGGCCTCGATCTCGAACATGATCCTAAATCGTGTCTGCGGCGACCAGATTTCCGCCGCCTGCGGCCGTGCGTAACGGGCGATCATGCGGGTCTCATAGCCTTGCCTCCGATGAGAGGAAAGCGAGCGGCCATGCTCAAGCCTGCCTGGCGCTACGCTCGGCCGCGGCCTGGGCGAGGCGCCGGGCCAAGCCGAAGGCGCCCAGCAGATAGTGGAAAGCGGCCCAGGCATAGAACAGCAGCGTGACGACGATGCCCTGGCGCGTGGCGACGATCAGCGCGCCTTTGCAGCGGGCGTCGAGGACGGCCCCCCCACCCGCGCGCGCGACACCGCCGGGACAGTCGACCGCAAACGGAGCGGCGCCGTGGCCCGCGTGGGTCAGGCCGGACAGTGAGCGCAATAGGCCGGAGCCGGCGGTGGGGTGGGTGAAGTGAAACTGCGCCAGTTGATCGATGATCCAGCCGGTGAACAAAGGGCCGCCGCCGAGCGCGATGATGTTGAGCACTAGAAACAACAGCGCCGTCGCCGTGGCCCGCCTGCGGCTCTCGACCACGTTCTGCACCACCCCGAAGGTCGGACCCAGATAGGTGTAATGGAAGATGCCTGGAAGCAGGAGGATCAGCGCGGCGGTTCGCCAGTTGGGCTCGGAATAGGCGAGGATGTAGATCGGTGTGGCGATGGCCAGGCCGATGGCCGGAACAAGTGCATACCAGCGCGCACCACGCCGGCTCGCCCAATCGGTGATCAGGCCGCCTGCCAGGGTGCCAATGCCGGAGGAAAATCCCCCGACCAGGCCGAAGATCAGGCCCACGGTCGCATAATCGAGGCCAAAGGCGCGGATAAAATACGGCGCCCCGAACGCCCCAGAGCCATAGCCCCCGAACGAGGCCAGGGTGACGCCGATGACCATGTTCAACACTGGCCAGGAACCGAACAGATTGCGGGCGACGGCCATCAGCTCGCTCGCCTCGCCGGCCAGCGAGAATGCCGCCTTGGCGGGAGGGGCGTGAGCGGTCACATCCTCTGGCAAGGCGGGCCGCTCGGGGGGATCGGAATGCCCGCGCGGCGGCTCGCGCACGATGAGCTTGATGAGCAGGGCCAGGATCACCCCAGGCGCACCGACGACCATGAACGCCACGCGCCAGCCATAGGTCTTGGCCAGCCAGCCGCCGGCGACCGCTCCGATCATGCTCCCCAGGGGAATGCCGAACGAATAGACCGAAAGGGCCGAGGCGCGCCGCTTGGGTTCGTAATAGTCCGAGATCAGCGAGTGGGCGGGCGGCGAGCAGCCCGCCTCGCCGACACCGACGCCGACCCGCAGCGCCAGCAACTGGACGAAGCCGCCGGCGAAACCGCAGGCCACGGTGAAACCCGACCAGACGACCATGGCCAGCGAAATGATCGACACCCGATTCCAGCGCTCGGCCAGCCGGGCGATCGGGATGCCCAGCAGCGTGTAGAGCACCGCGAACGACAGTCCCCCCAGAAGACCAAGCTGGGTGTCGGAGAGCTTGAGGTCGAGCTTGATCGCTTGGCCGATGGTTGAAATGATCGTCCGGTCGATGAAGTTGAACGTGTAGGCCAGCACCAGCAGGCTGAGCACGGCGCTCTTATAGCCGCGCGAAAATAGCGGCGTTCCCGTCGAAGGCGCCGTGTCGGAGGCGGCCAGGTCGGTCGTTTCTGGACGGTTGGCCAAACTCACGCCTTGTCTTCGCGCGCCGCTGGCGGCAGAGCGAGCCGCTGCACAGCCTTTTTCGAGGGAAGAGTGATGGAACTGATCATTGGCGACAAGCGGCTGTCGAGCTGGTCGATGCGGCCATGGCTGGCGCTCAAGCACACCGGGACCCCGTTCACCGAAACGCCGGTCCGATTGCGGCGGCTGGAAACCGATGCGGATATCATCCGCGCCGGCTCGCCGTCCGGCCTGGCGCCGGCGCTCAAGGACGGCGAGCTGATCGTCTGGGACAGCCTGGCGATCTGCGAATATCTCGCCGAGGCGTTTCCGGCCGCCGGGCTGTGGCCGACCGACAAGACCGCGCGCGCGCTTGGCCGGGCCGCGGCGGCCGAGATGCACTCGGGATTTTCATCCCTTCGCGGCGAATGTCCGATGGATCTTGCTCTACGGGTCAGCGTCGACGTCGCCGAATCGACTCACAAGGAAGTGCGCCGCATCGTGGCGTTGTGGAGCGGCCTGCTGACGCGCTTTGGCGGCCCGTTCCTGACCGGCGCCTGGTCGATCGCCGACGCTTTCTTCACGCCGGTGGCCACGCGCTTTCGCAGCTACGGCCTGCACCTGGGTGACTACGGCGACCAGGGCGCGGCCGCGGCCTACGCCGAGCGCCTCTTATCCGCGCCTGAGTTCCTGGAATGGGAAGCGGGGGCGAGGGCCGAGGGGGCCTAGACCATCTTCGGACCATACCTGGATCGGCCTTGCGCCCCTTCCGTCACGGCGCAAGCAAACGCGCCGCGCCACCTTCCCCGCGTTGCGGGGCAGGAGTTTTACTAAATTCCTCACCCGCGCAGCGGGGGAGGGGGACCACGAAGTGGTGGAGGGGGCGCAAGGCGGGGGTAAACCTGATCGGAATTGGCTCCAGCCGCGCCGACTGATGCTTAGAACAATCCCAGCGCCTTGAAGCTGGCCACGCCGTCGCGGCCGACGACGAGGTGGTCATGGACGACGATCTTCAGGGGCTTGCCGGCGTCGACGACCTGGCGGGTCATGTCGATGTCGGCGGCAGATGGGGTAGGATCGCCAGAGGGATGGTTGTGGACCAGGATCACCGCGCTGGCCGAGACCTCGAGCGCCCGGCGCATGACTTCGCGCGGATAGACGGGGGCGTGGTCGACGGTCCCCTGGTTCATCATCTCATCGACGATCAGCTGGTTCTTCTTGTCGAGATAAAGCACCCGGAACTGCTCCCGCGCTTCATGGGCCAGGGCAACGCGGACGTAGGCGACAAGGGCGCTCCAAGAGGAGATGACCGTGCGCTTCTTTGCCTCCTGGCGGCCGATCCGCAAGGTGGCCTGATGCAGAAGCTTGAGATCGAGCGCGCTGGCCGGGCCGATGCCGGGCGCCGTCTTCAGCTCATCGAGGGTGGCTCCAAAGACGCCGGCCAGACCCCCGAAACGCGCCAGCAACGCCTTGGCGATCGGCTTGATCTCGCCGCGCGGCAGGCTGCGCGCCAAGAGAAGCTCGAGCAGTTCATAGTCGGGCAGGGCCTCGAAGCTGATCGCCGCCCGCGTGCGAAGCCGCGCGCGGTGGCCCGCGTGCTGGGCGGCGGCGAGCGGCCGCACGCAACGGGGCGCGCCTTGAGCTATCGTGAACAGGCCCGGTGATACTTCGGCCATTTCCGCGGGTGAGGCCACGGCTCCGTTCCCCTAAGTCGCGATTGCGAACAAACTAGGAACAAACGCGCGGCAGGGCCAGCGAAATTTATCGGCCGTCAGGCGAGGCCAGGGGCGGCGGGGTTGAAAAGACCGAGCGGCGAGGCGGTGAATACCTCGTAGCCCGTTTGCGTGACGCCGACGGAGTGCTCGCACTGGGCCGAAAGCGATTTATCGCGGGTGACCGCGGTCCATCCGTCATTGAGCAGCTTCACCTGGTATTTGCCCAGATTGACCATCGGCTCGATGGTGAAGAACATTCCAGGGGCGAGAACCTCTCCAAAACCCCGCCGCCCGTAGTGCAGAATGTTGGGCGCGTCGTGGAACACCTGGCCCAGGCCGTGGCCGCAGAAATCGCGCACCACGCTGCAGCGCATCGATTCGACATAGGTCTGGATGGCATGGCCGATGTCCCCCAGCTTGGCCCCCGGCCTGACCTGGGCCAGTCCCCGGGCCAGCGCCTCATAGGTGACGTCGATTAGCCGCCGCGCCCTGGGCGCCACCTCGCCGACCCCGTACATGCGCGAATGATCGCCGTGCCAGCCGTCGACGATGACGGTGATGTCGATGTTGGCGATGTCGCCCTCGCGCAGAGCCCGCTCACCGGGAATGCCGTGGCAGACGACATGGTTGGGCGAGATGCACAGGGTGTGGGTATAGCCCCGATAGTAGAGGCAGGCGGGCAGGGCCCCGTGGTCGAGCGTGAACTCGCGGGCCAGCCGATCGAGCTTCGCGGTCGTTACCCCCGGCGTGACGAGCGGCGTCAGCATGTCCAGGCACTCGGCGGCCAGGCGGCCGGCCGCGCGCATGCCGGCGAACGCCGCGGGGCCGTGCACCTTGATGTGCGCGCTGCGGACCGGCGGGTGGGTTACTTCGTCGACTAGAGCCATGGTTGTTCTTGTCTGGGCGCGCCCTACGCCTGGTCAACCCAGGGCAGGCGGCCCGCGATGCGGATTTCCTGTTCGCTTATCTCGCAAGCATAGCACAAAACTTCAACGCCCGCCCGCGCCGCCGCGATCAGGGCGACCGCGTAGGTCGAATCAAGATCGGCGCAGGCGGCGAAGCGATTGCAGTCGGTTCGCTGGATGACGAACAGCTGCACGGCCCGTGCGCCCGATGCGGCCGCCTGCGAAAGTTCTCGCAGATGGCGCGATGAACGGGCGGCGACGCAGTCGGGAAACTCGGCCAAGGCGCCGCTTCTGCGCAGATGGCAGTTCTTGACCTCGAGCCAGCAGGGCGGCCGCTCCGGATGTTCGAGCAGGAAGTCGATCCGGCTCGCCTGACCTAGCCGAACCTCGCGCCGGTGCGCCGCATAGCCGGAGAGTTCCGGGATGGCGCCCGACGCCAGCGCGTCGGCGACCAGGCGATTGGGATGCATTGTGTTGACGCCCACCAGGGCCCCGTCCGCCTCGACCAACTCCAGGGTCCAGGCGAGTTTGCGCTTCGGTCCCGCCGCCGGCGAAACCCACAGACCCATTCCCGCCGCGCACAGCCCCAGCATGGCGCCAGGATTCGGACAATGGGCGGTGACAGCCCGGCCATCGTCCAGGATCACGTCGGCGAAGAAGCGCTTGTAACGCGCGGCCAGGCGCCCGTGCGCCATCGGTTGCGGCAGAAGCATGCGCGGCCTATGCCCCGGCAACGGGTTCCACGTCCACTTGAGAAGGCCGGTCATGGCGATCAGCAAGCGCGTCACCGCCGCGGCCCTGATCATCGGCGACGAGATCCTCTCGGGCCGCACCCAGGATACCAACCTTGGCGACATCGCCCGCTATCTGGCCCCGTTCGGGGTCGATCTGGCTGAAGTCCGCGTGGTCCCCGACGACGTGGACGAAATCGTCGCGGCCCTCAACGCCCTTAGGCAGAAGTACGACTATGTGATTACCACTGGGGGCATCGGCCCGACGCACGATGACATCACCGCCGACTGCGTGGCCCAGGCCTTCGGCGTTCCGCTCGAGGAGCACCCGGAAATCCTGGCGCTGATGACCGCGCGCTGGGGCGGTGAGCTCAATGCCGCGCGCCGGCGGATGGCGCGAGTGCCGCGCGGGGGCAGCCTGGTCAAGAATCCGGTGCAGGGCCCGCCGGGATTCCAGATCGGCAATGTCTTCGTCCTGGCCGGAGTCCCGCAGATCATGCGCGGCATGCTCGAAGACGTCGGGCCTCGCCTGCGCACCGCGGCGGTGATCGTCACGCGAACCGTCCGCGTCGAGGGAACCGGCGAGGGCGCGATCGCCGCCCCTCTCGAATCCCTGGCCAAGGCCCACCCCGCCTTGTCGCTGGGCAGCTATCCCTTCTTCGGGCCGGCCGGATACGGAACCAACCTGGTCATTCGCGGCCGCGACGGCGGCGAGGTGACTGCCGCGGTCGCCGCGCTCATCGAGACGCTGGCCGCGATGGCCATCACCGTCGCAGAGGTAGACGGATGAGCCCATCGACCCCTAAACAAGCTTGACTATTCGCCGCTCTTTGGTCGGATATTCGCCACCCTGACGCCCGGCCGCCAGCGCCCGATAAGGCGGGAAGTGATTCGCGCGGGAGGGGACATGAAGGACCTCATCGACCTGAAAGGGGCGTCCGGCGCGGTTTACCGTTTCGCCCATTTCCGTGACGGCCGGTCGCTTTCACCGACCGGCGGCGCCTATCTTTACGTGCGCGCCGTCGGCGAAACCTGCCAAGTCATTCACCTGGGCGAGGGCCCGAACCTGCTCAAGGACGCCCACAGCCATTGGGCTCAGGCGGTAGAGTTGTTCGGGGCCACGGACCTGTTCACCAGGCTCAATGTCACCGAATGGGCGCGACAGCTCGAGCATACCGACATGATGGCGGCGATCGACGCTCCGATGGTCTCGCCGACAGCTGACGGCCATCCAGGTCGCAGCTTTAGACCCGCGGAGCCTTGGGCCCGAGAAGTCGCTGCGCAGGTGACCACCCACTTCGCCGCCTCTATGGTGGCGGCGGGGACGTGGCGGAACCGGTAGACGCAACGGACTTAAAATCCGTTTTCCGTAAGGAAGTGTGGGTTCGATCCCCACCGTCCCCACCAGGGCTTGCTGACCTGTTCGCTTTCGTTCGGTGACACGCTAGACTGGGTAAACGCAAGCTTCACCATTCGCCGCGTGTTGGCCCGACAATTGCCTTCCTGGCGACCGGACTGCTGGCACTTGGTTCAAAACGATCTGCGCGGAGGCGCGATGAGAGACCTGATCGATCTGCGAGGCGCCTCGGGCGCGGTCTATCGGTTCGCGCTGTGCCGCGACGGCCGGCCGCTTTCGCCTATGGGCGGCAACTTCGTCTATGTGCGCGCGGCAGGCGACGACTATGAGCTGATCCACATCGGCGAAGTCCAGAATCTGCTCAAGGACGCCAAGGCGCGGTGGAACCATGCGGCCGAGATGCACGGCGCGACCGATCTGTTCACGCGGCTCAACATTACCGAGCGCGTACGCCAGCACGAACACGCCGACATCATGGCCGCGGTGAGAACGCCGATGAATGTTGAGGCGGCCGAAAAAGAGGCCGGCTAGTTTCGTCCTTCGGGCTTTAGTGAAAACATTCGGTTCAATTCGCCGCCGGGCGCGGCGCGGGCAAAGGCGGTGAAATCTCCGTCGTCGGCGATTTCGCGGGCGGCGCGCAGGAACTCGCCCCATGCGGCGCGAGCCAGCGATCCGCCGACACTGATACGCCGCACGCCCAGGCCCGCCAGCTTCGAGACAGACAGTTCAGGGGTGAGAACGTTGACCGGCTTTGGGGATGCCGCCGCCACGACCTGCTCAATCTGGCTCTCATTACGCAGGCCGGGCGCATAGAGACAGTCGGCCCCGGCGGCGCCATAGGCGTTCAGGCGGCGCAGAGTCTCGTCCATGTCCGGACGCCCGGCGATGAAGCCCTCGGAGCGCGCCGTCAGCAGCACCCCGCCGCCCGCCGCGTCGATCGCCGACCGCGCCGCGGCGATACGTTCGACGGCGAGAGCGAACTCATAGAGCGGCGCGCTGGCGTCGCCGGTTGAGTCTTCCACCGACAGGCCGGCTATCCCCGTGTCGACGGCCCGCGCCACGTTGATGGCGACTGCCTCGGGCTTATCGGCGAAGGCGTTCTCAAAATCGGCGTTGAGGGGAATGTCGGCGGCGGCCGCCAGGCAGGTCAGGTGGGCCAGCACCCGCTCGAGGCCGACCTTGTTGTCAGGCCTGCCCAGTGACCAGGCCAGTCCCGCGCTGGTCGACGCGATCGCCTTGAATCCGAGGCTCTGCAGAGCGATGGCCGATCCGACGTCCCATGGATTGGGAATGACAAAGCAACCGGCGTCGTGCAGCCGGCGAAAGGCCGTTCGTTTTTCATCCAGGGCGACGCTCATGGAAACATTCCGGCGCGGTGTGAACCCCGCCGCTATAGCGGCTCGGCGGCGTCCGTCCAGCGGGTTTCGGTCGCCGTAGGCGCTCGCCTAGAAGAGAACGCCCGCCTCGGCCACCCCGCGCGCCTGGCTTTTATCCAGGCCAAAGGAGCCGAAGACGAGGCCCTGCGTGGCGCTCGAAGCGTCAACATAGGAAAACTCGCCGCGCGCGAAGAATATGCCCTTCTGGTAGGTCGGGGTGAGGGTCAGGGAGAACGCGTTGCTTCTCGCGCCATAGAGAAGATTGGCCGCGCCGCTTGAGGAAATGTATTCGGCCCGGCCATTGAGGCTGATCGTCGGCGTAAAGGCGTATCTTACAAACACGGCCCCGCCGATCGTCGAGCCCGACGGCGTAATCCCGGCCACATTCGGGACGACCGTATATTGAAGGTAGGGCGAGATCGTCCACTTGCCCATCGTGTGGCTGTAGATCAGGTTATAGACTTGGCTGTTGGCCTGCGCGCCGGGGCTAAGCAGTGTATTGACGTAGACCTTCTTGAACGTGCCCTGGGCGACGAAGGTCAGGGTGTCGGTGTTCTTGAACGTATAGGTGGTCAGGCCAGACGCGCTTGTGTAGCGATCGGAGTCGTATCCATCGTTGAACGAGGCCGAGACCAGCCAGGATCCCTTGGTATAGTTGGCCTGCACGCCCTTGTTGACGGTGTTTTCCTGATTCCACAGCAGGCCTCGTTCGATGTTGTAGTTTTCGAACGTGAAGGTGTACTCGGCGCCCTGAAGCGTCGGCAGCGCGCCCGCCTCGATGCTGAAATTGGCGTTGGGCGCATATTTCAGGAAGCCCTGTATCGCCGGCCCGAAAAAGGCCCGATTGGCTGTGTCGGCGCGGTAATAGGGCGAACCGACCATCGGCAGCGAATAAGCGCCAGCCTCGAAGAAGAACTGCAGTACGCCCGACGACTTGTTGACAATGATCTGGGCATTGCTGATGTCGCCATAGCCCTGCTTGTTCACCCGACCGAAGAAATCGCCGGCCGGGTTGGATTGCCACAGTCCAAGGCCGCTGAACACGCCATCGACGGTGATCTTGCCCAGAGGTCCGGCGTCCAGGGTCGGGGGATAGGGATTGGCCGCAAGTCCGGTCGACATTCCCGGCCAGGGCATCGGGCTTGGGGCCGGCGCCGCCGGCGCGGCCGTTGCGGCGGGGGCTGGCGTTGTGTCGGCCATCGCCGCCTGGCCGAAGGCGCCGGCGGCGGCCATCGCGCCGGCTGTGAGCAGGCGGTTCCAACTGGTCATGCTCATTACCCCCATTTGAACGAGCGGCGCCGGTTCGCGCCTTTCTCTCATCGCTAGGCATGGTTCGCGCCGCCGCCCGCGAGCAAGCCGCGGCAAGCCCCGCGTGACGCTATTGCGACAAAGGGCTGGAAATTGTGCGGTGCGGTAGGATGGGCGCCTAGTTAGTGGGCGCCGAGGTTCGCTTCCTCGCAGGACAGGTCCGCTAGGCATGCCACGGGTGTCGCCCGGCGGCGTCTAAAGGATCGATCGGCAATCGGGCGCACGCGTCTAACGGCGCCATTGTCGGCTCGGTCAGCGCATGGCCAGCGGTGCGTAGCCCAGGTGCGTTCCGCCATCGACCAGCAGCGCCTCCCCGGTGATGTGGCGCGCGGCGCTGGAGGCCAGGAACACGGCGGCGCCGGCAATATCTTCCGCCGTCGAAACCACCTTCAAGGGGGTCGACGCGGCGACACCGGCGCGGAGGCGATCGAGTCTTTCCGCATCCATGGCGCGCCCGAACCAGGGCGTATCGATAAACCCTGGGCACACGGCGTTGACGCGTATCTTGGGGGCCAGGGCCCGGGCCAGCGACAGCGTCATGGTGATCAGGGCTCCCTTGGAAGCCGCGTAAGGCACCGACGAGCCGATGCCCATTACGCCGGCGACCGAGGCCGTGTTGACCACCGCTCCCGGCTGCGGCGCCGCTTCGAGGAGCGCCCGCGCCGCGCGGATCATCTGATAGGCGCCGATCACATTGACCCCGTAAAGCCGCAGGAAATCTTCCCCGGTGACGGCGTCGAGGTCTGCGTGATTGTTGGCGAACTTGGTGGTGCCGGCGTTGTTGAACAGAGCGTCGAGCCGCCCGAACGGCGCCGCGGCGCCGGCGATGGCGCGACAATCTTCGTCCTTGGCCACATCGCCCCGGGCCAGGATGGCCTTGGCGCCCTTGGCCTCGACCAGGGCGGCGGTCTGCTCGGCTTCCGCCTGGCTGGAGGCGAAATTGATGATGACGGCCCTTGCGCCGCGCGCGGCCGTTTCGACCGCGATCGCGCGCCCCAGGCCCGTCGAGGCGCCGGTCACCAGGACCACCCACCCGTCGAAGTCATTGCCGGCCATGCTGTCGCTCCGTCTTAGCAAAATGCCTGGCTAGATAGTGCGCAATGGCAGTGCTGTCGCCATCAGGCCCGCGGGTAGTGGTTCAGTTTGAAATCCGGCCGTTGACGAGCACGGCGCCCATAGGCCAGCGCGGCTATCGTCGGGGCGCGCCTGTAATTGGAAAGCTCGGCCTCTTCACCCGGACGGCTCGTGCTAGAGCGTATGTTCCCCGTCCATGCCGGAGGAGTTGATGATCAGAGCTGCGTGTCATTGCGGCGCCGTTCGCATCACCCTGGAACCGGCGCCGAGTTGGGTGCTGGACTGCAACTGCTCCATCTGCCGCCGCTACGGGGCACTCTGGGCCTACACGTGGGATAGGGTTGCGAAGCGGAACCTCAGCGCGACCATCGTGCAAGGCTCCGATGCACTTGAAGCCTACATCTGGGGTAACAGGTGGATAGGCTTCTGGCGCTGCAAAACCTGCGGCTGCGTGACGCACCACACGGCCTTGAGCGAGCCGGAGAATGTTCGGGGCGTGAATGTGCGCATGTTCGTGGACTTCGACACCACCAGCGTAACAGTTCAACGAACCGACAACGCGCACACCGGTCAGTTTTGGACCCGCCCCGATGCAGAGATTCTAGCGGGCGGTCAGCCACCCATGACGCCACCCGGACCAGACGATTGGCGCTAGCCCGATGCCAGGATTTTAGACTGAGACGCTACCGGCTTGCGCGTCAAATTCACCTAGCCGACGATACGCGCTAAACCCGCGCCCATGCAGGAGCCTCTGACGCAACTAGGCCACCAGGTCACGGCATTCACCGATCCCAGCGAGGCGGTGCTCGAGCGCGTGGTCAATCCCCAGGCCGGCGCGCTGTTTCTCGCCCGGTTCACATCGCCGGAATTTACCTGCCTGTGCCCGATAACCAGCCAGCCGGATTTCGCCCATCTGGTCATCGACTACGCCCCCGACCGCTGGCTGATCGAGTCCAAGTCGTTGAAGCTGTATCTGGCGTCGTTTCGCAGCCACGGCGGCTTTCATGAAGACGTCACCTTGAGCATCGGTCGAAGGATCGTCGATGTCGCCGTCCCCACCTGGCTGCGCATCGGCGGCTACTGGAATCCGCGCGGCGGCATGCCGATCGACGTGTTCTGGCAGACCGGCCCAGCCCCCGACGGGCTTTGGCTGCCCGACCAGGGCGTTGGCGCCTACAGGGGCCGTTGAGAATTCCATTCGCGGGTCAGCGAGGCCGGATCGGGCCGCACCCGTTCGAGCGGATCCTCAGCGGGCGTGCCGATGTGGACAAACCCCGCGACACGCTCGCCCGCGGTCAGGCCAAGCCAGGCGGTCGACTTGGCGTCATAGGCGTACCAATCGGTGATCCAGTTGGCGCCAAATCCCATTGCCTGGGCGGCCAGAATTAACAGGGTGCACACGGCCCCCGCTGAAAGGCGTTGCTCCCATTCCGGAATCTCGCCTTCGACATAGGCTGAGACCACGGCGACGGTCAGCGGAGGGGCCTTGATCTTGCCCAGCTTGGCCATCGCCTTCACGGCGTCGTCGCGCTCCCCGGCGATCTTTTCCAGGCCGGCGACAAACGCCGCCTTCGCCGGCCCCTGCAGCACAACGAACCGCCAGGGCGCGAGCTTGCCGTGGTCCGGCGCGCGGGACGCCAGGGCGAGCAAGGTCTTCAGTTGGGCGGGCGTCGGCCCCGGCGGTCCAAGACCCAATGCCGACGCCGAGCGCCGGCGCGCGAGAAGCTCCAGCGTCTGCGGCGATGCGCGTATCGGCAGAGGTTCGCCGAACGTCGGCGAAGGCGAAGGCGGGGAGGACAAGGCGGTCCTTCAAGATTTGCGAAATCGGTGGCGAGGTATAGAGGCGATCGCCGGTGCTGGCGCAAGCGCGCGGCGTATCCCATATCACTGGGTGAGAAGGGCGCGCTGAAGATGAAACGGGGAGAGCGAGCGATGGCTGGCCGTCTGGAAGTCGTCGATGCGGCCGTCACGCCGCCTGTCTGGCCGAGCCTGCGCAACGAGGCCGAGCACATGGCCGCCTCCGAGCCCAGCCTGGCTTCGGTGCTCAACGCGGTGATCCTGCGCCATTCGAAGTTGGCCGATGCTCTTTCCTATCAGCTGGCGCGCAAGATCGGCGACCAGGAACTGCGGGCGATGAGCCTTCGGGAAATCGCCGAGGAGGCCTACGCCGCCGACCCCTCGATCGTCGCCGATGCCGAGGCGGATCTTCGCGCGGTCTTTGAGCGCGATCCGTCCTGCAAGGGCTATGTGCAGCCGTTCCTGTATTTCAAAGGCTTCCTGGCGTTGCAGGCGCACAGGGTCGCTCACCGGCTATGGGGCCAGGGGCGCGAGGCCATGGCCTTCTATCTGCAGAGCCGGGTGTCCGAACTGTTCCAGGTCGATATTCATCCCGCGGCGGTGATCGGCAAAGGCGCCTTCCTCGATCATGGCACCGGCATCGTCATCGGCGAGACCGCGGTGATCGGCGACAACGTATCGATGCTGCATGGCGTCACCCTGGGCGGCACCGGCGCCGAGCGCGGCGACCGGCATCCCAAGATCGGCGCCGGCGTGCTTCTGGGCGCGGGCGCCAAGGTGCTTGGCAACATCACCGTTGGCGATCATGCCAAGATAGCGTCCGGCTCGGTGGTGCTGAAATCCGTTCCCGCCCACTGCACCGCCGCGGGCGTGCCGGCCCGCCTGATCGACTGCCCGACCTGTGAAGAGCCGGCCAGAACCATGGACCAGACCCTCGGCGACAGCGTCTACGACTACGTTATCTGAGGCGTTTGCGCCGGCGGTGAATGCCGTTACGGTCGCCCGCGAACCAGCCCAACTGGAGCGTACCCTCGTGGATCAAGCCGACATCGATAAAATTCAGGCGCACCTGAAGCGCACCTTTGGCAACCCGCACATCGCCGTGAAGGCGAGGCCAAAGCAGAAGGACTCCGCCGAGGTCGAGATGAAGGGCGAGTTTATCGGGGTCATTTACCAGGACGAGGACGAGGACGGCTCTTTCATGTTCGAAATGGCGATTCTGGCCGAGGATCTGGACCTCTGAGGATGGAACACCTGGACGTCCTGGTCGTCGGCGCCGGGCTTTCAGGCATTGGGGCCGGCTACCATCTGGGCGCCCGCTGTCCCGGCCGGACCTACGCCATCTTCGAGGGCCGTGAGACACTCGGCGGCACCTGGGATCTCTTCCGCTATCCGGGCATCCGCTCCGATTCCGACATGTTCACCCTGGGCTACGCGTTCCGACCGTGGACGGAGGCCAAGGCCATCGCGGACGGGCCTTCGATCCTCAGATATGTCGCCGAAACCGCCCGCGACCACGCCATAGAGCGTCACATCCGCTATCAACACAGGGTCAAGGCCGCCGCCTGGGACTCCAATCAGTCGCGCTGGGTGGTCGACTACGAAGAGGGGCCGACCGGCGCGCCAGGCCAAGTCTCGTGCAATTTCCTCTACATGTGCACCGGCTATTACAGCTACGCCCGTGGATATCGCCCAGCCTTCGCCGGCGAGGAAACCTTTACCGGCCCCATCCTCGAGCCGCAGTTCTGGCCACAGGATCTGGATTACGCCGGCAAGCGGATCGTGGTCATCGGCAGCGGGGCCACGGCGATGACCCTGGTCCCCGCCATGGCCCAGACGGCTACCCATGTGATCATGCTGCAGCGCTCGCCCACCTATGTCGTGTCGCGCCCGGCGGAGGACGCGGCCGCCAACCGGCTGCGCGAGCGTCTGCCGGCGAAGCTCGCCTACCAGCTGATCCGCTGGCGCAACGTGCTGGGCCAGCTCTATTTCTTCCGGATCACCCGCAAGCGCCCGCATGTCGCCAAGAAGGCGATCATCGACATGGTGCGCGGCCACCTTGGGCCCGACTACGATGTCGATACCCATTTCACGCCGACCTACAACCCGTGGGACCAGCGGCTATGCCTGGTGCCGGACGGCGATCTGTTCGAAGCCATCAAGGCCGGCAAGACCGAGGTGGTTACAGATCACATCGATCGGTTCACCTTGGAGGGCATCCTGCTGAAGTCTGGCCGAACGCTCGCCGCCGACATCATCGTCGCCGCGACGGGGCTCGAAATGCAGGTGCTGAGCGGCCTGGAGGTTACCGTCGACGGCCAGCGGGTCGATTTCGCCAAAACCTTTTCCTACAAAGGGATGATGTACAGCGGCGTGCCTAACCTCGCCTCCACCTTCGGCTACACCAATGCCTCGTGGACCCTGAAGGCCGACCTGACCGCGGAATATGTCTGCCGCCTGCTGAACCACATGGACCGCAAGGACTATACCGAGTGCCGGCCGGTAAACGCCGATCCCGACATGCCCGCCGCCCCGTGGCTCGATTTCAGCTCAGGCTATGTCCGCCGCGCCATGGATCGGTTTCCCAAGCAGGGGAACAGAGCCCCCTGGCGCGTCTATCAGAACTACGCGCTGGACCTGCTCGCCTTCCGCTATGGCCGCCTCGACGATGGCGTCATGCGCTTTTCCAGGCCAGGCAGCCACCCCGTCAACCGAGTGAGCGAACAACGCGCGATTGCACGGAGTATCGTGGCGGCTGACAGTTAGTGACCGGCGGGCAGCTCGACTAGCCTCTTGATTACCCGCTTTCGCCGATGTGTCCGCAAGGGCCGCCTTGCCTACTATGACCATTGTGACTATCTTCACAGAACTGAATGGGAGTGCTGAATGGCCGACGGAAGCTGGAGCGTCGCTGAAGCGAAGGCCAAACTCAGCGAACTGATCGAAAAGGCCAAGACCGAGGGGCCCCAGCGTGTGACCCGCAACGGCAAGGATGCCGTGGTCGTCGTTTCGTCGGACGAGTGGCGGCGGCGAACTCAATCGGCGCGCACCATGCTCGAGTTTCTGGAGCGCTCGCCACTGAAGGGCTCGAAGATTCAACTGGACCGGGACCCGGACACCGGTCGTGATTTCCAGTTCGAATAGCCTTCTCGATACCAATGTCCTTTCGGAATATCAGCGGCGTCGCCCCGACAGCGGCGTCATTGAGTTCCTTGGCCAGCTCGGTTTCCAATCGACCTTCCTCAGCGTCGTTACCTTGTCTGAAATTCGCTTCGGCATCGAGCGCCTGCCACGGGGGACACGGCGGGAACGGTTCGATCATTGGCTGAGCTGGGAGCTCCCGCTTGAGTTTCGGGATCGAATTCTTCCGGTTTCCGAAGCGGTCGCGGAAACAGCCGGGCTAATTCGAGCCAGCGCAATGGATACCGGCCGCCCTATGGCGGTGATGGATGCACTCATCGCCGCCAGCGCCCAGGTCCACGGCCTCACCCTGATCACACGAAACGTCAAGGATTTCGCGGCCTGGGGGGGACCGATCCTCAACCCCTGGAAAGTCGTCTGACCGCGACCAGCCCAGCTTCAAGAATCGGTCGATGACATGGGGTTCCGTGGAGGCAAGGCGAGTCCCACTCGCGGCCGGTCGCCGACCACCATCACCCCCGCTCGACAAAACTGTCGATCACCCGTTTTTCGCCGGCCTTTTCGAAGGCGACGGTGAGTTTGTTGCCTTCGACGGCGGTTACCTGGCCATAGCCGAACTTCTGGTGGAACACGCGCTCGCCGCGGGTATAGGGGCTGGCCGGATCGGAGACCGCGACCAGCCGGCCCTCGCCCTCGATGATCTGGGTGCGGCCGTGCGGAGCGCCGCCGTAGCCGCGGGCCTGGGCGCGTTTCCAGCCAGGACTGTCATAGCCGGCCCCGTAGCTCGCCTCCTCGAATCGTGAAGCGGCGTCGCCCATGCCGGGGCCGCCGCCGTAGTAGCCGGTCTCCGAGGCCGCATCGACGTTGGCCAGGGGCAACTCGTCGACGAAGCGGCTGGGCAGCTGGCTGGTCCAACGGCCATAGACCTGGCGGTTGGCGGCGAAGGAAATCCGCGCCTCTTCGCGTGCACGGGTGAGGCCCACGTAGGCCAGGCGGCGTTCCTCCTCGAGACCCTTTTCGCCGTTCTCGTCCATGCTCCGCTGGCTGGGAAAGACGCCTTCCTCCCAGCCGGGCAGGAAGACCAGGGGGAACTCCAGGCCCTTGGCGGCGTGCAGGGTCATGATCTGCACCGCATCGTCGCTGGGGCCGCGATCGAGGTCCATGACCAGGGAGACGTGCTCAAGATAGGCCTGCAGCGATTCGAACGCGCCCATCGACTGGATCAGCTCCTTGAGGTTTTCCAGGCGCGTCTGACTCGTCGGTCCCTTATCGAGGCGCAGGGCGTCGATATAGCCGCTTTCCTCGAGCACGGTTTCGGTCAGCCTGGCGTGGGGCAGGGCGCCCATCTGGGCCGCCCAGCGATCCAGATCGCGCAGAAAATTGGCCAGGGCGGTGCGCGTGCGCGCGTTCAACTCATCGCTGCGGACCAGTTCGCGGGCGGCGCTGGCCGCCGAGATCCCCCGATCGCGGGCCAGGCTCAGCAGTTTCTGAACTGTCGTGTCGCCGATTCCGCGCCTTGGCGTGTTGACGATGCGCTCGAAGGCCAGATCGTCGTCCTGCGACTGGATCAGGCGCAGGTAGGCATGGGCGTCGCGGATTTCAGCGCGCTCGAAGAACCGCGGGCCGCCGACGACCGTGTACGGAATCTGCAGCAGGACGAAGCGCTCCTCGAAGGCGCGCATCTGGAACGAGGCGCGCACCAGCACCGCAGCCTCGCGATACCGCCGGGGGGCGCGTTTCCAGCGTTCGATCTCCTCGGCGATCAGGCGCGATTCCGCCTCGCCGTCCCACACCCCGCGCACCTGCACCTTCTGGCCCCCGGCGGCCTCGGTCCACAGTGTCTTGCCGAGCCGGCCCTTATTGGCGGCGATCAGGCCGGAGGCGGCGGCCAGGATGTGCTCGGTCGAGCGATAGTTGCGCTCCAGCCGGATCACCTGGGCGCCTGGAAAATCGCGCTCGAAGCGCAGGATGTTGTCGACCTCGGCCCCCCGCCAGCCATAGATCGACTGGTCGTCGTCGCCGACGCAACAGACGTTGGAGTGCTTCTGCGCCAGCAGCCGCAGCCACAGATACTGAGCGACATTGGTATCCTGATATTCGTCGACCAGCAGGTAGCGGAACCGGTTGTGATATTCGGCCAATACGTCCGGATGGCGGGTGAACAGCGTCAGGTTGTGCAGCAGGAGGTCGCCGAAATCGCAGGCGTTGAGTATGCGCAGACGTTCCTGATAGGCGGCGTAAAGCGCCGCGCCCCGATTGTTGGCGAAGTGTCCGCCCTCGGCGGGCGGCAGCTTGTCAGGCGTCCAGCCCCGGTTCTTCCAGTGATCGATGAGCCCCGCCAGATGCTTGGGGGTCCAGCGCTTGGCGTCGATATTGGCCGCTTCCAGCAGCTGTTTGATCAGCCGCTCCTGATCGTCGGCGTCGATGATCGTGTAGCTTGATTTCAGGCCGAGCAGCTCGGCGTGACGACGGAGAATCTGGGCGGCGATCGAGTGGAAGGTGCCCAGCCAGCGCAGGCCCTCGGCGGCCGGGCCGATGATATCGGTGATCCGTGTGCGCATCTCGCGCGCGGCCTTGTTGGTGAAGGTCACCGCCAGAAGTTCCCACGGCCGCGCCTTGCCCGCGGCCAGGATGTGCGCCAGGCGCGTGGTCAGCACGCGCGTCTTGCCGGTGCCGGCGCCGGCCAGCACCAGAACCGGGCCCTCGGTAGCCTTCACCGCCTCGCACTGCTGCGGATTGAGGCCCTCCAGATAGTCGGGCCCGGCGACGCGGGCCAGATCTGAGATGCGGTGGGCGGGCAGGTCGGACACGACACGTCTCTTTGGGACTTGGGCGAGCTCGCCTTCTAGCACGTCGGGCGGCGAGACCCTTACTCGGCGCGGTTATTCTGCAGCGCTGTGAGGCGACAGGCGGACGCCAGCGGACCCTCGCCGCGCTCGGCGTCGATCTCGCCGATCAGACCAGCGAGGCTCAGCTTGCGTCTTCGCGCCAGGGCTTCAAGAACAGTCCAGAATGGCGGCTCGAGGGCCAGCGACGTTGCGTGGCCGGCCACCACCAGCGAGCGCTTGGCGAGCCGGCCCATCGCTGCTTCAAGCGACCGCGCCGCAGAAACGCTGGATACGGGCGCAGGCGTCTTCCAGCAGGGCGTTCGAGGTCGCGTAGCTGATGCGGAAGAACGGCGAGAGGCCGAACGCCGCCCCGAAGACCACCGAAACGCCTTCCGATTCCAGCAACTCGGCGACGAAGTCGGCGTCGGTGGCGATGGTGCGCCCGCTGGGCGCGCGTTTGCCGATGAGGGTCCCGCACGACGGATAGACATAGAACGCGCCGTCCGGTGTCGGGCAGCGCAGGCCCGAGGCCTGGTTGAGCATGGAAACCACCAGATCGCGGCGCGCCTCATAGATCTTGGCGTGGGGCGCGATGAAATCCTGTGGACCGTTCAACGCCTCCACCGACGCCCATTGCGAAATCGACGAGGGGTTGGAGGTCGTCTGGCTCATCACCTTGCGCATGGCCGAGATCAGCGGCTCGGGGCCGCCGGCGTAGCCGATGCGCCAGCCGGTCATCGCATAGGCCTTGGAGACCCCGTTCATGGTCAAGGTCCGCTCGTAGAGGGCCGGCTCGACTTCGGCGATGGTCGAAAACGCAAAGCCGCCGAAGACCAGGTGTTCGTACATGTCGTCGGTCAGGATCCACACCTGGGGATGGCGCAGCAGCACCTCGGCCAACCCCCGCAGCTCGCCGGCCGAATAGGCCGCTCCGGTCGGATTGGACGGAGAGTTGAGGATCAGCCAGCGCGTGCGCGGTGTGATCGCCGCCTCCAGCGCCGCTGGCTCGATCTTGAACCCGGCCCCCGCGGTGGTGGTGATGAACACCGGCTCGCCGCCCGCCAGCAGGACCATGTCCGGATAGCTGACCCAGTAGGGGGCCGGAATGATCACCTCATCGCCGGCGCTCAAGGTGGCCATCATGGCGTTGAAGATCACCGCCTTGCCGCCCGGCGAAACGTTTATCTGGGCCGGCGCGTAGCTGAGACCGTTTTCGCGCGCGAACTTGCCGCAGATCGCCGCCTTGAGTTCGGGAATGCCGTCGATGTCGGTGTACTTGGTCTTGCCATCGACGATGGCCTTGATCGCCGCCTGCTTGATGTTTTCAGGCGTATCGAAGTCGGGCTCGCCGGCATCCAGCGAGATGATATTGCGCCCCTCGGCTCGCAACGCCCGCGCTTTCGAGGCCGCGGCCGCGGTGGCGGCGGGTTTGACACGGCGCAGGGTCGCGGATTCGGCGAACATGGACATCGACTCAGCGAAAGGAGGGGCGGACGGGCCTTTAGTCTAAGGCAGATCATTCAATTTGAGAACGACATCCGCTAGTGCTTGGCCGTCGCCAATCGGGAAAGACGCCTTTCAATGGATCAGCTGAACGGCAAGATCGCGTTCATCACCGGCGGGGCCAGCGGTATCGGTCTGGCGATGGCCGAGGCCTTTGGGCGCGAGGGCATGGGCGTGATGCTGGCCGACATCGAGGCCGCCGCGCTGGGCGCCGCCGTCGCCGGCCTTCGCGCCAGGCAGGTTCGCGCGGAGGGGATAGTCTGCGACGTGACCAGCCGCGATTCCCTGCGCGCCGCCGCGCTGGAGACGATCGCCAAGTTCGGCAAGGTGCATGTGGTCTGCAACAACGCCGGGGTGGGGGCTGGCGGCCCCTTGGGCAGCGTGCCGACCCGCGACTGGGACTGGGTGATCGATGTGAATCTGAAAGGCGTGATCTACGGAACCGAGATCTTCACGCCGCTCATCGAAAGCCACGGGGAGGGGGGCCATTTTGTCAATACAGCCTCGATCGCCGGCATGCTCAGCCCGGCCGGGATGGAGCCCTATTGCGCGACCAAATTCGCCGTGGTGGCGATGAGTGAGGGCTGGGCCATGCAGCTGGCGCAAAGAAACATCGGCGTCTCGATCCTCTGTCCCGGCTTCGTCAAGACGCGCATCTTCGAGAGCCGCAGGAACCGGCCCGACGCCTATGGCCCCGATGTTCGCGCCGCTCCGGCGCCCGACGCGCCGCCATCGCCGGTGCTGAGCGGCATTCCGGTCGAACCGGTCGGCGCGCGGGTGGTCGAGGCGGTGAAGGCCGGCGAGCTCTATGTCTTCACCCACCCTGAATTCAAGGCCCCGATAGAAGCCCGGTTCGCGCGGATCCTGGCCGCCTTCGACGCCGCGGCCGCCAGTCCGGCCCTCGCCGCGCTGCCAAGGCGGGAGGCCCCCGCGGCTAATCTGGCGACCGCGCCGGTCTCGCCGATCTGAGACACGGTTGCGCCCAGACCCCCCAAGCCCATGCGCCGCCTGGTCGCCTTTCTGATCGGTAGCGAAACCGGAGCCTGGCGCGGCGCCGTCGTTTCGCTGTTTCTGCTTGTCGGCGCCGGTCTCGTCCTGGTCATCGGCGGCAGGGCCATGGGTCTGGGCGACCCCGCGGCGGTGGGTCGCTGGCTCGCCGCCGCCCGTGGTCCCTGGGCCCTGCCGGTGGCGATCGGCGCCTTTGCGCTTCTGGCCTTCCTGGGCGCGCCCCAGGTGATCCTGATCGCCGCCGCGGTGCTCGCCTTCGGACCCATTGTGGGGGCCGCCTACAGCTGGATTGGGACGATGATCTCGGCGCTGATCGGGTTTGTCATCGGCCGCGCGGCCCGGCGACCGGCGCCGATCGATCTGGCGGCTTCGAGGCTCGATCGGTTCATGGCCCTGGTCGGCCGCAACGGCTTTCTTGCGAGTCTGGTCGTCCGCCTCGTTCCCTTCGCGCCGTTCATCATCGTCAACATGGCGGCCGGCATGGCGCGTGTGCGGCCGCTGGATTTCGCCGCCGGCACGGCCATCGGCATCGTCCCGAAGATTGCGCTGATCGCGTTTGCCGGAGGATCGGCGCTGACCATGCTCAGGGGCGGATCCGTGCACATAGCCATCGTCGCCGCGGTGATCGTCGTATGGCTAATTTCAGCAGTGATAGCCCGCGGATGGGCCGAGAGAAGAAAGAAATTGCCGCAATAGGGCTCCTCGACCTCATCGGCAGCATGGTTCTTGCCTCAATGACGGACACTGTGTAGACGCTCTCTGATGCAGTTCTCTCGCGACCGTCTGCTTGCAAGGCCTCCGGGGCTTAGCCGCCCCTGGACGCTGCCCTAGCTGCGAAGCGTCGCGGCCGGGCGTCCAGGGGACCTTCACCTTGGCCCTGACCCCCTCCGCGAAGAGAGCTTTCCATGCCCCATCCAGCCTCGCCCGCCGCTGCCGCCCCGTCGGACCGCGATCGTGTAATCATTTTCGACACCACCATGCGCGACGGCGAGCAGTCGCCGGGGGCGTCGATGTCGCTCGAGGAAAAAATCGAGTTGGCGAGGATTCTCGAGGATCTGGGCGTCGATGTGATCGAGGCCGGCTTTCCTATCGCCTCCAACGGCGACTTCGAGGCCGTTCGCGAGGTGGCGCGCATCGTCAAGGCCAGCATCGTCTGCGGTCTCGCCCGCGCCGGCATCGCCGACATCGACCGCTGCGCCGAGGCGCTGCGCGGGGCCGCGCGGGGGCGGATCCACACCTTCATCTCCACCAGCCCCCAGCATCGCGACCACATTCTGCGGATGAGCCCCGAAGATGTGCTCGATGCGGTCACCGGTTCGGTCGCCCATGCGCGCAATCTCTGCAACGACGTCGAGTGGTCGGCCCAGGACGCCACCCGCACCGAGCGCGATGTCCTGCGCCGCTGCGTCGAGGCGGCGATCCGCGCCGGTGCGACCACGATCAACATTCCAGACACCGTCGGCTACACCTATCCCTCCGAATACGCGGAGATTTTCCGCGACCTAATCGATCATGTGCCCGGCGCCGAGCGCGTGATTTTTTCGACCCACTGCCACAACGACCTGGGGTTGGCGGTCGCCAACAGCCTGGCGGGGGTCCAGGCCGGGGCGCGCCAGGTCGAAGCGGCAATCAACGGCATCGGTGAGCGGGCCGGCAACGCCGCGCTCGAAGAGGTGGTCATGGCCCTGCGGGTGCGCGCCGACCGGCTGCCGTTCACCACGGCGATCAGGCCCGAGCACATCACGCGCGCCAGCCGATACGTCTCGGCGATCACCGGCTTTCCCGTCCAGTTCAACAAGGCGATCGTCGGCAAGAACGCCTTCGCCCACGAGGCCGGCATTCACCAGGATGGCATGCTCAAGAACGCAGAAACCTACGAGATCATGCGGCCCGAGGACGTCGGTCAGGGCGCGTCAAATCTGGTCATGGGCAAGCATTCGGGGCGGCACGCCTTTCGCGAGAAGCTTAAGGCTCTGGGTTACGAGCTTGGGCAGAACGCCCTCAATGAAGCGTTTTGGCGCTTCAAGGACCTCGCGGACAAGAAGAAACACGTCTTCGACGACGACATCGTCGCCCTGGTCGACCACGCCCTCTCGCGCGGCGCCGAGCGCATCCAGGTCAAGGCGCTGCGCGTGATCGCCGGAACCGAGGGACCGCAGGAGGCTCAGCTGACCCTGATCGTCGATGGCGTCGAGGCGTCAGCGGCAGCCACCGGCGACGGCGCCGTCGATGCGGTATTCAACGCCATTCATGAGATTGCGCCGCACGCGGCGGTGCTGCGGCTCTTCCAGGTGCATGCGGTCACCGAGGGCACGGACGCCCAGGCGCAGGTCACGGTGCGTCTCGAGGAGGAGGGCCGAATCGCCACCGGCCAGGCGGCGGACACAGATACCCTCACCGCCAGCGCCATGGCCTATGTCACCGCACTCAACAATCTGGTGCTTCGCCGGCAGAAGACCGCGCCGGCCGCGCTGAAGGCGTCAGGATTCTAGGTTCGCGGGCGACGGATTCGCCTGCGGCGATAAGGGTCTTGAATTCGCCAACGTGGCGAGGCACACCGGGCGTCTGTCCTTGGGAGGCTTTGGTAGGGGTGGCGGCGCGTTCAGAGGGGAACCCGCGAGCGTCGCGGCCCGACAGGCTTTAACGGGACGCCTGCCGGTTCTTTGTTTTCGCTTCGCCTCATCCACTCGGATATTGAATGTTCTCCTCCCTGTTCGGCGTCATTTCGAATGACATCGCCATCGATCTTGGGACGGCCAACACCCTGATCTATATGAAGGGGCGGGGGATCGTGCTCAATGAGCCGTCGGTCGTCGCCTTGCGCACCGCGGGAGGACGCAAGACCGTCTATGCCGTCGGCGTCGAAGCCAAGATGATGCTCGGGCGCACGCCTGGCCACATGGAAGCCATCCGGCCCATGCGCGACGGAGTCATCGCCGACTTCGAGGTCGCCGAGGAGATGATCAAGTATTTCATCCGCAAGGTTCACAACCGCCGGGCCTTCGTGAACCCGAAGGTGATCGTCTGCGTGCCGTCGGGCTCGACGGCGGTCGAGCGGCGGGCGATCAACGATTCCTGTCTCAACGCCTCGGCCAGGCGCGTGGCCTTGATCGACGAGCCCATGGCCGCGGCCATCGGCGCTGGCCTGCCGATCCACGAGCCGACCGGCTCGATGGTGGTCGACATCGGCGGAGGCACCACCGAGGTCGCCGTGCTGTCGCTTTCGGGCATCGTCTACACCCGCAGCGTGCGCGTCGGCGGCGACAAGATGGACGAGGCGATCATCAGCTACATGCGCCGCCATCATAACCTGCTGATCGGCGAGACCACCGCCGAGCGCATCAAGAAGGAAATCGGCACCGCCAGACCTCCGGAGGACGGCCACGGCCTGGCCATCGACGTCAAGGGGCGGGACCTGATGCAGGGGGTGCCGCGCGAGGTGCGGATCAGCGAAAAACAGGCCGCCGACGCGGTCGCCGAACCGGTGGCCCAGATTATCGAAGCGGTGAAGGTGGCGCTGGAGGCGACCCCGCCCGAACTCGCCGCCGACATCGCCGACAAGGGGATCATGCTCACCGGCGGCGGCGCGCTGCTGCGCGGCATCGATCTGGAAATCCGCGACCACACCGGCCTGCCGGTGACCGTGGCCGACGATCCGCTGTCTTGTGTGGCGCTCGGCTGCGGCAAGGTGCTCGAGCATCCCCAGTGGATGAAGAGCGTGCTGGGATCCAGTCTATCCTGAGGGACCCGATTCAGTTCACCTGATACGGGGGCGGGGCGGGGGCCTTTAAGGAGGCGGTGATTGTCCCTTCGGGATAGTCCCATTGGCGATCTCAAGGTGCCGCTGCGCTGGACCGCGGCGGCGGCGCTGATTGTCGCCATCGCGGCGGCGCTGTTTTTGCTCTTCAACAACCGGCCGCCCAACGCGCCCGGCGAGGCCTTCGCTTCGATGCGCCAGGCTGCCGACAGGGTCGTGGGCCCGGTTGGCGATGTGCTCTCGGCGCCGATCCGATGGGTCCGGTCGGGCGCCGATGGGGTGAGCGCCTACATCATGGCCGCAAGGCAGAACCGGGACCTGAAACGGCAGCTGGCGCAGGCGCGGCGGTGGCAGGACGAGGCCATGGCACTGGCCCAGGACAACGCTCGCCTGCGCGCGCTGGCCGGCGTGGCCACCGATCCACCGATCGCCATGGTTCTGGCCCGCACGGTCATCGACGCGCGCGGACCGTTCGCCAATACCCGCTTGGCCAACGCCGGCGCCAGTCGCAACGTGACCGAGGGAAACCCGGCTCTCAGCGAACATGGACTGGTCGGCAGGGTGATCGGCGTTGGCCGGACGATAAGCCGGATCATGCTGCTGACCGACCCGGAAAGCCGCACGCCGGTGCTGATCGAGCGCACCAACGCCCGGGCGATCCTGACCGGCGACGGCGGGCCAAACCCTCAATTGGCCTATCTGCGAACCACCGAGCCCCTGCGCGATGGCGACCGTGTGATGACCTCCGGCGACGGGGGGGTGTTTCCGCGGGGTCTGCCGGTTGGTGTCGCCGCCAAGGGGTTCGACGGCGGCTGGCGCACGGTGCTCGACGCGGATGCTTCGCCGATCGACTATGTTCAGATCCTGCTGTTCAAGGACTTTTCGCAACTGGTTCCCGTCGGCGGCCTGGCGCCCGACCATCTGCCATCGGCGGTGACTGAAAATTCCACCGCGACCATCCTTGGTCCCGATAGCTCCCGGGCGTCGGCCGCGGCGCCGGCCAAGACCCCGCCGTCTGCCTCCGACAGCAGGGTAAAGGCGGCCAAGGCGGTGAAGCCGATCGCGACCAAGCCCCTCGCCAAGCGGGCCGCCAAGCCACCGGCCTCCACCGGCCGGTCCCGGAGCGTGAAATCCCGGACGACGAAAGGTCCTCACGCCAAGATGCTGGCCAAGAAAGCCGCGTCAAAGCGCTCGCGGGGCAGCATCGGCGGCCTCCTGGGTCGGCCATGAGCGGAGTCACAGCCCGTCCGCTCAATCCAGCGTTCTGGCTGGGCGCGCCGATCTCGGCCTGCGTGTTCGCCACGCTGATCTTCGCCCTGCCGCTGCGGCTGTTTGGTCTGCAGTTGCCCGAGCCGGTGTTCGCGCTCGTCCCCGCCTTCGCCTGGGCGATGATCAGACCCTCGATCCTGCCCCCATTCGCGCTGCTGGGCCTTGGGGTATTTCTGGACATCCTGTGGGGCGGGCCGATCGGTTTGTGGCCCATCTGCCTGCTCAGCACCTATGCGCCCGCCCTGGCTGCCCGCCGTTTCCTGGCCGGTCAGGGCTACGGCGTGCTATGGGTGGCCTATGGAGCCGCGTGCGCGGCGGCCCTCGGGGTGGGCGTAGTGGTGACGATGGCCCGGACCGGAGCGCCGCCCGGCCTCATCGGCGTCCTCTGGCAATATCTGGTAACGGCGGCAATGTTTCCCTTCGCCCACAGGTTGATCGAGCGCTACGAAGACGCGGACGTGCGTTTCCGATGATCAAGCCCAACATAGTCTTCAACGACGTCAATCAGCGCCAGGGGGTCTTCCACCGGCGCGCCTTCCTGATCGGCGGCGTCGCCGGCGCCGGGTTACTGGCCCTCGGCGGCAGGCTGGCCCAGCTCCAACTGCTGGAATCGGGCCGCTACAGCCTGCTCTCGGAGCACAACGAGTTCGACTTTCGCCTGAGCCCGCCGCCGCGCGGGCTGATTGTCGATCGCGACGGCGTCATCCTGGCCTCCAACAGGCCCGATTTCCGCCTGCTGCTGGCCAAGGACGAACATACCGACGTCGAGGCTATCCTGGAACGTTTGGCGAGCCTTGTGCCGATGGACGACGCGCGCCGTCGCCGGCTCGCCGCCGACATCGCCAACGCCCCGCGTCACGCCCCTGTCGCGGTCATGGAGGACATCAGCTGGGAGGAGTTCTCCCGCATCAACGTGCGCGCCCCGGAGCTTCCCGGCGTCACCGCCGACATGGGCGAGATCCGGGTCTATCCGTTCGGCGGCGCCTTCGCCCACGTGATCGGTTATGTGGCCAAGGTTTCCCAGAGGGATATTACCAGGACCGGGCCCAACGCCGATCCGATCCTGCTCAACCCTGGTTTCAGGATCGGCAAGCAAGGCGTTGAAAAAGCGTTTGATTTGCCCTTGCGAGGTAAGCCCGGGGCTCACAAGGTCGAGGTCGATGTCAAGGGCCGCGTGGTGCGCGAGGACCGCGCCGGCGATATCTCTTCCACACCGGGCTCGCCGATCCAGCTGACCCTGGACAGCGACATCCAGAACCGGGCCCTCGAGGTTTTTGGCGAGGAGAGCGGCGCGGCGGTGATGATGGACTGTCGCTCGGGCGACATCCTTTGCATGTTTTCGGCCCCGAGCTTCGACGCCAACCGGTTTGTCCAGGGTCTCACCGGCCCCGAATACCAGGCGCTCGCCACCTATGAGCGCAAGCCGCTGTTCAACAAGGCGCTGACCGCGACCTATCCGCCCGGGTCGACGTTCAAGACCATGGTCGCCCTCGCCGCCTTGGAGAAGGGCGTCAATCCGGCCAAGACCTATGTTTGCAACGGCGTCTGGTTCTGGGGTGGCCGGCCATGGCACTGCGACAAGGCGCACGGCGTCCTCGACATGCACGGCGCGATCAAGGAATCGTGCGACATCTTTTTCTACCAGACGGCGCTTGGCATCGGCCCCGATCCGATTGCCGCGACGGCGCGCCAGTTCGGTCTTGGCCAGATTTTCGACATCGGCATTCCAGGTCAGAAGCCCGGGCTGGTCCCCGACACCGCCTACAAGCGTCGCGCCTTCCCCAAGGACCCGATCTGGCATCCCGGCGAGACGCCGAGCATGGGCATCGGCCAGGGCTATTTGACCGTCAACGCCCTGCAGCTCTGCGTGCAGGCCGCACGCCTGGCGAATGGCGTGAAAGCCCTGCAGCCGCGCCTGATTCACTCCATCGGGGGCGTCATACAGCCGTCGGGCGCCCTGGCGCCGGACTTGCCATTCGCCAAGGAGCACATCGACTTTGTGCGCACCGCGATGGCCGCGGTGGTGACCAGCGGTACGGCGGCGAGCACCGCTCAGCTCGGCCTCGGCCCGGTGATGATGGCCGGCAAGACCGGCACGGCCCAGGTCCATTCCTATGCGGGCGGTCATGGCGCCCATGGCGCCGTCGGCGCCTGGGCGCTGCGCGACCACGCCTGGTTCATCGCCTTCGCCCCCTATGACGATCCCCGCTACGCGCTCAGCGTCCTGGTCGAACACGGCGGCTGGGGCGCGACGGCGTCGGCGCCCAAGGCCGCCGAACTGATGCGCGTGGCTCTGCTCAAGGATCCCCAGGTGCGCGCGCGTATCGTCCAGCCGCTGCCCACCGGCCAGGCGCCGCCGACGCCTCCGCCGTCCGCGTCCGAGGCCAGGACATGAGCGTCAGCGCCCTCACGCGCCCGGGCGAGCGTGATCGCCCGACCGTGAAGTTCGGCCAGATCGACTGGACCTTCTGCCTGGCGCTGATCGCCATAGCCCTGGCTGGGGGTGTGATGCTCTATTCGATCGACGGCGGCTCGTGGACCCCATGGGCGGCGCGGCACCTGGCGCTTTTCGCGGCCTGTTTCGTGGCCATGATCGTTCTGGCCATGGTCGATCTGCGGGTCTGGTTTGCGCTGGCCTATCCGGTCTATGCGGTGGGCCTGTTGCTGCTGCTGGCCGTGGCCGCCATTGGACACAGCACCCTTGGGGCGCAGCGGTGGCTCGATATCGGACCAATCCGCATCCAGCCCTCCGAGATCATCAAGATCGGCCTCGTTTTGGCGCTGGCGCGATTTTACCACAGCCTTTCGGCCAGGAGCGCGGTGCTTTCCTGGTGGCTGCTGATCCCCGCGGCGCTGATCGCCGTTCCCGCGGCCCTGGTCGCCCATCAGCCGGACCTAGGCACCGCCCTGCTGATCGTCGCCACGGGCGGGGTGATGATGATCCTGGCCGGCCTCAGCCTGCGCCTGCTCGGCGTGGGGGCCGTGGCTGTTCTTGCGCTGCTTCCGCCGGTGTTCATGTTCGGCCTCAAGGCCTATCAGCGGGCGCGGCTGCTGACCTTCCTCAATCCCGAGGCCGACCGGTCGGGGGCCGGCTACCACATCATCCAGTCCAAGATCGCGCTCGGCTCGGGCGGCCTGCTCGGCAAGGGCTTTGGGCTCGGCACCCAGAGCCAACTCAACTTCCTGCCCGAAAAGGCGACGGATTTCATCTTCGCCTCGCTGGCCGAGGAGTTCGGGTTCGTCGGCTGCGCGTCGATCCTCTTGCTTTATGGCGCGGTGATCTTCATGGCCCTGCGCATGTCGTCCATCGCCCACAGCCATTTCGGGCGCATGGCCGGGGCCGGCGTGACGGCCACCTTCGCGCTCTGCGTGCTGATCAACGGGGCCATGGTCATGGGCCTGGCCCCCGTGGTCGGGGTGCCGATGCCGCTACTCTCCTATGGCGGCACGGTAATGATCACCATGATGGTCGGCTTTGGCCTGGTGCTGGCCGTCCGCGTCCACCGTTACAGCGAAGTCACCAGCGGCAAGGGCCTGCTGGTGTAGCTGAAAATTCCTCACCCGCGCAGCGGGGAGGGGGACCGCCCGCGAAGCGGGTGGTGGAGGGGGCGCAACGCGGCCCCACCTGGGTCTGAATGGGGCCTAGCGCCCCCTCCGTCACGGCGCAAAAGAGAGCGCCGCGCCACCTCCCCCGCAAGAGGGCGGAGGAGGAGTTTCCGAGAGATCGTGCCCTGACAAGGTTCGCCCATTCCTCTATCGAATGGCCCATGGAAGACGCGGATACCCTCTATCAGCGGGCCTTCGCGGCCTACCGGGCTGGGCAGCCGACAGATGCCGAGGCGCGGCTCGGTGATTTGCTGGCTCGCGCGCCCGGCGATGCGCGCGCCTTGTTGCTGAAGAGCGTCGTGCACGACAAGGCCGAGCCGGCTGTCTGCCTTTCCCTGGTCGAGCAGGCCGTGCACCTCGATCCATTCGGCGCCGAGGGTTGGTACAACTTGGCGGTGTTCGAGGCCGAGCGCGGGCGCCTGGCCGCGGCGCTCGTCGGCTATCGGCGCACCGTTCTTCTGGATCCGTTCCACGTCAACGCGCTCGGCAACGGCTGCGAGCTCCTGCGCCGGTTCGATCACTTCGACGAAGCCCTGGCCTGGGCGGATCGGCAGATCGTCCTGGGGCGCGAGAGCTGGGCGGCGCATCTGAACCGGGCGGTATGCCTGCTGCACCTTCGCCGCATGGACGAGGCAGAGGCGGCCTTCAAGACCGCGCTGGCCATCGATCCGGCCCGCCCGATCGTCCGCTGGGAGATGTTTCCGCTTTACCTCCATCAACGGCGGTTTGGACAGGCCTGGGAGAGTTTCGAGGAGCGTTTCGCCTGTGGCCATTTGAACGGCGTGCACGCCTACCCGTTTGAGGCGCCGCCCTGGCGGGGCGAGGACCTGGCCGGGCGGCACATCGTCATCCACAATGAGCAGGGCCTGGGCGACCAGATCATGTTCGCCGCCGCGCTGGCGGAGGTCATCGCCGTGGCGGGCAGGGTCAGCATCGTCGTCTCCCCCGAACTCGAGGGCCTGTTCAAGGCGTCCTTTCCGACGGCCCGGCTGTTTGCGGCCCGCGTCGGACGGTTCGCCGGAGACCACCCGCCACCGTCATGGCTGGGAGAGCTTGGCGAGCCTGACTTTCAGCTCCCGATCGGCGGCCTGATGCATCGTCTGCGATCGGGCGCCGGGGCCTTCGCCGGCGCCGGGCCTTACCTTGCGCCGTCGCCGGCGGCGCGCGCGCGTTGGAAAAGCCTCGTCGCCGCCAAGGCGCCCAGGCGCAAGGGCCTGCGCGTCGGCCTGTGCTGGGCCAGCAATCCGGCCCTGTTCCGTCTCGATTCCAGCCGGCGGGCGGCCAAGAAGAGCATGGCGCTGGAGGTCATGGCTCCCCTCGCGAAGGTCAAGGGCGTGCAGCTGATCAGCGTGCTCAACTGGCCGATCGATCCAATGCCGCCGGCGTTCAAGGGCAAGCTGCTCGATCTGTCGGCCGAGTTGCGCAGTCTCGACGATACCGCCGCGCTGATCGAGAGCCTCGACCTGGTGATAACCGTCGACACCGCCGCGGCCCACCTGGCCGGGGCTCTTGGCGCACCCGTCTGGTTGCTGTTGCACGATTTCGCCGACTGCCGCTGGGGCCTGACGGGCGAGGACAGCTATTGGTATCCATCGATGCGCCTGTTTCGGCAGGCCGCGCCGGGTGACTGGGCGGAGGTGATCGGGCGGGTCAAGGCGCAGCTGGGCGACGTGGCGGCCGCGGCGTGACCCCTTCGGAGGCGACCGCCGCCGCGCTGGCGGCCTGGAGCCAGGGCCGGGCAGATGAGGCGCTGGTCCGGCTGCGTGATCTGGGCGCCGCGGCCGCCGACGATCCGCTGGCGCTGCAGGTCTGGGCCCTGGCGCTGAATGGCCAGGGGGCGGGCGCCGACGCCCTGGCCCTGCTCGAGCGCGCGGTTCGCATCGCGCCGGCCGATGCGCAGGCCCATTTCAACCTTGCGGTGACCCTGCAGGCGATCGGCGACCTGCCCCGCGGCATCGCCCACTATCAGGCCGCGCTTCGCGCCGAGCCCGCCCAGCTCGGCGCGCTCAACAATCTGAGCGATCTCTACCGCCGGCGGGGCAGGGCGGCGGAGGGCTGGGCGCTGATGGAGCGCTACCAGACTGAGGGCGGTTCGGTGGCCGGCCTGGAAATCCGCCTGGCCAAGCTGGCCATGGATATTCGCCTGTTCGACCAGGCCAAGACCTGGTTCGCGCGCGCCGCGGCCCATTCGCCCGGTGACCCGTCCGTGGCTTGGGAACACGCAATGCTCTCCCTGGCGCGGGAGGATTTCGCCGCGGGATGGCCGGGATACGAGGGGCGCCTCGCCAGTCACGGCCTCGACGCCCTTGGCATCTTCCCCTATGCGGCGCGGCGATGGACGGGTCAGCGGCTCGCCGGCAAGAGCCTGCTGCTGCATCGCGAGCAGGGCCTTGGCGATATGATCATGTTCGCCCGCTGCTTCGCGCCGCTGGCTAGGGAAGCCGGCCAGCTTCACCTCGCCGTCCATCCGCAGCTCGCGCGGCTGATGGCTTTCAATTTCCCGTCGGCGAAGGTCTGGTCCAGCGTCACCACGGCCGGGACCGGACGGCAACCGGAGCAGCGCTGGCTGGCCCTGGCCGGACCGATCGACTTCCAGGCCCCGGTCTGCAGCCTGGGGGCCCTGCGCCTTGGCAAGGGCGTGCCCAAGATCGACGCCTACCTGCGCGCCGATCCCGACGATGTGCAAACCTGGGCGCGCCGGCTCGAGGCTCTGGCGCCTGCGCCGAACAGCGAGCGTCGCGTCGGGCTGGTTCTGGGCACGCGCCAGGTGCGCTGGAGCGACGACGGCCTGACCAATGCGCTGCGCAAGACCGTGGCGGCTGCCGAGGCCCGCGCCCTGGCCCACGTCGACGCCGTTCGCTGGGTGGCTCTGCATGACCGCGAGACAGCCGCCATGCTGGCCGACATTCCCGACCTCGATATCGCCGATCCGAGCGCCTGGATCACCGATCTGGCCGACACCGCGGCGATCATCGAAAACCTCGACGCCGTGGTCACCGCAGACACCGCCGTCGCCCACCTCGCCGGCGCCATGGGGAAAAGGGTGCTGCTGATGCTCTGGTGGAACCCCGACTGGCGTTGGGGCATCGATCGCACCGACAGCTACTGGTACCCGAACGTCCAGGTTTTCCGACAACAGACGCCAGGCGATTGGGCGGGAGTGCTCAAGCGGGTGGCAGAGGCTTTGGGGTGAGAAGCAACCCGAAATTACAAAGCCCGTCATGGCCGGGCTCTTGGAGTCCCGGCCATCCACGGCGCGGCGCACAGTGGCGGGGGAGCCACAGACGCGGCATCGCCGTGACGCTTTGTTCCTCGATGGCTTCTGACCGCCTCGAGATGGATGGCCGGGACAAGAGAGAGCCCGGCCATGACGGTCCTGTCTGAGGGGAGAAGGAAACCCTAATCCGGAATCGGCCCGGTGGGGGAGCGCCAGTTGTGGGGGTCGATGGCTTCCAGCGCCTGGACAACCAGGTTTCGCTCGCGTGGCGCGCAGAGCATGTTGAGGCTGCAGGATCCCCGGAAAATGTCGCCCGCGACGGCGTTGAAATTGGCTTCGCTGTAGAGCGGGGCCATGTGCCAGTACTGGGCATAGCCCAGCGCTTCGATGGCCGCGATCAGCGGGGCCTGCTTGCTGGCGCGGTCGTTCTCGACATAGATCACCGGGCGAAAGCGGGCGATGGTTTCGCGCGCGCCTTCCAGCACCTCGATCTCCCAGCCCTCGACGTCGATCTTCAGAAAGTCGCAACCGGGCAGGCCGAGACTGTCGAGCGCGTCGACCCGCGTCGGCGCACCCGTTCGCCAGCGCTCGTCGCCCGCCACCGCCGCGCGCAGGCTGACAGATCCGAAATTGTGTTCTGCGCCATAGTCAAGGCTGGGGATCACCGCCTCCCCGTCGGCGGCGCCCAGGCCATGGGGGAGGGCGACGACGTTGCTCACCTGGTTGGCGGTCAGATTGGCGCAGAGCAACTGGAATACGCGCTGCTGCGGCTCGAAGGCGAAAAGCGGACCAGGGGCGCAGGCGCGCGCCAGCATCACCGTGTGCGTGCCGATATTGGCCCCCGCCTCGACAACCGTCATTCCGGGCCGGACGATCTGGCGAAAGATATCCGCCTCGGCCTGGCAATATTCGCCGTAAACCTCCAGCGAGCGCGTGATGTAGGCGTCCCCCCGCAAGGCCCACATCGGTCCATGGCGGGTGGCGAACAGCTGGGAATCGAACGGCGGCATGGGGCTGCTCCTTGCGGCGACATGGACCGTGTCGGCCCGGCCATGCGCCCCTTCCGTCACGGCGCAAGCAAAAGCGCCGCGCCACCTTCCCCGCTTCGCGGGGCAGGAGTCTACGACAAATCCTCACCCGCGCAGCGGGGG
>Ga0208849_1000433_pt1 | contig 39504 bp, 31 predicted proteins | sample NGESurdeep072012_10_FD_184470 | JGI IMG/M metagenome (GOLD analysis project Ga0208849, IMG submission 184470) | Arctic peat soil microbial communities from Barrow, Alaska - NGEE Surface sample 53-3 deep-072012 (SPAdes) | ecosystem: Environmental > Terrestrial > Soil > Wetlands > Peat ... | reverse complement strand
CCTGGCAGCAAGTTCAAGCTCGAGCAGGTGATCACCGAGAACGTCAACGATCCGAACGTGCCGGTTACCGCCAAGCTGGTTCCCTACAGCTGATCGGGCGCTATTCATCTCCGAGGACGACAGGCGCGCCAAAGCGCCTGTCGTTCCCGGCCCTGCGCTAACGTCGGTCGTGCCGGCCCAGTTTCCAATGGCGCCTGGCAGGAGCCTGCGGTCTCGCGATGGATTGGATATCGTCGACGAAGGCAGAGATGAGCCCATCGCGGTTAGGCAAGCAAGCATCGTGCTGCAGCCGGCCGTGCGAGTCAGCCGCGGGGGCGCGAGTGCCGCTTCAGGGCCTGCTCCATCGCTTCGATCGCCGCCGCGGATTCCCTGGCAAGCGACCCCATCGTGATGCGTGTCTCGATCACCAGTGCAAAGGCAGCTGTTACGAACGCCGCGAAGCCAATCAGGCCGAGCACGACCGCGAACACTACGATCACGTCGAGGACAGCCCCGCCGGCCAGTTGGGCGACCACCGCACCCACGATGGACATGACGGTCGCCAGCGCGAACATCGCCGCGGCCAGATAAAGTCCCGAGATCGCCAGCCCGATCAGCCAGATTCTCCGGCCGGTCATGCGCAGTTCCGTCACCTCGACCGCGTGGAGCGCTTCCAGCGCCGGATTATTGAGCAGCCCCGTGAGGTAGCGTGATCGGTCGATCGCCCGCGCGAATCGGTTGGCGGTGCTCAACAGCAGCAGCGATGTTGCATTGGTGAGCAGCGCCGGCCCGCCAACATAGGAGAGAACCACAAAAGGATTGGTGGTGAGCGCCATGCATTGGTTCCGCTGAGACGCGCCGAAGCCGATGATCATCCCGGCGACCGTCTTGCCCACTATACGCTGAACCTTCAGCCCGCCAGTTGCGTTTGATCGAAATATTGCGAAAGTGGCGCGCACTCCGGGGAAAGCCATGGCCGAACCTGCCTTCGATCTTGCCATCATCGGCGGTGGCATAAATGGCTGTGGTGTCGCCCGCGACGCTGCCGGCCGCGGCCTGAAGGTGGTGCTCGTCGAACAGGGCGATCTCGGTGGGGCGACCTCGTCAGCCTCCACCAAGCTCATCCACGGCGGCTTGCGTTATCTGGAGCAATACGATTTTCGCCTCGTTCGCGAGGCCCTTGCCGAGCGTGAGGTGTTGCTGCACACGGCTCCGCACATCGTCTGGCCGCAACGTTTCGTGTTACCGCACCATAGCGGCATGCGCCCATGGCCGATCGTCCGCCTCGGCCTTTTCGCGTACGATCATCTGAGCCTTGGCCGCACGCTGCCCGGCACCCGCGGCCTTGATCTGGCGAACGATCCGGCTGGCGTCGGTCTGAAGAAAAGCTACCGCCGCGCCTTTGAGTTTTCCGATTGTGCCGTCGACGATTCCCGCCTGGTCGTGCTCTGCGCCCGCGACGCCGCCGACCGCGGCGCCGAAATTCGCCCACGCACGCGCTGCATTGCCGCCCGCCGCGAGGACAACCTCTGGCGGCTCACCCTGCACAACAACCGGGACGCCACCCAATATGAAACGGTGACGGCGCGGGCGCTGGTCAATGCCGCCGGCCCCTGGGTCGGCGAAGTGGCGGCCGGTATCGCGCAATTGCCGGAGCGGACCACCGTCCGCCTGGTCAAGGGCAGTCACATCGTGGTCGACCGCCTGTTTGACCACGACCGGGCCTATCTCTTCCAGAACGGCGACGGCCGCGTCTGCTTCGCCATTCCCTACCGCACTGACTTCACGCTCATCGGCACCACCGATGAGGATTTTTCCGGCGACCCGGCCTCGGCCGCGATAACCGATAGCGAGACGGACTACCTGCTCGCTGCCGTAAGCGAATATATGGAACGGCCGCTGTCGCGCACCATGATCCGCTGGAGCTATGCCGGCGTGCGCCCGTTGCAGGACGAGGGCAGCGGGCGGCCGCAGCAGGTGACCCGCGACTATCTGCTGGCATTCGACGCAACGGAGGGTTCGGCGCCGGTGCTTTCCGTGTATGGCGGCAAGATCACCACCCATCGCCGGCTGGCCGAGCAGGTGCTGGAGCAGCTCGCCCCGGGATTCCCGGACATGACGGCCGCGTGGACCGCCCACAGCGCACTTCCCGGCGGCGACGTTCCCGGCGCCTTCGACGAATGGGCCGAGACCATGGTGGCGCGCTACGCGTTCCTGGATCGCGATCGTGCACTGCGCCTCTGCCGCGCCTACGGCACGCGCGTCGCGACATTGCTCGATGGCGTCACCGATGCCGCCGGCCTTGGCCGCGAATTCGGCGCTGGCCTGAGCGAGCGCGAGGTGGACTATCTGGTCGCCCACGAATGGGCCGAGACTGCCGACGACATCCTTTGGCGGCGCACCAAGCTCGGGCTGCGCCTGACGCCCGATGAAGTCGGAGCGCTGGACCGACACCTCGACAAGGTACCGGCGTGAGCGCCACACACGTCCTCGCCATCGACCAGGGTACTACCTCGACACGCGCCATCGTCTTCGACCGCCATCTGCAGATTGTCGGCATGGCTCAGCGCGAATTCCCACAGCATTTCCCAACGCCCGGCTGGGTCGAACACGACCCGGAAGAAATCTGGCGGACGGTGGTTGCGACCTCCCGCGCCGCCATTCGCAAGGCCGGCCTGGACGCTGCCGCGGTCGCCGCCATAGGCATTGCCAACCAGCGCGAGACGGTGTTGGTCTGGGACCGCCGCACCGGCAAACCGATCCACCGCGCCATCGTCTGGCAGGACCGGCGGACGGCCGCCGCCTGTGCGGCGCTTCGCGATGCCGGCCATGAAGCGGAAGTCTCCGCCCGCACCGGCCTGCTGCTCGATCCCTATTTCTCCGCCACCAAGCTGAATTGGCTGCTTAATCATGTGAAGGGAGCGCGCAAGCGCGCCGAACGTGGCGAGCTTTGCTTCGGCACGATCGACTCGTTCCTCATCTGGCGCCTGACCGGTGGCAAGGTTCACGCCACCGATGCCACCAACGCCTCGCGCACCTCGCTCTTCAATATCCACGAGGGCCGCTGGGACGATCATCTCCTCGATCTATTCAACGTCCCGCGCGCCATGTTGCCGGAGGTGAAGGACTGCGCCGCCGACTATGGCCTCACCGGGAAAGCCGCTTTCGGCCGCGCGATTCCCATTCTGGGCGTTGCCGGCGACCAGCAGGCGGCGGCCGTCGGCCAGGCATGCTTCGCGCCAGGCATGGTGAAGTCCACCTATGGCACGGGCTGCTTCGCGCTGCTCAACACCGGCACTCGGGCCGTGCCCTCGAACAACCGCCTCATCACCACCATCGCCTGCCAGATCGACGGCAAGCGGACCTACGCGCTGGAAGGCTCGATCTTCATCGCCGGCGCTGCAGTCCAGTGGCTGCGCGACGGGCTGAAACTCATCCGCCGCGCCGCCGACACCGCGGCGCTGGCCAAAAAATCCGACGCCAGCCAGGCTGTCTACCTGGTGCCCGCCTTCGTGGGCCTCGGCGCGCCCCATTGGGACGCCGATGCGCGCGGCGCCATCTTCGGGCTGACCCGCGGCACCACGGCGGCGGAGCTTGCCCGCGCCGCTCTGGAATCGGTCTGCTATCAAACGCGCGATCTGATCGACGCCATGCGTCGCGACTGGCCGGAGGCAGAGCCACCCGTGGTGCGCGTCGATGGCGGCATGGTCGCTTCCGACTGGACCATGCAGTTTCTGGCCGACATCCTCGACGCTCCGGTCGATCGCCCGCGTGTTCTCGAGACGACGGCGCTGGGCGCCGCCTACCTCGCCGGATACCGGGCCGGCCTTTATGCCGCACCGGCGGAGTTCGCACTGCGCTGGAAGCGCGGCCGCCGCTTCCTGCCGAAGATGTCCTCCGCCCGCCGCGCCGAAAAGCTTGCCGGTTGGCGCGTTGCCGTCGCGCGTACGCTCACCCGCGAGCCATCGGCGCAGTAGCCGGCAGGCTGGCATCTGCAGCGCTCCCGCCGCCCTAGATGAGCGCAATGCACCCAGAACAATCCGACGCTGTCGCCGACCTTGATCTCATCAGTCGCACGGGCTGGCCGGACGACCTTCGTTTTATTCTCGAGCGTTACCCGCGCGAGGTCTGGCCGGACCACGTCAATCTCGCCGGCATGGCGCGATTCTGGCTTGAGATTCACAACGGCTTCCGCCGTGCCGGCGCGCAATTGCAGGGCGCCACCGGCGAGTTCCGCGAAGGTCTGGTCACCCCCGAGCGCTTTCGCGCCTGGTATGCGCCTCGTCTGCAGACCTTCCTCGGCCACCTCGAAGGCCACCACAATATCGAGGATTACCAGATGTTCCCGATCTTCAACGCCGCCGAGCCCCGGCTGGTCAAGGGCTTCGACGTGCTGGAAAAAGATCACGGCACCATTCACGCCGTCATGGAACAGATGGCCGACGCCGCCAACACCTTCATGCGCACGGCCGCGTCCGAGGGCGACAGGATGCGCTACGCCGCCGATGCCTATGCCGACGCAGCCGACCGTCTGATGGCCATGCTCGACCGTCATCTCGGCGACGAGGAAGATCTCGTCATCCCGCTCATCCTCGATCGCGGCGAAGAAGAACTCGGGCTGTAGCAAAAGGCCGCGCGGGCCCGATTGTGGGCGCCCGTAGATTGTTTGCGTCAGTCATCTTGCCTAGTGTCTGCCCGCCCGCGCGGGCAACAAACAGGAGCCGGCAACGGCCAGGTTCGGAGGAAGCAAATGGCGGAAATCGGTCTCGTCGGTCTGGGCGTCATGGGCGCCAACCTCGCGCTCAACATGGCCGAGAAAGGCCACACCATTGCGGTCTTCAATCGCACAGCAGAAAAGACGAAGGCCTATATCGCCGCAGCCGGGAAGCTCGCCGACCGCCTGACGCCCTGTTACACGATCAAGGAACTGGCCGCCGCGATCACGCCGCCGCGTCCGATCGTCATCATGGTGCTCGCCGGTCCGCCGGTCGATGAGGTCGGTCACGAGTTGGTGCCGGAACTTGCCAAGGGCGACATGCTGATCGACGCCGGCAATGCCAATTTCCGCGATACTCGCCGTCGCGTCGACGAATACAACGGGCTCGGTCTCGATTTTCTGGGCATCGGCGTTTCCGGCGGCGAGGAGGGTGCCCGCCACGGCCCCTCGATCATGGCCGGCGGCACGCCGAAGGCGTGGGGCCGCGTCGAGAAAATCCTGCTCGACATCTCCGCCAAGTTCAACGGCGAGCCTTGCGCCGCGCTGCTTGGCCCGGAAGGCGCCGGCCATTTCGTCAAGACCATCCATAACGGCATCGAATACGCCGACATGGAAATGATCGCCGAGATCTACGGCGTCATGCGCGACGGTTTCGGCCTCGCGCCGCCGGCGATGGCCGACATCTTCGCCAAGTGGAACGAGGGCAAGCTCAAGTCCTACCTCATCGAGATCACCGGCACGGTTCTCTCCACGGTCGATGCGCAAAGCGGCAAGCCGCTGGTCGATGTCATCCAGGACACCGCCGGTCAGAAGGGCACCGGCCGCTGGTCGACTATGGAAGCGCAGGACCTCGGCGTCCCCGCGACCGTGATCGAGGCGGCGGTCTCCGCGCGCGGCCTCTCGGCCGGCCGCGACCAGCGACTGGCCGGTGCAAAACTCTTCGGCTCGCCGTCGATGAAACTCGGCGATGCTCTCGGCACGCAGGCGGCCGCGCTCGCCGACCTGGAACAGGCACTGCTTGCCGGCAAGATCGCCGCGTATGCGCAGGGTTTCGCCGTGATGGCGAAGGCCTCCGAGGCGTGGAACTGGCAACTGCCGCTCGGCACCGTCGCGAAAATCTGGCGGGCCGGTTGCATCATTCGCTCCGTCTTCCTCGACGACATCGCCAAGGCCTACGCCGCGGGCGGCGCCATCGCCAACCTGATGATGACCGAACCGTTCACGAGCGACCTGAAGGCCAGCGAGGCGAGCCTCCGCCGCGTCGTTGCCGCCGCCGCGCTGAAGGGGATCGCCACCCCGGCGCTGGCCTCCGCGCTGGCCTATTTCGATCTGTCGCGCACCGCCCGCACCACGGCCAATCTCATCCAGGGCCAACGGGATTTCTTCGGCGCCCACGGCTTCGAGCGCACCGACTCGACCGGCAAGGGTTTCCACGGCCCCTGGCACACGTCGGTCTAGTCCTTATCCCTCCTCGACTTCTCGGGGAGGGGGGACCGCGCGAAGCGCGGTGGGTGGGGTTGCCGCGGGAAGCTACTGCAGGAACACCGTCACCCGGTCGGATTTCCCGGCCGCGTCAACCACCGACAGCGTCACGAAGCCCGGTCCGTCCGGCTCCCACGTCTGCGAATGCGCGAACGGCACGCGCGCGATCGGCGCGCCGTTGACGAAGAACGTGAACGGCGGCAGCCCGTTGCGGACCTTGATCATCAGCGGCGCCGGGTCGCCGTCGCGGATGCCGAGATCGACCGCGACACCGTCCTGCGGATAGGCGATTTCCGGTGTGTCGGGGTCGGGCGTCGGCGCATCGCCGGCAACGCGGAAGTGGCGAAGCGGGGCAGGCAGGGTCTGCGTCGTCGCCACGATCGTCCCCGCCGGCCGCGGGCGGAGCGGCGTCCGCTTGGGGCCGACGCGGTCGAACGCCTCGAACAGGATCGGCGCCGCTGTCACGATGCCGGACAGGCCGACCACCGGCGTCCCGTCCGGTCGCCCGACCCAGACACCGACGACGTGGCTGCCGTCGAAGCCGATCGCCCATGCATCGCGATAGCCGTAGGAGGTACCCGTCTTGAAGGCGATTCGGCCCGGCGACCCGTTGATCGGCGGCGGCGTGCCGGAAAGAATGTCGGCGACGTACCACGCTGCCGCCGGCGATAGCACCGGCGCGCCGCTCGGCCCGTCATCCGACGGCGCCGCGGCGTTTGCGTCGCTCACGAAGACCGGAGAGGGCGGATTGGCGTCCACATCCACGCCATCGTGCAGCGTCACCGCCGTGCCGCCGCGCGCGATTGCAGCGTACATCGCCACCAGATCGCGAAGCGTCACGCCAAGCCCGCCGAGGCCGACCGCCAGACCCGGCGCTGAGGTATCCGGCATGACCGCGTTGACGCCGGCCCGCTTCAGCCGTGCGATCAGCCGCGCCGGACCGACCGCGTTCAGCGCGATGATCGCCGGCACGTTGAGCGACTCCGTCAGCGCCTCGCGCACCGTTACGGTGCCGCGATGGATTCCGTCGAAGTTCTGCGGTTCGTAGCTGCCGAAGCCGGTCGGTCGGTCGTCCATCAAGCTTTCCGGATGCGCCAGCCCGGCTTCGAACGCCAGCCCATAGATGAGCGGCTTCAGCGTCGAGCCCGGCGAGCGCTCCGCTCGCGTCATGTCGACATGGCCGGCGCGCGCATCCTCGAAGATGCCGGCCGAGCCGACCGCGGCAAGTATATCGCCGCTGTTCTCGTCGGCGACGACGATGGCGACCGAGAGTTTCGGTCCAAGTCCGGTCACCCGGTCGGCGGCAAGCGACTCCAGCGACGCTTGCAGATCGCGCGCCACGGTGAGGTGATAGACCGGCGCCCGCGGATGCGCCGCCTGCGCCTCGCTGGCGAGGTGCGCGGCAAGCATCGGGAACTGCTGCCGGCCGCCAGGAATACGCTCGGTCTTGGCGGCGGCGGCTGTATCGGCGTCGAGCGCCCCGGCGCTGACCACCCGATCGAGCACGCGGTCACGCGCCGCCTTCGCCGCGGCGGCATCGTGATCCGGCCGCCGCGCTTCCGGCGATTGCGGCAGCGCCACCAGCAGCGCCGATTCCGCCGGGGTCAGCCGCGTCGGTTCCTTGCCGAAATAGGCGAGGCTCGCCGCGCGGACACCCTCGATGTTGCCGCCGTAGGGTGCCAGCGTCAGGTAGAGCGTGAGGATCTGCTCCTTGCTGAACCGGCCCTCCAGCTGCCGCGCGATTGCGATCTGGCGGAGCTTCCCGGCAATGCTGCGCGTGCCGGTGTCGTCGATCAGCCGCGCCACCTGCATGGTGAGCGTCGATCCGCCCGAGACGATGTGGCCGCCGGCCAACACGAACTGCCCGGTCGCGCGCAGGATGGCCCGCAAGTCGATACCGTCATGGCTGGCGAAGCGCCGGTCCTCGTAGGCGATGAGCATCGTAAGATAGCGTTTGTCGACGGAGTCTTCGCTGACCGGTAGCCGCCAGCGTCCGTCGGCGATCGTGAACGGCCTGAGCAGCTTTCCGTCGCGATCGACGGCGATCGGCGAGGTCGGAATGGAGGCGGGGTCGGGCAGGGGCGGCAGCGCCGCTTCGATCTCGCCGACGGTCTGCACTGCCGCCAGCACGATGACGCCTCCGGCCGCGATCACGAACAGCGCCAGACCGGCGGCAACGCGCCACGGCGCCACGCGCTGCTTGCGCCGCAAGCCGTGGGACAGCGCGGTCGGTCGAGGTTCGCCGGACGTTTCGTCCGCCATGGCGGCGTTCTCGCCTCTACTTCGTCAGCCCTACGACCTCGACCTTGCCCGAGGCCGAGCGCGCATTGAGTTCAGGCCGGTACATGTCCTCGACCGTCGCCGCAGGCTGCGCAAAGACGCCCGGCGACACCGCCCGCACCGAATAGGCGACGCTGAAGTCGGTCGCGTCGCTGTCGTTACGGTCGAAAGCCGCGATGAAGCGGTCGGTGCGCGCCTCCGTGTGCGTCGGCGTATCGGTCGAGAGCCAGCTGTAGGCGCCTGTGTCGCCGTTCGCCGAAACGTCAGGGTTGTCGATCTCGAAACCCGCCGGGATCGGATCGACCACCATCAGGTGGCCGCCGAAGTCGTGCTCGGAAGTCACCGTCAGCACCACGATGTAGCGATCGTTCTGCTTCACCGTGGCAACGTCGGCCGGCGTTCCGTCGGGCAGGAAATAGTCGCGCTCGATCTTGAAGCCGTTGCCGCCCTCCGGCTCCGGCTTGATCGGGATGCCGGAGGCCGAAACGACCGCGTCGAGCGGATCGCTGCCGAGGTTCGTGATGGCGACCGGCGTCGCCTCGACCTTCTCCCCGGTGTAGCGGCGGAAGAGGGGAGCGGTGATTGTCTCGCCGTTGATCGAGAAGTTGGTCTTTGCCGAGTCCTTGATCAGCGCCGCGGCGGCGAGCAACATCCAGGAGTTCTCCTGCGTGCTGGTGTAGCTCTTCTTGCGCTCATCGGCGGCGATGCGGGTGGCGAGCGTCCGGATGTCGACGCCCTCCGACTTGGTCTCCGCCGCGAGGGTGAGCACGGCAGCTTCGTCGCGTAACGCCGTGCCGTAGTCGTGGCGCCAGTAGGGGGCACCCTCCGCCTTGTTGAGGTCCGCCATTGCGGCGGTGAACGCCTTTGCCGCCCGCTGCTGGTCGCCATAGAGCGCCATCGCCGCGCCGACCTGGGCCTTGGCCAGCGGCGTCGCGAAAGCGTCGAGCTTCGAGTCGGTGTAGTAGCGGAGGTCGCCGATCGCCGCCCGGCCGGCGCGCGCCAGGACGTAGAGCGAATAGGCGATCTCCTGTCCGCCTTTGTCGAAGTCGGCCGCCGAGGCGATGCTGTTCGAGAGGTTATCGAGCGCCAGTGTGCGCGCCAGTTGCGGCACGTCGTAGCCCTTCTCGGATGCTCGGGTCAGGAAATCGGTGACATAGGCATCGAGCCAGAGGTCGTTGCCGGCGCCTTCCGGTCCCCAGAGGCCGAAGCTGCCTGAGGCCGCCTGGTCGGCAAGCACGCCCTGGATCGCCTTCTGCACCCGTTTCTTCACCTCGACATCGGCGGCAAGGCCGATCGAGCTGGCCACGTCGTCGAGATAGACTAGCGGCATGGCGCGGCTGGTAAGCTGCTCGACGCAGCCGTACGGATAGCGGTCGAGCGCCTGCAGGATGCCCGGCACGTCGAGCGGCCCGGCGCCGCCCAGCGACACCGACACGCTCGCCGTTCCCGGTACGAAGTCGGCGAGCAGTTCCTTGTCGATGGTGAACGAACCACCCGCCGCGACCGGAATGTCGTTCCGCCGTGTCGCCGGCGTTCCCGGCGGGCGCACGCCGAGCGTCAGGCCGGTCGGATAGGATTCACCGCCCGGCGTGGCAAGAGCGACGTTGACATCGAAATCGCCGGTCCGGTCGCCCGAGATCGGAATATTGATCGAGGTTCGTTGCTTGGCGGCAAGCGTCACCGTGCGCGAGGAGTCGATGTCGGCGATGCCGATGCCCGGGCCCGTGGCCACGGAGAGCGTGTAGTTGCCGGCCGGTCCGGAGACATTGTTGATCTCGACAAGCAGCCGCGACGTGTCGCCTACCGCGAGGAAGCGCGGGATGCTGGCGGTAACCACTACCGGATCGTGGACGAGCACGTCCTTTGACGCGTGGCCGACGCCGGACTTGGTCCACGCCATCGCCATGACGCGCACGCTGCCGTTGAAGTCGGGCAGGTCGAACGAGACCGAAGCCTTGCCGGAAGCGTCCACCTTCACGATGCCCGAATAGAACGCCAGCAGCTTCTGCGTCGGCGGCGGCGCCGTGAGCCGTACCGCGCCGCTGTCGCCGCCGGAGCGCACCTCACCCGGCACGCCCTGCATGCGGTCGATGAGCAGCCCGTAGATGTCGCGGATTTCCATGCCGAGTTTGCGCTGGCCGAAATACCAGTCGTCGGGCGCCGGCACCTTGAAGTTGGTGAGGTTGAGAATGCCGACGTCGACGGCGGCGACCGTGACGTAGGTGTCTTCGCCCGCCGCGAGGTGGCCGATCGACACCGGTATTGTCATCGGTCCGCGCGGCCGCATCTCGTCGGCGACGCCGAGCGAGACGGCGAGCTGCCGATCGCCGGGCGAAACCTTCGCCCACGTCAGGCCGAGCGCGCGCGCCGGCATGCGCTTCGCCACCACGTCCATCGGACGGTAGAGCGTCGCCGTCACATAGGCGCCCGGACCCCAGGCGTCGGTGATCTGCAGGTCGACGGTCGTGCCGCCCTCGGGCACGTCCACGGATTTCATCGCGATCAGCCGGTCGTCGATGACCTGGATGACGGCGGTGCCGGCAAAGCGTGGATCGAGCCGTAGCTTCGCCGTGTCGCCGATCTTGTAGGCCGGCTTGTCGAGCGCGACCTTCAGCGTGTCGGGCGTCGTGGAGGAGGCGGTCGATTCATACCAGCCGGCGTAGAATTCGACGCTCGATGCCGTGTTGTCGCCGTCCTGCACCGTCAGGCGATAATCGCCCCAGTCGAGTGCCGACGACGAGATCATCGCCGGCGCATCGGCGGTGAAGTCCACCACGCCGCCGTCGACCTTGTTGGTCGTCGTGACGAGTTCGTAGTCCCAGGTGCCGTTGCTGCGATACCACTGGTAGTTGGAGTTGATGCGCTCGAGCTTCCAGGTGAGGCCGGTCTTGGCCATCCGCGCGCCATCGGCACCGATCAGGATAGCGCCGAACGAAGCGGTCGCGCCCTGGCCGATGTCACCATCGAAATTCGAATGGATGCCGATCAGCGGTCCCTTCGACGCCACGGGCCGGTCGAGCGTGCGGGTCACCGGGCGTCCGTTGGTGTCGTCGACACTGAGGATCAGCGAAGCGTTGTAGGGCTTGGTCGAGGAGGCGATCTCCGGCAGCGTCACGTCGAACGTCGCCTTGCCGTCGTCGTCGGTGGTGGCGTCGATGGTGAGCGGCTCACGCGTCGGCTCGACGCTCTCTTCGGTCAGGCCGAATTTGTAGCCCGGGTAAGCATCGAGCGTATCCGTCGGCGACAGCTTGACCTCGCCCTCGATCGGCAGGCCGGGCGCACTGGCGCCGTAGAGATAGCGTGCCTCGACGGTGATCGAGTTGGGCTGCGTGCGGTCGAGCATCTTCGCAGTCGAGTCGAGCGTCACCGCCAGCCTTTCCGGCTCGAAGTCCTCAACCAAAATCGATTGTTCGGCGATCGTGTCGCCCTTGGGGTCGGCGTAGAGCTTCACCGCCCATGAACCGCGCATGGCGTTGGCTTCCAGCGCCACGTCCGCGGAGTAGCCGCCGGCGCCCCCGTCCGACAACATCTTGCGCAGGAACTCGACGCCGTCCGGCCGCTCCACGACCAGCGTGATCGGCAGGTCGCCGACCGCGTTCGCCCGGTCGTCGCGGACCAGCGCCGTCAAGTGCACGGTCTCGCCGGGACGATAAATGCCGCGCTCGGGCGTCAGGAAGACGTCGAGCTTTGCCGGCGCCGGTCGGCCCGCGACGCCGCGGTCGGTGAGGTCGAAGGCCGCCCGGGACAGGTCGATGAAGGCGTAGTCCTGTCCGGTCTCGGCGATCATCAGCTGCGGCGACAGGCCGCCGGTGCCGCGCGCCAGTCCCGGCTCGAACGTCGCCGTGCCGTCGGCGTCCGAGGTCGCTTCGCCGAGCACATCATTGTTGACCGCGATCAGGCGGAGCTTGACGCCGGCCACCGGCTGGGCGCTCGACAGCGAGCGCACCATGGCGTGGATGCCGTCGTTGCCGGAAAGCGCGGTCATCCCGAGATCGGAGACAATGAACCACTGCGTCGCCAGCGCGCTGCTGTATTCGTCACCGCTGTCGGGCGCATTCGCCGCTTTCGCCGTGATGACGTAGGCACCGGGCTTCATGCTCGGCAACGCCGCCGAAATCGGGATCGCCGTCGTTTCGGTCTGGTTAAGTTCCGAATGGATGCTGACGGTGCCTTCCCAGATTTTTTCGCCGCTCGTGTTGGCGATGTCGTCGGCCGAGTAGGTGCTGAGCTGGCTGAGAAAGTTGCCGCTGCGCACGGCCTGGGCGATGCCGCGGTCGCCGATGCGGTAGATCGTGGCGTTCGCCTTTTCGGTGTTGACCGAGGTCAGCGGGATGGCCGCGCCCGGGCCGGCCGGCAGTACGTAGGCGTTGCCGGCGAAGCCAACCCACGGCGCGCGATCGCGGACATAGAGCGAGAGCTGCACCGGATGGCCGAGCGTCTCGCCGTCTGCCGCCGGCAGCTCGCCGCGCAGCCGTACCGTGTAGCGCACGCCATGCTTCACGCCGTTGATGCAGATCTGCTGCTGCTGCGGCTCGACGGCGAGTCCGTCGCTGCCGTCGACTGTCACGAAATCGGCGAGGTCGGTGCGTGTCACCGGCAGTTCGTCGGAAAACTTCACGCAGATTTGCGGCGAGGCGCTGTCCGCCTCCACGTCCTGCGCCACGACGCGGAAGCCGTGCTCGGCGGTCACCTTGTCGTAGGTCGCGCGCACGTCGGGATCGCTCTTGATCGCAAGGCTGGCGCGGTAGGCGCGGATCGCCGGCAGCCAGATTTCGCGCGTAGCGAGCGCGTCGCCAAGCAGCGACAGCGCCTCGGCGCGGTCGGCAACAGAGTCCGCGCGCAGATACGCATTGATCGACGCGGCGGTAGCATCGACTTTCGCCTGTTCCTTGTCGGCATCGAGATCCGGCAGGCGCAGCGCGCTCGCGTGCGCGTAATCGAGCCAGGCCGCGACATCCTCGTTGGCGATGGCCAGCGCCTGGCCGAAATCGACCGCCGCGTCGTTGACCTGTTTGGCGCGATAGGCCACGCCTCCGGCCGCCCGCAGCGACGCGTAGCCCGCGGTGCCCGGCGCGTACCGTGTCTTCAGGTCGCCGATCTCGGTGCGCGACTCGTCGATCTGCGCCTGGTCGAGGAAGTTGAGTTCGACCAGCCGCCGATGCTCCAGCGAGGGCGTCAGGTCGGCAAAGGTCACCACGCGGCCGGCGGTGGCGCCGGTTGAAGCGGTGAGGGAGCCGAAGTCGGTTTTCAGAAAACACCAACCCGCCTTCGCGTTGAAAGTGAATGCCTTGCAGGTGCTGTCCTTCAGGCAGGCGGCCTGGCAGGCCGGCAGGTCGACATTCTTCACCGTGCTGGAGTCGGCGCCCGGATAGTCGGCGTTCGGCGTGACGATAACCCGGCGATCTGCAGCCGCGGCGGTCGGGGCCGGTAGGAAACTCGCGGAGAGCACGAAGGCGGCGAAGCCGGCCAGGAGATAACGGCCAACCCCGTGAACGAGCATGCGCATGCGCCCAACTCCGCTGACATCCGGCCAATTTGCCAATGAGCGCCGAGTGTAGGGAGACCCGGTGACACGGTAAAGTCACGGCGATGCAAGAGGCAAGCAGGGAGTGACTGGCGTCACAAGCATCGCCCGGGGTGCCACGATCACCTCGCAACCTCGATGAAATTCCGGACTCGCTTAATTCTTAGCCAGCAATTTCTGCTGCACTGCCAAAACAAACGGCATTGCACTGCGGCATCCCCGTCGCCCGCCAAGAATCTCAGCGTCGGCCCGTCTGGCATACCCCTTGCGAAAAGGCGCGATGGCGTCCCTCCCACGACGTCCGTTTCAACAGGGGGAATACAAATGGTGTCACTTCGTAAGGTCGCTGGCGCATTGGCCGTCGCGACCGCGCTCGCGGCCCCGATGGCCGCGCCCGCGTCCGCTGCCGACGACACGATCAAGATCGGCATTCTGCATTCGCTGTCGGGCACGATGGCAATTTCCGAGACGACGCTGAAAGACGTCATGCTCATGCTCATTGACCAGCAGAACGCCAAGGGCGGCCTGCTCGGCAAGAAGCTCGAGGCGGTCGTCGTCGATCCGGCGTCCAACTGGCCTCTCTTCGCCGAAAAGGCGCGCGAACTGATCAGCCAGGACAAGGTCTCGGTGGTCTTCGGCTGCTGGACGTCTTCCTCGCGGAAGTCCGTCCTGCCTGTCTTCAAGGAGCTGAACTCGATCCTCTTTTATCCGGTCCAGTACGAAGGCCAGGAGAGCGAGCGGAATGTCTTCTACACCGGCGCCGCGCCGAACCAGCAGGCCATCCCCGCCGTCGACTACCTGATGAGCGACGAAGGCGGTGCGGTGAAGCGCTGGGTACTGGAAGGCACCGACTACGTTTACCCGCGCACCACCAACAAGATCCTCCAGGCCTACCTGATCTCCAAGGGCGTCGCGCCCGAGGACATCAAGGTCAACTACACGCCGTTCGGCTTCTCCGATTGGCAGACCGAAGTCGCCGCCATCAAGGCATTCGGCTCGGCCGGCAAGAAGACCGCGGTGGTTTCGACCATCAACGGCGACGCCAACGTTCCGTTCTACAAGGAACTCGGCAACGCCGGCCTCAAGGCGACCGACATCCCAGTCGTGGCGTTCTCGGTCGGCGAAGAAGAGCTCGCCGGCCTCGACGCCAAGCCGCTCGTCGGCCATCTGGCCGCGTGGAACTACTTCGAGTCGATCGACACCCCGGAAAACAAGGCGTTCATTGCCGCCTGGCATAAGTTCACCGGCAAGGACACCCGCACCACCAACGACCCGATGGAAGCCCACTACATCGGCTTCAACATGTGGGTGAAGGCGGTGGAGAAGGCCGGCACAACCGATCCCGACAAGGTCATCGAAGCGCTGCCGGGCATCACGGCGCCGAACCTCACCGGCGGCGTCTCCGAGATGCTCCCCAACCACCACATCACCAAGCCCGTCTATATCGGCGAAGTCCGTGCCGACGGCCAGTTCGACGTGGTGTGGCAGACGAAGGATCTGGTCCCGGGTTCGCCCTGGTCGCCCTACCTGCCGGAGTCGAAGGACCTGACCTCCGATTGGGTCAAGCTGAAGTGCGGCAACTACGACACCGTCAAGAAGGCGTGTGGCGGCAGTTCCTAGCACTTCGCGAGCCTGCCATGGGGAGGCGGCGTCTGCGCCGCCTCCTTTTCCTCCGAAGCTGGATCGATTGATGCGTACGCTTCGCGATTTTCTTGCCTCCCTCCTCGTAGCCTTAATCCTTCTGACGGTCGCGCTTGCCGGTGCCCGAGCGGGTTCCCTTGCCGACGCACTGCCCGGTTTCGCGGAGGGCACATTCCCGGCGACTGAAGCTGCGTTGAGCGCCGTCGCGGCGAGCGGCGATCCGCAGACGGCCGCAGTCATCAAGGCGTTGCAGGACGAAAGGCTCGTCTTCGATCCTGCCACCAAGGCCGTCTTCATCAAGGCCGCGGACGGCAGCCTGCTCGACCCGACCACCGGCAAGCCTATTGCCGGCCCGGCGCCGGCGGAAACCAAGAGCATCCGCCTCAACAACAAGATTCGCGGCAGCATCGACGCCGCCATGGGCGCGCTGACGCTGCTGTCGCCCGATCCCGCCGTTCGGCTGTCCGCCGCCGACGCCGTCTTCAAGGCCCGTCAGGCAAGCGCGCTGCCCGCCCTGCAGGCGGCGCTCGCCAAGGAAACCGACCCCAGGATCAAGCTTGTCATGCAGCAGGCGGCCGCCTCCGCCGCGCTTGCCGATCCCAAGGCCGCCGAGACCGACCGCGTCGCGGCGGTCCAGGTCATCCAGAATCGCGGCGACAAGGACGCCCTCGCGATCCTCACCGAACTGAAAAGCGACGCTTCGCCCGCCGTGCGCGCCGCCGCCGGCACCGCCGCCGCCAACATCAAGGGCGAGCTTGCCATCTGGGACAACGTCCAGAACCTCTACTACAGCCTGTCGCTCGGCTCCGTCCTGCTGCTCGCCGCCATCGGCCTCGCCATCACCTTTGGCGTCATGGGCGTCATCAACATGGCGCATGGCGAGATGGTGATGCTCGGCGCCTACACCACCTTCGTCGTGCAGGAGACGATCCGCGAGCAGGCGCCGTGGCTGTTCGACTGGTCGCTCGCCATCGCGTTACCGCTCGCCTTCCTGGTTTCGGGCGCCGTCGGCGTCGTTATCGAGCGCGGCATCATCCGTTTTCTCTACGGCCGGCCGCTCGAAACGCTGCTCGCCACCTGGGGCGTCTCGCTCATCCTGCAGCAGGCGGTGCGCACGATCTTCGGGCCGAACAACCGCGAGGTCGGCAATCCGTCGTGGATGTCCGGCGCCTTCGATCTCGGCAACCTGACGATCACCTACAACCGCATGTGGATCATCGTCTTCGCCGCGGCCGTGTTCGTCCTGCTGCTTGTGGTGCTGCGCTTCACGCGTTTTGGCCTGCAGATGCGCGCCGTCACCCAGAACCGCGCCATGGCGAGCGCCATGGGCATCCGCACGCCGTGGGTCGATGCGCTGACCTTCGGCCTCGGCTCCGGCATCGCCGGCATCGCCGGGGTGGCGCTGTCGCAGATCGACAACGTCAGCCCGAACCTCGGCCAGTCCTACATCATCGACAGTTTCATGGTCGTCGTCTTCGGCGGCGTCGGCAATCTGTGGGGCACGCTCATCGCAGCGCTGTCGCTGGGCGTCGCCAACAAGTTCCTTGAACCCGTCGCCGGCGCCGTGCTCGGCAAGATCGTCGTGCTCGTCTTCATCATCCTCTTCATCCAGAAGCGCCCGCGCGGCCTGTTCGCCCTCAAGGGGAGGGCGGTGGAAGCATGATCGGCCGCTTTCTCTTCCGCGGCATCGAGCCGGACACGATCCTCGCCCTGTTCTTGATCCTCGCCGTCGGCGTCGTCGTGCCGTGGCTCAATCTCTACACGCCGGAATCCAGCGCGCTCCATGTCCCGAGCTATGTCGTGCCGCTGGTCGGCAAATATCTGACGTATGCGCTGCTGGCGCTGGCCGTCGGCCTGATCTGGGGCTACGGCGGCATCCTCTCGCTGGGGCACGGCGCCTTCTTCGCGCTGGGCGGCTACGTCATGGGCATGTACCTCATGCGCCAGATCGGCACCCGCGGCGTCTACGGCGATCCGATCCTTCCCGACTTCATGGTGTTCATCAACTGGAGCAAGCTGCCCTGGTACTGGTACGGCGTGAACCATTTCTGGTTCGCCGCGCCCATGGTGCTGATCGTGCCGGGCCTGCTCGCTTTCGTCTTCGGCTGGTTCGCCTTCCGCAGCCGCGTCACCGGCGTCTACCTGTCGATCATCACCCAGGCGATGACCTACGCACTGCTGCTCGCCTTCTTCCGCAACGATATGGGCTTCGGCGGCAACAACGGCCTTACCGATTTCAAGGATATCCTCGGCTTCAACGTGCAGTCCGACACCACGCGCGGCGCTTTGTTCTTCTCGTCGGCTTTCGCGCTGGCGCTGGGCCTGCTCATCAGCCGCGGCGTCATCGCCTCCAAGTTCGGCAAGGTGCTGGTCGGGATCCGCGACGCCGAAAGCCGCACGCGCTTCCTCGGCTACCGCGTCGAGAACTACAAGCTCGTCGTTTTCGTTCTCTCCGCTTTCATGGCGGGCGTCGCCGGCGCGCTTTACGTGCCCCAGGTCGGCATCATCAACCCCAGCGAATTCGCTCCCGCCAATTCGATCGAGGTGGTGGTCTGGGTGGCGGTCGGTGGCCGCGCCACACTGATCGGTCCGATCGTCGGCGCGATCCTCGTCAACTTCGCCAAAAGCTATTTCACTACCGGCGCCCTTGCCCCGTATTGGCTGTTCCTGCTCGGTGGTCTTTTCATCGCCGTGACCCTGTTCCTGCCAAAGGGGATCGTTGGAACGCTCGCGGACCTCCTCCGCGAACGCCGCGCTAAGCCGTCCAGGGCCGCAGCCCGGACGCCCAATGCAGCCGGGCTGACCGTCGATGCGCGCGAGGATCTGCCGCCGTCGCCGGCGCCCGATCCCGCCGCCGCGGAGTAGGGCGATGATCGAAAAAGCCGCCGACACGTTGCTCTATCTCGATGGCGTCACTGTCTCTTTCGATGGCTTCCGCGCGCTGAACGATCTCTCGCTGGTCGTCCAGAAGGGCGAGATGCGCGCCATCATCGGCCCGAACGGCGCCGGCAAGACCACGATGATGGACGTCGTCACCGGCAAGACCAAGGCCGACTCCGGCGAAGTCTATTTCGACGGCAACGTCAACCTCGCCAGGCTCGACGAGGCGGCGATCGCGCAACTCGGCATCGGCCGCAAGTTTCAGAAGCCCACCGTCTTCGAGAGCCACACCGTCGCCGTCAACCTCGAGCTGGCGCTGGCCGGCGGTCGCCAGCCCTTCCACGCCCTGTTCGCCAGCACGGCACCCGCCGAAGCGGAGCGCATCGACGAACTTCTCGAGATCATCCGCCTCAAGGACCGCCGCAACGTGCTCGCCCGCTATCTCAGCCACGGCCAGAAGCAGTGGCTGGAGATCGGCATGCTGCTGGCGCAGGAGCCCAAGTTGCTGCTCGTCGACGAGCCCGCCGCCGGCATGACCGACGCCGAAACCGAGGCGACGGCCGAACTGCTCAAGGGCATCGCCCGTGAGAAGTCGGTCGTCGTCGTCGAGCACGACATGACCTTCGTGCGCGCGCTGGGCGTCAAGGTGACGGTGCTCCACGAAGGCAGCGTCATCTCGGAGGGTACGCTCGACCACGTCTCCGCCGACCCGCGCGTCGTCGAAGTATACCTGGGGCGTTGACCATGACCGCGATGCTCGAAGCCCAGAACGTCGATCTGTACTACGGCGCCGCCCAGGCACTCCGCCACGTCTCGCTCACCGCCGAGGTCGGCAAGATCAGCGCCCTCATGGGGCGCAACGGTGTCGGCAAGACCAGCTTCCTGCGCGCCATCGTCGGCGAACAGCCGATCGCCGGCGGCACGATCAGCCTGAACGGCACCCCGCTCGGCCGCATGGCGCCGCACGATCGCGCCCGCCTCGGCATCGCCTACGTCCCGCAGGGCCGCGATATCTTCCCGCTCTTGACCGTCAAGGAAAATCTGGAGACCGGCTACGCGCCGCTGCCGCGCGAGGAATGCACTATTCCTCCCGACGTGTTCGACCTGTTCCCGGTGCTCCACGACATGCTGCGCCGTCGCGGCGGCGATCTCTCCGGCGGCCAGCAGCAGCAGCTCGCCATCGGCCGCGCCCTCGTCATGCGCCCGAAGCTGCTTGTCCTCGACGAGCCGACCGAAGGCATCCAGCCCTCGATTATCAAGGATATCGGCCGTGCCATCGAATGGTTGCGGAGCAAGGGCGGCATGGCCATCCTGCTGGTCGAGCAGTATTTCGATTTCGTCCGTCAGCTCGCCGACACCTTCGCCATCATGGATCGCGGCGAGATCGTGCTGTCCGGCGTCAGTGCCGACATGGACGGCGCCGACGTGCGCCGCCATCTGACCGTCTAGCGCTCGGCCTTGCCGCCGTCGGCGGCGACCCGCGCCTCCATCGCCACGATGATGGCGTTGAGCTGCCGCCGGAACTGCGGACGCTGATTTTCCGGCAGGCCGTGGAGCGCCTCGTCGTTGAGGTCTTCGATCGTGCGCCAGATCGCCGGCAGCTTCTTCCGCGTCGCCGCCGTCAGCGAAAAGAGCGAGCTGCGCTTGTCGTTGGGGTCGGGCCGCCGCTCGATCAGCTTGTCGCGCTCCATGCGCGTCAGCGTCGCCGCCATTGTCGGCTGCTCGATCGAGGCGTAGGCGGCCAGAGCCTTCTGCGCCATCGCCTCGTTTTCGGCGAGCGCGTAGATGATCGGCAGGTGCGCGGCGGAAAGCCCGAGGCGCTTCAGCCGTCGATCCGCCAGCCGCCGGATGACCCGCGCCCCCCAGTGCAGGAGATAGCCCATCGACAATTCGATTTCAGACATTACATAGCTTGCTATATAGATGCATCGTATGCTATATATATGCTCTCGTCGACGCCGGAACAAGGGATGTCGCCATGTCCGCCAAAAGCTCCGCAAACCGCTACGGTTCGGTCGCTATCGCCATCCACTGGCTCTCCGCGCTCGCCATTCTGGCGTTGCTGGCGCTGGGCTTGTCCGCCGCCAACACCGCCGACCCGGCGGTGAAGAGCGCGCTTCTGCGCATTCATATCCCGCTCGGTACCCTGGTGCTGCTGCTCACGCTCTTCCGCATCGTCTGGTGGTTCATCGACCGCCGGCCCGCGCCGCTCTCTGCCATGCCACGCTGGCAGGTCTCGGCCGAGTCTGTCGTCCGCATCCTGCTCTACATCGTCATCATCGCGCTCGGCGCCAGCGGCATCGGCCTGCTGGTGCTGTCCGGAGCGGCGCCAATCCTGTTCTTCCATGCGTCAGGCGCGCTGCCGGATTTCTGGCAGTTCCCGCCGATGCTGGTCCACTACGCCGCCGCGCTGCTGCTGATCGCGCTAGTCTGCGGCCACGTCGCCGCCGCGCTCTACCATCAGTTCTTCAAGCGCGACCGTGTCCTCTACCGCATGGGCGTGGGTTCGGCTCCGTAGCTGCGTCAGCGCGGCGCTGCCGCGTCATACGCCGCCACCATCTGCCGCGCCCGCGTGCCAACCTCCGCCGCCGACAGGCCCGGTCTGTAGAGCCTGATGCCGATGCCGAAGCCGTCGACGCCAGCCTTCAGGTAGTCGCCCATGGTGGAAGCATCGACGCCGCCCACCGCCAGCAGCGGGAGTCCCTTCGGCAGGATTGCCGCGATCGCCCTGATGCCCTTGGGTCCGAGGATATCGCCCGGAAAAAATTTCAGCGCGTGAGCGCCGGCGGCAATTGCCCCGAGCGCCTCGGTCGCTGTGAACACGCCAGGATAGGAGTCGAGCCCCGCCGCCCGCGTCGCCCCGATCACCGCGGCGTCGAAGTTCGGCGAAACGATCATCTGCCCGCCCGCGGCCTTCACCGCCACCACGTCCGCCGCGGCCAGCACGGTGCCGGCGCCGATACGCGCCCGTCCGCGCGCCGCCGCCACCATCTTCTCGATACTCTCCAGCGGATCGGGAGAGTTGAGCGGTACCTCGATCAGCCCGATGCCGGCGCCGATCAGCGCCTCCAGCACCGCCTCCGCCTCGGGCGGCGTGATTCCGCGGAGAATCGCGATCAGCGGCCGGTAACCGGCGAACACCGCGTGGCTCATGCTGCCTTCTCCAGAAATCCTATGGTGCGCGCCAGGTGTGTGAGGCCATCCAGCACCAGTTCGCTGCCGTCGAGCGCCTCGGCGTCGAAACCGGCGACCTCCAGCGCATTCGCATAGGCCCGCGCCAGCGAGCGCGAGCCGATGATGCGGATTGCCGTCCCCGGCCCGAGCGCGCCGAGGTCGCGTGCCGCGGCGATCTCGCCGCCGATGACCAGCCCGGAAAGGTAGGCGAGGTTGTGCTCCCGGCTGACGTTGCCGAGGAGCTGCCGCGTCCGGACGGAAAAGAGCGACGCAAGAAACGGCAGCGCCTCGCCGGTCGTGCGCTCGATCGCCAGGCCGAAGTCGGGTGACGCCACGAGATCGCCGCCGCCGCCGGCCACCGAGTGTCGCAGGAAGGATTTCTCCGACAGGAGCGCGAAAAGCTCGCCGGTAATGAACGTCTGGAAGTCGACGATGGTGCCGCGGTCGATCCGCACCCACTTGGAGTGCGTGCCGGGCATGATCACCGTGCCGGCGAAGGCGGGCTCCCGGTCGATCATGCCGATCATCTGTGTTTCCTCGCCGCGGATCACGTCGCCATCGCGCCATGCCGCGTGGAACACCAGGCCCGGAACGATCGCCATCGGCCGGCCCCCACCGGTGGAAAAGCGAAAGAATGACGCCGCCAGCGCCGCCGGCGTTGCCGGGCAGGGGACATAGGCCGCCTCCCGCCAGCCCTGCCGGCTGCCGACCATCCCGGCCATGATCGCCGGCACCTTGGGCCAATCGGCAACCAGCGCCTCGAACACCGCCTCATGCCCACCCGATAGCGCGCCAATGCCCTGGTCGCTGTCCGCTTCGGCAATTGCCGCGCCGCCGCCGTCGACCAGCCATGCGCGCAGCCGGCTGGTTCCCCAGTCGACCGCAATCAGTTTTCCCCCTGCGTAGTTTGCTTGCGTGCCCATCGTCGCCCCTTGTCGGGCGGCGAATGGTCAAAGGTCAAGCGCGAGCGGTTGCCGTGGCGCTTCGCCGTCTCCAATTTTTTCCGCCGTTGTGGCACCATGCCGGCGCGATTGGACGCGGGCCCACGGGGAGTCTCTGTTGCCGCAAGATCATCTCCGGCCGGCGGACGACCCCGATTGGTGGCGCGGCGCCATTATCTATGAGATTTACCCGCGTTCCTATCAGGACACCAACGGCGACGGCGTCGGCGATCTCGCCGGCATCACGCGCCGCCTGCCTTATGTCGCCGACCTCGGCGTCGACGCCATCTGGATCGCGCCGTTCTTCAAGTCGCCGATGAAGGATTTCGGCTACGACGTCTCCGATTACAAAGCGGTCGATCCGCTCTTCGGCACGCTCGCGGATTTCGATGCGCTGGTCGCCGAGGCCCATCGCCTCGGTTTGAAGGTCACCATCGACCAGGTGATGTCGCACTCCTCCGACAAGCACGCCTGGTTCGTCGAAAGCCGCTCCAGCCGGGATAACCCGCGCGCCGATTGGTACGTCTGGGCCGAGCCGCAGCCCGACGGCACCACGCCCAACAACTGGCTGTCGATCTTTGGTGGTCCGGCGTGGGAGTGGGACACGCGCCGCCTGCAGTACTATCTGCACAATTTCCTGACCGAGCAGCCCGACCTCAACTTCCACAATCCGGCCGTGCAGGACGCCATACTCGACGCCGGCAAATTCTGGCTGGATCGCGGCGTCGACGGGTTTCGCCTCGACACCGTCAATTTCTACTTCCATTCGGAGGGTCTCGAATCGAACCCGCCCGCGGTCGGCGGCTCGGCCGACGCCCCGGCGGTCAATCCCTACAGCTTCCAGGATCATGTCTACGACAAGTCGCAGCGGGAAAACGTCGGCTTCCTGCAGCGCATCCGCGCGCTCCTCGACCGCTATCCGGATCGGACTACCGTCGGCGAAGTTGGCGATGGCGTCCGCTCGCTGGCCACGATGGCTGCTTACACGGCCGGCGGCGACAAGCTGCACATGTGCTATACCTTCGACTTCCTCGGTCCGCTGTTCACCGCCAGGCATATCCGCAAGAGCATCGAGGCCTACGAGGCGATGGCCGGCGATGGCTGGCCGTGCTGGGCCTTCTCCAATCACGATGTCGAGCGTCACGTCAGCCGCTGGGCGGGCACCTGCGGGCTGGATCAGGATCGTCTTGCGGTGCTCGCCGCCGGCGTGCTGCTGTCGCTGCGCGGTTCGGTCTGCCTGTATCAGGGCGAGGAACTGGGGCTCGGCGAGGCATCGCTCCGTTTCGAGGATCTCGTCGATCCCTACGGCATCCGCTTCTGGCCCGAGTTCAAGGGACGCGACGGCTGCCGCACGCCGATGGTGTGGGAATCGAACGCGCCGGCCGGCGGCTTCACCACCGGCAAGCCGTGGCTGCCGGTCGCGCCGGAACATATCGCCCGCGCCGCCAATCTCGAGAATGCATCCGGCGATTCTGTGCTGTCGCGCTATCGGCAACTCATCGCCTTCCGCCGCGCCCACCCGGCGCTCCGTTCGGGCAGCATCGCCTTCCTCGACGCGCCTGACGACATGCTGGCCTTCCAGCGCGCTGCGGGCGACGAGCGGCTCCTCTGCGTCTTCAATCTCGGCAAGAAGGAAGGGCGTTTCGCCTTGCCGCCTGGCATGGCGACGGAGTCCCTTCCGGGCCACGGTTTCGCGGCCGGCGTCGAGGCTGGCGGGCGTAGCGTGCGCTTGCCTGCCGGCGATGCATTTTTCGGCGAGCTGATGTGACCGGCCCGCGCCGCGTCGACGCAAAAGGGCAAGACGTTCCTTCGTTCTGTCGGCGGCCGATGGGGCTCGCGCCGCTAAATCACTACAATTCTTGACGTGTTTTCCCCAGCGGCGATTTCCGGCTGCATTTCGTCCGGCGCCCCCGTTTCGGAATGATTTTTCGCGTGCAACCGTCAGTTTGAAATGCGCAGCGTGGCGCGGCTGACATCGAATTCTTAAATGTCTCAGCAGCAAGAGTGACGCCCGTCAAAAGCATTTTCAAACGCCGCGCGTCACGGAGTTTTTTCACCGCCATGTCGGATACCTCGCGCAAGCTCGCCGTTTTTCCGGCCTTCCACAAGGTCGCCGGCCGTCGGGTCGTGATTGTCGGCGGTGGGCCCGAGGCCGCCGCCAAGATAAGACTGCTCTCCGAGACTAAGGCCGAGATCGTCGTCTTCGCTCCATCGCTCGACAAGGACACCGGCGCCGACCTGATCGCCGCCCACGGCGATTGGCGCGGTGCCCGTCCTGCCTCGGCCGACCTCGCCGGCGCCGCGCTCGTCTTCGCCGCCACCGGAACCGAGGAGGGCGACCGCGAGATTTTTGCGCTCGCCCATGAAGCCGGCGTGCCGATCAACGTCGTCGATCGTCCCGAGCTTTGCGACTTCTATACCCCGGCCATCGTCAACCGCGCGCCGCTGGCGGTTGCCGTCGGCAGCGAGGGCGTTGCTCCGGTTCTTTCCCGCCACGTGCGCGCCCGCATCGAGACGATGCTGGCGCCGTCGTTCGGCGATCTCGCCGGCCTTGCCGATCGCCTGCGCGAGCGTGTTGGCCGCGTCTTGAAAGGCTCCGCCGATCGCCGCCGCTTCTGGGCGCGCTTTTTCTCAGGCGCCGTCGCCGAAAAGGTGTTCGCCGGCAATCTCGCCGGCGCCGAAGACGAAGCGTTGCGCGAACTCGAGATCGACCCCATCCGCTCGGGCCACGTTTCGCTGGTCGGCGCCGGCCCGGGTGCCGAGGATCTCCTGACATTGCGCGCCCAGCGCGTCCTGCAGGAAGCCGATGTCATTGTTTATGACCGCCTCGTCCCGGAAGCCAGCGTTGCCCAGGGCCGTCGTGACGCACGCCGCATCTACGTCGGCAAGGCCAAGGGCGATCATGCCGTCGGCCAGAACGAAATCAACGCGCTCCTCGTCGCCGAGGCGCGGGCAGGCAACCGCGTCGTTCGCCTGAAGTCCGGCGACCCGCTCATCTACGGCCGCGCCGGCGAAGAAATGGCGGCGCTCCGCACTGCGGGCATCTCGTTTGACGTGGTCCCCGGCATCACCGCCGCTTTCGCCGCCGCCGCCGAGGCGGAAATTCCGCTGACGCTGCGCGACGGAGCCCATTCGCTCGTCTTTGCCACTGGCCATGACGCCGACGGCCGGACGCTCCCGGATTGGGCCGGTCTGGCGCTGGCGGGCGCCACCGTCGCCGTCTACATGGGCCGCACCGTCGCGGCAGCCGTCGCCGGGCGCCTGATCGAAGCCGGTCTGAACGCCTCGACGCCGGTCGCGGTGATCGAAAACGTGTCGCGCGCGGAGCGCCGCGCCTACGCCGGCCGCCTCGACGAGCTCGCCCGCATCGCCGCTTGCCCCGAACTCACCGGGCCCGTGCTCATCCTGGTCGGTGAGGTGGTGGCGCAGGGCAACATCGTCGGCGCGCCCGCCGCGCTTGCTGAATTGGTGGCGGCCTGATGTTCAAAGCCGCCAAAGAAGGCCCGGCGAAAGTCATCACCGCGAACGATCTCCGCGATGGCCTAGTCGTGTTCCTCGATCACGACGGCGGCTGGACGCATGACATCGCGCTCGCCCGCGTCGTCGAGGACGGCCCGGACCTCGAAAGCGCCAGCGCGTATGCCAAGGCGCAACACGACGCCCGCATCGTCGTCGAGCCGTATCCGATCGACGTCGAGGTGAAGGGCGGCGTCCCGGTACCGACGCGCCTGCGCGAAAAGATCCGCGCCGACCGCGGCCCGACGATCGCCTACGGCGAGGAGGAAGTCGCCAACCTCAGGGCCGGGACGGCGCCCCAAGCGGCGAGGAGCGCCGGAGGCGCGACCGGGACGGTGCCCCAAGAGGCGAGGAGCGCCGGAGGCGCGACCGGGACGGCGCCAAATGTATAGATACGACGAATTCGACCAGGCCTTCGTCAGCGAACGCGTCGAGCAGTTCCGCGGGCAGGTTGAACGCCGCCTGTCGGGCGAGATCACCGAGGATCAGTTCAAGCCGCTGCGCCTGATGAACGGCGTCTATCTGCAGCTTCACGCCTACATGCTGCGCATCGCTATCCCATACGGCACGCTGAACCCGGCGCAGGTGCGCATGCTGGGCTTCATCGCCCGCAAGTACGATCGCGGCTACGGCCACTTCACCACCCGGCAGAACCTGCAGTTCCACTGGCCGGCACTGAAGGATATTCCGGACATCCTCGCGCATCTGGCTTCCGTCGAGATGCACGCCATCCAGACGTCGGGCAATTGCATACGCAACGTCACCGCCGATCACTTCGCCGGCGCCGCCGCCGACGAGGTCGTCGATCCGCGTCCCTATGCGGAAATTCTACGCCAGTGGTCGTCGCTGCATCCGGAATTCATCTTCCTGCCGCGCAAGTTCAAGATCGCCGTCTCGGGTTCCGATCGCGACCGCGCCGCCATCCAGGTCCACGACATCGGCCTGCACGCCAAGCGCAACGAGCAGGGCGAACTCGGCTTCGCCTACTATGTCGGCGGCGGCCTCGGCCGCACGCCGCTGATCGGCCACCTCATCAACGACTTCGTGCCGGTCGAGGATCTGCTCTCCTACACGGAAGCCGTGCTGCGCGTGTACAATCTGTTCGGGCGGCGCGACAACAAGTTCAAGGCCCGCATCAAGATCCTCGTCCACGAGACCGGTGCTGCCGAGATCAAGCGCTTGGTCGAGGAAGAGTGGGCGCGCATCCGCTACGGGGCGCTTGCGTTGCCCGACGATGAAATCCACCGCATCGAATCCTATTTCGCGATGCCGGACCTGCCGCCCCGCCCGGCGAAGAGCGTCGTGCTCGAGCGCGCCCGCGCCACAAACCCGGCGCTCGCCGCCTGGGTCGACCAGAACACCTGGGCGCACAAACTCACCGGCTACACGCTGGTCACTGTCTCGCTGAAGCCGATCGGCGGTACGCCCGGCGACGCCACCGCCGACCAGATGGACCTCGTCGCCGATCTGGCCGAGCGTTACAGCGCCGGCGAAATCCGCGTCAGCCATGAGCAGAACCTCATCCTGCCGCATGTCGCCCTGCACGATCTGCCGGCACTCTACGAGGCGCTCGCCGCCGCCAGCCTGGCCACTGCCAACGCCGGCCTCGTCACCGACATCATTGCCTGCCCCGGCCTCGATTATTGCGCGCTCGCCAATGCCCGCTCGATCCCGATTGCCCAGCGCATCGCCGAGCGTTTCGCCGATCCCGTCCGCCAGAAGGAAGTGGGCGATCTCAAGATCAAGATCTCCGGCTGCATCAACGCCTGCGGCCATCATCACGTCGGCCACATCGGCATCCTCGGCGTCGAGAAGAAGGGCGAGGAGTTCTACCAGCTCACGCTCGGCGGTTCCGGCGACGAGACCGCCTCGGTCGGCGAAATTATCGGCCCCGGCTTCTCGTCCGACGATGTCATCGACGCCGTCGAGACGGTGGTCGAGACCTACCTGAAGGTGCGCACGAATTCTTCGGAGAATTTCCTCGCGGCCTATCGCCGGATCGGCCAGGCGCCGTTCAAGGAGGCCCTCTATGGCGCCGCTTGACGCACTCGCCCGCGTTACCGAGGAGATCGCCCCCGCTATCGATGACGGCGCAGCAGAACTGAACGCCCGCTACGGCAAGCGCGATGCCGCCGGCATCATCGATGTCGCCGCCAACGAGCTGTTCCCGGGTCGCGTCGCGCTGGTGTCGAGCTTCGGTGCCGAGTCGGCCGTGCTGTTGCATCTGGTTGCCGAGGTCGATCGTTCGCTGCCGGTCATCTTCCTCGATACCGGCAAGCTTTTCCCGGAGACGCTCGCCTATCGTTCGGAGCTTGCCGAACGCCTGCGCCTCACCGACCTCCGCTCGATCACGCCGGACCCGGAGCGCCTCGCCGCCAAGGACAAGCACGGCGCGCTGTGGATGACCAATCCGGACATGTGCTGCCACTACCGCAAGACCGAGCCGCTGCAGCGCGCGCTCGCCGGCTTCGACGCCTGGTTCACCGGCCGCAAGCGTTTTCAGAACAGCGGCCGCGCCGCGCTCCCGGTGTTCGAGGCCGATGGCGGCCGCATCAAGATCAATCCGCTTGCCAACTGGACGAGCGCCGACCTCAAGGCCTACGCCGGCCGCTACGATCTGCCGGCCCATCCGCTGGTCGCCAAGGGCTACCTGTCGATCGGCTGCGTGCCCTGCACGACGAAGGTGGAGGCGGGCGAGGACGCCCGCGCAGGCCGCTGGCGTGGCCTCGGCAAGGCCGAATGCGGTATCCACACCGACCTTGAGCTCGACGGCAGCGGCATCTGATCGCTATCTCGCTTGCCGCGCGCTTCCCGATGAAATACTCCACCCATCGTCTCCGCGAAGGCGGGCATGACGACGGGCCGTCGCGCGAGTAACTTCATGCCTCTCTGGAAGTCCGGTGCTTTCATTACGGACAACTGGCAGGTCGTCGCCGACGACCAGCCGGTGCCGGCCGATGCGCCCGTGGTCCTGAGCCTCAAGCGCTGGCGTGCCGAGCGCGAAACCCTTGGCCAGCGCAACGCCCCAATCGGTTTGCAGATCGACCCCGGCAACGACTGGCACGACATCGTCGCCGACCTGCCGCGCTTTCCCCTGATCGTCGTCACCATCCCGAAGTACGCTGACGGCCGCGCCTTCTCGATCGCCCGGCTCTTGCGCGAGCGCGACGGCTACAGGGGCGAGATCCGCGCCTCGGGCAACTACATCATCGACCAGGTGCCGTTCATGGCCCGCGTCGGCATCGACGCGTTCCTGACCACCGACCCGCTGGTCATCGCCGCGTTCGAAAAGCACGAGTGGCCGGAAGTCCCACATTACCTCCAGCCCGCCTGGCCCGGCGACGGCGAAGTGCCCGCGGGCACGAGGCCGTGGATTCGGCAGCGGGGCGCGAAGGAATAGCCGGACCGCTTCGCGGCGCACCTCACCTTTCTCTGTCGATAATGCGGACCGTATCTGAGAGAAGTTCGAACTCAATCACCGCAATGCCAGCGCGCTCGAAAGCCAACGAAACGTCAGGCGGAACTCTTTCACCTTTGGGCAACACAACAAGACATTGGCAATCGGTCGCTTTTGCGTGGACGAAGAGCTGACCGATAGCGGTGTACAAAGAGTACCGGTCGCAACTTGGTTTGACTTCATAAAGCTCACGCAAAATGCCGTCTTCGACCACGCCCAAGTCGATAAACGCTCTTTTACAATCTCGGACCGCGGCGGAGATTTTTTGAGCCGCCAATCGCGAATCGCCTTTACGATATCCCCGTGCCGAGTGACGTATTCGATCTCGCGTTCGAGCCGCCCACGTTTCCGACCCGAGAAGTCGTCAAAGTACCCCTTGTAGGTCTGCCGCGCGTGCCGCGACGCCGGGCTGTCTGCCCTGCCATCTTTAACGGCCTGTTTGAAGTCGGCAACCGATTCAACAAAGCGGGCGATATCTTTGCCCGCGGCCGCGGCGTTGATGTTTGCTACGACGACTCCATCTCTTGTTCTGCCGTCAGAACTGGCAACGGTCACCAGTCTCGCACCGATCCAAGCGAGATAGCCTTCGCGGCCTATCCCCTTTCTGCCGCCGCCGACACTCCCATCGTGCATGAGGTAAATCTCGCCCGTTTCGAGATGGCGGGCAAAAAAAGCTGACACTCGCCGGGAATTAGATGCCGTCGGAATATTGAGTTCGACAGTGATGATGAGATTTCCGGTAGGCGAGTAGAGTCCAAAACCGTTCCAAAATCGCGGCGTGCTGTCCCCGATTATTGGGTGCCACGGAGGTGAACCAATACCGGGCGTCGTGGGTTACGGGACGCTCTAGGCTGCTCGGTCTCCAAATAACCGTGCGTGTTTCACTCCCCCGCCACGCTTTGGCGATGGAGGCCACTAGTCTGCGTTGCGCCTCGATTTTCTCAGGGCGCCTTTCAAGAATTGCAAACATCGAGGCATCCCACGATTCAGGAGCCAACACAATGCAGCTTAGGGTTGAGTTTGTCTATAACACCCCGGCCCCGAGCTCCGCCGGCTGCGCGTTCGCCCGGAACATCCGGAAGAGTTCCCGCCCGAGGCCGTGATCGTTGGCGGCGAGGTCGGGCGCGGTTGGCGCGCGTGCCGCAAGGTCCGCGGCGTTGGCGAGCACGTCGAGCCGGCCAGCTGGCGCGTCGAGGCGGATGACGTCGCCGTCGCGGATGCGCGCGAGCGCCCCGCCTTCCGCCGCTTCCGGGGTGACGTGGATCGCCGCCGGCACTTTGCCGGAAGCTCCCGACATGCGCCCGTCGGTGATCAGCGCCACCTTGAAGCCCTTGTCCTGCAGCAGCCCCAGCGTCGGCGTCAGTTTGTGCAGTTCCGGCATGCCGTTGGCGCGCGGCCCCTGGAAGCGGATGACGGCGACGAAATCCTTGTTGAGCCTGCCGGCGCGGAAGGCTTCGCGCAGCGCATCCTGCGAGTCGAATACCATCGCCGGCGCCTCCACTACCTGGTGCTCGGCGTTGACCGCGGAAATCTTGATGACCGCGCGGCCGAGATTGCCGGTCAGGAGCCGGAGGCCGCCCTCGTCAAGGAACGGCCGCTTGACCGGCGCCAGCACCTTCTCGTCCTTGCTTTTCTTCGCCCCGTCCACCCAGGCGATGTCGCCGGCCGGCGTCAGCTCCGGCGATTTGAGATAGCCCTTGAGGCCCGCGCCCCACACGGTCTGTACGTCGTCGTGCAGCAGCCCGGCGCCGATGAGTTCGCGCATCAGGAACTGCATGCCGCCGGCCTGATGGAACTGGTTCACGTCCGCCGAGCCGTTCGGATAGACGCGCGCCAGCAGCGGCGTCACCTCCGAGATGTCGTGGAAGTCGTCCCAGGTCAGCGTGATGCCGGCCGCTCTGGCAATGGCCACCAGATGCAGCGTGTGATTGGTCGAGCCGCCGGTGGCATTCAGCCCGACGACGCCGTTGACGATGGCGCGCTCGTCGATGATCGTGCCGACCGGCGTATGCTCGTTGCCGAGCGAGGTGATCGCCAGCGCCCGCTGCACGGCGAGTCGCGTCAGCGCATCGCGGAGCGGCGTATTCGGGTTGATGAACGACGCGCCGGGCAGGTGCAGTCCCATGATCTCCATCAGCATCTGGTTGGAGTTGGCCGTGCCGTAGAACGTGCAGGTGCCGGGCGCATGGTAGGATTTCGCCTCGACCTCCAGCAGCTCCTCGCGCGTGATCTTGCGTTCGGCATAAAGCTGCCGCGCCTTCGCCCGCTCCGGGTTGGCCAGGCCCGAGGGCATCGGCCCCGCCGGGATGAACACCGCCGGCAAATGCCCGAAGGTCAGCGCCGCGATGAGCAGGCCCGGCACGATCTTGTCGCAGATGCCGAGGAACACCGCCGCGTCGAACATGTCGTGCGACAAGCCGACCGCGGCCGCCATGGCGATGGTGTCGCGCGAGAACAGCGACAGCTCCATGCCGGTCTGTCCTTGCGTCACGCCGTCACACATCGCTGGCACGCCGCCGGCGACCTGAGCCGTGCCGCCCGCCTTGCGCGCCGCCTGGCGGATGAGTTCGGGAAAGCGCTCGTAGGGCTGATGCGCCGACAGCATGTCGTTGTAGGCGGTGATGATGCCGAGGTTCGGCGCGGCGCCGGCCCGGATCGCCGCCTTGTCGCCGGGCGAGCATGCGGCAAAGCCGTGGGCGAGGTTGGAGCAGGACAAGTGGTCGCGGCGGACCCGGTTCGCGGCAGCCGAGTGCATTCGCTCCACGTAGAGCGAGCGCCCGCCGTGGCTGCGCCGCCTGATCCGCTCGGTCACTTCGCCGATGCGCGCGTTGAGGCCCATGTCAGTTCTCCTCTCGGCCGGGGTCCCGGCCGCGACGTGCTACTTTCGAAATTCGATTCAGGGCGATTGTCGCCCATTGAACCCGGGAAGGCGACATCTTTGCGACGCCATCCCGGTCAAAGCACGATGCAATTGGAGTGCCGCTTCTCCCCGAGCGGAACGCCGGGCACAAGCGGCGGGAGGCAGGGCATCGCGCTCCGCTTCTTCCTCCTCGGCGTAGCCGGGGAGGGGGGACCACGCGAAGCGTGGCGGGTGGGGTGAGGAACGGTTCGCGCAGCGAACGAAACAGGCCGGTAGCCTGTTTCGAGTAACGAACGCACGAGCGCAAGCGAGGGCCGGAGAAGGTCGCCCGAAAACCGCCCCTACGCCGACTCGTCATGCCAGGTGCGCCCGTCGCGCTCGATCAGCGCGATCGCCGCGGTTGGGCCCCAGGTTCCCGCCGGGTACGGCTTCGGCGCGTCCCGCGATTTCTCCCAGGCTTCCGCGATCGGGTCGATCCACGCCCACGCCGCCTCGACCTCGTCGCGGCGCATGAACAGCGTCTGGTTGCCGCGGATCACGTCGAGCAGCAGCCGCTCGTAAGCGTCCGGGCTGCGCGCACCGAATTGCTCGGCGAAGCTCATGTCGAGCGGCACGTAGCGCAACCGCATGCCGCCGGGGCCCGGATCCTTGATCATCAGCCACAGCTTGACGCCTTCGTCCGGCTGGATGCGCAGCACCAGCCGGTTTTCCTCGATGGTGCCGGCGTTGGCGTCGAAGATCGAGTGCGGAATCTTGCGGAAAGCGACCACGATTTCGGATTCGCGCACCGGCAGCCGCTTGCCTGTGCGCACGTAGAACGGCACCCCCGCCCAGCGCCAGTTGTCGATCTCGGCCTTGAGCGCGATGAAGGTCTCGGTCGTGCTCGAGGAGTTATTGACCTCCTTGGTATAGGCCGGCAGCGCACCTTCCGGTCCGGAGCCGTCGCGATATTGCCCGCGCACGATCAGGTGCGCGGCGTTGCTGGCGTCGATCGGCTTCAGCGCGCGGATCACCTTCAGCTTCTCGTCGCGCATCGAATCGGCGTCCATGTGCCCGGGGGCTTCCATCGCCACAAGGCAGAGCAACTGAATCAGGTGGTTCTGCATCATGTCGCGCAGCGCGCCGGCGTGGTCGTAGTAGCCGGCGCGGCCGGCGACGCCGATGCTCTCGGCGGCGGTGATCTGCACATGGTCGATGTGCGCCGAATTCCACAAAGGCTCGAACAGCGCATTGCCGAAGCGCAGCGCCATCAGGTTCTGCACCGTCTCTTTGCCGAGATAGTGATCGATCCGGTAAACCTGACTCTCATCGAAGAATTTGCCGACGTCGTCGTTCACCTCCTTCGCTGAGGCGAGATCGTGGCCGACCGGCTTTTCGATGATGACGCGCGTCTTCGGCGTTACGAGATGGTGCGCGCCGAGCTTTTCCGAGATCGGCCCGAAGAGTTCCGGCGCCACCGCCAGATAAAACGCACGGATGCGATCCTCGCCCGCCTTGAGCAGGTCCGCCAGCGCATCCCAGCCAGTCTCGGCCTGGGCATCGACCGGCAGATAGTGCAGCCGCTGCAGGAATGTGTCGACCGAGCCGTCGAGGTCGTTCTTGTCGACGTGATCGATGAGCGCCTGGCGCGTCGCTGCCCGGTAGTCGTCGTCGCTCATCGGCCGCCGCGATACGCCTATGATCCGCGCCGCCGCAGGAAGCTGGCCATCGCGGTGGCGATGGTAAAGGGCCGGCAGCAGTTTGCGATAGGCGAGGTCGCCGGAGCCGCCGAAGACGACAAGGTCGAACGGATCGACGGCGATGATGCGGCTGGTCATGGCAGAAGGAACTCCGGGCGAATCGTGGCAGGTGGAAGGCGGGGAGGGCGTGCTTCCCGGTCGTGGCGATGGCGGTCTACACTGATGCGTCGGGGTCTGGCAAAGGAATCGCGGTTTCGCCGGGACCATGGTGTCGCTGCGCTTAAGGCAAAGTATAGGGCGCCGCGACCGGCGGAAAACGGGAGGTATCGATGGCGGACCCGGTCTGTGTGGTACCGGCGGGCGACTGGACCGGGGAGGGCGCCCTGTGGCATGCGGCCGAGCGCGCTCTCTACTGGGTCGATATCAACCGCTTCCTGATTCACCGCTACGATCCCTCTACCCGCGCCGTCCGCACCTGGTTCTTTCTCGAACCGCCGACCGCCATCGGCCTTACCGACCGGGTCGACACACTCATCGTCTCGCTCGCTTCCCGCCTCATCCTCTGGCAGCCCGACAACGATGCCCGCGCCGATTTCGCCTCGCCCCACCACGACTGGCCGAAAGTCCGCTTCAACGACGCCCGCCCCGATCCTGCAGGCAATTTCTGGGCCGGAACCATGCAGAATAATGTCGCCGACGACGGCGGCGACATTCCGATCACCGACCGCACGCTGGGGAGCCTCTTCCGCGTTACCGGCAGGGGCGTCTCGACGATCGAGAAGAGCGGCATCGGCATTGCCAACACCTTCTGCTGGAGCCCGGACGCCACCCGCTTCTACTTCGGCGACACGCTCGCCAACGTCATATCGGTCTGGGACTACGATCGCGCGACAGGCCGCATTGCCAACGAGCGGCCGTTCTTTTCCGGTTACGACCGCGGCGGCCCCGACGGCTCGGCGGTTGACAGCGCCGGTTACCTCTGGAACGCGCGCTATGGCGGTGGCTGCGTCGTTCGCGTCGCCCCCGATGGCCGCATCGACCGCATCGTCGAGATGCCGGCGGCTGCCGTCACCACCTGCACCTTCGGCGGCTTCGGCCTCACCACGCTCTACATCACCACCGCCCGCGGCGGCCTCGGCATGGCCAATCGCGAACGCTTCGCCGGCGGTCTGTTCGCGCTGGAGGTGGAGATTCCCGGCCTCCCCGAAAATGTCTTCCGGCTGCACGACTGAAACTCCACTTCTCCCTCCTCGGCGCAGCCGGGGAGGGGGGGCCACGCGCAGCGTGGTGGGTGGAGAAAGTCCCAACACCAGACCTGCGGCCAAAAGCTGCGCCCACCCGCCGCGCCTCCTTCGCCCAATCTCCGCCGCCATTCAGGAGCCATTCAGCCTCGGCTCGTCAGTAATGCCGCCCGTTCGGGAGATATGTTGGATGCATCCTGTTATCCGCGACTGCAGTATTCTCGTCGTCGCCGTGCTGGCGGTAGCCGCTGCCGGCTCGGCCGCCGCCGAAAGCCGCCTGTTCAGCGTGCGCACCGGCGATGCCGGGGTCAGCATTGTCACCGCCAGCCGCAACGGCCAGCCGCTGGCGATGGCCGGGCAGAGCGACGGCGCCACCTTCTTCCGCATCGACAATCCGGCCGGCCCGGTTCCCTGCGCCAACACTTTCCACTTCGGCGCCTCCAATGGCTCCAGCGTCGATACCACAGCCGATCTCTGCAGCAACAACTGGACCCTCACCGTCGCCGTCGATGGCACGTCGCGGCCGATGCCGGCGCCGGCTCCCTCGACCGGCAGCGCGACGATACCCTCCGCCGGCCAGGCGCTCGCCATCGCCACCGACGATCCCGACGTCACCATCACCGACGTATTCGTCGCCGGCCGCGAACTGCCGATCGCCGGCCGCCAGGACCCCTATGTCGAGGTCATGCTTCCCGCCGGCGCGTCCGGCTCCCAATGCTCGCGCGATCTCGGACTGACCCTTTCCGACGGCCGCCGCGTCGCCCGCCAGGTCGACGTCTGCCAGAGCAACAATGTCGTGGTCGTCAGCTTGGTCGGCGGGCCACCGCCGCCGGCCGTGCCCCCGTCGCTGAATCTGGCCCACCCGCCGGCAACCATCCAGCCGCTGCCGCCCGCGCCCCCGCCGCCGATGGCAGAAGCGCCGCTGCCCCCCGTGGCGCCGCTCACACCCGTTGCGCCGCCGCTGACGCCGGTAGTGTCACCGCCACCGCCGTCCACCGCCGACATACAGTGGCTGTTCTCCGCCCCCGGCGGCGCCGGGACGCTGGCCTTCGCCGTTCCAGGTTCCGGCCCTGGCGCTTTTAGCGCCGTCTGCACCCCGCGCTCCGGCAACGCCACCGTCACCCTTGGCGGCAGCGCGCCGGAGGTCCGGCCCGGCGGCTACGTCAAGGTCGGCCTCGCCGCCGGCCCGTTCCACCGCTCGTACAGCGCCACCGGTAGCCAGCGCAGCGAGGCCGACGGCCTGTCGCATCCGGTGCTGCGCATCGGCCTGGCCGATCCCCTGTGGGCGTCGCTCATTACCGAGCGCGCCCTGAACATCGGCATCGGCACGAGCGCCCCGGTGGCGCTCTCGCTCGCCGGCAGTTCGGTGCAGGTGAAGCAGTTCCTCGCCCTCTGCAATCCGCAAGCCGCGACCCAGTACTATCAGCCGCCGCCGGACCAGTATCCGGTCGCGCCCGATGCCGAGCCAGGCGAGGCCTTCCCGGCGCCGCCGGGGTACTACCAGCCGCCGCAGCCGCTACCCCGCGCCGACGTCGGCAGTGCGCAGATGAGCTATGCCTGCGACGATGGTTCCGGGCTGGGCGCCACGTTCTCGGGCAACACCGCCGCGGTCTTCGAGCCCGGCATGCGGCCGATCGTCCTCTACCGGGCGCCGTCGCGCGCCGGGCAACGCTACGTCGCCGGCGGCTCGCAATTGATCGGCGAGGGCGAGAACATCTACTGGACGCGTGCCGGCGAAGGCACGCGTACGTGCTCGCCGCAGTAGGGCACACAACGGATCGGGGAATACGTGTACGACTGGGTCAGCAGGTTTCGGGGTGGCATTAGGGCTGGGAGACCTTCCATGAAGCGACTGATCGCACTGCTTGTCATAGGAATAGCGTGTTCGATTGCCGGCAGCGCATTCGCGTCGCACATCACGATCACCGATCCGGCGCTGCGCAAACTCCTGGTGCCGGCGCCGCAGAACACCACGCCGACGGCGCCGCCGTGCGTGGTAGATCCGGTGTTCATCAGCGCGACCACGCGGGCCGCGATACTTACCGCGGCGGTGAAGCTGCGCATCGGGCCGGGCAGCCAGTGCCCCTCGGCCGGCACCGCGCCGCAGGCGCAGCATGTCACCGCCACCTGCGGTCCGGTGCGGGCGCATCCATCCACCGGCTGGTGCCGTGTGGAGACGCCCAACGGCTCGGGCTGGGTCGCGCTGGGCATGATCGTCTTCCAATAGATCGGGCGCGCTTGCCGCCCTACACCACGTCGTCGGGCGCCAGCGCGCACGCCGTGTCGACGCTTGTCTCGACCTGCAGCGTCACGTGGCCGATGCCGAAATGATCCTGCATCGCGGCCGCCGCGTTCATCAGGAACGCGTCGCCGGGATGCCCGGCCGGCATGACGAGATGCGCCGTCATCGAGATGTCCGTCGTGCTCATCGGCCAGATGTGGAGGTCGTGCAGCCCGCTCACGCCGGGCAGCGCCACCAGCGCCCCGCGCACCGCCGCCGGTTCGATTTCGGCGGGCACCGCGCTGAGCGTCATGGCGACGCTGTCGCGCAGCAGTCCCCACGTGCTCGCCAGGATGACCGCCACGATGGCGAGGCTGACCAGCGGGTCGAGCCACTGCCAGCCGGTCAGCAGAATGGCAAAGCCCGCGATCACCACCCCGGCCGAGACCGTTGCGTCGGCGGCCATGTGCAGGAAGGCGCCGCGGATGTTGAGGTCGCTTTTCCGCCCCGATACGAAGAGCCAAGCCGTGATACCGTTGACGAAAATGCCGATGATTGCCACCACGATGACGACCGTCTCGCCGACCGGTTCGGGGTGCATCAGCCGCAGGATCGCCTCCCAGCCGATCGCGCCGACGGCGACCAGCAGGAACATCGAGTTGAACAGCGCCGCAAGGATCGAGGAACCGCCGAGGCCATAGGTGAAGCGCGTCGTCGGCGCGCGTTTGGCAAGCTCGGCCGCCACCCACGCTACCACCAGGCCCAGCACGTCGGAAAGGTTGTGCCCGGCATCGGCCAGCAGCGCCACCGAGTTGGCGAAAAAGCCGAACAGTCCCTCGATGACCACGAACCCGGTGTTGAGCGCGATGCCGATGGCGAATGCCCGGCCGAAGTCGGCGGGCGCGTGGCCGTGGCCGTGCGCGTGGTCGTGGGAGTGATCGTCGTGGCTCATGCCGTTACTCCGTGGGAGGCGGCATGGATATGGAGCATCGCGGGACTGTTACACAATCACACCGCGCGTCGGGGGCGCCGCGATCGTCAGTCCATGACGACGATAACGTCCGGATATTTGGCACACTGGCGGATAATCAGGTCGCCAATGTCTTTCCGGGAAAGTTGCAGGGAAGGAAAGTCCCGCTGCAATTGGTCGGTGAAATGGGCCACCTCTATCCGCGCGGTACCGGCTTCCTTGGCCGACACGATCACGGCGTCGATGGCGCGGACGAGCGCCTCTGTCGTCAAGGGCGGCGGCGTCATCGGGGCATTCCTCCGGTGCGGGAGAGCCTAACGTGTGGATGACGAGCCGGAATCCCCCATTAAATATGCGTAACCCGGCGGCACGCTGCGCGTAACCGAGGGGCGCGGACGGTATCGCGTCGCCGGCAACGCCCGCCGATTTCACCCTCGCCAGGAAAGAGCCGCCCGCATCAAAAGGAAAAGCCCGGCTGCGCAATCGCAGGCCGGGCTTCCTTTGGGCTCGCTCAAGTTGAGATGGTGAGTCCGTAACAGTTTCCGGGCCGGGTCTGGCCCTGGGTTGTTAGCCCTTCGACATGCCCTCGCACTGCTTGTCCGAGGCCATCATGTAGTACATGCCGCCACGGTTGCTGCCGACGGGGCCGACATTCATCATGACGATGCAGCCCTTTATCCGGTGGGCGCCCATCATCATCTTGTGCATCATCATCTTGTCGGTCGGCATGGCCATGCTGGCCGTGGTGCCGTCGGACATGAGCATCATCACCTGGTTGCGGTCAGGCCCCCCACCGGTGGCGGCGAAGGAAGGAACAGTGGCCGCGGAAAGAAGCGCAGCCGCGCTTATCCGGTTTGAGATGGAGTCCGGCCTTTAGAAAGGACCGGACTAATGAAGCGCTCAAGGTTCACGGAAGAGCAGATCGTAGCGATGCTGCGCGAG
>Ga0208849_1000432_pt1 | contig 39604 bp, 40 predicted proteins | sample NGESurdeep072012_10_FD_184470 | JGI IMG/M metagenome (GOLD analysis project Ga0208849, IMG submission 184470) | Arctic peat soil microbial communities from Barrow, Alaska - NGEE Surface sample 53-3 deep-072012 (SPAdes) | ecosystem: Environmental > Terrestrial > Soil > Wetlands > Peat ... | reverse complement strand
GGATGCGAGTTCGTCGAACTTCCGCGGCCGGAGCGCGGGCTTCCAGCCCGCATCTGCGAAGCTGTTGATGTTCCAAAGAAAGTATGCGGGCTGGAAGCCGGCGCTCCGAAGGCGATGTGATCGCGAACACCAGCGGAACGCAAGTGACGCCCATCAAATTAGCTGACGCGGGCGACTAGCCTCGCCGCCGATGGAGCTGTTCTCCGCCGCCGGGATCGATCTGCCGACGACCGAGGCCGCCAAGGCGCGGCGCGGGCGGGGGCTTTCCCGCGCGCCGCACGTCCCGCTGTTCAACTACAAGGTCGTCGCCGAGGCCGCGAGCCGGGGCGCGCGCCTCTTCAGCCCGACCGCCGCCCAGACCGAGACCGCCGCCGACTACGCCCGCAAGATCAAGGACCCGAGGTTCCTCAAGACGAAGGAGATGGCCGTCCGCGACGTCCTCGTCCAGGACGTCATCCAGGCCGTCCTCGGCTACCAGCCCTTCGATCCGGGCAAGCCGTTCACCCTGGCGCGGGAGCGGCCGATCCGGGGCGGCGCCGTCGATGTCGCGCTCGGCAATTTCAACACCCCGGACAGCGTCGACGAGATCATCGCCCCCTTCGAGCTGAAGGGCCCCGATTGCGCCGATCTCGACCGCGTCATGCCCGGCCGCGGCCGCAGCCCGGTGCAGCAGGCCTGGGACTACGCCATCGACGCCCCCGGCTCGCGCTGGGTCCTGGTCTCCAACTGCCTGGAGATCCGCCTCTACGCCTTCGGCCGCGGCCGCGACGCCTTCGAGCGCTTCGACCTGCGCCGCCTCGACGAGCCCGACGAACACCACCGCCTGTGGCTGATCCTCGGCGCCGCCAACCTCTTCGGCGGCGTCACCGACCGCCTGCTCAGCGACACCGACAGCGCTTACCGCGACATCACCAACGAGCTCTACGACCAGTACCAGAAGCTGCGCCAGCGCTTGATCGAGTTCCTCACCAACCACGGGCCCGATGCGCCCGGCCTCGCCTGGCTGCCGGCCATCGAGATCGCCCAGAAGCTCCTCGACCGCGTGCTCTTCATCGCCTTTGCCGAGCGCACCGACCTGATGGCCGGCCGCCTCCTCGAGCGCGCGGCCAAGGAGCGCAATTCCTTCGCCCCCCAGCCGCTGTGGAACAACTTCCTCGGCCTCTTCGCCGCCGTCGACCGGGGGAACGCCAAGCTCGACATCCCCGCCTACAACGGCGGCCTGTTCGCTGAGGACCCGGTCGCCGACCAGATCATCCTTCCCGATCACCTGGCCGAGGAGGTCGCGCGCCTCGGTCAATGGGACTACCGCCGCCAGGTGCCGGTCACCGTCCTCGGCCACCTCTTCGAACAGTCGATCACCGACATCGAGGCGCTGAAGGCCGGCGCCCCGCCCAGGGTCTCCAAGAAGAAGCGCGAGGGCGTCGTCTATACCCCGGCCATGGTCACCCGGTTCCTCGTCGAGCGGACGGTCGGCCTCGCCCTCGATGAGCGCCGCGCCGCCCTCTGGCGCGAGCACGCCATGGACGATGCGCCCCCGCCGCAGCGCCAGATCGCCTTCTGGAGCGCCTATCTGGAAGTCCTCACCGCCTTCACCATCGTCGATCCGGCCTGCGGCTCGGGCGCCTTCCTCGTCGCCGCCTTCGACGAGATGGCCCGGCGCTATCGCGACGCCGTCACCGCCCTGGAGGCCCTTGAGGTCGAGGCCGATTTCGACGTCTTCGACCAGCTCGTCACCCGCAATCTCCACGGCATCGACCTCAACGCCGAGTCGGTGGAGATCACCCGCCTTTCCCTGTGGCTGAAGACCGCGAGGCGCGACCATCGCCTGCAGAACCTCGAAGCCACCATCAGGGACGGCGACAGCCTGATCGACGATGCCGCCTTCACCGCCCATCCCTTCGACTGGCGCGCCGCCTTTCCGGAGGTGTTCGCCGCCGGCGGCTTCGATGTGGTGATCGGCAATCCGCCCTATGTGCGCATGGAGCACCTTAAGGACGTCAAGCCCTGGCTTGCGGAGCGCTACGTCGTCGCCGCCGACCGTGCCGATCTCTACGCCTACTTCTTCGAAAAGGGCGTCGCCGTGCTCAAGCCCGGCGGGCGCCTCGGCTACATCTCCTCCTCGACCTTCTTCAAGACCGGCTCGGGTCAGAATCTGCGCACCTTCCTCGGCGACGGCGTGGCCCTCGAGGCCGTTGTCGATTTCGGCGACGTCCAGGTCTTCGAGGGCGTCACCACCTACCCGGCCATCCTCACCCTGAAGAAGGAGGGCGGGGGCGGGGAGGGCGACCTCACCTTCCTCACCGTCCGCGGCAAGGTCCCCGAGGATCTCGATCGCGCCTTCGCACGCGACGGCCAGGCCATGCCCCGCGCCCGCCTCGGCAAAGGGTCGTGGCAGCTGGAGGGCGACGCCATGGCCGCCCTGCGCGCCAGGCTCGCCGCCGGCCGCCAGACCCTCGGCGAGGTGTATGGGCCGCCGATGCGCGGCATAGTGACCGGCCTGAACGAGGCCTTCGTCATTTCCCGCGAGACCCGCGACGCCCTCGTCAAGGCCGATGCGAAATCGGCGGACCTGCTCGAACCCTTCCTGCGCGGCGAGAACATCAAGCGCTGGCGCGTCGAGAGCGAAGACCTCTTCCTGATCAACACCCCCAAGGGCAAGATCGACATCGAGGCCTGGCCCGCCATCCGTAACTGGCTCGCCCCCTTCCGCGACAAGCTGGAGGCGCGGGCGACGAAGCAGGCGTGGTGGGAGCTGCAGCAGGCGCAGCTGGCGTATCAGGAGAGATTGCGACGGCCGAAGATCGCCTGGCCTCACTTCCAGGACCGCCGCGCCTTCGCGCAGGACGACAGCGGCGCCTTCCTGAACAACAAGTGCTTCTTCCTGGCAACCGACGACCCCGTCGCCTTGGCCTTGCTCAACTCGACCTGCGCCTGGTTCCAGCTATCGACCCTGGCGCGCGTCAAACGCGGCGGCTACGTCGAAGCCGAGGCGCAATATGTCGCGCAGCTATCGGTTCCCAAAATTCCGCCGAAGGCGGCGGACTTGCTGCGCGCGAGCGGGCAGGCGTGCACGGAGGCCGCCCGCCGCCGCTTCACCATCCAGTCGGATGTCCGCCGCCGCATCCTCGACCTCGCCCCGCCCGATCGCCGAACCCTGACGACGAGGCTGGCGGCCTGGCACGCTCTCGACTTCACCGCCTTCCGCGCCGAGACCCGCAAGTCCTTCGGCGCCGACATCCCCCTGAAGGCCCGCGCCGAATGGGAAGCCTTCCTCACCGAAAACGCCACCACCGTCCACGCCGACACCGCCCGCATCGCCGAGGCCGAGCGAGAGACCGACGGGGTCGTCTATGGACTGTTCGGGCTGACGGCGGAGGAGGTCGATTTGCTGGAGGGTTCGGTGTCGGGGTAAGGCCGCGAGGAGGTCCGGGCGGTGGGACAATCAGGCGCCATTGGCGAGATCTCGGGAGGGCGTACATTTCAATCCCGACCATTCCGGGCTAGTCTTGAGCATGGAGGCGACCGACCGAGAGCGAATCAGACGGATATGGGCGCAGGCCGGTGTTCCCGTCTTGCTGCGCCGAGGAAAAGGGAAACGGCCGCGGCTCCGGTTGCCCTTCGCCCCGAAGAAAAGGGATAATCGGTCTTGGATACGACACGGCCGTCGCACCGACATTCGCTGGGACCCCGGGCAAAAATATTGGGAAGTGCCCCAGGCGTGGTTCAACGACCTCGTTGATCGCTGCCTTGAGGAATTTGGCAAGATATACATAATACCAGCTCTTGCTGACGGTGACTCTGGGGCTTCCCAAGGCTGCGCGACTTCGATTCGATGTGCTGATTCGGACAGCGGAGACATCGGATGGGCACGCCCCTTGAGATTACCCGGACGCAGTACACGAGCAGCGGAGCTGCGCGCGCTGAGCAACCGGTGCGCCGATGGCGCGCAGGTTCGGCGGATACTGGCCGTGGCGATGGTTCTGGAAGGGCGATCGCGCACGGAGGCGGCTGAGTTCAACGGCATGGACCGGCAAACCCTGCGCGACTGGGTGCATCGCTACAATGCTGGCGGGATCCGGGGCCTGAAGTCGCTTCGCCACCCTGGCCGGACCCCGGCTTTGACGGAGCTGCAGAGAGCTGAGTTGCTGGCATTGGTGATCCAGGGTCCCGATCCGGAGGTCAACGGCGTGGTCCGTTGGCGATGCGTGGACCTAAAGGCCGAGGTGGAGCGGCGGTTTGGGGTGAGGGTGCATGAGAGCACGATCGCCCGATGGCTGCATGAGCTTGGCCTGACGCGCCTGCAACCGCGACCGCGTCATCCGAAGAAGGATGCCGAAGCGGAGACGACTTTTAAAAAAACTTCGCCGACCTGGTCAAAGCCGCGCTCCCCGAGGCCGCCGCCGGCCGTCCCCTCGAAATCTGGTTCCAGGACGAGGCCCGAGTCGGCCAAAAAGGCGGACACGCCTACATCTGGGCTCCGGTCGGCTCCCGGCCTCTGATGGTGCGCGACAACCGGCACGTCTCCACCTACCTGTTCGGCGCCATCTGTCCCGACCGCGCCGTCGGGGCCGCCATGATCATGCCCTACGCCAACGCCGAGGCGATGAACGAGCATCTGAAGGAGATCAGCTCCGAGGTCGCGCCAGGCGCCCATGCCCTGCTGGTCTGCGATGGCGCTGGCTGGCATCAGCGGGGCAAGAAGCTCCTGGTCCCCGACAACATCACCCTGTTGTCCCTGCCACCCTATTCGCCCGAGCTGAACCCCATGGAAAACGTCTGGGCCTACCTGCGGCAAAACAAGCTCTGCGCCCTCGTCTGGCCTACCTACGACGATATCCTCGACGCCTGCCAAAGCGCCTGGCGCTTCCTCATCGACGATCCAGACCGAATCCGCTCAATCGGCGCCCGCAAGTGGGCGCGTGTCATTAATTAGAAGAGCTGGTATAATTCAACCCTATCGGGAACAAGAGAAATGTGCTCCCGCTTGCTGGAACGCGACGGGCCATGAGTGCCAATCTTCCTGCATGGGCGAACACCATGGAACCGGTGGATCCGAAGAAGGCTGGAAGGTTGTGTCCGATACATTCGCCACGCGCTGGGAAAATGAGTCTTATGCGTGTCGCCTACTCAGCAAATGACCCAGGGATAGGGCCTCAACCGAAAGTATAACTACAGGTACATCTGCCAGCATAATCGCCTTTCCATTTTCAGCCGAGTTCATAGAGGTTGCGGCCACGGACGCGGAGGCAATAGCCCGTAATATCCGGCAAATCTCCACACCGGCCGATGCCCGTAGTATAGTCAAGCGCGTAGCGCATCGGTTGAGCGTAAAATACGGGCACGCGGGTGCGGCCACTCTCCGTCGCAGCCAGCGAAAATAGACACATGGCGAGCGACACGGTCTTCGGGCCATACGGCGCGAGCGCCGAACTGTCTTCTGCGTTCCGTGTCATCTCAGCCATGGCGTCAAAAACCTGCGGGCAATCATACATATGGATATGGACCCGGCCGGGCAAATCAACGTCCTGATCCTTGGTTAGCGCCTCAATCTGCTTGACGAACATCCAATTACGATGATGACCGGGCAGGCCCGGCGGGAACGGAAAGATCAATCTGATCTTGCTCGCGCGATAGTCTTGGAGCAACGGTAGCAGAGGCGAGGGCTCGAATCCGATGCCGACGATAATTGAATCATGATCGGTGCTTCCGTCGTCGGCGAAAAAGCCGGGTAGCGGTCGCAGCGGACCCAAATTCTCCGACAGGAGATCAGCGTAATTTGCCGCTGACGTATAAGTCGCGATCACGTCAACGAACCGGTGATCCTTGAGCGCGGCCTGCAGTATAGGAAAAAACCAGAGCTTGGGAAAGGAGGTGATGTCGATGATTATCCGGCGCGCCCCGGCGTCCGCGAGTGCTTCGACATGAGATCGAACCTGGTCGATCCCTTCTAACAGATTTGCATCCAAGATTTCGACCTCCGCAAACGCGGCCGTGCGAAGCTCTTCCGTGCGGCGAGCCAGCAGTTTGTCCCGGGCTTCGGCGTCGAGCGGCATTGGATCGCGGATTGCCACGATCCGGGCCTGATCCAGCCAACCTCGTCCTAAATAGCAGGCAAGGCTGGTGCTACGCTCCTCGGGACTGGCGCAACCGAGCAGGGACCACCCTTGGGCACCGAGCCGACCGGTCAGCCAGTCGATATGCCCCCAAGGCCGATAAAGCTTCACGGTTGCGTGGGGTCGTCAAAAAGAGGAAGCGTTTGCGCCTCCTCGCGCTTCACTCTGGGTCGATAGGCGCTAGGCATGGGCAGGCCGGCATCGTACATCCAGTCCTCAAGTGTCGCAGGCGCAAGGTAGAAAGGTTCCTTGGTAATCTTGTAATGCATTTTGAAGTGCGGGCAGAGGATTGGATTTACGTAGAACTTAGTCCGACTTCGTCGATCCTTTTCTTTAGTTGTGTGAGGCCGAGCAATTAGCGTTCCATAGTCGCTCATCTCCTCAAGGAGCGACTTAACGTGAGGGTAGCGCTCAAGCTCCTCGTCGGCAAGCGAGAAGCCATTATGACCAGGATAACTCATCTTCCGATCGCCGTAGAGATTGCGCGCCAGAGCCGTTCCCGCCTGTCGGACGAAGCGGAATCTATCGCCACTGCGTCCAGTCTCCGCTGCGATTTTTTTGAGCCAATAATCACTAGCTTTGAACACGCCGATCGCTTGGATAACCTCGTCGATCGCCGGTAGCACGTCCCTGGGCGGCTCCGCCGGCCCGAGTTGATTGTGTGTGTCCCATATGAACTGGCACAGGCTCAAGAATGTAAGAATGCTGCCCCCACTCAGGGCCACCACCTCGGAGCTGCCGCACCATATGGGTCGCTCCTGACACCGCGCGGCAATCTGCGTCAGTGCGAGTTCAAGTCTCTCCTTGATCCACCATTCTTTTTGCCGCATCGCTTCGAGAAGGCTGATGGCGAGCATGTCGATCGCCGCTTGACGTCCCTTGGGCGCGACCCGATCGATCAACTGCAGCACCCAGGCTTCTAGGAGCCGCGCCGAAAGGGCCTCTTGTTCAGCCAGCGCGAGAAGATCGGCCTTGAACGTGTTGGGCCATGCGTCGTCAACCCTGACGCTACGTTTGGGACTGCGCCCGCCATAGCGTTGCGCCTTTTGCGCCGGGGTGAAGCCGACGCCGAGTATTGTCTCAAGCAGCTTGCTGCCGTCGGCGTCGCTGGAGGCCAGACCGACGTGCACGAGCCGCCTCCCGAAGACATCCGCCACAAAACCGGGAAAAATCCATGTGTTGCGATTCTCGTTTCGCCGCAGCATCAGGTCAAGGTCGACAAACTTATATTCGCGTTCCTCCTCGAGTTTTGCGTCTGTCCCGAAAATGAAGCCATGATCCCTCCACGCGTGTCCACGGGTGCCGATCCGATAGGACAGGGCCGGGTCGCGCCGCGCGAGCGCGCGATTGATCACACGGCGATAGTCGGGACTGTTTACCTCAGTGTCCGAGATATTGGCAAGCTCCTCATATTGATCAAAATGAATGAATATCGTGACATTTGTGTCAATGAGTCGAGTTACCTTAAGTAACTCCGCCGCAACCTTTAGCGGTGTTCCGATGTCAGTCTTGCTGTCGCGTATTCCGCCCGCAAGCTGCTGGTCATTATGGTGAAGGAATCGCCTATAGGCATTTAAGCGCGCCTTGATCCGCCCCTCGACCTCTTCAAGTGTCGTGCATCCGGTAAGACTGCCTTGGAACACGTCGTTCGTCACGAGTGCCGCTACAAAGGCTTGGGTCGGGCCGTAGGCGAGGTCGATGCCGAGTTCACGCGCGACCTTTGGGGATGAGGCAAGCGTCCGAATTGACGTAAACAGGTCAAGGAGAACCGTGTAGTTAACGAAATCGGCGAAGAAAAGTGCTGTCTCGTCGGGATTGCCAGAGATCCGTCGATAGCCGAAGTCGATAGCATTCTGGTGGGCGAGGTTAATTCCGGCGCCGATGAATTTGCGGGAAGCCTCCGGAACTGGAAAATTTTGACCAGCATCGACATATGCCAGTCTTACCTCGGGTTTGAGAAGGGTAAGCAGCATACTCTTCCCGCTCCCCTGAACTCCCTTGACGACAATGTTGCCTGGAAGAAAAAGTGCCTCGGCATGGCGCACCAAGAACGGGCTAAAGATTTCAACAAATTCGCGACTCGACATTCGGTCGCCAACATAGAGTTCAAAGAATGGGTTCACGCGCATTGGTTAGTTCCGCTTGACGCGTGGAAAGAGGGGAGACCAGGTGTCGGTTCGATCCCGAATGACTGGCAGGCTGTTATTTGGGCAGTTCGAGTACATTGCGAAGACCGCACCCGTCTGTTTGTAGCCGTGATATTTCTCTTCGTCCCGGCCTGGCGCGCCCAGCCGACTTCGGACCCGCTGGGTCAGCGAGCGGATCGCGGCATAGAGCGGCGGTTCGTCCGGCTGGGCGCACGGCTTAATGAGCGCGCCGGGGGCGATTCGCAAGACGGGGTCAAAGGTGACGTTGGGATGAATGTCGCTCAGAATCCGACCCACGTGGTGGCCGTCTGGGCAGACGATTAGTGGGCATGCCAGAATCTGGATTGTGGGGTGGAGGCCTGCGGCGAAGGTCACCGCACTTCGCATCTGCGTGCCGCTTCCCGCGAAATCCTCGAGCAATACCAAGCGTTGGATGTCGTTAGCGCCGATGAATTCGCGCAACTTGCTTGGGTCGCCGAATTTCCGCAATGACCGCCAATCGGGCTGATGAGAGCGACCCTCAAGTTGATTGACCTTCAGATAGGAGTTGATCCGCATCGAGTCGGTGATTGGGCAGAACCAAGTGGTACCGATGCCGGCGGTGAGGAGTGCTGTGGCGCCGGGGTCGCCGATGTCGATCCCGAGCTGGTCAACCAACCACCGAAGCACCGGACCATGGTGCGCGGCGCGACACAGCGATTCGAACTCTGCTCGGCCGACGAAGAAGAGGCGGCTGAGTAGTCGAAACAAATCTTGTTGATCTGCCTCGCCATCGACGTTGTAAAGCCATTTGTCCAGCCGGTCTTCAAAGAGTTCGAACTGCGCCGGTTCGTAATCGTCGTACATCTTGCGCCCGAGATATTGGATCGCGTCGTGGTCGAGGAAAATCTCGTCGTCCGGCCCCCAGTCCCGAAGCGACCAGTCCTTGAGCAGCGCGCTGAGCCTGGGCTTCATGAAATGGTGGGCGATTGGATTGTGGGCACGGTCACATCAGCGCGCAGCGGACGAACGCTGCAATTCGCGCGGCCATTGGTGGCGGAACGGCATTGCCAATGAGGCGGAACCGCTCGCGCCGGCCTCCAATGAACGCGAACGAGTCAGGAAAACCCTGGATGCGGGCGGTCTCGCGTGGCGTCAGGCCCCGGTTTTCCTTCGGGTGGAGGAAGAGGCGCGGATCCCCAAAATGGGTGTCGACCGTGGGTGCCGGCATCCGCCAGTCGAGGCGCCGGAATTTGCCGTTATAGGTGTGGGTAATGTCGACATAGGGCGCAAGGTCGCGCAGATAGCCTACCGCGATGAGTTGGGCGATATCGGCATCGACGGGACGATTGAGGTAGTTCGCTACCTGGCAGGGTAGTACCGGATCGGCGTCTCCGAAGTCTCGTCGCCGATCCCGGCGTCGCAGGCGTACCACCGCAATCAGGAGTTCCCGTTGCGATGGGGTTGTCTCGCCAAAAATTCCTGGGAGAGACCAAGTCGGCAGGGCAGCGTCGCTAATGCGGACATTGCAAAGCTTCGATCCCGGCGGGATCGCTTCGGCGATGATAGCGTCACGGCTGCCGGGGGGCAGAGGCAACGGATCATGGTCGAGGTTGTGTTCCAAACCGGACAGCGCTTCGAGAAGTCCGGGACCCGCCACCACGTCGGGCTCGACTCGGACGCAGTCACTGCCCTGCCAGCAAATCATGAACAGCCGTCGGCGACGCTGCGGCACACCGCTGTCGATGCCTTCGGCGACATAGCGTCGAACGTTGTATCCCGCTGAGCACAGGAGGGCCTCGGCCTCGGCCCAGATTCGGCCATGCATGCCCGAGAGCGCGGCCGGGACATTCTCCATCACGAGCACTCGCGGGCGCGCTGCGACCGCGATACGTGCCGCACGCATCACCAGACCATTGCGGGGATCGTCGACACTCCGCTTGCCAATCGTCGAGAAGCCTTGACAGGGTGCGCCGGCGAGCATGATATCGGCCCGAGAGACCGGCGGTTCGACGCGGGCGAGATCGAGCCGGCGCGCATCAAGCGGATTGTTGAGGCTGTAGGTGGCATTGGCGAGCCGATCGAGGTCATAGGCCGCGATCGTTCGGAAGCCCTGCTCATGAAATCCTAGATCGAGGCCCCCACATCCCGAAAACAGGCTGATCGCGTGCCATTGGGCTGAGGCGACGGACGGGAGCCCCCGGGCATAGTTAGGGATCGGCTTCGCGACGGCGACGGGCAGGGGAAATGAGCACAGCCGGACACTTGGCTTCCTGCCGGCGAGATCACGCGGCCGGTTGCCGCACGTTCGCGAGCCGTTTACTGCCGACGCTTCAACCGAAGCCAGGACGCCCGCCGCTGCACCGATGATGGATCGCCCCCGTAGCCCGCCCCTGGACGCACTGCTCGGCCAGGAGATTTCCGTCTTAGACCATGGCTTCATACGGGTCATGGACTATATGGGCAACGACGACGCGATCGTCCAGGCGGCGCGGGTCTCCTATGGCTCCGGCACGAGGTCGGTCAGGGACGACCGCCACCTGATCCGCTACCTGTTACGACACCGCCATACCACGCCCTTCGAGATGGCTGAGATCAAACTTCACGTGAAGCTGCCCATCTTCGTAGCTCGGCAGTGGATTCGGCATCGCATGGCGAGCGTCAACGAATATTCCGCGCGCTACTCGTTGCTCGACCGGGAATTCTACATTCCGGCGGAAGACGCCATCGCCAGCCAAAGCGGCGAGAACAAGCAGGGTCGGGCCGGAGCGGTTTCGCTCGATCGCGCGGGTGCGGTGGGCGAGACCATGACCGGGTCGGCGGAACGCGCCTACGCCACTTACCTCGAGCTGCTCAATGAGGCTGCAGAAGGCTTCGTGCCAGATCCGCAGAAACAAGGCGTAGCGCGGGAACTCGCGCGTGCGGTCCTGCCAGTCTCTTTTTATACCCAATGGTATTGGAAGATCGACCTCCACAATCTTCTCCATTTCCTCGCCTTGCGGGCCGACCCGCATGCCCAGCATGAGATACGTTGCTACGCGCGGGAGATCCTGAGAATCGTCCAGGCTTGGGTCCCGCACACGTACGAAGCTTTCATCGACTATCGCCTTGACGCAGTTGATATTTCCGCCCCCGCGCTGCGCGTCGTCCGGCAGATCGTCGCCGGCGAGACGGTCGATCAGGCGAGTTCGGGTCTTTCGCTGCGCGAATGGCGTGAACTGTCGGCCCTTCTTGGTTCCGCGCTCTGAAGCGGCAAGCGGCACCAGCCGACCCTGCAAGCCCGTTGGCTCCGAATGCGAGCGGCGAGGAACACCCGGCGATGGCGAATGAGGTGACAAGAGCAACATCCCCCCCCCGGTCGCCCTCCACCGCGTCGCATCCGCGTCCCACCTTCACCGCCCCTGCCCCCGCCGCCACCCCTCGCTGCCCGTGTCCGGCCAGAGCACGTCCACGCGCCAGATCGACTTCCTACACTGCCGGCACGGCCCCTTGATCTCGGCTGCGAGCTCGGTGACTAGCAGGCCGTCGGGGATCGATCGCTGGCCCGAGAGCCTGGCGATCACGCTCTCCGGAGTCGCGGCGCGGAAGAAGCCGCAGCTGGAGCAGCGGATCCTGATCCTGACGTGGTCACAACACATCGACATGATTCCGTTCACCAGGCTTCGTCTTTCATCGGGTCTGCGGAAATAAGGTCAGGATACGCCGCCGCCTCTCCAACGAGCCCCACCCTCACACCCCGCCCAACTCAATCCACGCCGGCGCGTGATCGCTCGCCCCGTGCTCCCCCCGGACCCAACGGTCGACGCCGCCGGCGGTGACCCGCGCGGCGAGGTCGGGCGAGAGGAGCAGGTGATCCAGGCGCATGCCCTTGTCCGCCGCCCAGCGCCCGCGCATGTAGTCCCAGAAGGTCCACATCGGCCCGGTCGGCTGGAGGGCCCGCAAGGAGTCCGTCCATCCCTGCGCGATGAGCCGCGCGAAGCACTCGCGGCTCTGCGGCTGAATGAGAGCGTTCCCGTCCAGCGACCGCGTGGGATAGATGTCCTGCGGCGCCGGCACGACGTTGAAATCGCCGGCGAGGACAGCGGGCACGCCGGCGCCGAGCAGTCCGGCCGCGTGGTCGATCAGGCGTTCGAACCAGGCCAGCTTGTAGGCGAACTTCGGTCCCGGCTGCGGGTTGCCGTTGGGCAGATAGAGGCAGCCGATCAGCACCCCCGCCACCGCCGCCTCGATGTAGCGCGCCTGCCGGTCGGCCGCATCGCCGGGCAGGCCGACGCGCGTCAGCACCGGCTCGGCGCCGCGCGCCAGGATCGCCACGCCGTTCCACGATCGCTCGCCCCGCCACACCGCGCCGTATCCCAGCCGCGAGAGGGTGTCGGCGGGGAACCTCACCTGCTCGGCCTTCAGTTCCTGAAGGCAGACGACATCCGGCTCGGTCTCCGCCAGCCAGGCGAGAAGGTTGGTGAGCCGCTTGTTCACGTCGTTGATGTTGAAGGTCGCGATCCGCATGGGTCCGCCAGGCCGGGATCAAGCCGATGGATCTGCCATCGACCGGCCGTCAGGCCGCGCGCGGCCGGATCTGCTCGAGACGGTCGCCCAGTTCGCGCCGCCTGCGCCTCAGCTCGTGATCGATCTGCAAACGCATCCAGCCCCCCGGCGTCATCCCCCAATAGCGCGCCAGGCGCAGGTCGGTGTCGGCGGTGACCGCGCGCTTGCGAAGCACGATCTCGTTCACCCGCCGCGGCGAAACCCCGATGACCCCGGCCAGCGCGCTCTGGCTCATGCTGATGGGCCTCAGGAACTCCTCCATCAGCACGTCTCCCGGCGTGGGATTGACGGGCCGGGAGGGGCCTTCACTGATAGTCACGGATTTCGACATCCTCGGCCTTTCCTTCGTTCCAACGCTCCCCGTGGGCGCTGGACGGCGCGCCGAAGTGGTCACTATCCTGACGGCGCGCACGGGGGAATGGCCGAGGGGGGCTTGTCGCCGTCTCTACGGTCATATAGACATGACCGGTCATGAACTGGTGACCAGATGCACGCCGTCCGATCCTTCACCGCGACCGACTTCAAGGCCCGGTGTCTCGAGATATTCGACCAACTGGCGGCTCACAAACTGACGCGGGTGACGATCACCAAGCGCGGCAAGCCGGTGGCGGTGCTCACGCCGCCGGATGATCCCCAGGCGGCGGCCCGGCAGCTTCACGGATTCATGCGCGGTTCGGTGGTCGGCGGGACGGACCAGGACCTCACGGCGCCGGCGCTGGGCGAAGCCATGGACGCCGACCGCGGCCTCATTCACCGGTGAGGGCGTCCAGCCGCGCGCCGGCCGTCCTCCTGGACACCTGCGCCGCCATCTGGATCGCCAACGGCGATCCCCTCCGCGCCGGGGCCGAGGCGCGCATCGTCCACGCCGCCTTGGCCGAGGGGGTGTTCGTCTCGCCGGTGTCGGCCTGGGAGGTCGGGATGCTCAGCCGACCGCGCACTGGCCGGGCCATGGAGTTCCTTCCCGACCCGGCGTCATGGTTCGCGCGCCTGATGGCCGGCCCGGGCGTCAAGCCCGCGGCGTTCACCGCGCAGATCGCCATCGCCGCCTCGCAGCTGCCCGGCGACCTGCACGGCGATCCCGCCGACCGCCTGCTCATCGCCACGGCGCGCCACCTGGCGATGCCGATCGTCACGCGGGACGCGAGGATTCTCGCCTATGCGCTCGCCGGCCACGTCGCGGGGATCCCCTGTTGAGAGACGGCAAGGATGGGACACGGCCCGTTCTGCCCATGTCCGCGCCCTGGTCGCACTTTGCCAAAATCTCATCCACGACGCGTTCGATCGGCGCGGTGGCGTCGATCAAGACACCACCCTTCGGGACATCTTCTTTCGTCGCGTGCAGTCGCCTGATGAGTCGCCGTTCGGCGGGTCTTCCACCCCACTCGGTTTGCGGCCTCTCGGCAAGCCGTCGGGTCAATGTGTCCCGATCGATCTCGAGAACAAAAACCCGATCGAACAGATCAATGAAGCTGGAGAAGTTCCTGGAGCCGCCGCAGAAGAATGACGCGGCATGGCTTTGGTCGGCCGCCAGCGCTCTGACCTCATCCACGTTCCAGATATGGTGCTCGTGGGCAAGCCCATCCACGGGTTCCCCCGTCTCTGGATCGCCCTGATAAGCCAACTCGGTGTCACCATTGATGGTATGGTAGCCCCGCCTGCGAAGTTCCTGGCAGACTGACGTCTTGCCGGCGCCAGAAACGCCTTCGATCAAATAGTTTCTGACGCCCATACCATGTTCTCGAGCACGAATACCTCGCCAGGATTTGCGGCGGGGCAGATCAGACCAGCCCATCGCCGCCGCTATCGCGCGCTATGGCCATCGCTCGTTAGCCTTGTCTACGGGACGGAACCCGCTCAAGCCCGCCCAACTCAATCCATGCCGGCGCGTGATCACTCGCCCCAGTCTCCCCCCGGACCCAGCGATCCACGCCGCCGGCGGCGAGCCGCGTGGCGAGGTCGGGCGAGACGAGCAGGTGATCCAGGCGCATGCCCTTGTCCGCCGCCCAGCGCCCGCGCATGTAGTCCCAGAAGGTCCACAGCGGCCCGGTCGGCTGAAGCGCCCTCAGGCTGTCGGTCCACCCCTGCGCGATGAGCCGCGCGAAGCACTCCCGGCTCTGGGGCTGGATCAGGGCGTTCCCGTCCAGCGACCGCGTGGGATAGATGTCCTGCGCCGTCGGCACGACGTTGAAGTCGCCGGCCAGCACGGCGGGGACGCCGGCCGCGATGAGCCCGGCCGCGTGGTCGATCAGCCGCTCGAACCAGGCCAGCTTGTAGGCGAACTTCGGCCCCGGCTGAGGATTGCCGTTCGGCAGATAGAGGCAGCCGATCAGCACCCCGGCGACCGCCGCCTCGATGTAGCGCGCCTGGCGGTCGGTCGGATCACCGGGCAGGCCAACGCGGGTCAGCACCGGCTCGGCGCCGCGCGCCAGGATCGCGACGCCGTTCCAGGTTCGCTCGCCCTGCCACACCGCCCCGTATCCCAGCCGCGAGAGGGTGTCGGCCGGGAACCGGCCTTGCTCGGCTTTCAACTCCTGAAGGCAGACGACGTCCGGCTCCGTCTCCGCCAGCCAGGCGAGGAGGTTGTCCAGGCGCTTGCCCACGTCGTTGATGTTGAAGGTCGCGATCCTCACAGTGTTCCAGCGGACAAAACCAAACACGAGTCGAGCATCATCGCCGAGAAGGGCCTGACATGAACAGACTGGAGAAGTCGATCCGGCCGGCCGTGCTGGCGGCCGCCGTCGCCTTGCCGCCCCTGGCGCTCGCGGCCACCGCGGGGCCGGCGCCCGCGCCGGTGGCGACGCGGCTCGACGCGGTCGCCGGCGCCTACGCCGCGGAGAACCGTTTCATGGGCGCGGTGCTGGTCATCGACGACGGCCGCGTACTTCTGGACCGGGGGTACGGGATGGCCAACCTGGATTGGGCCATCCCCAATGCGCCCGACGTCAAGTTCCGCATCGGCTCCCTGACCAAGCAGTTCACCGCCGCCCTGGTCCTGCTGCTCCAGCAGGATGGCAAACTGAGCCTGTCGGACACCGTCGCCAGCCGCCTGCCGGCAGCTCCCGCCGCATGGTCGAAGATCACCCTGGCCCAGCTTCTGCATCACACCTCGGGCATCCCGGACTTCACCCACGATCCCCGCTTCCCGGCCTGGAGCGCGAGTCCGCGCACGCCCGAGGAGACGTTCGCCCTGGTGGCGGACAAGCCGCTGGATTTCCCCACCGGCGGCAAGTTCGCCTACAGCAACACCAACTACGAGGTTCTCGGCGCGATCATCGAAAAGGTGGGCGGCAAATCCTATGCCGAGCAACTGAGAACGCGGCTGCTGGACCCCCTGGGCCTGAAGGACACCGGTCTCGACGCGGACGACCTCGTCCTGGCCCATCGCGCGCTGGGCTACGCCGAGCACGCCCCAGGCTGGACCTATGCCCGTTCGGAGTCGATGACCACGCCCTGGGCGGCGGGGTCGATGTACTCGACCACCGGCGATCTGGCGCGCTGGGCGAGGGCTCTCTTCGGCGGCAAGGTGCTCTCCGCCGCCTCGCTCGCCCAGATGACCACCCCGGGCCTTGGCGACTACGGCATGGGCCTTCTCGTCGCCAGCCACGCGGGGGAGCCGATCATCTGGCACAACGGCGGGATCGAGGGGTTCCACAGCTACCTCGCCTGGCTGCCCCGGCGCCGGCTGATCGTGGTCGTCCTCGGCAACGACGAGGCCGCGCCCATCGAGACCATCGGCGGCCAGCTCATCGATGTCGCGGCCGGCCGCCCCGTCCTCCTTCCCTCCGATCGCCACCCCGTCGCCATCTCGCCGGCCGAGCTGGCCCGGTTCGTGGGCGCCTTCACCCTCCCCGGGCAAGCCGAGCCGGTCAGATTCGACCTCGACCACGGACGCCTCGTCTACGGCAAGGCTCGCCGGTCGCTGACCTACCTCGGCGCCCGGGACGGCCACCCGATCTTCTGGGACGCCTCACGCGACTATGAGGTGGAGTTCATCCCCGACTCGCGCGGGGCCATGACCACGGTGATCATCCGAGCCGGCGACCAGAGTGAGACCGGCCGACGCTCGTAGGCGGAGATCTTAGCCTGTTGACAATCGGCGCGGGATATTGCAAAACGAAGACTCCAACAATTACCACCCCTCCGCGCGGAAGACCGACCCGCCATGCCCGTTCTGCAAAACGCCCGCCACGAATGTTTCGCCCGGTCCCGCGCCGACGGCGCGCGGCTAGAGTGTGCCTACGACAACGCAGGCTACGCTTCCGGCAACGGCCACGCCTACAAGCTCGCCCGGCGTCCCGAGGTCGCCGAACGGATCGCGGAACTCCGCGCCGAGCAGGCCGCCCTGGCGGACGCCAGCGCGGCGGGGCTGATCGCCGCGCTCCTGCGCGTCGCCAGGGCCAGCGAAGGGGACGCCTCTCCGGCCGGCCTGAGAGAGAGACGATCGACGTTGCTGGAGGTCAGGCGCCTCGTCTCCCAACTCCCCTTCCACCGCGCTCGTGAAGACGAGGAAGTCGAGCGCCGCATCCGAAGCTATTGAACATCAAAAGCGTAGGTCGCTGTTGGAAAAAAACGCCGAGGTTGGAGCGCACCGGGGCCGCGCCCGGGCCACACCGGGAGGGCGCCTGGACCGCACTTCGACCGCACCTCGACCGCGCCGCGCCCGCCGTGGCTTCGCACCCCCCGCCGCGCTATGGTTGCCGCCGTGCGTTTCGACGACCGATTCCTCGACGAGGTGAAATCGCGGCTGCGGCTTTCCGACGTCATCGGAAGGAGCGTCAAGCTGCGCCGGCAGGGGCGCGAATACGTCGGCCTGTCGCCGTTCACCAAGGAGCGCACGCCGTCGTTCTTCGTCAATGACGACAAGGGCTTCTTCCACGACTTCTCCTCCGGCAAGCACGGCGACCTGATCACCTTCCTCCAGGAGACCGAGCGGCTGACCTTCATGGAGGCGGTCGAGCGCCTGGCCGGCGAGGCGGGCGTCCCCTTGCCGGCCCCGGACCCCAAGTGGGCCGCCGAGGAGAAGCAGCGGCAGGGCCTGGGTGAATGGCTCGAGCTCGCCGCCGCATGGCTGGAGGCCGAGCTGCGCCGGCCGGTGGGCCGCGCGGCGCGGGACTATCTGGCCGGCCGGGGCCTGCCCGAAAGCGACTGGGCGCGCTTTCGCATCGGCTTCGCGCCGGCCGGGCGCACCACGCTCAAGGACTACCTGGTCGCCAAGGGCGCGCGGCCGGAGGAGCTGGTCCAGGCTGGTCTGCTGATCGCCCCTGAGGACGGTGGCGGCGCCTACGACCGCTTCCGCGACCGGATCATCTTTCCCATCGCCGACGGGCGGGGCCGGGTGGTGTCGCTGGGCGGCCGGGCGATGGACCCGGGGGCGCGCGCCAAATACCTCAACGGCCCGGACACCGCCCTCTTCGACAAGGGCCGCCTGCTCTATGGCCTGGCCGAAGCCCGACGCCTGCTCCATGCCGGCGCCGAGGGATCGCCGCTGGTGGTGGTCGAAGGCTACATGGACGCCATCGCCTGTCACCGCGCCGGCATCGCCGCCGCCGCGCCCATGGGAACGGCCCTCACCGAAGCCCAGATGGAGCTGCTCTGGCGCCTGCATCCCGAACCGACCCTCTGCTTCGACTCCGACCGGGCCGGGACGGGCGCCGCCTCCCGCGCCATCGATCGCGCCCTGCCGCATCTTGGCCCCGGCAAGAGCTTCCGCATCGCCCATCTCGTCGGCGGCAAGGACCCGGACGACGTGATCCGCGAACAGGGGGCCGGGGCCTTGAGGGTCCAGCTCGCCGCCGCCCCGCCGTTCGTCGATGCCCTCTTTGCCCGCGAGCGGGACGTCGAGGCCCTCGATACGCCCGAGCGCCGCGCCGGCCTCAAGCAGCGGCTCCGCGCCGCCGCCCGCGCCATCGCCGATCCGGACCTCTCCGGCGCCTACCGCGATACCCTTCTGAACCGGTATGACGCCCTGTTCACGGTCGCCAAGCCGGCTCAGCCCTACCGTGGCGCGTCGGGCCAGGACCGATGGCGCAGGCCCTTCGAGGTCCCGCCGGGCTTTCCGACGGCGGAAGGCAAGGCTGCGGCCAAACGTCTCGCCCGGGGGATCGAGCCGGTCGCCGCCGCCCTGGCGCGCCAGGCGATACACGACCCCGCCGTGCTCGACGACCACCTGGAGGCCTTCGCGGTTCACGGCTTCGGCGATCCCGCCCTCTCGGGAATGGCCAAGGAAATCATCCGCCTGCGGCTCACCGCCGACTGCCTTGACAGCGAGGCCCTGCATCGCCATCTCGCCTCCAGCGGATTTAGCGTGCTGCTGACTGACATCGACCGGGCCGCCACGCATGCGGGCGCGCCCTTTCCCAAAGCGGATGTCACCCTCGCCGCGGCCAGGTCCCAGTGGTCGCACGCCTTCGGCGCCTCGAGCCGTCTGGCTGCGCTGGAAGACGCCCTGACAAGCGCCAAGCAGGACTTGGCGGGGGGCGCCGGCGCGGCTGGGCTGATCGCCCTGAAGACCGAGCGCGACCGGCTGAGACGGGACGTGAAGACAGGGAAAATCTGGGATCCCAATCGTTCGGATTGAGGGCGCGGGCCGTGGGGGCTCCCGTCCGCCGCCGACCACATTTTTCGGCGCCGCCCTTGCCGATCGGGCCGGGGCGTCGCCGCCGGAGACTTCGATGACCGCCACCACCGCCACCGCCGAGCCGCAAGAGGCCGAGGCGCCCACCGTCAGCGACGGTCCCCTGCTCGATCTCACCGACGCCGGGGTCAAGAAGTTCATCAAGCAGGCCAAGGCCCGCGGCTACGTCACCATGGACGAGCTGAACAAGGTCCTGCCCTCCGAGGAGGTCACCTCCGAGGCCATCGAGGACACCCTGGCCATGCTCTCGGAAATGGGCGTCAACGTCGTCGAGGCCGAGGAGGAGGTGGCCGAGGGCGCCGAGGTCGTCGTCCGCGAGGAGACCGCCGTCGCCGAGTCGGCCGAGAAACAGAGCGCCTTCGACCGCACCGACGATCCGGTGCGCATGTACCTGCGCGAGATGGGCTCGGTGGAACTGCTCTCGCGCGAAGGCGAGATCGCCATCGCCAAGCGCATCGAGGCCGGCCGCGACACCATGATCCGCGGCCTCTGCGAGAGCGCCCTGACCTTCGAGGCGATCATGGTCTGGCGCGAGGAACTCAGCTTGGGGCGCATCCTGTTGCGCGAGGTCATCGATCTTGAGCAGACCTACGGCGGCCAGGTCGCCCAGGCCCTCTCCGACGCCGCCGTCGCCGGCGAGGCCCACGACGCCGAGGTCGCCACCCAGAGCGAGGAAGACGAGGAGGGCGCGGTCGCCGCGGCTGCCGCCGCCGCCGACGAGGATGATTTCGACGACGGCGCCGGTCCCACCATCAGCGCCATGGAGGCCGAGCTGCGCGAAGGGGTGATGGCCACCCTCGACGCCATCGCCGCCGAATTCGAGGCCTTCCGCCGGCTGCAGGAAAAGCTCGTCGAGCATCGTCTCCTGGGCTCCGACCTGGCCCAGTCCGAGCGCGGGGCCTACGAGGCGGCCAACACCGCCATCGTCAACCACCTCAAGACTCTGAAGCTCAACAACAACCGCATCGAGGCCCTGGTCGAACAGCTCTACGCGATCAACAAGCGCCTGATGGGCCTGGAGGGCCGCCTGCTGCGGCTGGCCGACAGCTACGGCATCTCTCGCGGTGAGTTCGTCAAGGCCTATTTCGGATCGGAAATGGATCCCTCGTGGCCCGAGAAGGTCACCGCCCTGGGCATCCGGTGGACCAAGTTCGCCGAGAACGACGCTCATCAGATCGGCGACATCCGCCAGGAGATCGCCGCGCTGGCCACCGAATCCGGCGTGCCGATCGACGACTATCGCCGCATTGTCCACACCGTCCAGAAGGGCGAGCGCGAGGCGCGGCAGGCCAAGAAGGAGATGGTCGAGGCCAACCTCCGACTGGTGATCTCGATCGCCAAGAAATACACCAACCGCGGCCTGCAGTTCCTCGACCTGATCCAGGAGGGCAACATCGGCCTGATGAAGGCGGTGGATAAATTCGAATACCGCCGCGGCTACAAGTTCTCGACCTACGCCACCTGGTGGATCCGCCAGGCGATCACCCGCTCGATCGCCGACCAGGCCCGCACCATCCGCATCCCGGTGCACATGATCGAGACCATCAACAAGATCGTCCGCACCTCCCGCCAGATGCTCCACGAGATCGGCCGCGAGCCGACGCCGGAGGAACTGGCCGAGAAGCTCGCCATGCCGCTCGAGAAGGTCCGCAAGGTGCTCAAGATCGCCAAGGAGCCGATCAGCCTTGAGACCCCGATTGGCGACGAGGAGGACAGCCACCTCGGCGACTTCATCGAGGACAAGAACGCCGTCCTGCCGATCGACGCGGCGATTCAGTCCAACCTGCGCGAAACCACGACCCGCGTCCTCGCCTCGCTCACCCCGCGCGAGGAGCGCGTGCTGCGCATGCGCTTCGGCATCGGCATGAACACCGACCATACCCTGGAAGAGGTCGGCCAGCAGTTCAGCGTCACCCGCGAACGCATCCGCCAGATCGAAGCCAAGGCCCTGCGCAAACTCAAGCACCCCAGCCGCAGCCGCAAGCTGCGCAGCTTCCTCGACAGTTAATGGGCTCGACCGCTCGTAGCGCGGGCTTCCAGCCCGCTCTTTTTCGCGCTCGCTAGAGCGGGCTGGAAGCCCGCGCTACGAAGAGGGAGTCCGCAGTGACCACGCCCGCCACGATCGACGGACCCAGGGTCGCGCCCGCCTCGGGCGGCGCGGCGAGTTCGCTGGTCATCTTTCTGCACGGCTACGGCTCCAATGGCGCCGACCTGATCGGCCTGGCGCCGCACTGGCGGGAGGCGCTGCCCGACACCGCCTTTGTCTCCCCCAACGCCCCCGAACTCTGTCCGGGCGCGCCGGGGGGCTTCCAGTGGTGGGGCCTGTCGAGTCTCGACCACAATGCGCGGGCGGCGGGCGCGCGGCGCGCGGCGCCGGTGCTGGACGCCTTCATCGACGCCGAGCTGGCACGCGCGGGCCTGTCGGAAGACCGCCTGGCGCTGGTCGGCTTCAGCCAGGGGACGATGATGGCCCTCCATGTCGGGCCTCGCCGCGCGCGGCCCCTGGCCGGCATCGTCGGCTACTCCGGGATGCTGGCCGACGAGGCCGAGCTGGCGAGCGAGGCGCGCACCCGGCCGCCGATCCTGCTGGTCCATGGCGACGCCGACCCGATGATCCCGATCGCCGCCTTCCACCAGGCGCGGAAGGCTCTCGGTCAGGCCGGCTTCGCCGTGGACAGCCACGTCTCGCCCGGTCTCGGCCACGGCATCGATCCGGCCGGCCTTCAACTCGGCGGCCGTTTCCTGGCCAGGGTGCTGCCAGGCCCCGGTCACTTGCCTGGCGCCGCGTAGGCGCCGACCAGGTCGCCGGCCGCGACCACGTGTCCCTTCATCGCCGCCACCACGGCGTCCCGCCCGGCCCCCGGGGCGAGATCCAGCGGCCGGTCGAGGGCGAAGACCTGGAAGTGGTAGCGGTGGACACCGGTCCCGGCGGGCGGGTGCGGCCCGAAATAGCCCAGGCCGCCGGCCCCGTTGCGCCCCTGGAGGGCGCCGGCCGGGGCCGCCACGCGCCCGGTCGCCGGCAGGCCTTCCTCTAGGCTGGTCGCGGCGGCCGGGATATTCCAGATCAGCCAGTGCACGAACGGCCTTGGTCCATGGGCGTCGGGATCTTCCAGAATGATCGCCCAGGCCGCCGCGCCCGGGGCCGCGTTCCAACGAAGCCCCGGCGATAGGTTCGCCCCATAGGCGCTCTGGCGCGCGGCGAGGGCGCCATCGGCGTCGATCGACGGCGACACGATCGTCAGCGGCGCGTGACCTCCCGGATCGAAGGCGGCGATGGCCAGTCCGTCAGGGGAATGTCCGGCCGAGGAATCGTCGGACTGCGCCCTCCCGCAACCCGACGAGAGCGCGAGAATGAGCAGGATGAGGGCCGGGCGCATGAAGGTCTCCAGGCATGCCGTTCCAGAACGCGGGGTCATTCCTACATCGACCGGCGTCGCCTCGACACCCCGCCGCTCCGCCGGGCCTGTAGCTTTGTCGCCTGGAATGGGCTTTACACACCGCCGCTCATTCGCGACCCGCGACACCAGGAATCGAACCGTATGAATCCCGCGCGCCCCAGTTACCTGTTCACCAGCGAGAGTGTCTCGGAGGGCCACCCCGACAAGGTCGCCGACCGCATCTCCGACACCGTGGTCGACGCCTTTCTCGCCGCCGATCCTTACGCGCGGGTCGCCTGCGAAACCATGGTCACCACCAACCGGATCATCCTGGCCGGCGAGGTCAGGGGTCCTCACGCGGTGGTCGCCGGCCTCGAGGAAAAGGTCAGGGCGGCCGTTCGCGACATCGGCTACGAGCAGGACGGCTTTCATTGGAAGAGCGCCGACTACGCCTGCTATCTGCACGAACAGTCGAGCGACATCGCCATGGGCGTCGATGCGGCCGGCAACAAGGACGAGGGGGCCGGCGACCAGGGGATCATGTTCGGCTACGCCACCGCCGAGACCCCCGAGCTGATGCCGGCGACCCTGCAATACGCCCACAACATCCTGAGGAGCCTGGCCAAGGCCCGCCACTGTGGCGCCGAGACCGGCCTGGAGCCCGACGCCAAGAGCCAGGTCACCCTGGTCTATGAGAACGGCCGGCCGGTGCGCGCCGCCTCCATCGTGCTTTCGACCCAGCACCGCGACGGGCTCTCGCCCGGCGACATTTCCGAGATCGTCCGGCCCTACATTCTCGAGGTGCTGCCGCCGGGGTTCATCACCGACGAGACCCGATGGCACATCAATCCCACCGGCAATTTCGTCATCGGCGGCCCGGACGGCGATTGCGGCCTCACCGGGCGCAAGATCATCGTCGATACGTATGGCGGCGCCGCGCCGCACGGCGGCGGGGCCTTCTCGGGCAAGGATCCGACCAAGGTCGATCGCTCGGGGGCCTACGCCTGCCGGTACCTGGCCAAGAACGTCGTCGCCGCCGGCCTGGCCGAGAAATGCACGATCCAGATCGGCTACGCCATCGGCGTCTCCCACCCCTTGAGCTTCTATGTCGACCTGCACGGCCACGGACATGTCGATCCGGCGAAGCTGGAGGAATTGCTGCCCCGGATGATCGGCGGCGCGACACCGCGCGCCATCCGCGAACACCTGGGCCTCAACCGGCCGATCTACGCCCGCACGGCGGCCTACGGACACTTCGGCCGCGACCCGCAAGCCGACGGTGGGTTTTCCTGGGAGCGGACCGACCTCGCCGACGAACTGAAGCGGGCCTTCTAGGGTGTGATCTGCCTCCCTCCCCTTCATGGGGAGGGTCGGCCGAAGGCCGGGGTGGGGCTGTTGGGATCACCTCGAACGCCGGGGATTTTCCGCCACGGCCCCACCCTGACGGCTGCGCCGTCTGTCCCTCCCCATGACGGGGAGGGAGGAAGGCAAGCGTTTCCCCCTATCGCCGCAGGGCGGGGTCGCCCTGCCGCATCCGCGTGCGCACGGTGAACACCCCGTCGCCGGCGAGCACCGCGCCCCGGGCGAGAAGCCGGCCGCCCTGCCAGTTGGAGAGGCCCAGTTCCGGCCGGCCGAAGGCGTACTGGCCATCGACCCAGCGGGTGAACCCATCGCCCACGAACGCCGCCTCCACGCCGGCCTGGAAGCGCGCCTGCGCCCTCGGATCGCTGGCGATCAGGCAGGCGATGAACCGCGGGCTCAGGCGGTTGAAGAGAGCCATCGCCTCGGCCAGGTCGGCGACGATCTTCAGCGACACCTCCGGCGTCTCTTCCCACTCCCATTCGACGGCCAGATCATCGATCGCGATGGTGTCGGCGCGGGGCTCGACGCGGTCGCCCTCGGCGCGGCGGACCTGGACCTTCGCGCCCAGCCAGCCGCCAGGCAGCCAGCGCTCGTCCCCCTCCACCACATGCAGCCTGGCCCCCTGGCCCCGCCGCTGGCCGGCGCGCCGCAGGGCCTCGACGAAGACGGGCACGAGCTCGCGGGCGCGATCCCTCACGATGCAACAGACGTTGAGGGTGTTGCAGACCTTGCGGTCGAGGGAGTTTTCGACCGCCAGGGCGAAACGATCGGCCTCGGCGCTGGCGTCGGCGACGAGCCACGCGCCGCCGGTCCCGTGCGCGCTGACCGGCGTCCCGGCCTGCCGCGCCACGGCGCCCAGCTGCGCCACCGCCGCGCCCGAGCCGCGGGCCACGGCGAGCGAGAGGCGTCGGTCGCGGAACAGGGCCCAGCCGGCGGCCCGGTCGGCGCTGTCGATCAGGCAGGCGGCGCCCGGCGGCAGCCCCGCCGCCGCCAGGGCCGGCGCCAGCGCCCCTCCGGCGATGGCCCGGGCCGTCCCCAGGGCGTCGGAGCCGATGCGGAAGGCGACGGTGTTGCCGCCGCGCAGAACGCCGACGGCGTCGGCGAAGACATTGGGGCGGCCCTCGAAGACGAAGCCGACCACCCCCAGCGGCGCGCTGATCTGCTCGACATTCCAGCCGTCGTGGTCGATGCGCTCGAGCGGCCGATGGCGCGGTGACGGGCTGTCGCGCCATACTCTCAGGCCCGCGATCATCTCGCCGCGCATGGCCTCGCCGACCGCCAGCCGGGTCGTCGATCGGCCGCTCGCCTTCGCCGCCTCGACGTCGGCGGCATTGGCCGCCGCGATCATCGACCAGACGCCTTCGGTCGCCAGCAAGGCGGCGAACCGGTCGAAGAAATCGCTGATCGCCGCCTCGTCGATGGCGGCCATGCCCTCGAACGCCGCCGCCGCCCGATCGACGGCCTCGGCGGCGATCTCGTGAACCGCCTTGGGAACATGCAGCAGGGCGCCGGTCTCCTGATCGATCAGCAGCCGGTCACCGGCCGCGAACGCCCCGGCCAGGGCGGCGGGAACCAGGGTGGCCTTGTCGCCGCCATAGGGGATCGGCATTCCGGGCGTGAGGGTGAGCGGGGTCGTCATGGCCGCACTCTCGCCATCTCGGCCCGCAGGGCGGCGAGTTCCTCGCCGGTGTTGAGATTGCGGAACGGACGGGGGTCGGGGAAGGGGACGGCCCGCGCCCCGATCTCGGCCAGGAACACCCGCACCGGCGGATGGCGGCCATCGTTCAGAAGCGCGACGAGCGAGGCGGCGGCGTCCACCCTCCACAGGGCGCACAGCGGTTGCGGAAGCCCCGGCACGGCGGCGAAGGCGGCGTTCGCGTCCATGAGCGCGGCGCCCAGGATCGACAGATGGCGCGTCTCCACCAGCGGCATGTCGCAGGGCAGGGTGAACAGCAGCTCGAAGCCCTCGGCCGCCGCCCAGACCAGGCCGGCGGCGACTCCGGCCAGGGGTCCGCGCGGGTGTTCCAGGTCATCGCTGACGATCCGCCGGCCGAGATGGCGGCCCAGCGCCTCGGCGCCGCCGCCGGCCGCCGCGCTCACCGCGACCGTCTCGCAGACCCCGTCCAGGGCCGCCAGGGTCCAGGCCAGCAGGGCGCGCCCGGCGAGCATCTGCGCCGCCTTGTCCTTGCCCATTCGGCTGGACCGTCCGCCGGCCAGGGCCAGACCGGCGACCCTCAGCCTAGTCATCCAAACCCTCCCTCGTGCCGGCCATGGACCGATGATAGCGCCCCCGCCGCCCGTGAACCATGGCGTCTGCCGCGGGCGTCGGTTTTCAGCGGTCGCCAAAGCGGCCTACTGTGCCACGATGGCCGATCCCGCCATCCGCACCGCCAGTTCGAGCCCGGCCCAACGCTGGCGCGGCGACGGTGGCGTGGTCGAGGCCTGCACGCGCGACACGCCCGAGGAGGCGGCCATCGGCCTGGCCTACGACAGCGCCCCCTACGTCGTGATCATGGCGACGCCCGCCGATATCGAGGACCTGGCGGTGGGCTTCACGGTCAGCGAGGCCATCGCGCCGGCCGTCGAGATCGACCGGGTGACGGTATCGCGGGTCGCCGAGGGATGGCTGGCCGACGTTCTCCTTCTCCCGCGGATCGGCGCGCGCCTCGGCGTGGCGCGACGGCGGACCCTGGCGGCCCGATCCAGCTGCGGTCTCTGCGGCGTGGAAAGCCTGCGGGAGGCGATCCGCCCGATCGCCCGCGTCGGCCAGGGACCCGCCGTCAGCCACGCCGCCATCCAGGCCGCGCTCGCCGCCCTCGAAGTCGGCCAGACCCTGGGCGCCCGCACCCGCGCCACCCACGCGGCGGCCTGGGCCGACCCCTCCGGCGGCGTGGCTCTGGTGCGGGAGGATGTCGGCCGGCACAATGCCCTCGACAAGCTGATCGGCGCCGCCAGCCGCGCCGGCCTCGATCCGGCGGCGGCCTTCATCGTCATCACCAGCCGCTGTTCCTATGAGATGGTCGAGAAGACGGCCGCGGCGGGCGTCGCCCTGCTGGTGGCGATCTCCGCGCCGACGTCCCTGGCCATCGCCAAGGCGCGGGACGCCGGCATGACGCTGGTGGCCCTGGCCCGGGCGGACGGCCACTGCGTGTTCACCGGCGCCCGGCGCATCGTGCGGCCATGAGCGCCGGCCAGGAGACCGCCCGGCCGCCGGTGGCCGCCGTCCGCGGCCGGCCCCGCTACCCCCGTTCGTTCCTCGGCCTGCTGGCCTTCCTGCGCGGTGCGATCCGGGCCAGCGAGCTGTGGCTGGTGGTCATCGCCACCGCCATCGGCGGGGTTTCCGGCCTGCTCACCGTGGCCATCGCCGCCAGCGCCCACGGCCTGCAGATGGCCCTCTACGGCATCGACTTCGACGCCCGCCTGTCGGCGATTTCGGCGATTCCCGTCTCGCGCCTGATCGCCCTGCCGCTGGGGGGACTGATCCTGGGCATCGTCAGCTGGCTGTGGGTCGGCCGCCGGCCGAAACCCCCCGTCGATCCGGTGGAGGCCAACGCCCTGCACGGCGGGCGGATGTCGGGCCGCGACAGCCTGTTCGTCGGCGTCCAGAGCATCATCTCCAACGGCTTCGGGGCCTCGGTCGGGCTGGAGGCGGCCTACGCCCAGCTCGGCGGAGCTCTCGCCTCCCTGACCGGCGGCGCTCTCAATCTGCGGCGCAGCGATCTGCGCACCTTCGTCGGCGCCGGGGCCGGCGCGGCCATCGGCGCGGCCTTCGGCGCGCCGCTCACCGGCGCCTTCTACGCCTTCGAGATCGTCATCGGCTCCTACACCGTGGCCAACATCGCCCCGGTGGTCGGCGCCTCCCTGGCCGCCACCCTGGTGGTCAAGCTGCTGCGGGTGCAGCCCCTGGTCATCCACACCGCCGCCACCGACACCCTCTCGCTGGGGCACTATGTGCTGTTCGCCGGGCTCGGCCTGATCTGCGGCGTGTTCGGGATCGGCGTCATGCGCATGGTCGCGCTCACCGAGCGGCTGGTCGGCGCTCTTCCGGGTCCGAAATGGACCCAGGCGGCGCTCGGCGGCGTGTTGCTTGCGGGCCTCGCCTGGATGGCCCCGCAGACCCTCTCCGCCGGTCACGGGGCGATGCATGTCGATCTCGCCCGCAATCTCGCCATCGCGACCCTGGTCTTCCTGATCCTCACCAAGGCCGCCGCCTCGATCGTCTCCCTGGGCTTCGGCTTCCGCGGTGGCCTGTTCTTCGCCTCGCTCTATCTGGGATCCCTGATCGGCCGGCTGTTCGCCGTGGGTCTCACCGCCGCCGGCGCCGATGTCGGCATCGATCCCATGGTCGGCGCCCTGGTCGGCATGGGCGCCCTGGCCGTGGCGATCATCGGCGGACCCTTCACCATGAGCTTCCTGGTGTTGGAGACCACCGGCGATTTCGGCCTCGCGGCGGCGACCCTCACCGCCTCCATGGTCGCCAGCCTCTTGGTGCGGGAGACCTTCGGCTACTCGTTCTCGACCTGGCGGCTGCACCTGCGCGGCGAGACCATCCGCAGCGCCCACGATGTCGGCTGGCTGCGCAATCTCACCGCCGGCAAGATGATGCGGGCCGACGCCGCCACCATCGCCGCCGCCGCGCCGCTGGAGGAATTCCGCCGCCGCTTCCCCTTAGGCTCGACCCGCCGCGTCGTGGCCCTCGATCCGGCCGGCCACTACGCCGGCATCGTCCCCGCCGCCCGCGCCTTCGCCGACCCCGAGGCGCAAGGCGTCGTCCAGTCGGTGACCATCAACGCCGGCCAGTGGCTGACCCCGGAGATGACCATCAAGGAGCTGATGAGCGTCTTCGACCGCACCGAGAGCGACGAACTGGCCGTCCTCGACGACCGCGGCGATGTCCTGGGCATCCTCTCCGAAGCCTACGCCACGCGGCGCTATGCGGAGGAGCTGGAAAAGGCGCGGCGCGATCTGGTGGGGGGGGAGTAGGGGGCGGTTGGTCCGGCTCAGGCGGCGCCCGACCGGTGTTCCAGCTTGTCGGCCAGCCACATCTTGATCAGCGATTGCCGAGTGACGCCGAGCTTCCGTGCCTCTTGGTCGAGCGATTTTACCATCCAAGCCGGGAAATCGACATTGACGCGCTTGGCCAGGCGGTTTGGGCGCCGGGCTTTGGACCAATCGAAATGCTCGCTCACATCTTCGCCGGCGTCGAATTTTTCGTCGAGGTCACTGGCTTTCATGGCGTTTCATCGCGAGATCGAATTCGAACTCCACGACGCCAATCTATGAAAAAGGTATAGAAACGCAACCTCTCGGATCGCATCGATGTCACCGACGGAAATCACCCTCGCCGAACGCCTCGGCTACCTCCCCGACGCCCGCCTGCTGATCGTCAACTGCGACGACCTCGGCTCCAGCCACGCGGCCAACCTCGCCATCGCCCGGGTCCTGGAGCGTGGCGTCGCCACCAGCGCCACGCTGATGGTCCCGTGTCCGTGGGCGCGCGAGGCGGCGACGATGTGCGCCGGCCGTGACGTCGGCGTCCACCTGACCCTCACCGCCGAATACCCGGGCTACCGCTGGCGCTCGCTCACCGGTGGCGCCTCCCTACATGACGCCGACGGCTTCCTGCCGGCGACGGCCGCCGAGGTGTTCGCCCACGCCCTTCCTGCCGACGCCAGGGCCGAACTCCGCGCGCAGATCGACCAGGCCCTGGCCTGGGGCGTCGATGTCACCCACCTGGATTCGCACATGGGCACGGCCCAGTTCGACGCCCGCTTCTTCGAAATCTACCTGGATCTCGCGGCCGAATATCGCCTGCCGGTGCGGATGATCAGCGCCCGCGCCGACGCCCGGCTCGGCTTCGGCGCACGGAGGCGCGCGGCCGAGCGCGGCATCCTTTTCCCCGACCACCTCCTCGACTCGTTTCCAAAGCCCGCCCGCGAGGTTCTCTTCGACCGCATCCCCAACCTGCGCCCCGGCGTCGCCGAGATCTTCGGCCACCCGGTGGACGACGGCGCCGAGCTGCGCGGCTATGACAAGGAGCAGCCGGACTTGAGAGCGGACGACGCGGCGCTGTTGGCCGATCCGGTGACGAAGCGGCGGATCGGGGAGGCGGGAGTGATTCCGATCAGCTACCGGGTGCTGCGAGAGCTTCAGAGCGCCTGATTCGCTGATCGATATCGCCTACATCCCGGCGGGGGTGGGTCCCGGTTTGAACGACTGAAGCACGGCCTCGACTCGTTCGCTCCGAACCGAGCTGACATTGTAGATTTCTTCGTCCGACTTGACCCAGCGTTTCGCGGCCGGTGCGTACCAGAAGACCTGATACAGCCGCCCGGTTATGGTCTGAGCGGTCGTTGTTCTCGCGCTGCTGCCGACGGCTCCGGGCTGGGCGGCGCTCATCGCCACCGAGCCGGGGCGCGTGGTCGCCTTCCAGCTTCCCTCGCCCTCAATCTTCAAGGTCTGGAACTTCCCAGCTGGCGTTTCCACGGTTTCCCAGCCGGTGACCACATAGGTCAATCCGCGCGTCTCGCGACTGTGGCCGGGGTTGGGATTGTTCTCCGAAAACTCAAGATACCAGTGCTTGCCGAGGCTGAGCGGGAAATCCAGGGCGTGGTTGACCACCGTATCCGATCCATTGACGTTGCGGAAACGGCTCCAATCCCGACCCACGAGTACCTCGCGCGGTGGCGCATCCGATCCGGGCTGGGTGGAGGACATCAGCACCGTGGCGGGGGTCACGCGCTTGACGACGCTATCGACGGTCTCCTCGCTGAATTTGCCCCCCCGGTCGGTGGTGATGCGGTAGACCCATTCGTCGCCGGCCACGATATCGGGCTGGGCGACAATGGCCGGCGCGGCCAGAGCGGGCGTCGCCGGCGCGCCGAGAACGAGCAGGGCCAGCGCCCAGGGGGATCGGATGTTCATCGCGTCATTCCAGGCTAGAAAGAGTATCTCAAGCCGAGGTCCGCGACATGGGCGTCATCGGCTCCTGTCTTGAATATGTGAACGTAGCGATAGGCGGGCTGGATCGACCAGCGCTTCGACAGACTGATGTCCAGGCCGGCCTCAAGGAGGCCGACGCCGGCGACGAACGAGGTCCCGTTGATCCTGAATGGGCCGCCATCGCTGTCAGTGAAATGCGCTGTCGTGCGGCGATCATCCGAAACGCCGGCTCCAATTCCAACGAACGGAGTGAATCGTGAGGAGACACTTCGAAAGTCGTAAAGCCCGTTCACTGTCGCCGTGTACCGGGAATAGTCGCCTCCCGATTGTCTTGAGAACGTTCTCCCGTCGAGGAGGGGAAAATCTGGACTGGAGGCGATCGGGTTGATCCCGCTGGCAACGTAGTGGAAATAACCAACCTCTTCCTCGAGCCTGATATTCGGAGTCAGGCGGTATCCGATGGCGATATCCGCAATTACACCTTGATCGTATGAAAAGTGGTTTGTCCCGCTAGTGGTGATGGACGGGTCGTCGATCTTCGAGAATACCGTCGTTGTCGCATTGGCGACGCGAAAATAGTCTCCGACGCTTCCCGCAACATACCACGGGCTCTCCGCGTGCGCCGCGACGCCGAGAATCAAGGCGCCGGCGACCCCGCCAAAGGTTCGTGTCGCCCAACGCATCACGGTACTCCTACTCCACTCCCGCCTCCCTACGGTGTTTGCCGACCGGTGTCGAGGCAATGGTTCGGCGCGCGAGGCGAAACGGCGCATGCCCCCCCTGGTTCGACACCCTCCAGCGCGCCCAGGGACTCGATGATGGCGTCCATGTTGCCAGCGGACGAACCGGAACACGCCAGGTGACGCGTCAGAGCAACTGCTTGAGGTCGCGCATGTCTTCGACCACGGTTACGATCTCGACGGTTTTGGTGGTGAGGTCGTATTCGTAGAGCACCAGATATGAACCATGCACGATCATCCGCGCGTTTGGGCGAATGTCGTCTCTGGCGTTGCCGCTCTCGGGGAAGGACCGCAGTCGCTCGATCTTGGCGTCGATGGCCATCAGCGTCCGATCCGCGGCCGCCGGGCTGTCGGAGGCGATGTATGACCAGATTCGTTTGAAGTCCTCGCGCGCCCGACGGAAGAGGACTATTTCGGTCACTCTGGACGGACGCCCGTCGGCTGCCGCGCCGCGGTCATCGCCTCGCGGATGATCTTCTTCATGTCGTGGGGGCCATCGATGCCGCTCGCCTTGCCCGCGTCCCAGGCGCGGCGAAGAGCGGCGATTTCCTCGTCGCGCAGCCGTCGCCGACCGCTCCACAGGCGCACGGCCTCCCGAACCACCTCGCTGGTAGAGGCATATTCTCCGTCCTTGACCGCCGCGCGGATCTGCGCCGCCATGGGCTCGGGAAACACCACCGTCATCCGTTCGATGTTCGACATCATCACCTCGGTTCGCCGCGGTAGGAACATAGCATAGCATCGCATCACTTGGAGCCCGCAGACAGGCCCCTCACCGATCGATCTTGGTCGATAGCACGATCGATGAGGTGGTCCGCTCGACCCCTTCGAGGGCGCCGAGGGCGTCGATCAGCGTGTCCATGTCGGCGGCGGAGGGGGCGGCGGCTTCGGCGATCAGGTCGAAGGGGCCGCTCACCGATTGCAGGCGGCGCACCTCCGTCATGCGGCGGGCGGCGGCGATCACCGCCGGCGCGCGCTTGGGGGTGACGGTCATCATCACATAGGCGTGGATCTGGCCGCGTTCGTGGGCTTCGGAAAGGCGAACGGTGAAGCCGGTGACGACGCCCGACCGCTCCAGCCGCTCCAGGCGGCTCTGCACCGTGGTGCGCGATAGGCCGAGCGAACGGGCCAGCTTGGCGGCGGGGGCGCGGGCGTCGTCGCGCAGCAGCGCGATCAGGCGGCGGTCGAGATCGTCCATGTGCGCGCTTTCCTTGGCGATATGCCGAAAATAGCTCGGCGCTTCGTCGAAGTCGCCATGGGAATCGACGCCGGGAGCCGTCACCCTCTCTTCAGGTCGCCAAGCGGGAGAAACCACCATGAAAGACGTCGTCGTCATCGGCGCGGGCCATATCGGGGGGGCCATCGCCGCGCTGCTCAGCGAAACCGGCGACTACCACGTCACCGTCGCGGACCAGTCGGCGGTCCAGCTCGCCGACCTCGGCGCGCGACCGCGCGTCGAGCACAAGGTGCTGGACGTCACCGCCGCCGCCGCCCTGGGCGATCTCCTTGCCGGCAAGTTCGCCGCCCTCAGCGCCGCGCCCTATCACCTCACCTTCCATGTCGCCGAGGCGGCCAAGGCGGCCGGCGCTCACTATCTCGACCTCACCGAGGACGTCGCCTCGACCCGCAAGGTCAAGGCTTTGGCGGAGGGCGCGAGCACCGCCTTCATTCCCCAGTGCGGCCTCGCCCCCGGCTTCATCTCCATCGTGGCGGCGGATCTGGCGCGCCACTTCGACACCCTGCACGACGTCCGCCTGCGCGTCGGCGCCCTGCCGAAGTATCCCTCCAATGCGCTCAACTACAATCTCACCTGGTCCACCGACGGGGTGATCAACGAATACTGCGAGCCGTGCGAAGCCATCGTCGATGGCCTGCCGCGCCAGACCCGGGCGATGGAGGAATGCGAGGCCTTCGCCCTCGACGGGGTGACCTACGAAGCCTTCAACACTTCCGGGGGCCTGGGCACGCTCTGCGAGACGCTGGAAGGAAAGGTGCGCAACCTCAACTACCGCACCATTCGCTATCCCGGCCACGCGGCGATCATGAAGGCCCTGCTCAACGATCTGCGCCTGCGCGATCGGCGTGACCTGCTCAAGGACATCCTGGAAAATTCCCTGCCGGCGACCCTCCAGGACGTGGTCATCGTCTTCGTCACCGTCTCGGGCCTGAAGGAAGGCCACCTCGTCCAGGAGACCTACGCCAACAAGATCTACGCCCGCGAGATGGGCGGCCGGATGGTCAGCGCCATCCAGATCACCACCGCCAGCGCGATCTGCGCGGTGCTCGACATGCTGAAGGACGGCGCCGTGCGCGCCGCCGGTTTCGTGCGCCAGGAGGAGATCGGCCTGGCGGACTTCCTCGCCAATCGCTTCGGGGCGGCCTACGCCATGGCCGAGAGCGCGGTCCCGACGCCGCGCGCCGCGGCGCCGGTTCTGGAGGTGGTGGCGTGAGCGACCTGAAGGCGGAAACCGCGGCGCTCCTCGGTCGTCTGGGCGTCCCCGCCGCCGCCTTCACCGGCGGCGCCCGCGCCGCCGTCTCGCCGATCACCGGCGAGGTCATCGCCCAGGTCCACGACACCTCGCCGGCTGATGTCGCCCGCGCCATCGACGCCGCTCACGAGGCCTTTCTCGCCTGGCGCGCCGTCCCCGCGCCCCGGCGCGGCGAACTCGTCCGCCGGCTCGGCGAGGAGCTGCGCGCCGCCAAGGCCGATCTCGGCCTGCTGGTGACCCTGGAGGCTGGCAAGACCATCTCCGAGGGCCTCGGCGAAGTCCAGGAGATGATCGACATCTGCGACTATGCCGTCGGCCTGTCGCGCCAGCTGTTCGGCCTGACCATCGCCACCGAGCGGCCCGATCACCGGATGATGGAGACCTGGCAGCCGCTGGGCGTGGTGGGCGTGATCAGCGCCTTCAACTTCCCGGTCGCGGTGTGGTCGTGGAACGCCGCCCTGGCTCTGGTCTGCGGCGACGCCGTGGTGTGGAAGCCGTCGGAGAAGACGCCGCTGACCGCCCTGGCCGTTCAGGCCCTGTTCGAGCGCGCCACCGCCAGGTTCGAAGGGGCGCCAGCCAATCTCTCCACCGTCATCATCGGCGAGCGCACGGTCGGCGAGGCTCTGGTCGCCGCGCCCAAGGTGCGGCTGGTTTCCGCCACCGGGTCCACCGCCATGGGCCGCGCGGTGGGACCGGCGCTGGCGGGGCGCTTCGCCAGGGCCTTGCTGGAACTCGGCGGCAACAACGCCGCCATCGTCTGCCCGTCGGCCGATCTCGACCTCACCCTGCGCGGCGTCGCGTTCGCCGCCATGGGGACGGCCGGGCAGCGCTGCACCACCCTGCGGCGCCTCTTCGTCCACGACAGCGTCCATGACGCCTTCCTGCCCCGCCTGAAGGCCGCCTACGCCTCGGTCCGCATCGGCGATCCGCGCGAGGTCGGGACGCTCGTCGGCCCGCTGATCGATCCGGCTTCGCTGGCGGCCATGGAGCGCGCCCTGGCCGACACCAGGGCCGACGGCGGGGTGGTGACCGGCGGCGAGCGCGTCTCTGGGCCGGGGGAGGGGATCTACGTCCGCCCGGCCATCGTCGAAATGCCCCGCCAGGGCGAGGCGGTGCGCCGCGAGACCTTCGCACCGATCCTCTACGTCATGCGCTACCGCGACTTCGACGACGCCATCGCCCTCAACAACGATGTGCCCCAGGGGCTGTCGTCGTCGATCTTCACCACCGACGTGCGCGAGGCCGAGCGGTTCTGCTCCGCCCTGGGCTCCGACTGCGGCATCGCCAACGTCAACATCGGCCCCTCGGGCGCGGAGATCGGCGGCGCCTTCGGCGGCGAGAAGGAAACCGGCGGCGGTCGCGAAGCCGGCTCCGACTCCTGGAAGGCCTACATGCGACGGGCCACCAATACGGTGAACTACGGCACGACCCTGCCGTTGGCGCAGGGGGTGAAGTTCGAGATCTGACACGCCTCCCCCTTTTCACCGTCACCACCGGGCTCGTCCCGGTGGCCCAAGAACACAGGCCACGGGGTGGCCGCGCCGGGCGCGGCCATGGCGGGCTCCGCGATCCTGGATGGCCGGGACTTACGCCGGCCATGACGGTCTATAAATCTGGGCCAAACAATGGTAGTAGCTTCGGGTCGGAGGCTTTCACGACCGAACCCACCCAAGCCCTGATCGGCGACTTCATCGCCTGGCTGGCGCCACAGCCTCGGCCCTACGCCGAGGTCATGGAGGTCTGGCGCACCTCGTGTCCGCGCCTCACCGTGTGGGAAGACTGCGTCGATCGCGGCCTGGTGGTCAGGGCTCGGGACGCCGATGGCGAGATCCGCGTCGGCCTCACCGAGCGCGGACGTGCGCTTCGCGACGCCGGACCCGGCTGATCGCCCATCACCCTCGGTCGTGTCGTGGCGCCCGTGGAACTTTCGGCCAAGGTTGGCCGTTGCTTGGCCTGCACACTACACCACTTGATGAGGCACACCATGAGTCAGAACCGCGTTGAAGGCGCCGGCAAGAAGGCCGCGGGCGCGATCAAGCAAGCCACCGGCAAGGCCACCGGCAACACCAAGCTGCAAGCCAAGGGCGCGGCCGAGAAGGCCGCCGGGACCGTCCAGAACAAGGTCGGCAAGGCACAGGACAAGATGGGCGCGGCCCTGCGCAAGTAGCCACGCCTTCACGAAATACCGCGCGGCGCCGCCCGACCGGGCGGCGCCGTTTGCGCATCGGGCGTTCAGCGACGCGGCCTGACCGCGATCGGGAGACTATCGAACAGAACCGGCTCGTCGCTCGTTCGCGCTCGTTCGATGGAGAGCAGCCGGGCCTTGGTGGCCAGGCCACCCGGGGCGGAGAAGCCGCCGGCCTTGCCGCCCTCGGCCAGCACCCGATGGCAGGGCACAATGACCGGGATGGGGTTGCGGCCGAGCGCCGCGCCGACCGCCCGCGCCGCGGCCGCCTCGCCGAGGCGCCCGGCGATCTGGCCATAGGTCAGGGTTTCGCCCGGCGGAATGGTCCTGGCCACCTCCAGCACCCGCTGTTCGAACGCGCTCAGGCCAATGATGTCGATGACGATGTCGGAGAGGTCCACGCGCTCGCCGCAGAGCAGTCGCGCGACGCCGTCGATGGCCTTGCGAACCGGCTCTGGCGGGGTCACCGATTGGACCGCCCCGGGCCAACGTCCCGCCAGGCGCCTCCGCGTCGCCTCCGGGCTCGGCCCGGGAAGCTCGAAGCCCACGATCCCGGCCTCGCCCCAGACGATCCCACAGGGCCCGACGGCGGTGTCGAACACGGTGAAGCCGGCCGCGTTCATGGCGCCAGCGTCCGCCCGGTCAGGCGCTCGAGGATGCGCAGCGGCGAGGCCGTCTCGTCGGCCATGGCCGAGACCGGCAGAAGGAAGGTCTGCTCCAGCGCGCGGCGGCCGGAGATGGCGGCGTGGACCACGCTGTCGGTGAACACCATCCAGCTGGTCCCGGCGGGAAAGCGCACCTCGCGTCTGGGCGCGGTCGCCTGGTAGTCGGCGTCGAGCTTGGCTCGGTCGTGCAGGCCCAGCATCAGGGCGTCATGGTCCGTGCGCCGGTTCTTGGTGACGCCCAGACGCTCCAGCGCCCAGGCCTCTCCCGGCAGATTGCGCCGCGCGCGTGGCAGCCATCGGCGCGCATAGTCCTCGAACGGCTCGCCTACCCGCCACACCCGCGCCTCGCCGGCCGGATCGATGTTGGAAAACACCCGCAGGATGCGCCGCCCGCCCACCGGCCGGGAGGGAAAGGCGTCGGCGTGCAGCCGCCGGTCGTCCTTGCGCGGGCTGGCCGCTCCGTCCTCCACCGGCCGCGGCCGAAAGCTCGTCCGTCCCGGCGCGATGGCCGGGGCGTAGCGCGGCGCGACCTCGCCGACGAGCGCCGTCGCCCAGGCCGCATACCGCCCGAGCAAACGGGCCAGCGCGCCCACGTCGGCGTCCTCCGCCGCCCCGCCCACGCGGCCGGTGGCGGGGTCGAGGCTAATGTTCTTGGTCCCGCCCCGGGAGGCGCTCGCCGACACCAGCGACCGCTCGCCGTCCTTGAGGACGAACGGCCGGTCGCCGAGGATCAGCAGGCCCTCGCCTTCGAGCCTGGCAAGTCGGCTCGCCGTCGTTCCACCGGCGGATTGGATGTCCAGAGCCATTGGCGAGAACATAGAGTCTTTGCCTGGCCGCCGAAACCAAGCGTCGCTCCGGGCCGCGGTATCGCCGCGATCCTCCCCCTTCATGGCTAGCGTCGGCACACATCTCTTTGTTGACATGGGTCATTGTCTGGCGAGTGCGAAGCCGGTGGCGATGGCGTGGAATCGTTCGAGTCCGTTTCGCATGGTGATGGGTCCTGGGGGTCGCTCGGAGGCGTAGCCGTTCCAACCGCCGAGTCTGGCGATGACCCAGACGGCCCAGGCGAGGCTTTGGGGGGGATGGGAGTTTTTCTGCTTGGGGGTTTTGCTCTCGAGTTTCGTGATCAGAGCTGCCAGCACGGGGACATCGGCGGGGGTGAAGACGCGCGAGGCGGGGATATGGTGGCCCCCTTCGCCCCGGGCATGGACGCACTGCATGACCTGGGTGGCGGCGACCAGGGCGGTGGCGGCGAGATTTTCGAGGGCTTCGCCATCGGCGATGAGGCTCTGCTCGATGCCGAGGCCCTGGGACTTGAGGGTGCGGAAGACCTGCTCGATGGTCCAGCGGCGGCGGTAGAGTTCGACCACGCCGAGGGCGTGCTTGAGGGTGGCGACCTCATGGGTGGTGAACAGCCGCCAGTGCACGGGGGTTGCGCCGGCGGGCGGATCGATCTCGCGAACCTCGACCAGGCGCAGGGCGATCTGGGGGGGATCCTTGGGGTCGGCGCCGAGCTTGGGTTGGCGCAGGGTGACCTCGCCGAAGCGGACCGCCAGGGTGACGTCGCGGGCCGGGCGGCCGGGACGGGCGTCGAGTTCGAAGCAGGTTCGACCCGCCTGCGGCCAGGCGGCGATCCTGGCGTGCAGGCGACCGCCTTCATCTCCCAGCACCCGATCATGGTGGCAGCGCACCAGGACATGGGTGCGCGCGCCCTCCGGCCTGAGCTGCGGAACGCGGGCGAAGACCTCGTAGATGTCGCTTTCGCGGTCGGCGATCATGGTCGCCATCGGCGTGTGGACAAGCGCGGCGCGAGCCGCCTTGGCCGCCGCGATCCAGCGGTGGCTCTTCTTGGTCTCGATGGGCCGGGACTGGTAGTCGGCCGCCTTGGCCTTGTGACGTCGCCACACCATCGCCCCGGCGAGCCCCAGAATGGCCGGCGGCCCCTCGGCCTCCACCACCACGACCGGGTGGACGAACAGGCCCACGTCGGAGCCGTTGCCCACCTTGCCCAGGCCTCGCTTGCGGCCGGCCTTGGCCTGATAGTTGATTTCGCTGGTGTCCTGGATCAGCAGCACATGCCGTCCGGCCGCCGCCGCCGCCGTCCGGCTCGCCGCCGTGGCCAGGATCTCGCTCGCCTTCACCTTGGGATTGCGGAAAAATCGCCTGCCGGCGACCTCCTCGGCGCGGTTGTCGCCCAGCTTGCGCGCGATCGCCGTAGGGCGCGTGCAAAGGCGCTCCAGGACCTGGCGCCCCTTTTTTGAAGGCGCCGGTCGTTGAAGTAGCCAAGTTCCACACCCGCCATCGCCGATTACCCTTCCGAATCAACGACGGCAGGGACAGAATCACAGACGATTCAATGCGTTCAAGCGAAATCACGCACCCAGAAGCGCGCTGTCACGGGAAAAAGCGTTCCGCAAGGAAAAGAT
>Ga0208849_1000431_pt1 | contig 39702 bp, 36 predicted proteins | sample NGESurdeep072012_10_FD_184470 | JGI IMG/M metagenome (GOLD analysis project Ga0208849, IMG submission 184470) | Arctic peat soil microbial communities from Barrow, Alaska - NGEE Surface sample 53-3 deep-072012 (SPAdes) | ecosystem: Environmental > Terrestrial > Soil > Wetlands > Peat ... | reverse complement strand
GCCGATCAGGTTATCCTCGAAGCCCGGAAGAAACCGCCCGGAACCCAGCAGAATCGGCACATCCTCGGCGGAGCCGCCGTCGAACGGCTGGCCATCGATCGTGCCTTGAAACGAGATCGTCGCCCGATCGCCTTTATCGGCAGCGCCGTCCTTGGTGTTGTACGGACGGTTTTGGTCGGCCAGCGTCTGCACCGCCTGATCGACCTCTTCGTCACTGACCTCGGCAGTCAGCCGTTCAAGCTTGAGGGTCTTGAAATCGGTCAGCGCGATCGGCGGCACGATCTCCATCTCGACCGTGTAGGCGAGATCGGATTTGCCCTCGATGATGCCGTCAACGGCGCCCTCCTCAGTTGGCAGCACGACCTTCGGCTCGGTCGCGAGTTTGAAGCCGTGGTCGCTGACTATCTTGTCATTGGCCTCGCGAACGGCGGCCTCGATCACCTCCGCCATGGCCGACTTGCCGTAGATCCGTTTGAGGTGCGCCACCGGGACCTTGCCGGGCCGGAAGCCACGCAGCTGGACGCGGCCCTTGAGATCGTCGAGGCGTGCTTTGACCTTCGACTCAAGGTCGATGGCCGGCACCACGACTCGATATTCCCGCTTAAGACCCGCGGCGGTAGTTTCAGTGACTTGCATCGCAAATTCTCTTTGACGGCGTAGTGCCAAGTTAACGGCGTAGTGCCAATGGGACCGCCCGGTTTGGTGCGGGCGGAGGGGCTCGAACCCCCACGACTTGCGTCACGGGAACCTAAATCCCGCGCGTCTACCAATTCCGCCACGCCCGCTGCGCGCAAGGCGGCCCGGAGGCGGGGCTTATATCACGCAGGCGGAATAGGCCACTAGAAAAATAGCCGTTGAACAACAGTTTGCAAAGCAAGGACCGGAGCAGGCCGCCAAGCCTTAAGGCAGCAGCGCCCGGTACACATGCGCCAATGCCTCCGGCAGATCCTCTGAGATCAGGCCCGGACCGACCGCCGCGGCGGCTTCGCCGTGCAGCCAAACGGCAGCCGACGCCGCCTGGAAGGCGGGCATACCCTGAGCCAAAAGGCCGGCCGTGATCCCGGTGAGCACGTCTCCCGCACCCGCGGTAGCGAGGATGGCGGGCGCATTGGCTGCGATGCTGGCACGGCCGTCGGGCGCGGCGACCACCGTATCGCCGCCCTTGAGAAGCACGATCGCACCGGTCATGGATGCTGCCAGACGAGCTCTATCGAGTTTCGAGCCCACTTTGGTTCGTTCGTCCAATGCCCAGAAAAATCGCGAGAATTCACCCTCGTGCGGCGTCAAAATGGTCGCCCGGCCGGCGCGTGCGACCAGTGCCTGAGCTAGCCGGCCCGGCTCGCTCGCAAAGCTCGTGATGGCATCGGCGTCGAGCACGACCGCGCGATCCCCCGCCAGCGCCGCTAAGACCAGCGAACAGGTCGCTTCGCCGACACCAAGCCCCGGGCCGAGCGCAACCGCATTGAGCCGCCGGTCGCTCAAAAACGCCTTCAGCTCTTCGGCGCCGTCGACTGGGCGCACCATCACCGCGAGGCTCGCCGTCGCATTGACGGCGAGCGATTCGCGCGGGCTGGCGATCGTGACCAGACCAGCACCGGCCCGCAACGCGCCGCGGGCCGCAAGCCGCGCGGCTCCGGTGGACCATGAGGGGCCCGAAAGCACGACCGCGTGCCCGCGGTCGTATTTGTGGCCGGTAAGCCTGGGCACTGGGAATTGAGTGCGCCACAGCTCTGGGAGGTTTTCGAACACTTTCGACCCGATGGAGGTCAGCACCGTGGCTGGAATGCCGATCTCCGCGACGGAGATCGAGCCGCAATAAAGTCGGCCTGGAAGAAGGAGATGGCCCGGCTTTTTGCGAAAGAACGTCACGGTTCGTGTAGCCCATGCGGCGGCTCCCATCACCGCCCCGGACGTACCGTTAATGCCGCTCGGCAGATCGACAGCCACGATCGGTGCCGGCTGGGCGTTCATCGCCTCGATCAGCGACCGCGCCGGGCCGTCGACCGGCCGATCGAGGCCGGCTCCGAACAGCGCATCGATGATAATCTGCGCGCCTTCGAGCCGGCCCGGTTCGGCCGGCCTCACAGGACCCTTCCATTTTGCCGCGACAGTTGCGGCATCGCCTTTCAGCCGACTCGCGTCCCCGAGCAGCAGCACCTCGACTCGATAATTTCGCTCCGTGAGGACGCGGGCAGCGACAAAGCCGTCCCCCCCGTTATTTCCTGGCCCGGCCACGACGGCGACCCGGCTGCCGACGGGGTGCATGGCGACGACGGCGGCCGCAACAGCCGCACCGGCGCGTTCCATCAGGTCGATGCCGGGTACGCCGCCTGCAATCGCCAGGCGGTCGGCTTCGGCCATTTGGGGTGTGCTCAGGAGTTCAAGCATGGGCGCCACAAAGATAACGAAACGGGCAAGGTGCGCCTACCTTCAACGTAATCCCAACACCAATCGACGCTATTGACGAGATAAGAGGCATCATGCCTATTTCATAGGCGAAGGTTTCTTGGCAGACTCCGGACAGAGCCCACAAACTCACGTTATCGCCCTGATCCAGCTTGCTTATCTGCATCGCCGAAGGCTTGGCACGGGACCTGCTAACATAGCGACGGTTCTGGGGCTCAAGGTGCCTGCCTTGGAGCCGGGAGTGGAAACGCATGAAAAAAATCGAGGCGATCATCAAGCCCTTCAAACTTGATGAGGTCAAAGAGGCACTTCAGGAAGTGGGACTTCAAGGCATCACCGTCACCGAAGCCAAGGGCTTCGGACGGCAGAAGGGACATACCGAGCTTTACCGCGGCGCCGAGTATGTGGTCGATTTTCTCCCCAAGGTAAAAATCGAGATCGTTCTCGGTGACGACATGGTCGAAAAGGCGGTCGACGCCATCCGGCGAGCGGCGCAAACCGGCCGGATCGGCGACGGCAAAATTTTCGTTTCAAGCATCGAGGAGGCCATCCGGATCAGGACAGGCGAGTCCGGAGTCGATGCCATCTGAACTGCCAGCTTGACTGCCTGCTCCAGCGGTGGGAGCGCAGTCCGGCGGGCGCCAATTAGCTCTCCACCAACACCACGAAAGGTACGCATGCCATGACGACGCCGAAGAATGTCATGAAGATGATCAAGGACAACGACGTCAAATACGCCGATTTCCGATTCACCGATCCGCGCGGCAAGTGGCAACACGTTACTTTCGATATTGGCATGATCGAGGAGGAAACGTTTGCCGAAGGCCAGATGTTCGACGGCTCCTCAATCGCGGGCTGGAAGGCGATCAACGAATCCGACATGTGCCTGATGCCCGACCCGGCGTCCGCGTGCCTCGATCCGTTCTTCGCCGAAACCACGCTGGTTCTAGTCTGCGACGTGCTCGAGCCGACCACGGGCGAGCCCTACAACCGCGACCCGCGCGGCATCGCCAAAAGGGCCGAGGGCATGGTCAAGTCGCTCGGCATCGGCGACACGGTCTATTTCGGACCGGAGGCGGAGTTCTTCATTTTCGACGACGTGAAATACAGCGCTCAGCCCTACAACACCGGCTTCAGGCTCGACTCCGTCGAATTCCCGACCAACTCAGACACCGACTACGAAGGCGGCAACCTCGGCCACCGCGTCTGGACCAAGAAGGGCTATTTCCCTGTGCCGCCGCAGGACTCGGTGCAGGACATGCGTTCGGAAATGCTCGCCGCCATGGCGCGCATGGGCGTCAAAGTCGAGAAGCACCACCACGAAGTCGCGTCGGCCCAGCATGAGCTCGGGATGAAGTTCTCGCCGCTGACGATGATGGCCGACCAGACGCAGATCTATAAATACTGCATCCAGCAGGTTGCGCAGGTCTACGGCAAGACGGCGACCTTCATGCCCAAGCCGATCTACGGCGACAATGGCTCTGGTATGCACTGCCATCAGTCGATCTGGAAAGGCGGCAAGCCGGTGTTTGCCGGCAACAAGTATTCCGACCTGTCTGACACCTGCCTGTCTTACATCGCCGGCATCATCAAACACGCCAAGGCCATCAACGCCTTCACCAACCCGACGACCAACTCCTACAAGCGGCTCGTTCCGGGCTTCGAGGCGCCGGTGCTGCTGGCCTATTCGGCGCGCAACCGCTCGGCATCATGCCGGATTCCCTACACGACCAACCCCAAGGCCAAACGCGTCGAGGTCCGCTTCCCCGATCCGCTGGCGAACCCGTATCTGGCCTTCGCGGCAATGCTGATGGCCGGCCTCGACGGTGTGAAGAATAAGCTCGATCCGGGCGAAGCCATCGACAAGGACCTTTACGACCTGCCGCCAAAGGAACTGAAAAAGATCCCGACGGTGTGCGGTAGCCTGCGCGAAGCGCTCGGCAGCCTCGACAAGGACCGCGAATTCCTGAAGGCCGGCGGCGTATTCGATGACGATTTCATCGACGCCTACATGGACCTGAAGATGCAGGAGATCATCCGCTTCGAGCACACGCCGCATCCGGTCGAGTTCGAAATGTATTATTCGGCGTAGCGTCCGCGTATCCTTCCTTGCATTGCGTCACGCAATGCAAACTTACGGGCGCCGCTATGTCGGCGCCCTTTTTTTGAGGACATGGTTGTAAGAATGCCGCTTCGGCGCGGCCGACTTTAGCCGCCCCGCCGCACGACGATCGGCGCCGGCTGGGGCTGATCCGGAAGCGATCGCGCCAGGCGAGCACGAACCGTCTGCAGGCTTACGACGGGAGCCACGGGCCGCGCCGGAGGCGGCGCCTCATCGCCAAACTCGATGCGATTGCGTCCGTCCGCCTTGGCGCGATAGAGCGCCGCGTCAGCGCGGGTGATGAGTTGATCGACAGCGGTATCGGCCGGCCCGGATGCCACGCCGATGCTGACGGTTGCCGGAACGCGATCGCTCTTGGAATCGAGGGTGGCGGTCTCAAACGCCGCGCGCACGCGCTCCGCCGCGATGCCGGCTTCGGCTTGCGTGCCAGACAGCACCGCGACGAACTCCTCACCGCCAAGGCGGCCAATTACGTCGTTCGCCCGCATGGTCTTGCGCACGACACTTGCGAACAATTGCAGCATCGCGTCGCCCATGCCGTGGCCGAAATTATCGTTGATCGACTTGAAATGATCGAGGTCGAAAGCGAGCACGCTCACTGGACGCTTCAAGGTCCTGCTGGCCGACACGACATCGGCGGCCGACTCGAAGAAACCCCGCCGGTTGAGCAGGCCCGTCAGCGCATCGGTCGACGCCGCCACCTTGTAGGCACGCACTGCGCGGTCCTTGGCCAGAACCAGCACGATGAAGGCGGCGCCGACGACGTAAAGCACCACCTCGATGGCGAACACCGCGACCCAGCCGGTTGCCGGATTGCGGGTGCCGCTGAGATCGAACGACAGGCTGGCAAGCGTCATCGGAAACAGAAAGATCGCGCCGTGAAGCATCGGCACAAAAATCGCGGGCCAGCGCCGGATCAAAGGCTTGCGCCGTTCACGCCACAGCTCGGCTGCGATCAGAAACGTGTAAGTGGCGACGATGAGCGAGCTCACGATCACCCTGGAAGCCGGCGAAGCGGCGAAAGCCGGAAAACTGCACGCGGCAACCCAAGCACCGGCGCCGCAGAACATGCCTGGCCACGAGATACGGCGGCCATGGAACAGGCGCGCCGCACTCCAGATCATGCCGACGGCGACAAACAAAAGTATATTGGCGGTGCTTTGCGGCACCGGCGGCGAAATCAGATCGCCCAACCGCCAGATGGCGCCGGACGAGCCGCCGATCAGATAGGCCGCGCCCCACCAGGCCAGCGCGGCAATGCGATCCTGCAGGTAAGCGAACAGCAGGAACACGCCGAGCAACGACGTCACGCACGTAGCGATGACGAACAGCGTTCCGATGTCGAGCGAACTCGACGCTTCGGCGAGACGGAACAACATCGGCCGGCAGCTCCTCACCACTACTAGGGGGTACTACCTATCACCGAACCGGGAGTCGCGGTGGGCGTTTGCAATTCAGCCTTTGCCAAGTGTTCGATAGATAAAGCGGGTTTTTGTGAAAATCCTCGAAAATTGCAATTGTTCGAAATCTTAAAACGCCGTCCGCCAGCGGCGCACGACGGCAGTGCCAAACCCGACGCGCTCAGGCCCGATAATGGGGACGATCGAGGGGGCGCTTGCCACAGTGCTTTCGACCTGCGTTTCGACCTCAATCCGATTGCGGCCACGCTCCTTGGCGCGATAGAGCGCCCGATCGACAATCGAGAGCAGTTCCACGACCTGGGCTTCCGGATCGCACCCGAGCGTGACGCCGCCGCTCACGCTCGGCGACAGCTCGGCATCGCCGAAGCGCGCGGCCGCAACGGCGAAGTTGCGCCGCACGCGATCGGCGACCGCAAACGCCTCATCGAGGTCGCCAACCCGCATGCAGGCGGCAAACTCCTCACCGCCGATGCGCGCGAACAGAGTATCAGAGCCAAGCGTGCTCGTTGCCGCGCGGGCGAACGTCTGCAGCACCGTATCGCCGACAGCGTGGCCGAGCCGGTCGTTAATTTGCTTGAAATGATCAAGATCAAACAGCATGACCGCCAGCGGCTCGGTTTCGGAGTGCTGACGCCGCAGCAATTCCGCTGCGCCATCGAGAAAGGCGCGGCGGTTGGCGACGCCGCTCAGCGGATCGACCAGTGAATTGATCTTGTGCTTCAGCTCGGTGCGCTCTTTGGTCATGTTGAGCTGAAGAAAGGCCATGACCACCGTGAACAACAGCGTGCCGAACGCAAGCAGCGCGAACGACACACTGTTCATGAGCGCATCCTCGGCGAACAGCGGCGACAGCAAGGTCGCCGGTACCCGCGCCAGCAAGACCGCCGCATAGGCAAGCAGCACGAAAATCGACGGCCAGCGCGACATCAGCGGCTCGTCACGGCCCCGCCAGAACTCATCCGCCGTCATCAGAGCGAACACCGCGAGTGTGGTGGAAACAACGATGACGCGTAAATTCAGCGCAACATTAAAGGCTGGAATGGCGCAAAGCAGCATCCAGACCACCGGCGCCAGCAGCACCAACCAAGGCCGGATTGAACGGCCATCGAACACCCGGGCGCCGGTCCAGGTAAGACCGTAGCCCAGGAGGATAAGCGCGTTGGCGAGGTCGACGGTCACGAAGCTGGGCGCGGCGCCGAGCGAGGTCAAAAAGCCCAAGCCGACCGCGTTAATGATGTGCGCCGAGCCCCACCACATCGGGGCGCGGATGCTCCGGTTCTGCAGTCCGGCAAAAACCAAAAGCGCCCCGAGCAGCGCCGTGACGAACACGGTCACCACAGAGAGGGTTTGCACGTCGAGATGCATGGACAGGCCGCGCCGATTGACCGGCGCACGCTATGGGGGCAAGTGTTCCGTAGGGGTTACTGCGAATTCGTTTTCGCGATCAGCACTGCCGGCGAGTAAAAGCAGACCCGTGAATTTGAGCGATCGCCTTAAGCGGCCCTTCACATGACTTCCGCCCACGCCTAAATTGTTGTCATAGACAGTGGAGTCCATCGATGGCCCAGACGGCAGAACTCGACGTCGCTCCCGATACGATCGAAGCGACGCTCAATTACATTGTCGACGACGGCAAGCCAGTCTTCACTATCGTCGCCGCTCCCGGCGGCAGCGATACACGCTCGGGCGCTACGCCCGATCCGCGCCGCGTGACAATTCACAACGGTCGCCGCACGGCCAAGGATTTCGTGCTGGAGAAGAACGGCTTCCGTTTCGTGCGCCACGACACCAAAGTCGCCGATTTCTACGACGAGAACGAGATCAAGCGCGTCTACTATCCGGAAATGGTCGAACTCATCAAAGCAGAAAGCGGCGCCAAGCGCGTCGTGGTGTTCGATCATACGCTGCGCACCGCCGATGATGAACTGCGCGAGTCAAAGCAAATCCGCGAGGTCGTGCGCCGCGTTCATAACGATTACACCGAGTGGTCGGCACCGCAGCGCGTGCGCGATATCCTGCCGGACGAAGCCGACGATCTCTTGCAGCGCCGCTTCGCCATCATCCAGGTGTGGCGTCCGATCCGGCATCCGGTCGAAACCTATCCGCTCGCCATGGCGGATGCGCGGGCGCTATCACCCGGCGACATGATCGTCTCCGAGCGGCGCGCGCCGGGCCGCATCGGCCAGACCTACGCGATAAAGTACAATCCGGCACACAAATGGTACTGGTTCCCGCGCATGCGGCGCGAGGAAGCTTACGTCTTCAAGGTGTTCGACTCGATGAAGGATGGCCGGTCCCGTTGGACCGCGCACACCGCGTTCGAGGACCCGACGACTCCGCCGCACGCTCGCCCGCGCGAAAGCATTGAAATCCGCACGCTCGCGTTTTTCTGATTCGTTATTCCGGATTGCCGCGAAAGCAGCAAGTCCGGAACCCATAACCGTTGCTGCCAAAATATTGGCACCGGCGTGCAGAAAAACTTGATGCTCTGGGGATATGGAACTCCGGGCGCGCGCCTGGGACGCGCCCCGGAATGACGGCAAAACTACCGCTTTGAGAACTGGAAGCTGCGCCGCGCCTTGGCCTTGCCGTACTTCTTGCGCTCGACCACGCGCGGATCGCGGGTCAGGAAGCCACCGTGCTTGAGCGGGCTGCGCAAGTCCGGCTCGTAGCGCGTCAGCGCCTTGGAGAGGCCGTGGCGCACCGCTCCGGCCTGGCCCGATAGACCGCCGCCCGAAACCGTGCAGTTTACGTCGTACTGACCCTGCCGGTTGGCGGTGACCAGCGGCTGCTGGATCAGCATGCGCAGCACCGGGCGTGCGAAATAGGTTTCGACCGGCTTGTTGTTGATCATGATCTTGCCGGCGCCCATCTTGACCCAGACCCGCGCCACCGCGTTCTTGCGCTTGCCGGTCGCATAGGCGCGGCCCTGCTTGTCGAGCTTTTGTACGTATTTGGGCGCCGCTGGCGCCGCCGCAGGCTTGAGCGCCGACAGCTCTTCGAGCGTTTGAATTGTCTCCGCCATCACGCGGTCCTCTTGTTCTTGCGGTTCATCGCGGCGATATCGACCTTTTCCGGCTGTTGCGCTGCATGTGGATGCTCGGCGTGCGGGTAAACCCGCAAATTCGCGAGTTGGCGGCGGCCGAGCGGGCCGTGCGGCAGCATACGCTCCACCGCCTTTTCAACGATGCGCTCGGGAAAGCGGCCGGCCAGGATCGATTTCGCCGTGCGCTCCTTGATGCCGCCGATATAGCCGGTGTGCTTGTAATAGACCTTCTGTTCGACTTTGCGCCCGGTCAGCACCGCCTTGGCGGCGTTGATGACGATGACGTTATCGCCGCAGTCGACGTGCGGGGTGAAGGTCGGTTTATGCTTGCCACGCAGCCGCAACGCCACGATCGACGCCAGGCGACCGACGACGAGCCCGTCGGCGTCGATCATGACCCACTTCTTGTCGACCTCGGCGGGCTTGGCCGAAAACGTTTTCATCGTCAGCATCCGTTGGAAACAATATCCGCTTGGGGAAGGCGCCCGCTGTAAGCGGCACCGCGGCAGCTATTTAGCCAAGCGTCCTCGCAGCGTCAACGCAAAAGAATCCCGATTTGCACAATAATTCAATGATTTGAGTTAGAGGTATTATTATACCGGGATGGAGTATGTCGAGGTCGCGTGGGCGACCATTTCATCGTCGCCATCGGAGAAGACCGCAATTTCTCCGACCGCCAGCCGCTTGCCGAGTTTGAACAGCCGCGCCTCCGCCAAGACATCGCGCGGCGCGGGTCTCCTGAGGAAATTGATGGAAAAATTCGTCGTCACCGCAAGCGGCACCCAGCCGATCGCCGAAAGCACCGCGAGGTACATGGTGAAATCGGCCAGCGCCATCATGATCGGGCCAGACACGGTGCCACCCGGGCGCAGTGTGCTTGGGTGGAAATGCCGGCGCACCCGGCATCCGCCAAACCATAACGCTTCGAGTGCATATCCGCTCTCTGCGCTGAACATTTCGGGAAATTCGGCGCGGAGCCGGTCCTCCAGCTCCTTGTGCGTCAGCTTCGGCGGCGCCACTTCGCGAAACGGCCCCTGCCCTGCCATGGGCCATTCTCCTCTGGCTTGACGGATCGGATACAATGGCTGGAAGTAATCGCCAAACTCTCCGCCGGTGAGCCCGCTCGATGAGTCCCGCCAAAGCTGCCACCCCCGTGCTTGCTCCGAGCGCCTCCGAGCTCATCCTCCTGCGCGAGGATATTGCAGGCATCGCACTGCTGACGCTAAATCGGCCGGCGGCCCGCAACAGCCTCTCGGAGGCGATGCTGGTGGCGCTCGGCGACGCGCTCACCGGGATCGCGAATGACCACAACGTGCGGGCGGTCATCATCGCGGCCAACGGTCCGGCGTTTTCCGCCGGCCACGATCTTAAGGAATTGAACGCGCGACGCGCCGACGAAGACCGCGGACGCGCGTATTTCAAACACATCATGGGACTGTGCAGCACCGTGATGCAGCAGATCGTCATGCTGCCGCAGCCGGTTATCGCTGCGGTCCAAGGCACCGCCACGGCCGCTGGTTGCCAGCTCGTCGCCAGCTGTGATCTTGCGGTCGCCTCGCACGCCGCGAAATTCGCCACGCCCGGCGTCAATATCGGCTTGTTCTGCTCGACGCCGATGGTTGCGCTGTCGCGCAACGTGCCGCGCAAACAGGCGATGGAAATGTTGATGACCGGCGAGCCCATCGCGGCCGAGGATGCCGCAGGCATCGGTCTCGTCAATCACGTCGTCGCACCCGGCGGCGAGCGCGAGGCGGCGCTTGCGCTTGCAAACAAAATCACTGCCAAATCCGCGCTCACGCTCAAGATCGGCAAGGAGGCATTTTACCGGCAGATCGAAATGCCGCTCGCGGACGCCTATCAGTACGCGTCCGAAGTCATGGTCGAGAACATGATGGCGCGCGACGCGGAGGAAGGAATTTCGGCCTTCATCGACAAGCGTACGCCGAAATGGGAGAACCGCTGAGTGTTTCAGCGCCCGCCCATGAATCACGACTCCTATCCCGACACTTACATCCGCGGCATTCTCAATACGGTGAAGACCATCGCCATGGTCGGAGCCTCGGAGAAGCAGAACCGCCCGAGTTATTTCGCTTTCAAATATTTGCTCGAGCGCGGCTACAAAATGATCCCGGTCAATCCTGGCCACGCCGGCGAACTGATGCTGGGCCAGCGCATTTACGCGCGGCTTGCCGACATCCCCGAGCCGGTCGACATGGTGGATATTTTCCGCGCCGCGCAATACGCGCCGGCGATTGTGCAGGAAGCATTGGCGCTCAATCCGAAGCCGCAAATAATTTGGATGCAACTTGGCATCCGCAATGACGAGGCGGCGGCGCTGGCCGAGGCCAACGGACTGAAAATCGTGATGAACCGGTGCCCGAAGATCGAATATGGCCGCCTGTCTTCGGAAATCGCCTGGATGGGCGTCAACACTCGCACCATCAGCTCAAGAAAGGCGACGATCGGCGGCGTGCAACGTATGACGCTCAATCGCACCACAGCCCAGGGCGGCACCACCGAGGCAGCCGACCAGGCCCAGCAGCGGGAGACCGGGCGCTAGGTCTGAGTTCTCACGGCCTGCCGCAAATCGGCCATCACGCCTCGATACTGCGAGCAAGGGCTTTTCTCAATCCATATCTCAATCCATAAAGGGGGCTTGGTCGTGGGTGCACAAATCCGTGCTTTGGTCTTTCTCGGTCTTATCGGGCTCATGTTTGTGCCTGTTTCGGCCCGCGCCGACGAGCAATCGGATCGCGACGCCTGCATGACGGACGCACAGACCCATTGCTCGCAATTCTTTCCGAACCGCGACGCCGTCGCACATTGTCTGCAGCATAATCGCCGGGTCATTTCGAAGGCCTGCCGCGTCGCCCTGTCCCATTTCAAAGAGAAGCGGTAGCAGGATTTTCTGCAGCGCGGCGTTCACCAAGCGCGGCCTTTCTGAATTAACACCATGCCTTTCCTCGCCTTGACGGCCTCGGTTCGTCCTATACACCGGACGCGGGCCCGTGGCCGCCATCGCCGCCGCGCGCATCGGGGCAAAGGAACGGCGATATGACCGAACGTATACCGGGCTTTTCGACGCTTGCCGTCCACGCCGGCGCGCAGCCGGATCCGACGACCGGCGCCCGTGCGACGCCGATCTATCAGACCACATCCTATGTGTTCGAAAGCGTCGACCACGCCGCATCGTTGTTCGGACTGCAAACGTTCGGCAACATCTACACACGGATCGGCAATCCGACCTGCGCGGTGCTGGAAGAGCGCGTCGCCGCGCTCGAAGGCGGCACCGCAGGGCTTGCCACCGCGTCAGGTCACGCCGCGCAGGTCCTGGTGTTTCACTGCCTGTTGCAGCCCGGCGACGAATTCGTCGCGTCGAAAAAGCTCTACGGCGGCTCGATCAACCAGTTCAATCACGCGTTCAAAAATTTCGGCTGGAACGTGGTGTGGGCCGACCCTGACGATATCTCCTCGTTCGAGCGCGCCATCTCGCCCAAGACCAAGGCGATCTTCACCGAGTCTATCGCCAATCCCGGCGGCGTCATCACCGACATGGCGGCGGTCGCTGAGATCGCACGACGCGCCGGCGTGCCCTACATCGTCGACAACACACTCGCCACACCCTACCTGTGCAAACCCTTCAAGTTCGGCGCCGACGTCGTCGTCCATTCGCTGACCAAATTTCTCGGCGGCCACGGCAATTCGATCGGCGGCATGATCGTCGACGGTGGTACCTTCAACTGGTCACGCGAGCGGCGCTATCCGATGCTGTCAGAACCGCGTCCCGAATATTCCGGCATTGTGCTGCACGAGACGTTCGGCAATTTCGCCTTCGCCATCGCTTGCCGGGTGCTCGGACTGCGCGACCTCGGCCCGGCGTTGTCGCCCTTCAACGCATTTCTTATTCTCACCGGCATCGAGACGCTGCCGCTGCGCATGCAGAAGCACTGCGAGAACGCCTTTGCGGTCGCCGAATGGATTTCAAGCCATCCGAAGGTCGCCTGGGTCAGCTACCCCGGACTGGCAGCCGACCGTTATTACAATCTCGCCAAGAAATATTGCCCGAGTGGCGCCGGCGCGGTGTTCACCTTCGGGCTCAAGGGCGGCTACGACGCGGGCGTCAAGCTTGTCTCCAACGTCAAGCTGTTCTCCCATCTCGCCAATATCGGCGATACGCGCTCGCTGATCATCCATCCCGCCTCGACCACGCACCGGCAGCTGTCCGATGCACAGAAGACCGCAGCCGGCGCCGGCCCTGACGTGGTGCGGCTATCGATCGGTATCGAGGACAAAGAAGATATTATCGCCGATCTGGAAGAGGCACTGGCCGAAGCGTAGCGCCCTATCCTCTCGGGCGAACTCGGCTACGCCCGCGAAGAGGTCGGTAACGGCAGTGCCGCGTGGAACGTGGATCGCGCGGGGCGCCACGTCATTTGCGCAGCATGAACTACCGCGACCGTGAGCACCACAATGGCCGTCGCCTGATGCGACAGCGCCAGTAGGAGAGGCACGACCCAAAGCAGCGTGGCAATGCCGAGCACAGCTTGAAGCGTGACGGCAACGAACAGCGTCAGTGCGCCCCGCCATGCGGCTCCGCGACGCGCTGTCCGCAACGTATCGATCGCATGCCACGCCGCGCCAAGCCAGATCGCATAAGCAAGCATGCGATGATCGAACTGCACGGTGAGCGCATTCTCAAAGAAATTGCGCCACAAAGGCTTCGCGAGGAACAGCTGCGACGTATCGGGAAAAAGCCCGCCATCGATCAGCGGCCAAGTGTTGTAGACATAGCCGGCACGCAGACCGGCTACCAATGCGCCGAGATAAATCTGCCCCAGCACCAGGATCAGCAGCCCGACCGCGACGACGCGGATTCGCGCAGGCGGCGTCTCGCGCGGCTGCTCGTCTAAACGCAACGCCGTCCACAAAATCGCGATGTAGATGACGCAGGCGAGCACGAGATGCGTCGCCAGCCGATATTGCGACACCTCGACGCGATGCACGAGGCCGGACGCGACCATCCACCAGCCGACGGCGCCCTGCAGCGCGCCAAGGCCGAAGATCAGCCACAGCCGTGCCCGCAATCCAGGCTCGATCCAGCCGCGCCACAGAAACCATAGCAATGGGACGAGAAACACCACGCCGATCAACCGGCCGAGCAGCCGATGCGTCCATTCCCACCAGAATATCGTCTTGAAGGCATCGAGACTCATGCCGGAATTGAGTTCGTGGTACTGGGGGATCTGCTGATAGCGGTGAAACTCAGTCAGCCATTGCGCTTCGCTCAGCGGCGGCAACGCGCCCATCACCGGCTGCCATTCGGTAATCGACAGGCCGGATTCGGTGAGCCGCGTGACGCCGCCGACCAGCACTATGGCGGCAACCATGGCGGCCACGGCAAAAAGCCACAGCCGCACAGCGCGCGTGGGCACACCCTCGCGGGTGTCGGCTGAAACGATTTCCGTCATGCCGCTCGCTTGTGTGGGACGCGCGGACCATATAGTGCTGCCTCCTGCCCCGCAATCACGTCATTGCGAGCGGGCAGCACACCACTGTAGTTGCTCGTTTACACCCCAGTCGCCATGCCGATTCGCTTGCGCAAATTTCTCGGCACCATCGCCCTGTTCATTCTGGTGATCGTGTGGGCGCTCGTCGCCATGGCGCTGGCGCAATCGCCAGCCATCCACGATAGCACGCCCGCCTCTATCGCCTATTACGTGATTGCCGGCATCGGTTGGGTATTGCCCGCCATGCCGATCGTGGCCTGGATGAGCCCGCGCAAAAAATCCGATCAGAATTCTGAAACCGAAAAATCCGACGTCTGAATCAGACGTTCCGGCTTATGCCGCTTTCAAGCCTCGGAAGCCGTTCCACACCGCGGTCGCCGAACCTGACAGCAGCACACGGACATAGCGCAGGCGCTGGTATTCGCCATTGAGCGAAATGCGCGGCAGCGCCGTGAGACGGTCGCGATGCCCGGGAAACAGCACGCCCGGGTGCGTCGTTACAGCGGTCTTGAAACCAAGTTCCGCCGCGATAGCGAACTCGCGCGGTCCGGCCGAGGTCCGGTCGCCGACCGGAAACGCCAGATGCTCGGGGCGTTTGTCGAGCGCTGCTTCGATCACCTTGCGGCTCAAGTCGATCTCGGAGCGCACGCTGTTTTCCGGCAGCTTCGCCAGCATCGGATGGCTGACCGTATGCGCCCCGATGGTCACCAGTGGATCGGCAGCAAGCTTCGCCAGTTCCTGCCAGCTCATGCACAAGGTCTTGCAGAACGCCGCGATGTCGACGTGGTAGCAGGCCGCAAGATTGCGGATCACCTCGCGAAGTTCGATTTCGGTCGGTCGAGCGCGGAGCCACCAGTATAGCTCATCGTAGAGCGCACGCTTTTCGGCGACGGTTTCGCAATCGAAGGTGCGATTGCGGCCGTCGATCGATAACCCAATGCGATCATTGTTGGCGATCACAGCTTCGAGCGCCAGCCACCACAATTCGCCGAGCCGGTCCGGAAAACTCGTAGCGACATAGACCGCGAGCGGAATCCCCTCCGCTTTGAGCAACGGATAGGCGATCTGTAGCGTGTCGCGGTAGCCGTCGTCGAAAGTCAGGCAAACGAAGCGCCGCGAGAAGTCTCGCTCGACCAGTCGCCGACGCACCTCGTCAAGACTGACAAGATCGACATCGGCACTGCGCAGATATTTGATGACCCGGTTGAAAAAACCCGGCGTCACTTCAAGCAGGCGATTGGGTTGGAACCGCCCCGGCCGCGCCGGCCGCACGTGATGCAGCGTCAGAATAGCGCCGACCCCGCCGACCAACGGCGTCAGCCAGCGATGCGCGCCGGTGAAATACAGCGACTCCAGCCCGCCGCGGATCAGGGTCGGTCTAAGTGCGCCCAAGAAACACTACTCCAAGCCACATCCCGCCGATACGACTATTGCCCATCGAGGGTTGATAATTCTTTGCCGCTCCGGCGAGACGGGCAACGCCCGGCCAACGGAGCCGCGGCGAAATGCCGGAATGCGTTACGCGGCGGCTGCCTGGGGCACAGACTGGCCGGCGCGAGACAGTTCGGTCACGTCCTCGAACTCCGCAGCCAAGAGGCGCTGGCGCGCGGCCTCGACCGCATCATCCGTAGCGGCGCCGGTGAGCAGCACGGCCTGGGGCGCGATTTCGCCTATGGCTTCCAGGTCGGCACCCTCGGCGATACCGGCATCGACGACAATGTAGTCGTATGTCCGCGCCAACGCGTCGAAGCTCGGGGCAAGCCTCGGCGATGACAAGAGCGTAATCCGCTCAACCGGCGTACGCCCCGGGGAAATCACATGGACGCTTGACTGCACATCCCTGTCGATAATGTCGCGGAACGAGGCGTCGCCCGCCGCTAGTTCGGCAAGACCTTTGGCAGCCGGATCGCTCGATACAGCCGCGATCGGCGAGTTTTTCGGCTCGATGCCGGCGAGCAGAACATGTCCGTCGCCAGCGAGCGAGCGGGCGAGCTTGATCGCGGTTTCGCCGGTCCTGGCGCCGGGCTCCACGCCGACGACGGCGATGCGCGCGGCGCCGGCCCGGTGCAAGCTCTCCGCAACCTCGGCTACCGCACCGCTCCTCTCTTTGATTAGCGGTGGCGCCTTGACGACGGGCGCGACGTCAAGGTCAGGCTCCGGTCCCGCAACGCGCGGCTCAACTCGCGGAGCGGCGGTTGCCACAGCCCGGCTCGGAACACTCAGGAGTTCCTTGGTCAAAACAAAGCCGCAGCTCAGCATCAGCGTCGCCACAGTCGCGATCAGCACGCTCGGCAGCTTTTTTGGAAACGCCGGAATATTGGAAGCCGAGGCGCGCGAAATCACCCGCGCATTGGCCGGCGCCGAATTGAGGGTCTCGCGCGACGTGGCTTCGCGATATTTGGCGAGATAGGATTCTAACAGATCGCGCTGCGCCTTGGCGTCACGCTCGAGCGCCCGCAATTCCACATTGCGCCCGTTAGTGTTCGCCGCTTGATTCTTGAGCTGGTCGAAATTCGTCGTCAGCGCGTCGAGCCGGGCGACTGCAATCTTGGCGTCGTTCTCGAACGCGCGCGCCGTTCTTGCTGCCTCGAGTCTGATCTGCTGATCGAGATCGGCGATCTGGGCCCTTAGTTCCTTGATGCGCGGATGGCGGTCGCCAAGCGACGTGGATTGTTCCGCGAGCTGGGCGAGAAGCGTCACGCGCTGTTCCGACAGCCTGCGGATCAATTCGGAATTGAGAACATCCGAGGATTCAATCGGTTGTCCGGATTTGAGCATTTCCCGGATGATCTTGGACTTGGCTTCGGCATCGGCTTTTTGCGCGCGTGCAGCGGCGATCTGCGCATTGAAATCGCCGAGCTGCTGCGCCGACAGGGTGGTATCGTTCGGTCCGACCAAGAGATTGGTATCGCCGCGGAACGCCGCGGCCTTGGCCTCGGCGGCGGCGACCCTCTTCTGCATGGCCTGAATTTCGCCCGACAGCCAATCTACCGCGGTGCGCGCCTGGTCCTGTTTGGCGGCGCGCTGACGCGCCAGATATTCGTCCGCGATCGCGTTGGCGACATTGGCAGCAAGCTGAGGGTCCTGCGACAGGAAATCGATGACGATGACGTTCGACTTGTCGACGGCGAAAGCGGTCAGTCGATCGTAATAGGCTTCCAGCACCCGTTCTTCCGGCGTCATGCTCGCCGGATCCTTGGTCAGCCCGAGCCGGCCAAGAATCCTCTTGATCGGGGAGATTCCGTTCAGGGCCGGATCGAACTCGGCATTTTTGTCGAGCTTGAGTTTTGCAATCACGCTACGCGCGAGATCGCGCGACAGGACGAGTTGAACCTGGCTGGTTACCGTCTGTTCGTCGATCGCGCTGCGATCGAACTGGTCTTTATCGGCGTCCGGACGCAAAAACACGTTGTCGCGGCCCTCGATAAGGACCCGGGACTCCGATTGGTATTTCGCCGGAATGATCTGAACGACGATAAGGGTCAGGATCGCAACGAGCAGCGTGGGGCGCAGGATTTTCCACTTGCTGCGCCAGAGCGCCGCACCGAGCGCGGGAAAATCGAATTCCGCGTCGCCCAACGGACCCGCGCCCGAACGCCGCGCCGATTCCGACACCACGCTCATCACCCAACTCCCGCAAACGGACCACAACTCACGGCATTACGAACTATTAAGGTTGCCATCCGGTTAAGGCAGCCGCTACTCGCCCCGCGATGACGCAGAGGCACTCACATTCCAGTGTTGGCGAGCGTGCCGCGAGTAACGTGAGGGTTTCTTAACTCGATCAAGTCTTAATAGCGCTTAACTGTTTGCCACGACTTTTAGGGACCCTTCATGGGCAAATTCTCGTTGCCCGCCGCGTCTATGCTCGCCCCCGCGACGGGAGCCGCCGATCAGGTTGGCCGCGATGCCGCTCCTGCGCGAGTGCAAGCCGTCGGCGCACCGGCCAGTTTGAAGATTCTCCACATCCTGCGTGCGCCACTTGGCGGGCTGTTTCGTCACGTGCTCGACGTCGCGCAAGGCCAAGCCGCGCGCGGCCACCGTGTCGGCCTCATCGTTGACAGCACGACCGGCGGCCCACGGGCAGATGAGGTGTTAGCGCGGCTCGCCCCAAAGATGGCCCTGAATATCGCCCGCGTTCCGATTGCGCGACAGCTCGGCTTTGGCGATATCGGCGCATTGCAGTTCGTCGCGCAGCGGATTGCATCGATCGAACCGGACGTGGTGCACGGCCACGGCGCCAAGGGGGCGGCGCTGGCCCGTCTTGCACCGCGCGGCGAGACCACGATCCGGGTCTACACGCCGCACGGTGGATCGCTCGTCTACGCTCCCGGGACGGCGGCGGGCGGTTTCTATCGCGTGGTCGAGCGGCTTCTCAACGCGCGCACCGATCTCTTTCTGTTTGAAAGCGAATATATCGCGCAGGTATTCCGCGACAAGGTCGGCCCTCCGCACGGCTTTGTTCATGTCGTGCGTAATGGCGTCGGCGACGCAGACCTGGCGCCCATCGTCGCGCGTGCGGATGCGACTGACATTGTCTGTGTGGGCGAACTGCGCAGCGTCAAGGCTATCGATGTGCTGATCGAAGCTCTTGCGATGCTCAAGCATTGCGGCCGGCGCTTTACGGCTACCATCGCCGGCGATGGGCCCCAGCGTGAAGAACTCGTCGCGCTGACGGAGCGTTTCGGCGTCGACGACCAAATTCGATTTGTCGGCTTCCGGCCCGCCCGCGAGGCATTTGCGATGGGAAAGCTGCTTGTCGTGTGCTCGCGCGCGGAGTCGCTGCCCTATGTCGTGCTCGAGGCAGCAGCCGCCGCCATGCCGATCGTCTCGACCCGGGTCGGCGGCATAGGCGAGATTTTTGGCCCGGAAGCGGGCCACCTTATTCCCGCCGACGATGTCGCGGCGCTGGCGCAGGCCATTCCCGGCGCATTGGACGACCCAGCGCAACTTAATCTTCTGGCGCGGACGCTCCATGCGCGCGTCTGCAGCGAATTCACTGTGGACACAATGGTAGAAGGCGGTCTTGCCGCCTATCGCGAGGCGCTGGCACGGCGACAAATCGCGCGCCTTGACTAACTAATTTTTGAACTTTGTTCACTATTCTGCAGCGGTCTGCCGGCCGGTGCGGGCAACCTGAGTGCCGGCGGAAGAGTTGCGTGCGTAAACCAATGTCCAGCCCCGACCACAGTATGGTGTTCGAGTCGGCAGTGCCTTCGGCATCCGCTGCGCGCCGTGGGACATCCGCACCCAAGCCGGCTAAGCTCTCGCCGGCCGCGCTGAAGGTCGCGGCGGAACCATCAAGAAGCGCCTATTCGCCGATCGTGCTTGCCGGCACGGTCCGCCTGATCGAGGCCGCGCTCGTGGCGCTCGTCGGCTTCGCCGTATATGTCGCGCACGTTGTACCGCACGACGGCTTTGCCTGGCGCTACGTCGCCGCGATTGCCGGCATTGCGTTCCTCGCGATGCTCGCGTTCCAGGCCGCCGACATCTATCAGGTCGGGGCCTTCCGCGGCCACGAGAAGCAGTACATGCGGCTCGCGTCGGCCTGGTCGGTGGTTTTCCTGCTGGCTATCGGCGCATCATTTTTCGCCAAAGCAGGCGACCAATTCTCACGCGTCTGGCTCGCTGGCTTCTACGTCTTCGGTCTCTGCACGCTGATCGCTTTTCGCCGTGCGTTGTTTCTGCTGGTACGGCGCTGGACGCGCGAGGGCCGCCTCGACCGCCGCACGGTGGTGGTCGGCGCCGACGGTAATGGCGAGACGCTCATCGGCTCGCTCGCCGCGCAGCGCGACTCCGACGTGCGCGTCATTGGCGTATTCGACGATCGCGGCGACCAGCGCAGTGCGGCAAGCTGCCAGGGGGTGCTAAAACTTGGCACCGTCGACGAACTGGTGGAGTTTGCCCGCCATACTCGCGTCGATCTGGTGATCTTCTCGTTGCCGATCACCGCCGAGGGCCGCATCCTGCAGATGCTGAAAAAGCTCTGGGTGCTGCCCGTCGACATCCGCCTCTCCGCACACAGCAACAAGCTGCGGTTTCGGCCGCGCTCCTATTCCTACATCGGCAACGTCCCGGTGATCGACATTTTCGACAAGCCGATCGCCGATTGGGACGTGGTGATGAAGTGGCTGTTCGACAAAGTCGTCGGCACACTCGCGCTGATCTGTGCTTCACCCGTCATGCTGCTCGTCGCGCTCGCCATCAAGCTCGACAGCAAAGGGCCCGTGCTGTTCAAGCAGCGCCGCTACGGGTTCAACAACGAGCTGATCGAGGTTTACAAATTCCGCTCGATGTATGTTGAGCAGGCCGACGCAACGGCGCAGAAGCTCGTCACCAAAGACGACCCACGCGTCACTCGGGTCGGCCGCTTCATCCGTAAGACCAGCCTCGACGAACTGCCGCAACTGCTCAATGTCGTGTTCGCCGGCAACCTGTCGCTGGTCGGGCCGCGGCCACATGCGGTGCATGCCAAGGCGGCGGACCGCATCTATGACGAGGCGGTGGACGGCTATTTCGCCCGTCACCGGGTCAAGCCCGGCATTACCGGTTGGGCGCAGATCAACGGCTGGCGCGGCGAGACCGACAGCCAGGAAAAGATCCAGCGCCGCGTCGAGCACGACCTCTATTACATCGAAAACTGGTCGATCCCGTTCGATATCTACATTCTGGCGCGCACGCCGTTCGCACTTTTGCGCACGGGGAGCGCGTATTGAGCGCGGCGTTATATACGACGCAGGCGCCGCTCGGCGGCGGCGGAATTGTCCGCTCGCCCGCACTGGCGCAACGCCTGCTGAACATCACGCTGTTTGTCACCATGGCGTTGAGCTCGATCGCCTTCATCGAGCCATCGCCGCACGACGCCCTGATGTTCGTTCTTCTGACCATGTGCGTTGCCGCGCGCGTGCCATTCGACCGTAGGCTGGTGCCCTTGCTGATCTTGACCGTCGTCTGGCTGCTCGGCGGGTTGCTGACGCTGGTTCAGGTCGGCGACCAGGAAAACACTATCCAATACGCCGGCACCTCGATCTATCTTGGTACGGCCAGCATCATGTTCGCCTGCTTGTTCAGCGAAGGCGATCTGACTCGCCTTGCTATTTTGCGCCGCGCCTATCTACTCGCCGCGCTGCTCGCGACGCTGGCCGGTTATCTGGGCTTTTTTCACCTGGTGCCCGGTTCTCAGATCTTTCTCGATAACGAGCGTGTCAGTGCGACCTTCAAAGACCCCAACGTCTACGGACCATTTCTGATCTTTCCGCTGCTGCTGCTGATCGTCGGTTTTATGACCCGCGGCATCCGCATCGGGGGCTTGATCATCGTCGCGGCGCTGTTGGGTGGGCTGTTCTTGAGCTTCTCGCGCGGCGCCTGGCTGCACTTCGCGTTGTCGCTCGCCGTCGCGGTGACGCTGCTGTTTGCGGTGAGCCCTAGTCAGCGCATGCGCAACCGAATCGTGCTGCTCACCGCCGGCGCCGGCATCGTCGTTGCGCTGCTGGTAATCGCGCTCACCTCGATCGAATCTGTGCGTGATATGCTGCTCGTGCGCGCTCAGGCGATTCAGCCCTACGACGTCGGGCCGGGCGGCCGCTTCTGGTTTCAACAGCTGGCGCTGACGCAGATTCTCGAACATCCCAACGGCCTTGGACCGTTCGAGTTCTCCCGCATCTTCGGCGGCCAGCAGCACGACGTCTACATGCAGGGCTTTCTGGTTTACGGCTGGCTCGGCGGCGCGGCCTATATGACGCTGGTTCTGGTAACGCTCGTCATTGGCGTTCGCGCGGTGCTGATCTCGACCCCGTGGCAATATTATCTGCTCGCGGCCTATGCGGCATTCGTCGGCGAAGTGGTCGAAGGCTTCGTGGTCGACACCGACCACTGGCGTCATTTCTTTCTTCTGCTCGGCCTCATCTGGGGCCTCACCGTGGCCACGATCAATTCCTGTCGCCGGCGGGACTATTCCGTCGGCGCCGATGCCGGCGGCGCTTTGCTGCCTGTTGCGCCGTGACCGCGTGGTGGCGGCAAATGAGCGCGTGAGCCAATGCATGCATATTCTGATCAATGATTTCATCGGCGGCGCGCTCGATCGCGGCATCCCGCTTTATGTGCGCAATCTGATCGACGGCCTGCGCGGCGAGGGACTGCGCGTCAGTGTGGTGCGCGCACCGGCGTTCTGCCGGAAGCTGCCGCGCGGCGTGCTCTATTTGATCGCGGTGGCGGTCGAACAGACTTTGCTGCCGGTGATCGGCTTGTTGCTGCGGGCGGACCTTACGATCTATCCGTACAATTCAGTCGCTGTCATTGATCTCTTGACGCGGCGTGGTCGCATCGTTGTACACGATCTCGAGCAGCTCAACCGGCCGCTATCATTCTCCAAGCTTTACTATCTCGCCTGCTATCGCGCGGTGAGGTGGCTCAGCGCGCCGCTGTTCACCATCTCGGACATCACGGCGCAACGGCTTACGCAATGCGGCCTGTTCGGCGGCGGCCCCGTCACGCTCCTGCCCAACACGTTCTACGCGTTCGAGCGCCTCGCCGCCGCCGAGGCGCCAGAACGCAGCCCCTCGATCCTTCTGTGCACCGGCTCGACCGCCAACAAGGACCTGGAAACGGTCGTGGACGAATACCTGCCGGCGGTCTTGGCGCGGGGTTATCGCGTTTCCATTCTTGGCCTGCATAAGGCAGACGACATGGCGAAACTGCAGCCGGTTGCTGCACTCATGGCCTCGGGCCAGTTGCAGGTGTGCGGCCGTCTGTCGGACGCCGAGGTCGCGCGCGCCTATCGTTCGCATGCTGTCGTGTGGGTGCATTCTTTGCGCGAGGGTTTCGGACGCTGCGTGGTCGAGGGTCGTCTCGCCGGCGCTCGCGTACTGGCGACCGATATCCCCGAGTTCGCCGAATTGCGCGACGGTGACGTCTATCTTTACAAAAATCCAGCCGGCTTCTTCACCGGCGTCGCTCGCCTCACAGAGATGACCGGACCCGCTACGCCGTACACCGGCTATCCGTATCGCGACTTGTTGCACCGTGCGATCGAAAGCGCGATGCGCGCTACAGGAGCCCCAGGCGCAAGGCAATCGCCGCAAGCCATATAAGCCCGGCGAAGCATAGCGCGCAGAAGACCGCCGCCGAGCCGAAATCCTTGACCCGGCGAATTTCGGCATGCCATTCGCGCGTCACATGATCGGCTAGTTTCTCGACCGATGTATTCAAAAGTTCGACCGCGAGCACGGCGAGTAGTGAGCCGACCATGGCCACATACCAGCCCACGCCCGGTGCGAGGAAAACGCCGAGCGGAACCGCAATCACCAGCAACACCGCTTCCTCGCACACAGCCGCCTCGTGCGCCAGGCACCAGCCGAAGCCACGCACCGTGTTGAGGAAAGCGCTGTAAAGCCGCTTCACGTTGGATTCCGTTCGGGAGAGCCGGAAAGAGACAAACTACCTTACGGCGTCGAGCGCGCATGGGCGAGCGCCTTCGCGCGGCATGATTATCGGTATTGTGAAATAGCCTCATTGCGACAATCGACGATTAAAAAAGGCGCCGCGCGACCTGCGCAGCGCCGGAAAGCTGAAATCAATCATCAATGCTGGAGCGGCCCCGATATAGCCGCAACCGCCCTCAAAACAGACGAGTCGACCTCGCCTTCTGTGCCGAGTTTCGATTAGTCGACCGGACCGCCGTCGTCCGCGTTACGGCCGTAGTGCGGCGCCGACGGCTGCGGGGCAACAAAGCGGGTCGCCCGGACCAGGCCGCGCGCAGAGACCTGAACAAGTCCACCGTCGTTCGCGCCACGGCCGGTCGGATAGGCGGAGCCAGTCTGTTGCGCGAGCGAATGACGACGCTGCCGCGGCGTCGCAGCTGACGCTGTGCCGGACATACTGACCTGACCGCCGTCGTTGGCGCCGCGTCCGACGGGGTAGCCCTGGGCCGACGCCGCGCTGGCAGCCAGCGTGATGCCGAAAGCAAGCGCACTACCGATGACAATGCTTGTAACCCTGTTTTTTACTTGCATGATTTCCTCCAGTTGCCAGGCGCGACCGGGCGTCGCCAAACTCGGGCCGCCGCTAGGAGGACTAACTTTGGCTGAACTGTGAAATATAGGCGCGGTTGGATAAATACGCCGGGCGAATACATAAATCACTGATAAATTATACAGAAACTCTATGCTTTATTTCTTATAATGTACTTCATGTATATTTATACGTAAAATTTATTACAAGAAGAGAACCGCGCGCGGCGGTAGCAACCCGATGTCGGGGAGCGCGACATTGACGCGACGCAAACGCGATTTGGCTGGACGGGCCGCCGGGCGCACATTAGCTATCGGGCCTGTTACCGGCTTCGGAGCGTAGCGCAGCCCGGTTAGCGCACCAGTCTGGGGGACTGGGGGTCCCGAGTTCAAATCTCGGCGCTCCGACCACTGCTCAGCCGAGCATTCGTTTTGCAGCATGTAACGTAACGCCGCTTCCTTCCGCATCGCGTAGATCACCGATATGACTGCAACAGAGTCGCAATCGCCCGCCGGCGCCTACGATCCATCAGCGCACCGCATGTTGAGCTTCCATGACGCCGCCGCGCGGTTTGCTGCGGGCGCCGACACGCCGCGCGCTTATCTCGAACGCTGCATCGCGCGCATCGAGGCGCTCGAACCCGCAGTCATGGCATTCGCCTTTCTCAACTTGGCGCGCGCGCGTGACGCGGCAGACCAAGCGGGCGCGCGTTACATAGCTGGCCGACCGCTCGGCCCGGTCGACGGCATGCCGGTTGGCATCAAGGATCTGATCGAGACCTACGACATGCCGACCGAGTTCGGCAGCGAACTGTTCCGCGGCCATCAACCGATGACGGATGCCGCCACGGTGCGGGCACTGCGCCAGGGCGGCGCTGTACTGGTCGGCAAAACTGTGACTGTCTGCTTTGGCGGCGGAGATCCGGCACGCACGCGCAATCCGTTCGACACGCGCCGAACGCCAGGCGGGTCGTCGAGCGGCACCGCGGCGGCCGTCGCCTCCGGCATGCTTCCGGCTGCGCTCGGCACCCACGCACGCGGCTCGACTATCCGTCCGGCCAGCTTCTGCGGCGTCTATGCGCTCAAGCCGACTTTCGGCGCCATCAACCGGCAGGGCTCGTTCTCCATGGCCTACAGCATGGACCACGTCGGTGTGTTTGCCGGCACGCTGTCTGACATGTGGCGAACGGCGCGGTACATCGCCGGGCAGACCGGCGGCGATCCGTCGCATCCCGGTCTCTACGGCGGTGAAACGTCCCCTGCTCCACACAAGCCAGCCCGTCTCATCCGCCTCGATACTGCAGGCTGGCCCGCTGCCGAGCCGGCCGCCAAGGAGCAATTCGAACGCTTCGTTTCGGGGCTGGGAGAGGCCGGCGTCGAGATCGTGACGCGACGCGACGATCAGGCCATCGAAGCCTACGAAACCGCGCACCTGCGCACGCCGACATTATGGGCGAATCTCTACCGCTACGAAATGCACTGGCCGATGCTGCAATACCGCGAGCGGTTTGCCGACAAAATGCCGCCGCGGCTGCTCAAAGGCATCGAGGACGGCGCCCATATGACGCTGGAGACCTACCGGACCGCTCTCACTGAGCGCGAAAACTTCCGCGCCGTGCATGAAGAGCTGGCGCGGCGCGCCGACGGCTTCATCACACTGTCATCACCCGGTCCCGGCCCGATCGGCATGGACCAGGGCAGTGCAATCTTCAACGAGGCTTCCTCGATTCTGGGCGTACCCGCGATCAACCTGCCGCTGCTTGCGGTTGACGCCGCCCCCCTCGGCATCCAGCTTCTCGGCGGCTGGCACGGCGACGAACGGCTCACGGCCGTCGCGCGCTGGCTCGCCGAAATGCATTTTGGCAACCCGGCGTAGCAGCCGCTGCTGCGGCCGTCCGGCGCTGGCGCGTTCGGCGGATTGGCGCTAACATTTTGCTTCTGGGCACGCGGGGGAAAGTCATGCGTCTGCTGATCGGTCTGTTCGCAGTTCTGTTGATGACGCTGCCGATGAGCGGCGCCGCGAGCGCCGCGCCGCAAGGCAAGCGCGTGGTCGTGCTGGCGACGTCCAACACCAATCCGTATATCGGTGCGTGGACTTCGACTTTCACCAAGTTCGCCACGCAGGCGGGCATGAAAGTCACCAACCTGTCCGCCAATTACGATGCCGCGGTACAGTCGCAGCAGATCGACGACGCGATTGCGCAGAAATTCGATCTGATTGTGATCTGCTACGTCAACGACCAGGCAATCGTGCCGGCGCTCACGCGCGCCAAGGCGGCCGGCATTCCGGTCGTGCTTTACGCCACGCCGATGAAGCAAGAACAGGAGGCGCTCTGGACCTCCTATATCGGCACGGAAAACGCCGACCTTGGCCGCCTCGCCGGCGAGGAAATCGTCAAGGGGCTGGCTGCCGAAGGCAAGACCAAGGCGAAAGTCGTGGCGGTCACGGGCCTCGCGCAGCAGACCAACGTGATGGCGCGGATGGCGGCGTTCAAAGCCGTGCTGGCGCAGCATCCCGGGATCGATCTGGTCGACACCCAGGACGGCAAATGGAACACGGCGGTGTCGGAAAAAGTCACCGGCGAACTCTTAGTACGCTTCGCCGGCCAGGGCGGCGTCGACGGCATTTTCGCCATGGCGGATAATCAGGCAACCGGCGCCATCAACGCCGTCGAGTCTGCGGGCCTCGCGCTCGGCGTCGCCAAGAAGGGCATCGTGGTGGTCGCCAGCAATTGCATGAAGGACGGCGTCATCCACATCAGGTCCGGCGAGCAATACGGCACCGCGACGCAAATTCCGACCGAAGAGGCCGAGTATGCGGCAAAGGAAGTCACGGGCTATTTCAACGGTGGCCAGTTGAAGAAATACGACATCATTCCGGTCTACGGAATTACCAAGGACAACGTCGACAAGTTCGCCGCCGGCTGCTCATACTAAATATCTGATGTCCGTCCTCGCCGTTGCCGGCATCACCAAGCGGTTTGGGCCGAACGCGGTTCTCAAAAACGTGAGCCTCTCGCTTGAGGCGCAGGAAGTCCGCGCCATCTGCGGCGAGAATGGCGCCGGCAAAAGCACGCTGGTCAAGATCATGACCGGGCTCTACGCGCCCGACGAAGGCGCCGTTCTGCTCGACGACAAGCCGCTCGCGATCGAAAGCCCGCAGCACGCGCAACAGCTCGGCGTCGCGCTCGTCGCGCAGGAGCTGAGCTTGCCGCCTGCCCTCTCGGTGCTGGACAACATCTGGCTCGGCAATCGCGAGGTGCCGCTGTTTCATCGCCGCGCAGCACTGCGCCGACAGGCGCGAGCGGCGCTCGACAAGCTCGGCCTGTCCGATCTTGCCCTCGACACGCCGGTCTCGGCGCTGAGCATCGGGCGGCGCCAGCTTGTCGAAATCGCCCGCATGCTCACCCGCGAGGCGCGCGTCTTCATTCTCGACGAGCCGACCGCAACCCTGTCGGACGTGGAAATCGAGCGCATTTTTGCCGCTTTGCGCACGCTCAAGGCCGAGGGCAAATCGGTGATCTACATTACCCACCGGCTCGGCGAGGTTTTCGAGATCTGCGACACGGTAACGGTATTGCGCAACGGCGAATTGATCGGCACGCGCCCAACTTCCGAGATTGATCGCGGCACACTGATGCAGATGATGCTCGGCCGCAGCATGAGCGAGATGTATCCGCGCTGGGACGACAAGCCGGGCGGCGCCATGCTGACGGTCCGGCAATTGCGCGTACCGCCGCTGGTGCACGATTTCGATCTCGTCGCCGCGCGCGGTACGGTGACCTGTCTGGCCGGTCAGATCGGCTCTGGTGCGATTACGGTGCTGCGGGCGCTGGCGGGCCTCATTGCCGGCGCAACCGGTGAGGTCAGCGTGCAGGGCGCGCCGATGCGACTGCGCTCGGTGACAAAGGCCCAAGCCGCCAACGTGCAATTCATTTCAGAAGATCGCGCCGGCGAAGGTCTATTTCTTCGTCTGAATGCCGGACAAAATCTCATTGCGACAAAGCTTCGTGACTATTGCCGCTTTGGCATCCTGGCGCGGCACAAGCTGCGGCGCGCGGCGGCGAAGCTTGCCACCGCAGTCGGCGTCGATCTGGCCCGCCTGCGCTCGCCGGCCGACGAACTCAGCGGCGGCAATCAGCAAAAGCTGGCGTTCGGGCGTTGGATCGGCAGCGAGCGTCCCGGCGTGCTCCTGATGAACGAACCAACCCGCGGCGTCGATGTCGGCGCGCGCGCCGAAATTTACCGTCTCATTCGCCAGTTCTGCGATCAGGGCTATTGCATCGTCATGGCATCGTCCGACATCGAGGAAGTGCTGGGTATGGCCGACGTTGTGGTCAGCATGTATCGCGGCCGGCGGGTGGCGCGGTACGGGCGCGGCGAGGTCGACAGGCAACGCCTGCTGGCGGACATAACCCATCCGGTGGCGGCGTCGTGAGCGAGCTCGCGGTTCCCGGTCGCAGGTCGCGTCGCCTGTTGGGCGCGCGCCAGCTTGGGCTGACCATTCGGGTGGCGGCGATCGCGGCAATCGCAGTCTTTGCGTTGTCGACGCCGGGATTCCTGTCACCGTTGAGCATCAACGCGCTCCTCACGGCGATCTCGTTTGTCGGCTGCGTTGCCGTCGGCATGACTTTCATTACGCTGACCGGCAACATCATGTCGCTTGCGCTTGGCGCCACGCTTTCCGCGTCGGCTTTGGTTTTTCTCGCCAGCCTGTCGTTCGGCATGGTGCCGGCATTCCTGATTGCCGCGTTGTTCGGCACCGTGATCACCGCGGCCCAAGGCTTCCTTGTGGGTTATTTCCGGGCGAATCCGATCCTTGTGAGCATCGCCGCATTGTCGCTGCTGCTTGGCGGCGCGGCATTCGCTACAGGTGGACACCGCATCTATCCGGGCGGTGCCGGCATCGAGTTTTTCAAAGCGAGAATCGCCGGCGTCCCGGTCAACGCAATAATCTTCTTCGCCACCGTGATCGTCGGCCAATTCGTGATGTCGTGGACCAGGATCGGCCGCCTCATGACCATGGTCGGCAGCAACCCGCGTGCCGCGATTGCGGCGGGGATCGACATCACCGCCACCATCACCATCGCCTACGCCATTGCCGGCGCCTGCGCCGCAATCGGCGGCATGCTGCTGGCGGCGCGGTATGGGTCCGCCGATATGGAATTAGGCGCCGGCTACGACTACTCGGCGATTGCCGCCGTTCTGGTCGGCGGAACCGGAATTTCAGGCGGCTCCGGCTCTGCGTGGAGGACGTTCATTGGCGTCATCGTCATCGCCGTCCTCGAAGTCGTGCTGCTGCTGCGCGGCTTCAGCGAACAGCTGCAATATCTCATCACGGGACTGATCGTGCTTGGCGTCATTATGCTGCATGCGCTCGGCGAGAGGCGGCAGGGATGAAAGCAAGCGCACGTCTGCTGTTGTCGCCAGCCGTTCGACCATTCACCATCATGGTCGGCACCATTGCGGCGCTCGGGCTGATCGACCGCGGCACCGGATATTTCTTCAGCGTCGGAACGATTTTCAGCGTGATGCAGCTTTTCGCCACGCTTGGCCTGGTGGCGCTTGGCTTGGGACTGTCGATGCTGGTGCGCGAATTCGACCTGTCGGTCGCCGGCATGATGAGCTTGGCGGGCTGCATCGCGGTATTGACCGGCGGCACCAGCCCATGGCTCGGCGCAGGCCTTGGCGTCGGAGCAGGCGTGCTGAGCGGCCTCCTGCAGGGCCTGATCATAACGCGGCTGGGCCTGAGCTCGGTGGGTGTGACCCTGGGCGGCCTGTTGACCCTGCAGGGCCTCACCTATGTGCTGGCCGGCAATCAGACCGTCAGTTATCCCAACATGGCGGTCGCGCTCGGCCTCAACGCCCCGATTGCACATCTGCTGTCGGTGCGCAGCGCCGCGGCGCTCGCGGTCTTCATGGTCGCGGCGCTGGTCATGACCTTCACCCATATCGGACGCGACATCATCGCCACAGGAAGCGATCGACGCGCCAGTCGCATCGCCGGGCTCAATACCGATCGCATTGTAATCGGCGTATTCGCCGCGTCCGGCGCTGCGTCAGCGCTCGCTGGCGTGCTGCTGAGCTACAGCCTTGGTGCCGCGTCGCCCGCCGGACTGTCGGACGTGCTCGCGCCCGCGGCGGCGGCGGCCATCGTCGGCGGCGTGTCGGTCGTTGGCGGCCGCGGCAACGCGCTCGGCATCGCCGCGGGTGTACTCACGCTTTGCATTCTGCGTTCCGGCCTGAGCGCGATCGGAGTTCCGCCCTTTGTCCACGATCTCGTGACCGGAGGCATTCTGCTTGTCATCGCTGTGCTCGACGCACCCGATCTCGCGCGGCACATGACCGCCTGGCGCTTCTCCCGTGCCGAGCGCCTCGCTCATATATTCTCCAAGGAATCGCGTGATGGCGCAGCCACCTGACGGACCGCCTTCATCCTATCCGTTCGTTCCGCTGCCGGACCGGCCGCCGCTGAGATTTCCGGGCGGCGCGCACGTCGCGCTGATCTTTACGATCAACATCGAATACTGGGAACCGTTTCGTCCCGGTCAAAAGGAACCGCTGTTTCCGGGCGGCCCGGCAACGATTCCCCACTCGCTGCCGGGTGATGTACTCGACACGGCGAATTGGACCTGGCGCGAATATGGCCAGCGGGTCGGGGTCTGGCGGCTCATGGACGTATTCGACGCCGCCTGCATCGCACCCTCCTGTACCTGCAACGGCGCAATTCTCGTGGAGCGACGTCGCATCGTCGATGCCGTCAAAGAGCGTGGCTGGGAGCTCGTGCCGCACAATTGGGCGCAGACCGACCTGCTCGCCTTTTACGCTCACGAGCCGGAGCAAGAACGCGCGCTGATCCGGCGCACGCTCGACACCTATGCGGAGGTGGTCGGCAAGCCTGCCAAGGCGTGGCTATCGTCGGCCATCCGCGGCACGCCACACACGCCTGCCTTTCTGAAGGAATTTGGCCTCATCGCCTACTGCGATTATCTCAACGACGACCAGCCCTACTTGATCGATACAGTTCATGGACCCATCGTCTGCGTGCCGTATTCAAACGACATCAACGACTTCAATATGTTCGCGCGCGGCGGCCTGTCGACGCGCGACGGCATCGACATGCTGCGGCAATGTTTCGATCAACTCTACGCCGAAGGCGCGGCTACCGGGCGCATCATGAATGTCGGGCTGCACCCGCACGTGGCCGGACAGCCGCATCGCGTCGCGGCCTTGCGCGAGTTCATCGCCTACGTGCAGAGCAAACCGCGGGTCTGGTATCCGACGCGCGAAGAAATCGCGACGTGGTACCTCGCGCAAAGTCAGCGGAACACTGGGCAATAGTTCAGCTACCCTGCCGCATCTCGATTTGAGCCGGCCGCCTCCGTGGCATCGGGCACCGCCAGCGCCGCTTCCAACAGCCGATTGCAGGCGACGAGTTCGTCCAGCGCCGCACGCAACTTGCGGCGGTCGTCACCGCCAATGGCCGGGATTTTCGCCGGCGCTGCGACCGGCCCTGCAGCCAAAGCTGTCTCGCGCCGCTCGGCTGAACGCTCGCCACCGGCGGCTTCCACGGGCCGCGGCGAGGCAACGAAAGCCGACAGATCAGGCTCGGATCGGCCAAGCGCCGGTGTGGCGGCGATCTCGTCCTCATCTTCCCTGTCTTCGGCGTCAGGCGGCGGCACTTGGGCACCCGCACGCCAGATCGATTGCACAAAGGCCGCGCCCTGCTCGCGCAGAATGCGCTGCACACCGCGGATGGTGTAACCTTCGCCGTAAAGCAGATGGCGCACGCCGCGCAGCAGATCGACATCTTCGGGACGGTAAAAGCGCCGACCGCCACCGCGTTTCATCGGCCGAATCTGCGTGAACCGGCTTTCCCAGAAACGCAGCACGTGCTGCGGCACGTCGATTTCGTCGGCGACCTCGCTGATGGTGCGGAATGCCCCCGGCGCTTTGTCCATTGGCCTTGTCCCCCGCAAAGATTCGCGTTCGCTGTCGCCCCGTTACGGCGTTAGTTCAGCGGCCGCCTCGGAATTGATCCGCTGCTTAAGAATCGCCGAGGGCTTAAACACCATCACACGCCGCGGCGAAATCGGGACTTCCTTACCGGTCTTCGGGTTCCGCCCAATACGCTGACCCTTCTTGCGCACCACAAACGAGCCGAACGACGACAGCTTTACCGTCTCGCCGCGTTCGAGGCAGTCGGTAATTTCCTTGAGCACTAGTTCCACGAGTGCAGCGGATTCGCTGCGAGAGAGGCCGACCTTTTGATAGACCGCCTCACACAGATCCGCACGCGTGATCGTCTTACTCGCCATGGCCAGCCCCGCCCAGCACGGCCCCCGAGTCACCCAGCGACCCCATATCGTGCTGAATTATCTACGATATTAGCTTGTCGGGACACGGTCAACGGGACTTTGCGGGCTACCACCGAACCAGTGCCGCACCCCAGGTAAAGCCCCCCCCCATGGCTTCCAGCAGCAGCAGGTCGCCGCGCTTGATGCGCCGCTCGGCCAGCGCGTCGGCGAGTGCCAATGGAATAGACGCAGCCGAAGTATTGCCGTGGCGATCGACCGTGGTCACGACCTTTGCGGGAGCGATACCCAGCTTATGCGCTGAGCCGTCGATGATGCGCTTATTGGCCTGGTGCGGAATAAACCAATCGATGTCGTCAGCGGTATATCCCGTCGCCTTGAATGCGTCCTCGACCACGTCGGTGATCATCGCCACGGCGTGGCGGAACACTTCGCGGCCCTCCATGCGTAGATGCCCGACTGTGCCGGTCGATGACGGCCCGCCGTCGACATAGAGCTTCGACTTGTACCGGCCGTCGGAACGCAGATGGATCGTGAGAATGCCGCGTGCTTCGCGCGTCTCCGGCTGGTCCTGCGCGTCGAGCACCACCGCGCCGGCGCCATCGCCGAACAGCACGCAGGTTGAGCGATCAGTCCAATCGAGAATGCGCGAAAAAGTCTCGGCGCCAATGACGAGCGCGCGCGAAAACCCGCCGGCTTTGAGCAGTGCATCCGCCGTCGCCAGCGCGTAGACGAAGCCCGAGCACACCGCCTGAAGATCGAAGGCAGCTCCGCGCGTGATGCCGAGATCGGCCTGTACCGATACGGCGCTGGCCGGGAATGTATTATCAGGCGTCGAGGTCGCCAGCACGATCAGGTCGATAGATTGTGCGTCGACATGAGCGTGCGCGAGCGCGGAACGCGCCGCCTGCGTGGCCATCTGCGAGGTCAATTCGCCCGGCGCGGCAATGCGGCGCTCGTGGATACCCGTGCGCTGCACGATCCATTCGTCCGACGTATCGACTTTGCGCGCCAAGTCGTCGTTGGTTACGACTTGACTCGGCAGATAGGCACCACAGCCGAGAATAACCGAACGGCGAACACTCACGAGGCCGCTCCACCGACCGCACGCTGCTGGTCGTTGTGATGGCGCCCGATCGCTCTTGTGATCTTCTCGAGCAATCCGTCCCGGACCACGCCATACCCCACTTCGACCGCCGCGGAGAAGCCTTGGGCATCGGTCGAGCCATGGCTTTTGATGACGATGCCGTTGAGCCCCAGAAAGATGCCGCCATTGGAGCGGCGCGGATCGATACGCTCCCTTAACTCGCGAAACGCTGAGCGTGCGAACAGGTAGCCAATCCGCGAACTGAGCGAGCGAGTCATCGCATTCCTGATGTATTCGGCCATTTGCCGCGCCGTGCCTTCAGCCGACTTGAGCGCGATGTTGCCGGCAAAGCCTTCGGTGACAACAACATCGACTTTGCCGCGGCCGATATCATCGCCTTCGACAAAGCCCAGATAGTCCAGGTCCGGCAGCTTTTCCTCGCGCAGGATGCGGCCGGCTTCGCGCACCGGCTCAAGCCCCTTCACTTCCTCAGCGCCGATATTGAGCAAGCCTACGGTCGGGTGCGGAATTCCAAACAAGATGCGCGCGGTCGCGGCGCCCATCACCGCCAAGTCGACGAGATGGTCGGCGTCGGCGCCAATCGAGGCCCCGAGATCGAGCACGATCGAACGGCCGCGTGTCGTCGGCCACACGGCCGCGATCGCGGGCCGCTCGATGCCGGCGAGCATCTTGAGCTCGAATTTCGCCATGGCCATGAGCGCGCCGGTATTACCGCAGGACACGGCAACGTCCGCGTCGCGCTTTTTAACCGCCTCGATCGCCAGCCACATCGACGACTTCCAACGGCCGTAACGCAACGCCTGGCTCGGCTTGGCATCCATGCGTACCGCAACGTCTGTGTGAAGAAGGCTCGAGGCAGCTTTAAGCGGCGGACGGGCGTCAATCAGCGGCGCGATCTGCGCGGCATCGCCAAAGAAAATGAACTCGCAATCCGGATGGTGCTGTAACGCAATCTCGGCACCCTCAACGACGACGGCGGGGCCGTTGTCTCCTCCCATCGCATCGAGCGCAATACGCACCTTGTTAGGCATCGAATGATTGACCCTGCGGTTTCGCGTGGCCGGATTGCAAAAAAGTTGGCGTGCAGGTGCGGCACACACTCACGCCGACATTGCAGTCAAAGGAACGCGACCAAACCATGATTCTAGCGCAGCTTTTGGCTTTGCAATCGAAGTCCCGACGTTGCAGCAGAAGCTTCAAACCCACCACGCCAGAGTCCGGAAGACAGGTTGCCGGAGGCGGACGCGACAATAGCGCCTCGGCGCTCCGACACAAGGCGATCACCGGCCGTTTTGGTCCTTCGACCAGCCGGCGAGCACCGCGAACGGCCCCGCGTCCGAGCCATGCTCCTGCTGCGATTCGAACACCACCCCTGGCTTGCGCGGATACGGATCGAGACCAAGGATGAGCAATTCAACGGCAAGCGCTCCAAGGTCAACGACACCGTCAAGGATCGGTTCGGAATCGTTCAACTTGGCCTCTGCGGGCGCGCGCAGGAGTTCATTGTCGGCCAAAGGCCCTGGAGAGATGATCCGTGGCATGAACAGCAGGTCGACATTCTCCTCGATCGCGTTGAGCAACGGCTCGAGTGTGACGACGCAAGTCTGTCCAGCAGTTGCGGAAACCCGGCCGACGACGCGAAGGCCGTCAGCGTCTCGTCGCGTCAGATCGAATGTCGCCGCGAGCTGCGGCAAATCGCGCAAGCCGGCCGCGGCGGCTATTGTGGCGCGCGTTTCGGCATCCGGCTCCAGCGTGAATGACCGGCCGTCTTCGGGAATGTCCTCCACCACGACCGGAACGTGCCACAGCGTCACTGGGGCTCTCTCGGATTTATGGTCGCGCATCAGCAAAAGCCTCGGGGTTCGGAAAGGCAAGTTCACCTCGCATCAGGGCGCCCTCCTCCTGGGCATCGAGTTTCTGCGCAACCGAGCGGGCGTAGCGTGCAAGCTCGGCCGACTGCCCAGGCGCCCCATTTTCCAAGATATTGCGCGCCAGGGCGTTCTCAAGGACCCGAACGTCCGGCGCATCGAGCGCCGCCAGATAAGTGGCCTGCCGGCCGTAGAATGCTTCGCCAAAGCGCTGCATGTGCTTCGGAACCGCAAGATCGCCGATGCCCATCTCGCGCAGGTTCCCATCGAGGTCGCGGCAAAACGCGTCAAACAGCCGCTGCCCGAACAAGCGTCCGCGGTCGCCGGTCCGGTCGAGCCGCCGCAATAGCAGCACCAAGTGCAGGACAATCAAGTCGAAGCGGCCTTGCACCGTATCGGGCACCCCGAAATTGGCGTAAAATGCCCGGTGTCGGGCCTGCGCCACGATCATGCCATAGAGAGAAGCGATGGTACGAGCCTCGGCACTTCGCCGAAACGGTCGTGGGATCATGGGGATAGCCCGTTTCGGTAAGGCACCCGAAAAACGGGCGCATTGCCAATCGCAAGCCTCCGAGGTACGGCAGGCGGCGGGTCGTTGCAAGGTGGAGCGGGGATGCGGGGCACAGCCAGGGTGAGCGGCGGGGGCATTTTCGGCCAGCTTCAAACGCGGCGGACCACCGCAGCGTGCCTTTTCGTGCTCGCCCTCGGTTTGATGCCGGGCGGCTGCTTCGGCGAGACATTCCAGCGCGGTTACGTGTTGCCCGAAGGGGCGCTGCAGCAGCTTCCGCTGGGTGCTTCCCAGGAACAGGTACTGATCGTGCTCGGCACGCCCTCAACCGTGGCGACAGTCAGCGGCGAGGCGTTCTACTACATCTCCCAGCGCGCGGAACGGCCCGTGTCGTTCATGAACATGAAGGTGGTCGACCAGCGTGTCATAGCGGTCTATTTCGACAAGAACCGCAAGGTGCGGCGGCTTGCGGAATACGGCCTCAGGGACGGCAAACTGTTCGACTTCGTCAGCCGCACGACACCGACCAGCGGCGCAGACCTCAGCCTGCTGAACGGGCTGTTCCGGATCATCTCCGACAAGACGACGTGACGTCGAAAATCTGAAATCGGAAGTCGAAAGCCGGAGGCCGCTTGATGCGGCCTGCGGATTTCGGACTTCCGACCTCGATCAGTGCGCCAACACTGCGAGCAGCAGCAGCGCCACGATGTTGGTGATCTTGATCATCGGATTGACCGCCGGCCCGGCCGTATCCTTGTAGGGGTCGCCGACCGTGTCACCGGTCACCGCCGCCTTGTGAGCATCGGAGCCCTTGCCGCCGTAATGGCCGTCTTCGATGTATTTCTTGGCGTTGTCCCACGCGCCGCCGCCTGACGTCATCGAGATGGCTACGAACAGCCCGTTCACGATCACGCCGAGCAGCATGCCGCCAAGCGCCGAAAAGGCCGCTGACTTGCCTGGAGCGCCACCGCCGGCAACGAAATAGATGATGAAATAGCCGACGATCGGCGATAGCACCGGTAGCAGCGACGGCACGATCATTTCCTTGATCGCCGCCCGAGTCAGCAAGTCGACGGCGCGACCATAATCGGGCTTTTCGGTGCCCTTCATGATCCCGGGGTGCTCGCGGAACTGGCGGCGCACCTCCTCGACGATCGCGGACGCCGCACGGCCGACTGCCGTCATGCCCATCGCGCCGAACAGATAGGGGAGCAAGCCGCCAAACAGCAGGCCGACCACCACATAAGGATTGCTCAGCGAGAAATTCGGCGACACGCCCTGGAAATACGGGTGCGTTGTCGCATTGGATATAAAGAAGGTGAGATCCTGATTGTACGCCGCAAACAACACCAGCGCACCGAGGCCCGCCGAACCGATGGCATAGCCCTTGGTCACCGCCTTGGTGGTATTGCCGACGGCGTCGAGCGCATCGGTCGATTTGCGCACTTCTTTCGGCAATCCGGCCATTTCGGCGATGCCGCCGGCGTTATCGGTCACCGGACCGAACGCATCGAGCGCCACCACGATACCGGCGAGCGCCAGCATCGTCGTCACAGCGATGGCGATGCCGAACAAGTTGGCGAGGTTATAGCTCACCAGAATGCCGGCGATGATGACAAGCGCCGGCCCTGCGGTTGATTCGAGCGACACCGCGAGACCCTGAATCACATTGGTGCCGTGACCGGTCACCGAGGCGAGCGCAATCGAGCGCACCGGGCGGTAGTCGGTGCCGGTGTAGTATTCGGTGATCCAGATGATCAGCCCGGTGACAATCAGGCCGGTGACGCCGCAATAGAACAGGTCGGCACCTGAATAGTCGACGCCCGCAAGCTTGCCGAAGCCGATCAGGTAATAAACGACACCGGCGATGCCGATCAGCGACAGAATCGCGGTGGCGATCATGCCCTTATAGAGCGCGCCCATGATCGACTGATTGGCGCCGAGTTTGACGAAGAACGTGCCGATGATGGATGCGATGATGCATACCCCTCCGATGGCGAGCGGAAACGTCATCATGCGCGTCACCATTTCCGGCGATACGGGGCTGAAGAAGATCGCGGCCAGCACCATAGTGGCAACCGTCGTCACGGCGTAAGTTTCGAACAGGTCCGCGGCCATGCCGGCGCAATCGCCGACGTTGTCGCCGACGTTATCGGCGATGGTGGCGGGGTTGCGTGGATCGTCCTCCGGAATTCCGGCCTCGACTTTGCCGACTAGATCGCCGCCGACATCGGCACCTTTGGTGAAGATGCCGCCGCCGAGACGGGCAAAGATCGAAATCAGCGAGGCACCAAAACCGAGCGCCACCATCGAATCCACGACCGTGCGATCGTTGGGCGCCAGGTGCAGCGTGCCGGTGAGAAACCCGAAATAGAGCGTGACGCCGAGGAGCGCGAGTCCGGCGACCAGCAGTCCGGTGATGGCGCCGGCTCTGAAGGCAAGTTCAAGCCCGCCGGCGAGCGAACTGATCGCAGCCTGCGCCGTGCGCACGTTGGCGCGTACCGAGATGTTCATGCCGATGAAACCGGTCGCTCCGGAAAGAATCGCGCCGACAGCAAAGCCGACGCCGACAAGCCAACCGAGGAAATACCCGACAATGAGAAAAATCACGACGCCGACGACAGCAATCGTGGAGTATTGCCGGCGCAGGTAGGCCTGCGCGCCTTCGCGCACCGCCGCAGCTATTTCCTGCATGCGAGCGCTGCCGGGATCGGCCTGCAGTACCGAATAGGTGGCCCAGATGGCGAAAACGATGGCAAGTACGCCGCACAACACGATGAGCCACAAGATTTGCATGGCAACGACCCCGGTTTGTCTTTAGGGGCCGAACTCAACGAGTCGGCCCGAGAGGAAGGGCGCACGACGGTAGCGACACGTCGCACGCAAATTTGGCGCGGAGATTGCACAAAACCCCCTCCCCGCGCAACGGCTTAACACCATTCGAGGTTGCGGCGCGGCAATTCGCGGTTCCACCGCAACGGCGCAGATTTCGCGCGACCCAAAAAGATCAATCTGTTCTGATTTCAACCCCGCGGGCATTCCAGCAGGCGCCTGGGCGCAGCCTTCAACGAATCGGCTCAAGGCGCTTTCGCGCTCTATCCGGCGGCTGGAAAAGGGCACGACCCAGTGCCCACCGCGCCAATGGATTCCGTTGTTGAGGCGATTCGCCCGATAAAGTGCCAGTCGCTTCGCACATCGACCCTGCTTGGACCTGCCACGCGCTTTTTGGAATCAGCACTCGGCCGCTGGCTGGCGCAGGTCGGCCATTGGCTCATCAAGCGAATTTTCGATCCTCCACCTTCCAACCATCACAATACGTGAAGGTCTGCAGCCTCTACGGGGCAGGATTCTATTACATGCCTGGCACTGATATGTGCCTGAAAATCGGTGGCTG
>Ga0208849_1000428_pt1 | contig 39843 bp, 43 predicted proteins | sample NGESurdeep072012_10_FD_184470 | JGI IMG/M metagenome (GOLD analysis project Ga0208849, IMG submission 184470) | Arctic peat soil microbial communities from Barrow, Alaska - NGEE Surface sample 53-3 deep-072012 (SPAdes) | ecosystem: Environmental > Terrestrial > Soil > Wetlands > Peat ... | reverse complement strand
AGGTCGCGTGCCTCTTCCTGAGCGAGTACGAGTACTCGGCGGGCACGGTCTGTAAATCGCTCAAACAATGGTCGTCCTTTGTTTCTTTTATAAAGAAGTGTAATGGCGCTTTAGGGCAGTTAAACGGTCAACGAGTCCGCAATACGTCGTGCCCAAGGGACTGTCAAGAACCCTCATCTATGGTGGTGACGTGAATCCGCACGAACAACTGGGTCTTGCGTCGGTTGAGAACGATCTAGCGCGCCTCGAGTCACTTCTCGCCGAATCGGTCATATTTGGCGACGCGTACCTCGATTCGGTGACGACGCACCTCATTTACGCAGGTGGAAAGCGTCTTCGCCCGATCCTCGCGGTTGCGTCAGCAACGAGCGGCGAGCGAGCGGCGTCGAAAAACGACCTGCTCGGTGGCGTGGCCCTAGAACTACTGCACCTCGCCTCGCTCTACCACGACGACGTTATGGACGAAGCCGAGATCCGTCGCAACGTCGACAGCGTGAACGCGCGTTACGGCAATCTCATCGCTATCGTCGCTGGCGACTACCTGATGGCCCGTTCCGCCGGCATCGCCGCTGAGTTAGGTGCCGAGTTCGCCAGCCTGATGGCTCGCACGCTCGCTTGGCTCACGCGCGGACAGGTCGGTGAGGTTCGTACGGCCTTTTCGATTGAGCGCAGTGAAAACGAATACTTCGAGGCGATCGAGGGTAAAACCGCCTCGCTGATGTCCACGAGCTGCCGCTACGGCGCCATGACCGCGCAACTCCCGAGCGACGTCACCGAAGGACTGGCTGAGTTCGGACGCTGCTTTGGCATGGTGTACCAACTTCGCGACGACATCTTGGACCTCACGGCGACCGAGAACCAACTCGGCAAGCCGTCCGGTCAAGATCTCGCCGAAGGCATCTATAACTTGCCCACGCTCTACGCTCTCGCTGACGCACGCGTGGGCGATGAACTTCGCGAGCTACTCGGCAAGCCTTTAGACGATGATGACCGAGAGCGAGCCCGCAAGTTAGTCATTGCGACCGACGGTGTCGATAAGACGGTGCAAGCCGCGCAGAGCTATTTACGTCAGGCGCACCAGGCACTGGACGTTGTGCCGAGCGCGGACCTGCGCCGCGGATTTGGCGCACTCATCGAATCACTCCTCGAGGACCTACCCGTTTATTAGTCGCGCAGCGGCTTGAGTGTAGGAAAAGCAATCACCTCTCGAATGTTCGCCTCGTCGGCGATCAGCATCGCGAGGCGGTCCACGCCCATCCCCCAACCCGCGGTCGGCGGCAGACCCCACTCGAGGGCCTTCAGGTAGTCGTCATCGATGGCCATGGTCTCGTCCTCTCCCGCGGCGGCGAGTACGGCCTGCTCTTCGAAGCGGGTGCGTTGCTCAACCGGGTCGATGAGCTCACTGAAGCCATTAGAGAGTTCGCGACCCGCCGCGTAAGACTCAAAACGTTCCGTGAGTTCGGGGTCACGTCGGTGTCGTCGCGCGAGCGGCGAGACCTCGACGGGGTACTCGGTGACGAACACGGCATCGTAGAGCGACGTTTCACAGAGATGCTCGAACAGTTCAGCGAGACAGCGACCGGGACCCCACGACGCGTGCACGCTCACCCCGAGTCGTTCGAGGTGGCCCGCGAGCACACCGCGCGGCGTGTGTACCGAGACTTCCTCGCCGAGTGCCTCGCTCGCGAGGTCCGCCATCGGGCGCCGCGGCCAAGGTGTCGTGAGCGAGAGTTGACGACCCTGGTACTCAATCTCGGTGGTGCCGAGCACGTCGAGCGCGACGCCCGCCACGAGCTCCTCGACGAAGGACATCATGTCCTCGAAGTCCCAGTACGCGGCGTAGAGCTCGAGCATCGTGAACTCGGGGTTGTGACGCGGACTCACGCCCTCGTTACGAAAGACGCGCGCCATCTCAAAGACGCGCTCAAAGCCACCCACGACAAGTCGCTTCAGCCACAGTTCCGGCGCCACTCGAAGGAAGAAGTCACTATCGAGGGCGTTATGGTGCGTCACGAAAGGTCGCGCCGACGAGCCAGTCGGTATCGGGTTCAAGATCGGGGTTTCGACCTCCACGAACCCAGCCGCCCAGCAGCGTTCGCGCAGTGAGCGCAGCACGTCGTTACGACGTTGGAGCGATCGACGCGTCGTCTCGTTCGCCCACAGGTCGGCCTCGCGATGGCGGTAGCGAAGATCGAAGTCCGTGATGCCGGCCCACTTGTCGCCAAAGTTATGTAGTGCCTGGGCGAGGCGCTGCCACGTGGCCACCTTTACCGACAGCTCGCCACGCTTCGTGCGCACCACCTCACCCGAAACCCCCACCCAGTCGCCGAGGTGCAGTTTGGCAAAGTCTTCGAAGTTCTCCGCCACGCCATCGAGCACGAAGAGTTGAATCTCGCCCGAGGAGTCACGCATCGTCGCGAACGCCAACTTGCCCTGGCGACGCAGCAACATCAGTCGTCCGGCCACGCGCACGTTCTGATCCGACTCTTCTCCGTCGCTCAGATACGCGTACGTGTTCTGGAGGGCGGCGGCGTAGGCGTCGTGGGCGAACTGGTACGGCGAAGTCACGGGGTCTCTTTCAAATGATTACGTTCATGAACAATACGCAGTCCGTGCAGCGTTAACCAGGGTTCGACGATCTTCACGTGCTTGGTGTTGGGAGCGATGAGGCCCACGAGTCCACCCGTGCCAATGACCGTCGCCTCACCGAGTTCTTCGAGAATGCGCTCGACGAGCCCGTCCACCTGCGCGGCGAAGCCGTAGAGGACCCCACTTTGTATGGACTCAACGGTCGAACGGCCGATGACCGAGCGCGGACGAACCAACTCCACGCTGCGCAGCGCACTGGCGTGTGAGTAGAGCGCTTCGAGTGAGATGGCGACGCCGGGCGCGATAGCCCCGCCCAGGTACTCCCCCTTGGCGCTGATGACGTCAAAGACGGTGGCGGTTCCCATGTCGACGATGATCGACGCGCCCGGGTAGAGGTCGAATGCCCCGACCGCGTCAGCGATGCGATCGGCCCCGACTTCGCGCGGGTTGTCATAGAGGATTGGCATGCCCGACTTGGTACCCGGTCCAATGACCGTGAGATCGAGATCCCCGAACCACCGATTAGCCATCCGACGCAGTTGGGTCGTCACGCTGGGCGCGGAGGAACAGATCGCCATCGACGTGACGGCCGTTCGAAGGTCGAGTCCCTCGAGGTCGAGTAGTTGCGTGAGCACCATGGCGTGTTCGTCGGGCGTGCGCTCAGCGACCGTCGAGATGCGCCAGTGAAAAGCCAGCCCGTGTTCGCCAGTTGCCCGGGCGAATCCCATGGCGTCGGGCGCGTCGGGTCCCACGTTGCCAAAGAGACCAATCAGCGTCTCGGTGTTGCCTACGTCCATGGCTAAGAGCACGGGCTACCTCCTCACAATCTTGACCGGTCCGTTGTCGATAAGTCGAACACCCTCAACGATTCCGGCCACTAACGCCCGCCGCTCGCCCGTCTCGTCGTCGCTCGAGGGTACCAAGGTCAGTCGATCAACGACCTCGGCGTAGGCAACGTCAATCGCGGCCGCGTCCAGTGTTGCGCGCAGCGTGGCGCGATGTTCACTCGCGCTCGCGCCTTTCTGCGCGACGAGCGCCAGCGCCCGGGAAAAGGCCAATGCGCGCTGGCGACCTTCGCTCGAGAGACGCTCGTTTCGACTCGAGAGCGCGAGACCGTCGTCGTCGCGAACGATGGGACATCCCACGACCTCGACGCCGAAGGCGAGATCGTGCGACATGCGCCGAATGATGCTCAGTTGCTGATAGTCCTTCTCCCCGAAGTAGGCCCGTGAGGGCCCAGTGATCGCAAAGAGTTTCGCCACGACGCTCGCGACGCCGTCAAAGTGTCCGGGTCGACCCGCGCCTTCAAAAGAGTCGCTCAGGCCCATCACCGACACCGTCGTTAACGTCGCCTCGGGATAGTCCGGCCACATCGCCTCGAGCGTGGGCTCGATAAGACAGTCAACGCCGCTCTCGAGAGCGACGCTGAGGTCGTGTTCGGGCGTGCGCGGGTAGAGCTTGAGATCCTGGGCGTCGTGGAACTGACGGGGATTAACGAAGACGGTCGCGAGCACGACGTCGCCTCGCAACTTCGCTTCGCGAAAAAGCGAGACGTGGCCCTGGTGAAGCGCCCCCATCGTCGGCACGAGTCCAATCGTGTGACCCTTCGATCGAAGATCGCTCGCGTACGCGCGCCACTCCGTGACGTCACTCAGTTTGAGCACGTTACGCGTGCGAGGTTAAACGTTGCGTTTCAGCGAGTTCGAAGGCGACGTTGGCCATGGCGACGTAGGTCGAGCGCTCGGACTCGGGTATCGCGGCGAGGTGCACGTCGATGGTCGCCATGTCGGCGCGCGACGCCGGGCCCGTGAGCGCTCCGTGCACGCCGAGGGCCACCACGTCGGCGAGCGCCTGGTGGGCGAGGGACAAGAAGTCGTCGAGCGAAAGTCCCGCCGACTCAGCGAGTTGTTGCACGTGACCCATCAACGCGACGAGGTGATTCGCCGCCACGGTCGCGGTCGCGTGGTAGCGCACGCGCTGCTCGTCTGAGAGATGGATCGCGCGACCCTGCAGCGAGGTCACGACGTCGTCAATGAGATCATCGCCGGCGACGCTATAGAGTGCGCCGCGCAGTCGCGCACCACCCACCTCGCTCGAAGGCAGCGCGGCGAGAGGATGCATCGCGCCGACGCGGGCGTGTCCAGCGAGCTCCCCGAGACCTCTCGAACCAGCGACGTGCGCGACCACGTACTGGTCACTTCGTGGAATCTGCGTCGCCACGGTTTTGATGGCGTCGTCGGGCACGGCCACGAGTACCAGATCAGGCTCACCGAGGCCGTCGAGTTGATCGTGACGGATGAGGCGCACGTGGTGGCCCACGTCAGCTAACGCGACCGCAAAGGACGAGCCGGCCTTACCGGTACCGATGATGGTGATGTTCACTTTGGCTCCATTTCCGTTCCGGCCCCGAGGGTGCCGTTCGGTACTAGCGCAACGAATCGAGTGTACCCAGTTCAACGACACGTCCCGCGCCACCCGCCAACTGGTCGTCGCTGACCAACGACGGCGCCAACGCGCGAAGCGGCACCAAGACAAAGGCCCGCTGGTAGAGCCGAGGGTGGGGCACGAGAATCTCCGGATCGTCACTGGTCTCATCGCCCACTACCAACACGTCGACGTCGAGGGTTCGTGGCCCCCAGCGCACGTCGCGCGTGCGGTGCGCTCCTTCTTCGGCCAACCGGGCGCGCTCGAGGAGTTCACGCATCGTCGCGTTCGTGTTGATCTCAACGACCATGTTCCAAAAGTTGTCCTGTTCGACACCGCCGACCGGCTCAGTTTCGTAGACCTTAGAGAGACGGTACGCGTCGCCACTCGTGACGATTGGTACCGAGCGGGCGAGGTGGTCCCAACGACTACCAACGTTTGATCCAAGAGACAGGTACGCGAGACGCACTACGCGCGTTGCACCGTGCAGCGAACACCTACCGTGGCGACGTCCTCGGGTACCGGCGGGCGCAGTTTTCGCACGGCCACGCACACCGAAGAAATGGCGGCGTCGAAAGCGAGCACCTCGTAGGCCACACGGTACGCCAAGGTCTCGAGAAGCAAAAACGCACCCTCACCGGCCACGCTCGCCGCCAGCGTGAGCACGTTGGCGTAGTTCGTCGTCTCGGAGATGTCGTCGTTCATCGCCGCCTCTTCGAAGGGCCGAACAATGTCGATGTCAAAAGCCAGTGGCTGCGGTCGCTCGCGCTCTTCGCTTAAGACCCCAATGACGGCACTGCAGCGCAGCTCGCGAAGTTCAATGACGTCACTCACGTACGTCCTCGGGCAACTCAAAGAGCACCGAGCGTCCGTCGGGGCCAATCGATCGCTTAAAGAGTCGCTCGACGAGTGCGATCGACGCCGGCACCGTGGCAACCTTTTGGGACCAGACCAGGTAGCCCGCGACCACGCCCAATAGGCGATCGGACACTTCGTCACTATGCAACAAGACGGTCGTGTTCGAAGACATCGAGTGCGCCATGTCGAGATAGCAGGCCTCGAGTACTTCCTTCTGTTGGGGGCCACCACGCAACGCGTAGTGACTCGCCGTAAGACCGTGCTCGAAGTAGGCGCTCATGTTCTGCATCACCGGCAAGATCGAGATGACGCGACCGAAACCTTGATGCTTCAACCAGAGAAGCTCCTCGTCGCGACGCACCTGACGGTGCACCGTGGTTGAACCGCCCGGACGTTCGGAAACCGCGAGGATTCCCTTGTAGACCCAGGTGAAGCCCCTCGGTTCAATGCCGGCCGCCCACTTACCCCTCACGACGTCACCGCGTCGAGCGGGCGCGTCAGGAGTTCTCTAAGTTGAACCGCTTCTCGAACATCGTGCACGCGCACCATACTGACACCTTGAATCATCGCCCACGCCTCCGTGGCCAAAGATCCTTCGAGACGTTGATCAACGTCAAGGGAGCGTTGACCGAGGCCTTCGAGAAATCTCTTGCGGCTCGTGCCAATCAGCACGCCCGCGTCGAATTCGCGGGCCATCGCCACGAAGTGATCGCAGTGCGCCAGCAACGCCACATTGTGTTCCACGGTCTTGCCAAAGCCAATGCCCGGATCGAGCCATAGCTTCGTCACGCCCGAGCCGCGCGCGCGCTCGGCGGCGCGGCGAAGATACTCACTGACCTCGGCCACTACGTCGTCGTACGTCGGGTGGTCTTGCATAGTGGCCGATACACCTTGGCGGTGCACGGCGACGTAGCCCACGCCGAGTTCGCCCGCGAGTTCAACGAGTGACGACGACACATCGTTCAGTACGCTCGCGCCCGCCGCCACGCCCGCCCTCGCCACCGACTCCTTTTGGGTGTCGACGGAGACCGGTCCATCCTGCACCAGCGCTTCAATGACGGGAACGACACGGGCGATCTCTTCGTTCGCCGGAACGCACGTCGCGCCCGGACGCGTCGACTCACCGCCCACGTCGACGACATCGGCACCGTGGCGAAAGTGGGCGCGGCCCCGAGCGACCGCTTCGTCAGCGGCGATCGTGCGCGACGCGGGAAAGAATGAGTCGGGCGTCACGTTCACGATGCCCATCACGGACGGACTTAGCGCCACGTGGACCTTCGTTGATGGATGTAGTTGAGAGCTTCCGCGCGCGACGAGGCGTCGTCGCGAAAGGCACCACGAACGGCGGAGGTCACGGTGGTCATGCCTTCTTTTTTCACGCCACGCATCGACATACAAAAATGTTCCGCCTCCACCACCACGATTGAGCCGCGGGGCTTCAGTTCGCGCTCGATCGCTTCGACGATCTGGGTCGTCATGCGCTCTTGAACTTGGAGACGACGCGCGTAACCCTCGACAAGCCTCGCCAATTTTGACAGGCCCGTGATCTTGCCGTCCGGCGCGGGCAGGTAGGCAACGTGCGCGTGGCCCACGAAAGGTACCAGGTGGTGCTCACACAACGACGTGAAGGGGATGTCGCGCACCATGACCATCTCGTCGTGCCCCACTTCGAAGGTCACCCGCAGGTGTTCTCCAGGGTCGCTCTCGATGCCTTCAAAGAGTTCGACGTACATGTCAGCGACCCGCCGAGGCGTCTCGAGGAGTCCCTCGCGCTCAGGGTCCTCACCAATCGCCTCGAGCAACTCGCGAATGAGACGTTGCACTCGCTCGTGGTCGACCACGTTTACACGTCGCCGACGTAGGTATAGATCGCGTCGAGGTTACGGTATCGCTGGTTCACGTCGAGGCCGTAGCCCACCACGAAGTCAGAGGGAATAGAGAAGCCCACGTACTTGAGCGACTGCGCTACGCGTTGCTCGCCTTCTTTGAGCAACAAGGCACAGACTTCGAGACTGGCCGGGTTGCGCGCGCCGAGGTACTGACGCAAGTAGTTCAACGTGAGCCCCGAGTCGACGACGTCTTCGACGATCAAGACGTCGCGGTCCAACAGATCGACGTCGAGGTCCTTCACGATCCGTACCACGCCACTGGTCTTGGTGGCCGCGCCGTAGGACGACACCGCCATGAAGTCAATCTCGACGGGCAACTCGATCGAACGCATCAGATCGGCCATAAAGTTGACGGCGCCCTTGAGGACGCACACCAGCAACGGCGGATTGGTGGCGTAGTCCTTGGTGATCTCTTGACCGAGTTCGTGGACGCGGTCGTGGACCTCTTTGGCCGACACAACGACGTCACCGAGAACGTTCTTGGCCCAGGCAGCGGTGAAATCGTCTGGCGAATGCCTATCCATGAATGGTCAGCGTAGTGGAGCCGTCTTCGAGTGCGAGGCGCTGACCACGGCGAGCCAAGCGTCGACCCCCGCTCAGTTCCGTCGCGACGACGTCGCCCACGACCACGGTGAGCGCTCGTTCGACCTCGGCGCCGCTCGGTGGATGTTGCTCGGCGAGTTCATCGACGTCAAGAAGTTTGGCCCGTAGCCAGCGACGAAGCCGCGCTCGGGGCCACTCGCGTAACTCACGACAGTCCACATCGCCCAGGGCGCGATCGGCGTCGGCAGCGCCAAGTTCATCGAGCCACGCGCGCTCCTCGAAGACGGCGTCGGCTTGGCGCGCGAGCAGTGGCACGACGTCGCGACGAGCCATCTCGCACATCAGTGGCAGCAACTCGTGTCGCACGCGGTTACGTAGAAAGGCCACGTCGTCGTTCGACTCGTCGTGACGAGGATGAACATCCTCATCGTTTACGTACTCGTGAAGGTCTTTACGGCGAACACCGATCAGTGGCTTGGTCGGGTCGTTCACCATGGGCGACAGGCCGTCGATGCCGGCGCCGCGCATCATGTTGAGCAAGACCGTCTCAGCGAGATCGTCCATAGTGTGACCGGTCATCGATCTCGCAGGGATGACTCGGCGCCGCTCAGCGCGAGCGCGCGCTTCAAAGTTGGCGCCCGGGGCCACGTCGACGTCGTGAATCACGCACGGTACCCCCAGCTGGCGACAGAGTTCGCGTACGTAGTGCGCGTCGTCGCCACTCGTTGGTCTCGCGTGATGGTCAACGTGGTGCACACTCACTTCGAGTTTCGCCGCGAGTGCCAAGAGAAGCAGACCGACCGAGTCCGGCCCGCCCGAGACCGCGATCGTGACTTCGCTCCCGGCGAGCGGAAACGCGCACGCCTCAAGAAGTCGCTCCGCACTTTCTTTCACGAACGTAGGTTAGGCAATGGCGACGCGCGCGTTTCGAGCGCTCACCACCACCCACGCCCGCACGACCAGGTACGTCAGCGCGCTTAACGTGCCAACGAAGAAACCAATGGGCAAGTTGAACGAGTACGAACTCGCGATTGACGTCCACAACGTGAGCAGCGACAGCACCATCGACAAGATCAGTGACCATCTCGGCTGACTCGAGAGCAATCGCGCGGCCGCGGGCGGACCAATCATCAGTGAGAACGTCAACAAGGCGCCCACGACGGGCACGGCGAGCGCGGAAGCGAGGGCCATGACGACGAGAAAGAAAACTTCAATGACCGTGGTATTGAGTCCGTTCGCTCTCGAGAGTTCGAGCGAGAGCGAACTGTAAAGCAACGGTCGAAAAAGCAACGTCAGTCCCAGCCCACACACCACGGCGAGCAGGATGACCGGGAGGATCTCACTACTACTTACGCCGAGAATCTCGCCAAAGAGGAGAGCGTTAATCGCGGGCTCGTAGTCGTTACTCGTTGCTAAAAACGCGGCCCCGAGAGCGAGCATCGTGACGAGCGCGAGCGCGGTCGCGACGTCACTCTTGGCCCACCGGGAACTCGCGCCAATGCCCAAGGCCGCGAAAAGAGCGAACGAGACCAACCCCAAGAGAGGATTGAGGCCAACGAGATTCGCCCCGGCGGCCCCCGCGAAGGCTCCGTTGGGTATTGCGTGCGCGGCAAACGCGGCGCCGCGCATCACGACGAAGAACCCGACGGCGCCCACGAGGAGAGCGATGATCGTACCGCTGATCCAGGCGTTGATCATGAAGTTCGAGAACATCGCTACGACCCACCAACTGCGCGCCACGGTCCGCTCGCCGACGCGGCGCGCCTCGTGCGTAGTGCGACGGCGACCGTCACGACGGTGAACTCAACGACGACGACCATCACGACAAAGAAACTCACGGGCAGACCGCGGCGCGACGGGAACCAGTAGTAACTGTCGTAGGCACACGTGATACCGAGCCACGTCGCCGCGACGCCGAAGAGCGCGGCCAGCCACGACGCCCGAGCAATCGATCGTGATGCTTTCAGTGCGCTCGCCGCAGGGCCAATCAAGAGCGCCGTGGAGAGGATCGAGCCAATAACGATCGACGAAAGCCCGACCGCCGTCGCCAACATCACCATGAAAGCCGAACCGACGACGCGAAGACGCACGCCGCGTGCGGCGGCGAGTTCGGTGCTGAGGGAGCTAAAGAGCAGCGGACGACGGATGAGGTACAACGCCAGGAGAACCAGAACGCTGAGGACGGCGACGTAGGGCAACGTCGACGCCTCGACGGTGAAGACCGAGCCGAAAAGAACGAGTTGGGTCGAGCCCGTGGCGCCACTGCTCGACGCCACGAGATACAAGAACAGCGCCGCGAGCCCCGTCGCCGCGCCCAGCACCACGCCCGTCGCGATATCGCGATCCTTCACTCGCTGCATTCCAATGGCCTCCATCGCGCCGGCGCCGAGTATCCCGCCACCCAAGAAGCCCACGAGCGGCGCGACGGCCGCCAATGAGGCCCCCGCGCCTCCGGCCATCGCGACGTCAGTGAGCGCGTGTCCGGCAAAGGACTGTGAGCGCAGGACTGTAAACACGCCCACGATCGCCGACACCACCGAGACCATCGCCCCGAGAACGAGTGCCGTTCGAACTGATCCGTTAGCGAAGAGCCCGGGTTCGAAGATCCAGTGCACTACTCCACCACCAGCGGCGGATGGTCTGGAACGAAGCGCGTGTTGACCTCGTCGTCCTCATCACCCACAACGAGAATTCGACCGTGTACTTGCACGACGTCCACGTGATGTCCATAGAGCGCACTAAGAACCTCTGTTCGAACCACTTGTTCCGTCGTGCCACTCGCCACCTTCGCGTTCGCGACGTACACCACTCGATCCATTACTGGCAAGAGCGGATTCATGTCGTGCGCACTCAACAAGATGGCGACGCGTTGTCGTGTCGCGATTGTGTGCAAGAGACGAACGATTTCGTAGGCGCTTCGGGGGTCGAGATTGGCGAGCGGCTCGTCTAACAAGAGCAGGTCGGGTCGACTCACGAGAGCGTGGGCCATCAAGACGCGCTGCTGCTCACCCCCCGACAGCGCTCCGACTCGTCGATTGGCCAAGGTGTCGGCCTCGACCGCGGTGAGCATTTCTTCGACCGTGTCATTCGTCGCTCGTGACCGTCGAGCTATCCCGTAACGATGCCCATCAACGCCCATCGCCACAAAGTCGCGCACGCGAACGGGCATATCGGGATCGAAGAGCACCTTTTGTGGGACGTAGCCAATGGACCGATTAGTGCTCGTGATCTCGTGTCCGTGCATCGTGACGGTGCCTTTAGATATCGCTTGCAGTCCCAAGATGACTCGCAACAACGTTGTCTTGCCCGCGCCGTTGGATCCAATGAGTCCCGTGAATTCGCCGCCGTTGATCGAAAAGTTCACGTCGTGAAGAATCACGCGACCCGCAATCGACACGTCCACTCCGCCCACGTTCAAGAGGGCGCTCTCGATGCTCGAGGATGTTTCGTTCGTCATCCGATGTTCTCCGTTGATGTTGAGGTCGTGATTGCCTTCGTCAACGCAGCAATCTCCGCCAACATCCACGACTGGTAGTCGTAGCCCGGCGTGGGCATGGTTTCGTACACCGCGACAACGGGCACGCCCGAGGACTGAGCGAGCGAGCGAAGCGACTGCGTGACGGGACTGCTGACTTGAGCGTTGTAGCACAACACTTTCACTTTGTGATGAGTGAAGAGACTCTGTTGAAAAGCGAGGTCTTCGGGTGAGGGATCAATACCGTTCATAACGTCAGCCTGAAAGCGAAAGGGTGATTCATTGACAAGGCCGAGGGACTGCAGGAGATAGTCAGCGACTGGTTCAGTCGTAGCAACCTTGACACCAGCAAATTTGGCGCGAAAGGCCGTCTCCGCGCTCGTCAGGCCAGCCATCGACGTATCGAAGGTCTTGAGCCGCGCGGTGAAATAGTTTGCGTGTTCGGGCTGTAGTGAGCTCAGCTCGGTCCGCACCGCGTGCGCCACCTTCGACATCGTCTTTTGGTTGTACCAAAGGTGCGGGTTCTTTGTGTCGTTCGGAAGTCCGACGAGTGACTGAACTTCGATGACGTGGCGCGACGTGCTTGGCGCGGCCGATTCGAGTTGATTCATAAACGTGTCGTAGCCCACGCCATTTTGAACAACGAGCTGTGCTGAGGAAACCTCTTGTGCAACGCTGGTGCTCACCTCGAAGGTGTGGGGATCGGTGTTGGGATTACTCATGACGGCGCGCACCTCGACGTAGCGGCCACCAATTTGCCTAATGAGATTGGCGTACTCATTCTCCGCTCCCACCGCCTGAACAACACCCTTGGTGATGGATGGCGCCGTGCCACAGCCGCTTAGAACGACGCCCGCCATGGCGAGCGCCAACCCGATGGCCGCCGCCCGGCGAACGTGGCGGCGTAGCGCGGTGGCGAGGTAGCTCACGGAGTCTTCTTCGGAATCATTCCAAGTACACTAATAAGAATCATTCCAGAAATCAAGTCAAGAGCAGGTACGCTGAAATCGTGAGTGCGACGCGCAATACGGCCCAGCGCCGCGAAGTCGTGGGCGTGCTGAGCCGTGTCCAAGGCTTCATCAGTGCCCAAGAACTCCACGCTCTCATCTCTCGAGACGGAGGGCGTATAGCGCTCGCGACGGTCTACACCCAACTGAAGGCCCTCACGTTGGCGAACGAAGTCGACGTCGTTATGACCGACCGTGGCGAAAGTCTCTACAGGCGCTGCGTTGTCGACACGCATCATCACCACCTCGCCTGTCGACGTTGTGGGGCGACCATTGAAGTGGACGCACCCGAACTTGAAGCGTGGGCCCGCCAACTCGCAGAACTCTACGACTACGTCGATCTTCGCCACGTTCTCGAACTCAACGGAATTTGCGCCGCGTGCCATTCGACGTAACGCTCGACGCCGAGATCCGGGGCGAACTGACGGTCTATCCCGTGAAGAGCGTCGTCGAACTCGGCGTCGACGCCTTCGTCACTGATCGCTTCGGAGGCGTCAGCGTCGGGCCGTATAACTCCCTAAATCTCGGTGACCACGTCAACGATCGGGCGAGCGACGTGAACGAGAACCGCCGTCGCGTGGCGAAGGCGGCGAACGTTGACCGAGCGCACCTCGTCATCGTGCGCCAAGTCCACGGCGCCACGGTGCTGGAAGCGTCGAACGCGATGGCGGAGTCTGAATCGGACGGACTCGTGACGGAGCGAGACGACCTCGCACTGGCGATGCTCGTCGCCGACTGCGTGCCGATCTTGCTGGTGGACGCCGCGTCGAGTCGCTTCGCGCTCGTGCACGCGGGCTGGCGCGGTCTTGCCGAGGGTGTCATCAAACAATCTCTGGACCTCTTCATCGACACCTCGACCGTGCACGCGTTTCTCGGACCATCGATCTCTGCTGAGTCGTACCAAGTCGGCCCCGAAGTGGCCCGACACTTCATGGACATCGACGGCGCGCTCCTCGCTGACGGTGATGATCGTTCGCGACTCGATCTTCGCCACGTCGCCTCCCACCAACTCATCAACGCTGGTGTCCCTGACGAGTTCATCGTTCACAGTCGCCAGGTCACCGACGGCGGCGAAGTGTTCTTTAGCGATCGTGCGCAGCGACCTTGTGGCCGCTTTGCCCTGGTCGCAAGACGGGCCTCGTAACATGAAGAACGATATGAACGACGCAGAAACGAAGCAGCGCGCTGAACTCTTCCGTTACGTCAGTCTCGAGGTAACGGACTCTACGTTGAGGGCCACCTATGAACTTGATGGACTTATCTTCGTCGAGACGGTCGCGTTCGAGGGTGTCGATTCGCTGCAAACGCCCGCGGTAACGGCCGTCGCGCAACTGTGGTTCCTACTCGCGGGACTTTCGTACTACAAGGCCGGGGCCGCCCGCCGTGTTGACCTTGGAGTCACCCCGTTGGGTGACAGGGGCCGGGCACTCCTTCGCGCGTCACTACGCGAAGGACTCGCCGAGTTCGCCTACCGGAACGATCTCTGGCTCGACGACGTCGTGATCACCGGCGGCGTTGCCACTGCTCCCGTCGCGGCCGATATCGACGCCGGTCGCGTCCTCATCCCCTTTGGCGGGGGCATCGACTCGGTCGTCACCACCTCACTTCTCGCTCCGAGTCTCCACCAATCTCTCTTCGTCGTCAGTCCTCCGGGAGGACGCTTCGCGCCACTCGAAGCCACGGCGGCCGTTACGGGACTCGAAATCGTACGCGCTACGCGTGCACTCGATGTACAGATTCTTCGAGGGGACGGCACCTTTTTCAATGGTCACGTTCCCGTGTCGGCGATGATCACGCTCCTCGCTTCAGTGGCGGCGCTGGCCTCAGGGCGCGGCGGGGTCGTGATGAGCAACGAACACTCCGCGTCGGCGTCCAATCTCCGTTGGCGCGACATGGAGGTGAATCACCAGTGGAGCAAGTCGTGGGAGGCCGAGCAGTTACTCGCCGACGCCATTGGCGAACGAGTGGGTCCGGCGTTCGTGGTCGCGAGCTCGTTACGTAATCGAAGTGAAGTGTGGGTCGCGAAAATCTTTAGTGAACTGCCAGCATTTCATCACGTCTTTCGCAGCTGCAATCGAGCGTTCAACCAAGATCCTGAGCTACGCCTTGACGGTTGGTGCGGCGAATGCGACAAGTGCCTCTTTATCAACCTGATGCTCGCGCCCTATCTTTCACGCTTCTCCTTGAAGGAAATCTTTCATCACGAGCCCTTAAGTGACCCCGATCGTGACGCCCAGTTGCGCGTCCTCGTTGGCGAAGGCGTCGAGTTCAAGCCGTTCGAATGCGTCGGCGATCCCGACGAAAGTGCGGTCGCGCTCGTTCGCGTAAGTCAGATGAGTGAGTGGGCTGACGTCGAGCGTTTGCGTGAACTGGTCCACGAGCTCAGCCCCGACCGGAGCTTTGAAGAACTTCTCGAATCACAAGGACCAAGCCGTGTCCCGGCCCACTGGCTTCGCTGACCTCGCTGGCAAACGCGTGGGGATTTTTGGCTACGGCGTCGAAGGACGCGCGACGGTGGCGCGACTCGGTACGGGCAGCGACGTGGTGATTGTTGACGACAGTCCCGACCTCGGTCCCGAGGTCATCGTCACCAGTAGAGGCGGACTCGACGCGCTGCGCGCTTGTGACGTTGTTCTGAAAAGCCCCGGCATCCCGCGCCAGCGCAGTGACGTCCTCGACCTCGAAGTCGGCGGCGTCACGGTGACCTCGGCGCTCAATCTTTGGTTCCACGACACCGACCTCTCACGCGTGCTGGCCGTCACAGGAACGAAAGGAAAGTCAACGACGACGACGCTCGTCACCTTCTTTCTTCACTGCCTCGGCGACGTCGCGCAGTGCCTTGGCAACATTGGCCAGCCTCCCTACGATCCCGCGATCGATACTTCGAAAGGCTGGTTAGTTCTCGAAGTCTCGAGTTTTCAGTGCGTTGATCTCGACGTCGCGCCTCGCGTCGTCGTCGTCACGTCACTGGGCGCCGATCATCTCGACTGGCACGGTTCGCTCGAGCGCTATCGGAGCGACAAGTTGTCACTCACCCGTGCCCCCGGAGAACATCGAACCCTCGTCGCCGACACTGAATCGTTCCACGAGGTTCGAGGTGAACTCGGTGGTGACGTGACCTTCGTGCCAAGTGACCGCACCGCTCTCGCCGCGTCCCTCGGTCTCATCGGAGCCCACAACGACGCCAACGTGGCGTTGGCGCTCTGCGCGGTCGAAGCGCTCACGGGAATCGCGGTCGACGACGTACGAGCGACGGTGGCAGCCAGAGCCTCGAACTTTGAACCCCTCCGCGGTCGTTTGACCCTCGTGGCCAGCGAAGAGGTCAGCGGAGCGACGGTTCGCTACGTCGACGACGGTCTGGCAACTTCGGTCCTACCAACTATCGCGGCGCTCGAGGTCTTTGCGGACGAACCGGTCGCGCTCATTGCTGGAGGTTTCGACCGGGGCGTCGACTACGAGGAACTGGCCCGCGTGCTCACTACGAGGAGCCAACCAACCACGCTCATCACGCTAGGTAACGCCGGAGCCCGCATCGGCGCGAGCGTGCGCGCGCTCGATCAGGGCCTCAATCAACGCAGCGCCAGCACGATGCGAGAGGCCGTCGAATTCGCTCGCGAGTCCCTCGAACGCGGTGGTGTCGTCCTTCTCTCGCCGGCGGCGCCGAGCTTTGACCTGTACCGAAACTGGGAAGAGCGATCCGACGACTTTGTCGCCATCGCTCGCTCCCTCGTACCTCGCTGATCAGCTCGCGACCAGGGGGCGGAGAAGTTCGCTGAAAGTTTGCCCTCCCTGGAGACAGGTACTGAGTAAGGGAGTAAACAATGACTGATGAAGTATCGGTGCTGTTTACTCGCGATGCAGTGCGCTAAACAGCAGTAACGACACCAAGCGACGACCACGTCGCTTGGCCCTAAGGAGACATCGTGAGCGATCACAGCGACTCATCAGAAGAGCGTCCAACGAACGACCACGATCACCACGGTCCCTGGGCCCACCGTGGCCCTCGCCGCGGTTACGGCCCTCGAGCACTCTTTGTGCTCGCCTTCGCGATTGTTGTCGCGGCCATTGCCTTCACCGGTGAATCCCTCGGTCGTCACCACGCCGCCGGCGCGGCCACCATCACGGTCACCGGATCAGGGACGGTCTCGGGCGCGCCCAACACCATGAGCTTCCAGATTGGCGTTCAGACGGTCGCTTCGAGCGCCAAGGGCGCACTCGATACCAACAACTATCGAGTGAGTGCACTCGAGAAGTCGTTACTGAAGAACGGTGTCACGAAAAAGAACATGCAAACTTCGGGTCTGAACATCTACCAAAACACCAACAACTACGGCACCGTCACGGGCTACACCGTCACTGACACCCTCAACGTCTCGACGCACAACCTTAAGAAGGCCGGCGCCGCCCTTGACGCGGCGGCCCACGCAGTGGGTAATGGCATCCAACTCAGCGGCGTGACCTTCTCTATCTCGAATCAGTCCAAACTCTTGGCCGCCGCGCGTGCGCGCGCCGTTAAGAACGCCCACACCGAAGCAGTGCAGATCGCCAAGGGCGGCGGCACCACCGTGGAGTCGATCGTGAAAATCGTCGACCAAGAGAACGCGGGCTCAACCGGGGTCATCTACCCCAGCGGAGCTTTCGCCTCGGCCTCGGCCCTTAAGAGCAGCGTTCCCATCCAAGCCGGCAAGCAGTCCGTCAACGTGACCGTGACCGTTATCTACTCGTTAAGCAGTTAGCGAACCTCGTTCACTGGTTCAATCAACTCCTCGCGAGGCGAAGACCTCACGAGGAGTTGTCCGTCTAGCTATTACTTCACGTCCGGGAAGGAAATCTTCGATCGTCCAAGAGTCCAGGTGCCACGACTTCGCGACTACGGTCGTGGGTTGAACCGAGTTGATAATGACAGAACGTCTCGCGCCGAACGTGGCGCTCACCACGATTGTCCGCGAGTGGGGACGAATTGGTTTCATCGGCTTTGGCGGTCCTCCGGCCCATATTGCGCTGTTTCGCCAACTCTGCGTTGACGAACGAGCGTGGCTCAGCGCGAGTGAGTTTGAGGACGCCGTCGCCGCCGCCAATCTGCTCCCCGGACCCGCGTCGACTCAATTAGCGATTTTCTGCGCGTGGCGCCTCCGCGGGAAACTCGGTGCCCTCCTCGGCGGCCTTTGCTTCATCGTGCCGGGACTCGCGATCATCCTCGCCCTCGCGGTTCTCTTTCTCGCCAAGAACGCTCCCCTCTGGGTCCACGGTGCGGCGGCCGGCGCGAGCGCCGTGGTGCCCGTCGTCGCACTGAGCGCCGCACTTCGACTCGTGCGGGCCAGTTGGCAACGAGCGAACAACGTCACCGAGCGTCAAATCCGGTGGCTCTGCTACTTCGTGGCGGGCGCCGTCGCGGCAATAACGCTCGGCTCGTTTCTCGTGCTGGTACTCGTCGCGTGTGGTCTCGCGGAACTATCGCTTCGCCGCGAACCCTCGAGCGGCCTTACGCATCGCGCTTTCGCCCTGCTCCCGGCGACGTTGACGCCCGTGGCGAGCGGTGGACTCGTGGCTCTTTCCTGGGTGGCTCTTAAGGTCGGCGCGCTCTCTTACGGCGGAGGATTCGTCATCGTTCCGCTCATGCAACACGACGCGGTGGTCACGTACCACTGGATGACGGGCGCACAGTTTCTGAGTGCGGTGGCCCTTGGACAGGTGACCCCCGGGCCCGTCATGCAGACGGTGGCGGTCGTTGGTTACGCGGCGGGTGGTCTGGGAGCCGGTCTGTTAGCCGCGCTCGTGGCCTTCGCCCCCTCGTTCCTCATCGTCATTGCCGGCGCGTCGCACTTTGACCGTCTGCGATCGAGCGCTCTGTTGCAGGGGTTTCTCACGGGTGCCGGTGCGGCCGTTATCGGAGCGATTGCGGGTTCGTCAGTTCCGCTGGCCCGTGAGCTCGCGCACGTGTGGCAGTTTGGCGTTCTCGGTCTCGGCCTCGTGTGGCTCGTAGCTCTTCGTCGAAGCGTCGTCACGGCGCTGCTTGGCGCTGGCGTGCTGGGCGTCATTGCGGTACTGGCCGGTGCGCCGCATTAAGGGGCCAGGTCTTCAACTTCACGATCCATCCAGACGGGCGTAATCGACCCGAGACTAGGACAACGACGGGAATGCGGACACGCTGGCGTTGGAGCCTGGGAGGAGATTCGAACTCCTGACCTACGCATTACGAATGCGTTGCTCTACCGACTGAGCTACCCAGGCGCAGAGAGAAAGATTAGCCGATGGCCACCGGCCGCTCTCCTCGGTAGTTAGAACTCCATCAACGAGAACATCAGATCGTGGAGCAGCAACGACTCATCGATATTGGTGGTGAGGCGGCGATTCGCCACCGCGACAGCGTCTATCGCGCGAAGTGACGCACCCACCCGGTACTCGCTTCGCGCGTCGCCGTTGGCGACGTCGTCGAGGTTTTCGATGAGGCGCTCGCGGTACACGCCAGTCAACGCACTGAAGCCAAATCGCAGTTCGTCGAGACGAAACCGACGTTGCTCGCGGCGAAACTGCGCTTCGACGTCCTTGCGATTCGCGAGCGACCTTTGGCCCATCTCCTTCGCGTCACTCGCGCGCTTCGCCAACTCTTCTTCTTGAAGTTGTTGCAGTGGCGTGATCGCTTCATCGAGGGATCGCGCGATCTCTTGGGCGACCAGGGCCGAGGCGGCCGGCGTGCCACTCAGTCGTTCGGGCACGCTGCGCCACTGTTCAACTCGAAAGACGAGATCGGCGTCGCGCACGAGCACGCGCGCTCGACGCAGATTCCCATTCGCCGCGTGGGCGGCGGCTCTTGCGGCTTCGAGTGGCGCACCGTCCGCGACCAGTATCGACTCGAGGTCCTCTACCGAGAGCGAGCGCAGCTTGACGTCGACGCACCTCGAGATGATGGTGTCGAGTTCGCCCGGAAGCTCCTCGGCGCTCAAGAGAAAGATGGTCCGCGACGGGGGCTCCTCGAGCGACTTCAGCAGCGCGGGCGCACTCGGCGACGCACCGGTCGTCGTTAATTCCACGTCCTCAATGACGACGATCTGGTAGCCGGCGCCGAGGGGCCGTCGCCTCGAAACCCGCTCCGCCTCTCGAATCTCTTCCATGCGCCAACTCACTCCCGAGCGCTCGGCAAAGTGAACGTCGGGGTCCTGTTCGCTCAACACCAAGCGACAGACTTCGCACGTCGCGCATCCATTATCGGGACACTGCAGCGCCGCGGCGAAGGCCACGAGCGAGTCGCGCACGCTGGATCCACTCGGTCCATTGAAGAGGTAGGCGTGCACGGGACTTGTGGCGTACTGTCGCAGCGACGCCACCGCTCGGTCCTGGCCCACCAGTCGATCAAAGACGTCGCTCATCTCACCAGGGTAGGTCGGCCAACCGTTCGTCGATCGCGCTCGCGACCTCGCCTTCGCTGCGTGACGCGTCAATCACGAACCAGGTGGGATCCTTGGCGAGTTCTAAGTAGCCCTCGCGCACGCGCTGGTGGAACGCCAGGTCTTGGGCCTCGAAACGATCGCGCGCGTCGTGAGCCCGTCGTTCGTTCACGACCTCGACGGGCAGGTCGAGCAACACCGTCAGGGTTGGCAGCGTTGTGCCAATGGCGAGTTCGCTCGCCGCGCGAAGCAGACCGAGGTCGACGCCGCCGCCGTAGCCCTGGTAGGCGAGGGTGGAGGCAAAGAATCGATCGGTGACGACCGATCTCCCGCTCGCCAGCGTGGGCTCGATGAGCGTGCGCACGTGATGCGACCGATCGGTCAGCATCATGAGCGCTTCGGTCGAGGGCGCCATGGGCGTCGCGGCGTCCAGGACCCAGCGACGCAGTTGCGCGCCCAGTGGCGTGTCACCTGGTTCGAAAGTGAACAGCGCATCGTGGCTCGCGGCAACTCTTTTCGCCTGCGTACTCTTGCCACTGACGTCGATGCCCTCAAAAGCGAGAAAGACGCCTCGTGGGGCCACTACTCGTCCTCTGCGTGCGCGCTCTTTAGGAGTGCGGCGTTCGCCTCAGCTCCTTGGGCGATCGCCGCGCGCTTGGTGGCGCCCGTTGCTTTCGCCGGCGCCTTCTTCGTTGACTTCTTCGTGGTCTTCTTCGTCGTCTTTTTCGTCGGCGCCTTTTTCGCGGCTCGCTTCGGGGACTTTCGAACGCGCGTCGACGGCTCGGCGTTACGGCGTTCGGCGAGTAACTCACAGGCCCGGTCCAAGGTGATCGCCTCGGGCGTGTCACCCAAGCGAAGCGTCGCGTTCGTTTCGCCGTCGGTCACGTAGAGCCCAAAGCGCCCACTACGCACGACGACCTCGCGCTTAGAGATGGGATCCTCACCGAGTTCGGCCAAGGGGCGTGCCGCCGCACGGCGTCCGCGCGCCTTGGGCTGAGCGAAGAGCGCGAGCGCACTGGCCAAGTCCACCGTGAAAATTTGATCTTCGTTCTCGAGCGAACGCGTCTCTTTGCCCCAGGTGAGGTACGGGCCGTAGCGTCCGTTTTGCGCGACAATCTCCCCGCCGTCGGGGTGGTCGCCGACGCCTCGAGGCAGCGAGAGCAGCTTTTTCGCGTCCTCGAGATCGATCGTCTCGGGCGTCATGGTCGAAAAGAGCGACGCCGTCTTGGGCTTGTCGTTGGGGTCGGTCAACTCACCAATCTGCACGTACGGGCCGTAGCGACCAGCCTTTAGAAAGATGGTCTCGCCCTCGTCGTTGAGCCCCAGCGCGCGGTCGTTGCTCGGTGCGGCCAGCAGTTCGAGTGCGTGTTCGACGGTCAGCGAATCTGGTTCGGTCGCTTCGGGAATCGAAACACGCTCATCACCGTGCACGAGGTAGGGGCCGTAACGTCCCGAGCGCACCGAGACCGCGACGCCGTCGGGCGCAACACCCAGGGGCAGCGAGTTGATCGCCGCGAAGTCGAACTCGTGTTGCTCATGCGTGACGTGTTGGAGGCCGAGTTTGGCGAACTCATTGGTCGCGCTCGCGTCACCGAAGTAGAACTTCTGCAACCACGGCTCGAGGTCTTGGCGACCTTGGGCGATCTCGTCGAGCTGGTCTTCCATGGCGGCGGTGAACTGATAGTCAACGAGGTCGGCGAAGTAGAACTCGAGAAGGTTCACGACCGCGAAGGCGCGAAACGTCGGCACGAGCGACTTGCCCTTTTTCCAGACGTAGCCGCGTCGATCGATGGTCTTCATGACCGACGCGTAGGTCGAGGGTCGCCCGATGCCTAGGTCTTCGAGTTTCTTAATCAACGTGGCTTCGGAGTAACGATCGGGCGGCTGGGTGTCGTGGGACTTGGCCTCGGCGCTCTCCACGGGAACGTCCGCCCCCTCGTGGAGCGCCGGCAACAGTCTCTCCTGATCGGCGAGTTCGGCCTCGGGGTCATCGGTTCCCTCGACGTAGGCCCGGCGAAAACCGGCGAAGACAATGCGCATACCCGTCGCGCTAAGCCCGACGGCGACGTCACCGACGAACCCGTCAATGCCGCGCAGCGTTGCCGCGAGTCGAATCTTGTCTTGGGTGGTGCGCGCGTCGACCATCTGCGAGGCGATCGTGCGCTTCCAGATCAGGTCGTAGAGCGCAAGCTCGTCACCACTTAACTGTCCTTGGGCTTCGTCCAAGGTACGGAACGACTCACCGGCCGGGCGAATCGCTTCGTGGGCTTCTTGGGCGTTCTTTACCTTGCGGTCGTAACGACGAGGTTGATCCGCGACGTAGTCATCGCCGAACATCGAGGCCGCTTGGGAGCGTGCGGCGTTAATGGCCTCGTTGGAGAGCGTGGTGGAGTCGGTACGCATGTAAGTAATCCAACCCTGTTCGTAGAGACGCTGGGCGGCGCGCATGGTCCGCTCGGGATCGAAGCGCAACTTGCGACTCGCTTCAATCTGCATCGACGACGTCATAAAGGGTGGCTGGGGTCGTTGCGTGCGCGGCGTCGAGGTGATGGCCTCAACGTTGAGGCTCCTTCCGGGCAGCGCGCCGGCGATAGAGCGCGCCGCGCCTTCACTCAAGAGCTCGAGCGAGCCCTTGTCGACCATCACGCCCGCGGCGTCGAAGTTCTTGCCCGTGGCGAGTGAAGCGCCGTTCACCGTCTCGAGCGTGGCTTCAAAGGTGGTGTCGGTAGCGCCCAGTACGGCCGTGACGTCAAACCAGGTCGCTGATCGAAAGGCCATTCGCTCGCGCTCGCGCTCGCAGACCAGGCGAATCGCCACCGACTGCACTCGCCCGGCCGAGCGCGCCTTATCCACCGCTCGCCAGAGCACCGGCGAGACTTCATAGCCCACGAGGCGGTCGAGGAATCGTCGACCTTCTTGCGCGTCCACGAGGCGAAGGTCCAAGTCGCGGGTCTCGGTGACGGCTTTGGCGATGGCGGCCGGCGTGATCTCGTGAAAGACCATTCGCTTAACGGGCACCTTCGGGTTAAGCACTTCTTGGAGGTGCCAGGCAATGGCCTCACCTTCGCGGTCCTCGTCGGTGGCGAGGTAGAGCTCGTCGACTTCCTTCAGTGCCGCCTTCAGTTCCGCGACGATCTTCTTGCGATCTGAGGAGACGACGTAAACGGGCTTGAAGTGGTCGTTCACGTTGATGCCGAGTCGCGCCCACTTCTCGCCCTTCACCGCGGCCGGAATATCGGCGGCGCTTTGGGGCAAATCGCGGATGTGGCCAATGGAGGGTTTGACGATGTAGTCCGGGCCGAGCATGCCCTGGATACGGGTGGCCTTCGCAACGGACTCGACGATAACGAGTGCTTTAGCCATGCTCACCACCTCTCAGGTCTCTCACGGCGTGACACGTTATCGCCACCTAGAACTGTCGCTACACAAGTTAGACAGGTTCGACGCCCCTAGGGCGCCATCGCGAGACGCCAAAGCCCAATGGTTGAAGGAATCGCGGGGCAGTTCCCGAGAAAAATAAAGTCGGAGTTTTCTAGTGGTCGCCCTGGGGGGCGGCCACTATCTCATACTGGGGATTGAGAATGACCGCTTCACGTCGAAGTGAGGTGACGGTGCCCTTAACCAAGAGCCTGGTGCCTCGCTCAATACCCGGCACGTTCGTTCGACCCTGAAAGACGAGCGTCACCGAACCGCTGTTGTCGGTGATGACGCATCGAAGTTCATTCACCCCGCTCTCTTGACTAATGGCCATGGAGCGAACACGTCCGGCGATCTCGACGAACTCTCGCTCCATCAGTCCACCGATCGGCGCGGCCGTGGCCGAGCGCGCGGCCAACTTCACGTCGGCGGCGAGGTGCGCGTCGTCACGGAATCCCCCGCGGGTCACCTCGTCGCTTACCGGCTCTTCGGTGAGTTCTCCTTCGGGGATGCGTCGACGAAGCGCGCGGTAGGGAATAATCGTCGCCGCGGTGCGAGGCACGTGCATCACCGCACTCGCCATCTCGTCAGCCGTGCGGTCGTGCAAGAGGCGCTGCAGGCGAGAGACGAAGCCGCGACGCGGCAGGATCACCATGCAAAAAACGTCCGGGTCACGTACGGCGTCGGCGACCAACTCGAGCGCGGCACGGTCCACCCGTCGGTCTTCGCACTCCACGATCTCGAGGCTGATGCTCGCCGAGGCGGTGTCGGGGCTGCCCCAACGGGCCTCGAGCCGCTTGGTGACAATGGGGTCAATGTCAAAGTGCACCGCTCGCACGGAGTAGGGGTTGAGCGAGTTGCAGTAGAGCAGGGCGCGCTCGGTGGGTAGGTCGTAGTTGTCGACGAAGACAATCACGCGGTTCATTCGAATGTGCATCGAGGCCTTGGCGCTATTGGCTTCGAAGGCCTTCTCCTCGCGCAGGTACTGCCGGTGGAATCGAATGAGGCCGTAGTACATGATCGGTCCCACGATCACAATGATCCACGCACCTTCGGTGAACTTCGCGATGATAAAGATGAGCACCACGATCGAGGTCACCGTGGCTGAGAGAGCATTGACGAACACACCACGACGCCATTTTCCGCTCTTCTCTCGAAGATGACGCTTCACCATGCCGGCGCCCGCCAACGTGAAGCCCGTGAACACGCCAATGGCGTAGAGGGCGATAAGGGCGTTGACCGAAGCATTAAACGCAATGATCAGCGTGAGCGAGACCACGCCGAGTACGAGGATGCCGTTGGAGAAGGCGAGGCGGTGGCCGCGCTTGGTGAGTTGTCGCGGCAAGTACCTGTCGGTCGCCACGTAGTTGGCCAGAAAGGGAAATCCGTTGAACGACGTGTTACCGCCGGTGTAGAGGATCAGCACGGTCGCCAGTTGCACGACGTAAAAGATGTAGTGACCAAAACCGTGCGCACCAAAGACGTCGCCCACTTCTTGACCGACCACCGTCGGTGAGCCCGCCGCAAAGGGAAAGGCATGAGTCCAGTGCGCCAAGAGCGTCGTGCCGATTAACAAGAACGCCAACACCGACGACATCACGACGAGAGTGGCTCGAGCATTCTTCGACTCCGGGCGACGAAAACTTCCGACGCCGTTCGAGATTGCTTCGAGACCCGTTAAGGAAGATCCGCCGTTGGCGTACGCTTTCAGCAACGTCAAAAAAGCGAGGCCCATGAGTAGTCCGCTGCCCTGGGTGCCCAGTTTTCCCTGCACCAATAGATGGACCGGGGGCTGAGGAATCATGTGCAGCGTGCCGACGATCTTCTTGTAGTACCCAATGATGATGGTCGCGCCCAACATAACGACGTAGAAATAGGTCGGAATGGCGAAGTAACTGCCCGCTTCGCGCAGACCTCGTAAGTTGCCAAAGATCAAGATCAAGACAACGACGACCGTCATCAACAAGGTGCCGTTACCCACCAGTGGAAACGAAGTCTTCAGCGATGGAAAGGCGGTCGTGAGAGCGGCCGTGCCGGCTGAACACTGCACCGCCACGGTCACCGTGTAGTCAATAAGTAAGGCCACCGCAGCGACTTGGGCAATCTTTGGACCAAAGTTGTCGCGCGCTACGACGTAGGATCCGCCGGCCGTCGTGTAGTACTTGATGACGTCGAGGTAGGACGTCGTGACGAAGAACAACACGCCAATGATGACGAACATGATCGGTACCACGAGTGCGAAAGCCGCGAGTCCGATCAGCGGCGTCATCTGGGTCAATATCTCTTCGGTGCCGTAGGCCGAGGACGAGATACAGTCCGGCGCCAATACGCCCAGCGCGATCGCCCGATTCAGGCGTTCGCCGCTTAACTGCTCAGTGACCAGTGGCTTTCCGAGCAATACTCGTTTGACGCGGTAGTTCCAGGTTTCGGGGTAAAACTTCGCCAAATTGGCGTGCGAGGTGAGAACGGGCGCGCGTTTTGAGTGCTGCTGTTGCTCATCTGACACGCTGTCGATACTAAGCCACTCACCTTCATATCTAACTGTTCAACGACGCGCAAACGGTTGCTTAACGGACAAAAGCCGAGGTGTAGAGTACTGAAACTGTGCATATCATCGTTGTGGGTTGTGGAAGAGTTGGCTCTGAGCTCGCCATGGAACTCTCCGACGAAGGTCACAGCGTTGTCGTTATCGATAAAAACCGCGACAGCCTGCGCCGCCTGACGCACTATCACGGCAAGACCATTGTTGGCTCGGGCTTTGACCGCGACGTCCTTTTCCAGTCCGAAGCCACCACCGCCGACGCACTGGCCGCGGTAACGAGCGGCGACAACACCAATATTCTCTGCGCGCGAATTGCCCGCGATCACTACAGCATCAAGAACGTGGTGGCCCGCATCTACGACCCCGCGCGGGCCGATATCTACATGAAACTTGGTATTCCCACCGTCGCCACGTCGCTCTGGACGACACAGCAGGTCAAGCGCTGGATGCTGCCCGCGGCCGACGCGATTGAGTGGACCGATTCGACGAACTCGATGCATCTCGTGGAGCGCGTGGTACCGGACGCGTTGGCGGGAAAGCCCGTCGACAGTTTGAACGTAAGTGAAAACGTCCGTCTCGTTGGTCTCGTTCGCGCCGGTCAGGGTCGCGTCGACATCGAAGGCCTCTTCGCCCAAGAGTCGGATATTCTCGAGTTTCTCGTAACCAACGACGGCCTCAGTGAACTTCACGCACTGCTCCAGGGAAAGCCTTCATGAGAGTCGTCATCGCGGGCGGGGGTTCGGTAGGCACGTCGATCGCACTCGACCTCATCGATCGTCATCACGACGTCACCTTGATGGAGCAAGTCGCCGCCACGGCCGAGAAACTAAAAGCCATGTTGCCCGGCGTGACGGTCTTGTCCGCGGACGCCTGTGAGTACGCGAGCCTCTCCGCCGCCGACGTACGCAGCGCCGACGTCATGATCGCCGCCACCGGTGACGACGAGGACAACCTCGTGATCAGCTGGCTTTCGAAACAGGAATTCGGCGTGCCTCGCGTGATAAGCCGCATCAACAACGCACGCAATGAGTGGCTCTTTAACGAAAGTTGGGGCGTCGACGTATCGGTCTCGACACCCGCGCTGATCACCTCACTCGTCGATGAGGCCGTTGAAGTAGGCGCCATCATTCAACTGATGACCCTCGCGCACGGTCGCATGCGACTCATTGAAGTCACGCTTGATCAGAAGGCACCGGCCGTGGTGGAGAACCTCACCCTCGATGAACTACGTCTTCCCGACTCACTTCGCGTCGTCGCGGTCGTGCGCAACGAGCAACCTCTCGTCCCGTCGCCGACCATGCACTTCCTCGAGCAAGATCACGTGGTGCTGATGGCGCGCGTTGACGCCACCCAAGACTGCGCCGCCGCTTTCATCGGTTGAGGCCGCGGTCCAACTTCAGCAACGTTGCGACCTAGCATGAAGTAGTGCGTGCGGCCTTTTTCGATCTCGATAAAACCGTCATCGCCAAATCATCGCTGGTGGCTCTCGGCCCCGAACTGCACGCACGAGGACTCCTTCATCGCCGAACGCTTATTCGTGCTGGCATCAGCCAACTCTGGTTCCAGCGCTTCGGCGCCGACGAAAAGCGGCTCAACAAGGTTCGCCAAATGGTTCTCAAAATCACCCGCGGCTGGGACCAGGACGAAGTGCGTCGGATGGTCAAAGAGACCATCAGCGAGGTCATCGAGCCACTGCTCTACGCCGAAGCGCTCGAACTGATCGATCACCATATGGCCGAAGGTCACGAAGTCTTTCTCGTTTCCAGCGCGCCGGCCGAGATCGTCGAACCGTTCGCCGAGCTGCTCGACATCACTGGCGCGATCTCTTCAAAGTCGCTCATCGACGAGCACGGCAAGTTCACCGGCGAGATGGCCTTCTTCGCCCAAGGCGAAAATAAAGCGGTGGCGATTCGCGAAATCGCCGAGCGACGCGGTATCGACCTCTCCGAGTCGTACGCGTACTCTGACTCAGAGACCGACATAGCGATGTTAGAAGCCGTTGGCCATCCCTTTGCCGTGAACGCTGACCGCACGCTTGCAAGATACGCGCACGAACGTCAGTGGCCACTGTTGACGTTCAGTCATCCCGTGACGGCACTGAGTCGTTCGAAGTCCCACACGCCGTTTCTCGTGAGTGCCCTCATCGTGGGCGTCGCCGCGGTGTTAGGCGGCGCGAGGATTCAACGACACTAGAGCGTCAAGAGGTCGCGGGCGCCCGTGTCCGAAGAAGGGTGGCGCAACTTACTCATCGCCCGCGCTTCAATTTGGCGAATACGTTCGCGCGTGAGATTCATCTCCGCGCCAACGTCCTCGAGGGTGCGAATCTCGCCCGCACCGTCGAGACCAAAACGCATACGAAGAATCTTCTGCTCGCGCTCGTCGAGTGGCTGGAGCAACTTCTCAATCGCGGCGGGCATCATTTTTACCGCGGCCACGTCAAAGGGTGACTCGGCCGAGCGGTCTTCGACGACGTCACCCAGTTCCGCGTCACCGTCTTCACGAAGGGGCTCGGAGAGCGAAATCGGCTCGGAGCGAAAACGCAACGCTTCGATGAGCTTGTCTTCGGGCATCTCGCACTCCTCGCAGAGTTCCTTGATGGTGGGGGGACGACCGAACTTCAGCTCAAGACGCGACTGCGCCTTTTGCACCCGCGCCAACGTGTCACCGGCGTGTACCGGGAGGCGAATGGTACGTCCGGTGTTCGCGATACCGCGGGTGATGGCTTGGCGAATCCACCACGTGGCGTAGGTCGAGAACTTAAAGCCCTTGCGCCAGTCGAACTTCTCGACGGCGTGCATCAAGCCGAGGTTGCCCTCTTGAATAAGGTCGAGCAGGGGTAGACCAGAGGCCTGGTACTTCTTGGCGATCGAAACAACGAGACGCAGGTTCGACTGCACGAAGTCACGTTCGGCCTGGTCACCTCGGTGCGCGGCACGCTTCAGCGCTAACTTCTTGCTCGGCGTGATCTTGATCTTCTTGTCGTTTTCTGACGCTTCGAGCTCGGCCTTGGCTTCGCGGCCCTCCTCTATTGTCTGCGCGAGGTGAACCTCGTCGTCCTTGGTGAGAAGGGTGTACTGGCCAATATCAGAGAGGTAGAGACGTACGAGGTCCTCATCGTCACGATCTATACGGTCTTTGGCCATGGGTCCCCTTTGATGAGCGAATTGGTCCGGATACTCCGGCACTAGTAGTTATACGGAGGTACGCAACCTAGCGGGAAATGCCGAAACTTTCTGCGTTTCCGGACTCTTCGAGGGTGACGCTGAGCCTCCGGGCGATCTCTGGCCAACGATCATCCTCAGTGGACGCCTGGGTCTTCGTGACCTCGCCAGCTAAGAGAATCTCTCGAACGAGCATTTGCGAGGCGGCGCTCAAGACTTCCTTGGCCGAGTCGTCGAGTCCCGCGACCTCGCGCGCGTCGCGAAGCGAGACCAACACCCTCGGTCCAATCAAGGTGGCCATGGCGAAGAGCACCATCGCGCCGCTTTCGTCGCTCTCGATGGCCTCGAGCAGCACCTCATCGAGGGCGAGAATGCGCTCGTCGGCCACGTCACCGAGATAGTCACGAAACGTCAACGCCACCTCACCACACGCGCGGGCCATCTCGTAGGTGCGAATCACGAAGGCGTCGTCGTGCAACATCGGGGCACTTTCGCCCAAGGCGGCGTACATCGAGTCAAAGCACGAATAGAGATGCTGCATGGTAGTGCGCGCTGAACTCACTAGGCCTCGGGCAGAAAGGCGTTGGTGATGGGCATGCGTCGATCGCGCCCGAAGGCCTTCTTCGTGATGCGCACACCGGGCGGCATCTGGCGCCGCTTGTACTCAGCGCGGTCCACGAGACGAGTGATGCGTGTCACCAACTCACGGTCAAAGCCCAGCGCGATGATCTCTTCGGCGGTGGCGTCTTCTTCGACGTAGAGCTCGAGCAAGGGATCGAGTATCGCGTAGGGCGGCAAGGACTGATCGTCGCGCTGATCGGGTCGAAGTTCGGCCGAGGGGGCTTTGGTGAGGACCGATGAAGGAATCGGCTCGGGGTCACCATCACGACGAGCGACCGCGTTGCGGTAGTGACACAGTTCGTAGACGAGCGTCTTGGGCACGTCCTTAATCACCGCGAAGCCGCCGGCCGAGTCGCCGTACAACGTTGAGTACCCGACCGCCATCTCGGACTTATTGCCCGTCGAGAGCACAATGGCGCCCGTGGCGTTCGATATCGCCATCATCAGCACCGCGCGAATTCGGGCTTGCAGATTCTCATCCGTCAGCCCCGAAGGTCGACCCTCGAGCACGTCGTGCAGTGACGCGGAGAACATCTCGTGTTCCTCCTCAATGGGCAGCGTCGCGATCTCAATGTCGAGACGCGTCGCGAGTTCAACCGCGTCATTCACCGAGTGATCCGACGAGTAGCGACTCGGCATCGCGAAGCCCCGCACCGCCCGTGCCCCCACGGCGTCGACGGCGATGGAGGCGACGAGCGACGAATCCACGCCGCCCGACAGCGACACGATGGCTTCGCGAAATCCGTTCTTGCGCAAGTAGTCGCGCGTTCCCATGACGAGCGCACCGTAGATCTCCTCAACCTCGTCCATCGGTTCTTCGATCCGATTGACGTGCAGTGCCTGTGCGCGCGTTTCGTTGCGCGGATAGAACGACTCGAGAGGAACGCCGACCAAAGAGTCGCCAGGCTCAAGTTCACAGATCAAGAGATCCTCACTAAAGGCGCTCGCCCGCGCGATGACGTCACCGTTCGCGTTCACCGCCATGCTCTGTCCGTCAAAGACCAGTTCGTCTTGTCCGCCCACCAGGTTGACGTAGGCGATCGGACAGTTCGTCTCCAGGGCTCGTTCGCGAAGCATCGCTTCGCGTTCGTCACGGCGTCCCCGCGCGTAGGGCGACGCGTTCGCCACGACAATCAGGGTCGCGCCTTCACTCGCGAGCGCGGCGGCCGGTCCGTTGCTCGTCCACACGTCTTCACAGATCAACAAACCCACCGCGACGCCGCGAACGTTGACGATGGTTTGGGGACCGAGGCCCGGGTGAAAGTAGCGCCGCTCGTCAAACACGTCGTAGTTCGGAAGTAACCGCTTGGTCGCCGTGGCGACGACGCCGTGGTCGCCGAGGGCGACGAGCGCGTTGGCGATGTGGCTTCGGCGCTCTTCGTCTTCGAAGAGGCGCACCACGTCGCGCCCGTCACTCGAGGGTGCGAGCAGCACGCCGTTTTGACCGTCGTGTTCGACGGTGCCCACCAAAATGGGCGGGAGACCTTCGGACTTGGCGAGGTCGCTGAGCGCCTGCGCGCTGGCCTCGATGAAACCTTCCTTTAGTAATAGGTCTTCGGGCGGATAGCCCAGGAGCGAAAGTTCCGGCGTGAGTACGAGATCGGCACCCACCAGGGCGGCCTGGGCACGAAAGCGGCCCAGCGTCTCGACGTTCTGACTGAAACCACCAACGACCGCGTTCATTTGGGCGAGGGCAATTCGAAGCGTGGCCACGCAGTGAGCCTAATGGCGCGTGTTCTCCAACTTCCTGGCCAAGGTTCACACGCCCTTAACAGAACTCGGGGGTAGAGGGGGCCGCGAACCACGAGACTAGGAGAGGTCGCGTAGGCACGCGATGACACTTTGTAAGGAGCTGCGTTGTCGTATCAGGCTGAGTACATCTGGATAGACGGGACCGAGCCGACTCACAAGCTACGGAGTAAAACAAAAATTGTTGCCGACGGCAAGAAGCCGCCGGTCTGGGGCTTTGACGGATCGAGCACGAACCAAGCAACGGGACACTTCTCGGACTGCGGGTTGCTTCCGATCTTCACGTGTCCCGACCCCCTGCGCGGACCAAAGGACGTGTTGGTGATGTGCGAGGTGCTGAATCCCGATGGGACGCCCCACGTCACGAACAACCGCGCGGCCGCAGTAGCCGCACTAAAGAAGTACGCCAGCTTCGAGCCGATGTTCGGTATTGAGCAGGAGTACACCTTCTTCCAAGACGGCCGTCCCTACGGTTGGCCCGAAGAGGGCTTCCCCGCACCACAAGGTCCGTACTACTGCGGCGTGGGTGGTGCGAAGATGCCCGGACGCGACATCGTCGAAGCCCACACGTTGGCCTGTCAGCGTGCGGGTATCGCCATTGAAGGTACCAACGCGGAAGTCATGATGGGCCAGTGGGAGTTCCAGGTCGGCATTCTCGACACCGTCGCGGTGGGCGACCACCTGTGGACCGCGCGTTGGTTGCTCGAGCGCATCGCCGAAGAGTTCGATGTCGACGTGAGCTTTGACGCCAAGCCCATCAAAGGAGACTGGAACGGCGCGGGCGCGCACACGAACTTCTCCACCAAGCAGATGCGCGCCATCGGCGGTTGGCCCGCGATCATCGCTGGTTGCGAAGCGCTAGGCACCAAGGTCAAAGAGCACATCGCGGCCTACGGTGTGGGCATCGAAGAGCGTTTGACCGGCGAGCACGAAACGGCGCCGTACTCGAAGTTCTCCTACGGCATCTCGAACCGCGGAGCGTCCGTGCGCATTCCCGCCGCCGTCGCGGCCGCGAAGAAGGGCTACCTCGAAGACCGTCGACCGAACGCCAACATCGACCCGTACATCGTCGCCGCGCTCATCACCGACACAATCTGTGGTGCGGTGAGCAAGTCGGGTGGGGCGAAGAAGAGCGCCCAGAAAGCTCCGGCCAAGAAAACGGCGACGAAGAAAGCTCCAGTGACGAAGGCGGCGAAGAAGTCGACGAAGAAGTCTCCAGCGAAGAAGAGTTCACGCAAACGCTAACGAACCACTGAAAACTGCCCGCCGCCTCCGGGCGGCGGGCAGTTTCATTTCTCTACGGAATCGCGGTTTTTGAAAGAAGGTGCGAGAATGTCCAACATGCAAGGCCAGGCCCAGTACGTGCTGCGAACCGTCGAGGAGCGTGGCGTGCGTTTCGTGCAGCTGTGGTTCACCGACGTCCTCGGTCGTCACAAGGCTTTCCACGTCACCCCCGCCGAGCTCGAAGACGCGCTCGAAGAGGGCATGACCTTTGACGGCAGCGCGATTGACGGCTTTTCTCGCACCAAAGAGTCCGACGTTTTAGCCCGGCCCGACCTCACCACATTCCAACTGCTCCCTTGGTACGAAGAGGACGCCGGCGTGGCGCGGGTCTTCTGTGACATCGTGAACATCGACGGCACGCCCTTTGAGGGATGCCCCCGTCAACAGCTACGCCGCGTCCTCGACAGCGCTCGCGCGAAGAAGTACACGTTCTTCGTCGCGCCCGAAATTGAGTACTTCTATTTCACCGATCTCAACCCCGCTACGGGTCCCGTTCCCCTCGACCGAGGGAGTTACTTCGACCTTTTGGCCGACGACACGCCGAGTCGCCTTCGCCGCCAGACCGTCCTCACCCTCGAAGAGATGGGCATCGGCGTCGAGCACGCCCAACACGAAGACGCTCCGGGCCAGCACGAAATCGATCTGCGCTACACCGACGCGCTCACGATGGCCGACACGGTGATGACGCTGCGTCACGTGGTGAAAGAACTCGCTCGTCAATCGAACGTTGCGGCCAGTTTCATGCCCAAGCCCCTCGTGAACGCGCAGGGCTCGGGCATGCACACTCACCTCTCTTTGTGGCGCGACGAGAAGAACGCGTTCATTGGCGAGCACACGTACGGACTGAGCGACCTCGCGACAAAATTCATTGCCGGACTCGTACGGCACGCGCCCGAAATCACGGCCGTGACCAACCAGTGGGTCAACTCGTACAAGCGACTCGTGCCCGGTGGCGAAGCGCCCGTAGGTACGGAGTGGGCGCACTACGACGCGGCCGCGCTGGTGCGCGTGCCCTCGGTGAAGCCCGGGCGCATTGACTCGACGAGAATCGAATACCGCGCGCCGGACTCCGCCGCCAACCCGTACCTGGCCTTCGCCGTCATCTTGGCCGCCGGACTGCGCGGCGTGACGGGCAACTACGCGCTGCCCACCGAGGGCGAACGCATGGCGGCGCTGCCCCAGTCACTCGCCGAGGCCGTTGACTTGATGGAAGGTTCGGCGTTAATGCACGAAACGCTCGGTAGCCACCTCGTGGAGTGGTTCTTGCGCAACAAGCGCGCCGAGTGGGACGACTATCGGGGCCAAGTGACGCCCTTTGAACTTGAGAGATACCTGCCGCTGCTGTGACCATTGACGTCGTCCTCTGCGTTCCCTCCTGCGAAGGGCCAGTGCGCAAAGCGTTTGACGTCACGGGCGTCACGCCGGCGATCGCGACCTCGGCGCGACTAAACGAAATCACCGCTCTCGAGCCGGCCGATGGTTTCTCGGGCGCGGTCATCAACGCTGCCGCTTTACCCTTTAGCGAAGCGATGAGTCTCTGTCGCCAACTACGCCAACGCGAGAGAGGCGTGGGGCCAATCATCTTGCTGCTCGACCACTACCAACTCGACGACCTTACCTTTCGCGAGGATCTCTTTGACGACTTCGTGGTCGGACCCTACGACGTGAGCGAACTGGCGACGCGTCTACGCCATCGTCTTCGTCGAGCGGGCAACGAGAGCGTCGCGCCGCGCGTCGAACACGCCGAACTCTCCATGAACTTAGAGACCTACCAAGCCTCCATCGCCGGACGTGTCATGGACCTGACGTACATGGAGTACGAACTGCTCCGCTTTCTCGCCACCAACCCCAATCGGGTCTTTACGCGCGCGACGCTACTCAGTCGGGTGTGGGGCTATGAGTACTACGGCGGCGCGCGCACGGTGGACGTGCACGTCCGTCGTCTTCGCGCCAAGTTGGGTGAGGAGTACGCGCACCTTATTCAGACCGTGCGATCGGTGGGCTACAAGTTCGGTACGTCGAACGAGTACGGCGATTAACTCTCGGGCGCGTAGGCCCACAGCTCCACTTCGGCCAGCGCACCGTAGGGCAGTTGCGCCACCGCAAACGCGCTTCTGGTAGGCAGGGGATCACTAAACGTGTCGAGCCACACGTCGTTGAGCGCCGCGAAGTCCCCCATGTCCAACACGAACAACGTCGCTTTCACCACGTCGGCGAGCGCGGCGCCGCCTTCTGCGAGCACGACCTTCGCGTTCGCTAGGGCTTGACGCAGTTGTTCGGGCGCACCGCCGTCGACGAAAGTTGTCGTCGCTCTTTCGGGCAGTACGCCGAGTTGACCCGAGATGACAACGAAATCGCCGGCGCGTCGCCAGTGAGAGTACGGACGCGTAGGGCTCAAGAGTTCAGCTAAAGGAGTTGCCGCAGCCACACGTACGCGTGGCGTTGGGATTGGTGATGTGAAAGCCCGCACCTTGAAGACCGTCCGCGAAGTCAAGGGTCGAACCGCTCAGCAGTTCGGCGCTCGCCGGGTCAACAACGACCTTGACCCCAGAGAACTCGCTCACGACGTCGTCGTCAGCGAACTCGGAGTCGAAGTACATGTCGTAGTTAAAGCCAGAGCAACCGCCCGACTTCACGGCAACGCGAAGCGCCAAGGGCTCGTCAGCACCAGCAGCCACGATGAGCTCGGCGACTTTGACGATGGCGCCCTCAGTCAGCATGATGGGCTCGGTGACCTTCGCGGTCAAGTTCACGTTGGTGGTGGTCATGGTCGACTGGGCTCCTTAAGAATTCCTTGCTTCTATGGTAGCGAGGGATTCCCTCAATCAACACCTCAACTTTGCGCATTACTTAGGTCTCGGTCGCCTCATAGCCTTCGTCGCCAGCCATCAGAATGACGACTTCACCGTCACGACGGACGATTCGTGGCGCGACGCAGGGAATCGACTCGAGTGAACGGGCGTAGTTGAGTACCTCACGAGCGCTGGGAAAGTCGCCAATCGCCTCAAGGTTGCGGATCGTCGGACCCATCATCTCGAACTCGCCTCGCTCGTGGGCGCCAAGAGCGTCACGGGGCCGAACCCACAGGTTGGCCACGGTCTCGCCTGCGTCGTGGGTCGCGATCTGACCCTCGGGCGCGAGGGCAATAAAAAATCGAGTGTCGAAGCGACGCGGTAGACCGATCGGCGTTATCCAATGCGCCACGTACTCCAGACCCCGTAAGTCGAGCACGAGGCCCTCGTCGCGCAGCATCGAAAGAAAGTCGAGCTCGCCCGCGTTCACGCTTCGGCGGTGGGCAGCCATACGCGTGACGTCATGGGGGCTCGTGAAGTTCACTTGCGCGCCACTCTCGTGAGCGACAATCAACAGTCCGGCCTCTTCGAAAAGCTCGCGCAGACACGCCACGTAGTAAGCGAGACCGCCGTTGGCGAGACCGAGACGCCGTGACGCCGCCTCGTCGCTCAGGCCAAGAACGAGACGCTCGGCGTCGACGTCGCTCTCGTCGACGCCGCCGCCGGGGAAAACGTGCATCCCGCCCGCGAAGTCGCTGCGACTATTTCTACGGAGCATAAGAATCTCGTAACCATTCGATGAGTCACGAAGCGTCAATACGGTCGCCGCCGGGCGAGGAGTGAGTATTTCAGCCATAGCTGTCAAACTACCGAGTTCAGAGCGACTTATCGCACTCTTGACGCGTCCACTAAGTTTGAGGGTCGGACATCAAAAGGAGCACCGTGGCAAAATCATCGCAAGCAAAGAGGCGCCCTGCGCCGTCGCGGGCTCCGGTGAAGGGTGGGCGCCCGGCCGGGCTCTTTACGTGGCTCGCCGTGGGTCTCGTCGTCGTGGTCGTCGCCGGACTCGTGATCATCAAAGTAGCGAGCGGCGGTACCACCAATGGCGGATCGTCGGCCTTTCAACCCACCGACCCCACGACGTTTCACGAACTCACGAAGGTCCCCGCGTCCATCTTTAACACCGTTGGTGTTACCTCGCCGGCCGTCCTCGTGAGTGCACCTCTCACGCTCAAGAACCAACCGTTACTGACCAGCACGACTTCAACTGGCGCCAAACTGCCCGAGGTGCTCTACATAGGCGCCGAGTACTGCCCCTACTGCGCCGCCCAACGTTGGACCACCATCATCGCGCTCAGTCGCTTTGGCACTTGGAGCGGACTCGGCAATATGACGAGCTCCGCGATTGACTACGCCCCGAACACACCCACCTTCACCTTCGTGAAGTCGAAGTACGTCTCGAAGTATTTGGTGTTCAAGAGCGTCGAAGAGTCGACGAACGTTTTCAATTCGGCAATAAACAACTACAACCCCCTCCAAAAGCCCACGGCCCAAGAAGCAGCGCTCATCAAGAAGTACGACACCGGAAAGTACGTCCCCGGTCTTACTGTGCAACAAGACGGATCGATCCCCTTCATCACGTACGCCAATAAATTCCTCGTCGCGGGCGCGAGTTATGGGCCGCTGACGCTCGCTGGCTCGACTCGCAGCGACATCGCCGCAGGTCTCTCCAACACCATCAGCCCGATAACCCAGGCCATCATTTCGTCCGCGAACGACCAAACGGCGGCCATCTGCACGCTTACCAAACAACAGCCGAGGAGCGTGTGCACGAGTTCCGGTGTGAAGGCCGCCGACAAGGCTATGAGTATTAAGTGACCGATCCGGAACTGAGTGTTCCGCGATGGGCTGAGGTCACGACGTTCTTACTAAGTCTGTTGGGTCTGGGCCTGTCGATCTATCTCTCCATCACGCACTTCGACAAGCAGCTCCTCGTCTGCTCGGGCACTGGCGTGGTGGACTGCGCGAAAGTAACGACCTCGGCGCAGTCGCGCTTTCTCGGTATTCCGGTCGCCTTTTTGGGCCTCGGGACCTATCTCGTGATGACCGTCATCAACTCCCCCTGGGCGTGGCACGCCAGGGCGCGCTGGATTCACGTCACTCGTTTCGTGTTGGCGATTGTCTCGATGTGTTTCGTCTTGTGGCTGGTCTACGCCGAGTTGATCATCATCAACGCCATCTGCCTCTACTGCACCGCAGTGCACGTCACGACCTTCGCGATGCTCATCGTGCTGACCCTCGTGTGCCCAACCCAATTGGGTTGGTCGACGTCACGAACGAGTTAGGGACCGCCGCTCGAACTCATTGAGTCCGCCCCAGATGCCGTAGGACTCGTGGCGATCAAGTGCCGAGTGCAGGCACTCGTCGCGCACCGAACAGCCCGAGCAGATCCGTTTCGCCATCTGCTCACGCTCCAGGCGATCCTCTTTTCGCTCAGCCGTATCGGCTGAGTAGAAGAGCGATCCTTCACTACCGCGACAAGCGGCGCCACTCGACCACTCCAACGAAGTCAACGTCATTCCAGTCCCCCCTGTCAATGCCGTGACTCGCACACTAACCACAGGTTGACCCAGCGCACAAGGAAACATTTCGCCAAGCAATCGAGGACCCGAAAGGGGGTAAATCCCGGCTCCGCTACGCTGAACGGCGTGGCCACCGTCCTTCTCGCCAGCGATCTGGCCTCCCTTCGCCGTGAACTCGAAACAGTGTTGGCCGGCCCCGGTATCGATATCGAAGAGGCCTCGAGCGGTCTCGAGGCCATTGAGCGCGTTAAAGACGGTGGCGTCGACCTGGTGGTCGTGGACCTGCAGATTGGCTCGATGGGTGGCATGGCGATCACGATGGAGTTGCGCAACCTCGAGTCCTACGGTGGCGCGGACTCAGTATCGGTGCTGATGTTGCTCGATCGGCGCCCCGACGTCTTTCTCGCTCGACGATCAGGCGCCGATGGATTTGTCGTGAAGCCGCTGGATCCTCAACGACTCCGTAGTGCGGTACGCGCTCTGCTTCGTGGGGAGAGTTACGAGGACGAATCGTTGCGACCCGCAACCGTCCGCGTCGGTAGCACCGACGCTTAATGGGCGAATCGACGATTCCCCCTTCTGGCTTCGCGCGGCTGCGCGCGCGTGTAAGTGGTCACGAAACCCAGAAGATGTCCTCGCCCGAGGCTCGCGAGATTCACGTTCGCGTTGATCAACTCAGCGAACTCGAACTGCGTGACGTGATGACCCCTCGGGTTGACGTGACCTTTCTCACAATGCCCGTCACACCCGAAGCGATCGCGGAAGCGGTGCGCGACACGGGTCACTCGTGCTTCCCCGTCGTCAGTGACGACCTCGACGACGTCCTGGGCGTGCTCTTCGTCAACGACCTCTTTCGAAGTTCCACGCTCAAGCGAGCAGTTGGCGTGTCACTGCCGAGCGCCGATGAGATTACGCGCAAGATTCGACCACCTCTCATGTTGCCCGAGACGTTCGACCTGCTCGAAAGCCTGGGTGAGATGCGAAAACAGCACCGAACGTTCGCGATCGTGCTGGACGAACACGGCGGCGTTGCGGGCGTGGTTTCGATTCGCGACATCCTCGAGCAGCTCGTGGGCGATCTCAATGATGAGTTCGATGAGGACGAAGAACCAACGATTGTGCGTATTCGCCACAATCGGTGGCTCGTCGATGGCCAAACCCACGTGGACCGCGTCGAAGAAGCCCTGGGCGTACTCATCCCCGAAGGTGAGTACGTCACCATCGCCGGATTCGTGCTCGATCTCGCGGGTGAAATTCCCGCCGCCGGCTCCACTATCGACTTCGGTGACTGGACCTTTCGCGTGCAGTCAGTCGAGAAACGACGAATCGGCGAACTCGTCGTCGAGCACCACCCGCCGGTCGCAATTGAGTTGCCGGACACTCTTTAGCCTTTGTGAGCGTTCTGGCCCAACGACTAGGATTATCTGGCTGCGAGGGAACTCGCCGCGGGCTGTAGCGCAGCTTGGTAGCGCGCTGCGTTCGGGACGCAGAGGTCCCGGGTTCAAATCCCGGCAGCCCGACCACC
>Ga0208849_1000427_pt1 | contig 39848 bp, 34 predicted proteins | sample NGESurdeep072012_10_FD_184470 | JGI IMG/M metagenome (GOLD analysis project Ga0208849, IMG submission 184470) | Arctic peat soil microbial communities from Barrow, Alaska - NGEE Surface sample 53-3 deep-072012 (SPAdes) | ecosystem: Environmental > Terrestrial > Soil > Wetlands > Peat ... | reverse complement strand
CGCTACGGCCGGGTCCTCGTGGTGGGGGCCCTGGGGGCCGCCGCCGCCACGACGGTCGCCGACGCCGTGACGAGACGGATCGACGCGGGAGCACCCGCCCTCGAGCCGGCGGCCGCGAACGGGGGCCGTCCGGGGCGCGCCCAGCGGCGCCAGGCGGCCCGCCTGGCGCGTGGCGTGTCGTCGGTGGGTGGGGTAACCGCCGTGGTGGCGGGAGGCGTCGCCATCACCACCACGTGGGCGTCGCGCACCACGCCCGAGCGGTTGTGGCGTCGGCGGGTGGTTCCCGACCTCGGGACGGGAGTGCTGGCAGTCGCCGCAGCCATTGCGGCGTGGGACTTCCTCTACTACTGGGACCACCGCTTCATGCACAGCAGCCGGTACATGTGGGCGATCCACGTCGTGCACCACTCGAGCGAGCACTACAACCTGTCGACGGCGCTGCGCCAGCCAGTGGCCGAGGCCCTCGGGACCTTCGTCCCCTTCGGGTCGCTCTGCCTGTTCGGCATCCGACCGGGGTTGGTCGAGACGGCGCGTGGGGTGAACCTGCTGTACCAGTACTGGATCCACACCGAGACCGTGGGCGGTCTCGGCCCCGCCGAGGAGGTCCTCAACACCCCGTCGCACCACCGGGTGCACCACGGCTCCAACCGTCAATACCTCGACCGCAACCACGGCAGCATCCTGATCGTGTGGGACAGGCTCTTCGGCACCTTCGAACCCGAAGGAGATCGGGTCGTCTACGGCCTCACCAAGAACATCAACACGTTCCAGCCCGGTCGGATCGTCACGCACGAGTACGCGTCGATGTTGCGCGACGTCGCCTCCTCCACCACCTGGGCAGAGCGGCTGTCCTACATCGTGCGGGGCCCGGGATGGGCCAACGCCCATCGGGCCGAGGGCGCCGTCGCCGACGGCCTTGCCATGGGGGAGCCCGAGCGGCCCGGCCTCGAGGTCCCGGTCAGCGCCTGAGGCCCCGGCGCCGGCGGGCCCGCACCACACCGATGAACGTCCTTCTCGTCACCCTCGACCAATTCCGCGGCGATTGCCTGTCCGCCGCCGGACACCCCGTGGTGCGGACGCCCAACCTCGACCGTCTGGCGGGAGAGGGTGTCCGTCTGTCGCGTCATTACAGCCAGGCCGCCCCGTGCGGCCCGGGCCGGGCCTGTCTCTACACCGGCACGTACCAGCTCAACAACCGCGTGGTGGGCAACGGGACCCCGCTCGACTTCCGCTTCGACAACGTGGCCCGCGCCGCGCGCCGGGCCGGGTATGTCCCCACGGTGTTCGGCTACGCCGACCAGGGGATCGACCCCAGGACGGCGACGGGGCCCGAGGACCGCCGGTTGTCGACCTACCAGGGTTTCCCACCCGGATTCGAGGTCGGCCTCGACCTTCCCGACGAGCAGGACGCCTGGTGCGCATGGCTGGCGCAGCTCGGCTACGACGTCGCCGACGGGGACACGGCCCTGGCCACCGAGCCCCGACGACCGGCCGAGCACGGCGTGTCGGCGTTCTTGAGCGACGCGGTCATCGCCTGGCTCCAGCGCCAGGACGCGCCCTGGTTCGCGCACGCCAGCTACTGGCGTCCCCACCCGCCCTACGCCGCCGCCGGCCACTGGTCCAGCGCCTACGACCCCGACGCCATTCCGGCGCCGGCGCCGCGCCCCGAGCAGGCCATGCCGTTCTGCGGTCGGTTGGCGGCTCAGCCCTCGCCGGGTGACGACGGTGCGCTCCGGGCCCTGCAGGCGCAATACCTGGGCATGATCTCCGACGTCGACGAACAGTTGGGCCGGGTCCTCGACACGCTGCGAGCGCTCGGCATGTGGGACGACACCCTCGTCGTCGTGACCTCCGATCACGGAGAGCAACTGGGCGACCAGGGCATCCTGGGCAAGGGTGGACCCTTCGAGTCGAGCTATCGCATCCCCGGCATCGTGCGCGACCCGCGCCACCCCGGGTCCCACGGCCGCGTCCTCACCGAATTCACCGAGAACGTCGACCTGTTCCCGACCATCTGCGAGGCCATCGGCATCGATGTGCCCGCACAGTGCGACGGCATGCCCCTCACACCGTTCCTGGCGGGAGCGGAGCCGCCGTGGTGGCGAACGGCGGCCCACTGGGAGTACGACTGGCGCTGGGAGTACATCTTCCGGGGCCCGCACCCATGGCCCTGGGACCGTCGCCTCGAGTCCAAGCACCTCACCGTGCTGCGTGCCGAGTCGGCAGCCTACGTCCAGTACGGGGACGGCTCGTGGCGCTGCTTCGACCTCACCGCCGACCCGGGATGGGGGACCCAGGTTACCGATCCCGGCGTCGTCCTCGAACACGCCCAGTCCATGCTCACGTGGCGATCGCGCCATGCCGACCGTACGCTCAGCGACATGTTGCTCTCTGACGGCGGGGTCGGCCGCGTCCCTGACATCGTGACGTGACGCTCCCCGAACTGCTGGCCGTGCTCGACGCCATGGCATCGGAGCCGTCAGAGGAGACGGTGGGCCTGAGCGAGCTCGACCACGCCCTGCAGTGCGCACACGAGCTGGTCCTGACCCACCCCGACGACGCGGAGCTACAGGTGGCGGGGTTGGTTCACGACGTCGGCCATCGCTTCGGCTCCGACGAGCTCCACGGCGTGCTCGGCGCCGAGCACGTGGTCGGCCTGTTCGGGGCGCGCCTGGCCGCTCTGGTCGAGCTGCACGTGCCCGCCAAGCGCTACCTGGTCACCACCGACGCGTCGTACCGGTCCCGACTGTCGGTGCAGAGCACGCGCACCCTCGCCCTCCAGGGAGGCGCACTGGGGCCCGACGAGCTGTCGTCGTTCTCGGCCTCGCCCTACGCCCCGGACGCCGTGGAGCTGCGCCGGGCCGACGATGCGGCCAAGGTGCCGGGTCGGTCGGTGCCGCCCTTGGTACACTGGACACCGCTGCTGCGCGCCTTGGCCGTGCACGAGCCGACGTGACGTCGAGCTCACCCATCCGGCGTGCGCTTCTGAGCGGCCCCGAGCTCGAGGCGCTCCACACATGGACCACCGAAGTCGAGGCGTGGCCGGCCGGGAGCCATCAGTGGGGGCACTACGCCGAGCGCACCGCCGCCGGGGACGCCATCTGCCGGACCGAGAACGTGTCGGCCTGCCACGCCGGGTTCGCCGGGCTCGCCCGCGGGCCGCTGGCCGATGCGGCGGCGGCCGCTCTCGGGGTCGAAGTGACGGCCTTCAAGGACAAGATCAATTACAAGCAGCCCGGTGGTGCCGGGTTCAGCCCCCATCAGGACCTGGCCGCCTATCCGGGCGCCTCGCGTGTCGTGTCGATCCTGGTGGCGGTGGACCAGTGCTCCACCGCGTCGGGGTGTCTGTGGTTCGCGTCCGGTGTCGACGACCTTCTGGCCACCGACGACCGGGGCGTGGTGGTTCCTGACGTGGTGGACGCTTTGTCGTGGACGGCGGCCGAGCTCGCACCCGGTGACGCGCTGTGCATCGAGGGTCTCACGCCCCACTTCAGCGAGGCGAACCGGAGCGCGGCGCCGCGACGGGTGTTGGTGGCGAGCTACGCGCCGCGAATCGACGACTACGGCCGGGAGCGGTACTACGCGGCTCGGGAGCAGGAGATGGAGCAGTCGCGCGCCCGCGACGAGCAGTTCCGCATCAGCACGCTGGCCGACTTCGAGGGCATCGAGGTCCGCACCGACAGGCCGGGGGTCATCGCGGCGTGCTGGCACTGATGCCAGCGACGGCGGGCGTCAGCTGTTCGCCGAGATGAAGTTGTCGCGGATGGCGCGGGCCGTCTTCTTGGCCTCGTACATGGCCTCGTCGGCCTGGCGCACGAGCAACATGGGGTCGGTGTCGCCGTCACACTGGGTCAGCGCCACGCCCACGCTCGCCTCCAAGGGCACCAGCACGTCCTGGACCGGGATCCGGCACTGCGCCACGCTCTCGCGGATGCGCTCCACCACCGTGTCGCCGGTGCAGCTGTGGGCGTGGCACAACACGACCAGGAACTCGTCCCCGCCCAGACGGCCCACCACGTCGCAGTCGTCGGTGGCCTGCATCAGGGCCATGCCCGTGGCCAGGATGGCGGTGTCTCCCACCTCGTGTCCGTACGTGTCGTTGAGGGGCTTGAGGCCGTCGAGGTCGATGAAGAGCACGGCCACGGTCTCGCCCGCCTCGCGGCGCCGGCTCACGTCGTGGGTGAGGAACTCGAACACCGCGGCACGGTTGAGGAGCCCGGTGAGCGAGTCATGGGTGGCGGCCTCGTGCAGCAGCTGCCGCTGAAGCTCGCGCTCACGGATCCGGACGGCCAGGGTGTCGACCGAGGCCTGCAGGGCGTGGCCGGTTCGGCCCGGCAACGGGATGAGCAGCTCGGGGTCCGACAGGTCCTCGGCCGCCAGAGCCACGGCCTTGGCTTCGACCGCCTTCAGCGTGAGGGCCATGTCGTTGAACGCCTCGGTGGTGGTGACGACCTCGCGGGGGCCCGAGTCGGGCAGGCGTTCGAGGTCGAACTCACCGCTGTGCACCTGCAGGGCGGCGGCAGCCAGTTTCTTGAGCGGGCGGGTGAGCACCCGACCCCCGACCACGACGCCGCCGATGCCCACCAGCGCCAGCAGGGCCAGGAAGATGAGCTCTCCCACGAGGTGGCCCGAGGCCGTGACGGCCTGGGACAAGGCCGTGTCGTGGAGGTCCTGGGAAGCCGACGTGACGAGCTTGTTCAGGTCCCCCAGGTAATGGACGCCCGGGGTCATCGATGACCCGGCGAAGGCGGCGTTGTTGACGAAGGGCGGCGTGGCGCCGGTCAAGGCGACGTTGAGGCCTTGTTGGATGGTGGCGGCGAAGCGCTGATCCGAAGGATCGGTCTGGAGGTGTTGCCAGGCCTGGAGAGCCTTGGGGCTCAACTGGCCGGCGAATTCACCGGTGGCGGTCTGGTACTCGCCCGCCGCCTGGATCAGCTCCTGCTTGGAGTCGGCCGGACCGCTGCCCTCGAGGACGAAGATCGCACCCTCGATCTCGTGGCCGCCGGCCAGGAAGGCCTGATAGGTCTGGCGCAGCGCCGAGGCGTGCACCTCGAAGGTCCCCGGGGGTTGCCACGAGCCGACGTCGGCCTGGAGCCGGTCGTAGTCCTTGTACCAGATGGTGTCGATGTCGTTCGCCATCTTGGTGAGAAAGACGTGGACGGCGTTGAACGACACCGTCTTGGCCGCCACCTGGGTGATCATGCCCTGGAGTTCGGCGACATCGGCGCGCATGGTCGGAGTGGAGGAGAACGTGGGGAAGCCGGCGATGGTGGCGGTCCCTTGCGCCAGCTGCGTGCTGAAGGGCACGGCCGGGTGCAGCAATGAGTCGAGGACCGTCTCACTGATGCCGATCTGCCCGGCGTAGGACACCGCCGTCAACGGCACCTCGAGAGAGTTCATCTGGGCCCGGGCGTTGGCCACGACCTGCAAGGCGGTGGCGTCTCTGGCCACGACCTCGGCGTTCTGGCGGAACCGCCACGCCGAGTTGGCCGACGACAGGATCAGGATCCCGGTGGCCAGCATGGGCAGCAGGACCAACAAGGTGAGCAGGAGCCGGACCCCGGGATGCCGGCGAGACGTGGTGCGGGCCGCGCTCTGTCCCTCCTCGAGCTCCGCACCGGATCTCGAGTCGTGTTCGGCCGACGTGGTGTCGTCGCCGCGCTGGTGGGCAGGGGTCGTGGCCATGGGCTCCCGAAAGTTTTCGACAGGGGAGGCCCTGTCCTTGACCCGAGGTATATCCGGGCAGGTCACAGGGTTGATTCGGCTCGTCTCCGGAGGCCCCGGGACGCCGATTCCGCCCTCTCCCACGATGAGTGACAAGGTCATTTGGGCCGCCTGGCCCAAAGCCGTGGCCAGGACCGTGCCCGCACCGGGGCCCACGGCGAGCGACGGGGTCGTAGCGCTCCCTACGGCTCAGCCACCTCGAATGCCGCGCCCATCGCCGCGATGACCTCGGAGGCGGGACGATCCTCGGCCAGGCGGAACCCCTGGCCTGCCCACATGTTGATGGCATGCGGGTCGCCACGCGCCAGGGCCGCCCGCCGCAGGGCCCGGGTGGCGTTGTTGATCTGGGGATAGGCCGAGGGCGCGTCGGGATGGGCGCGCATGAAGTCGTTCACCACCCCCCGGGCTCGCCTGCCGCTGAAGGCGCGGGTGATCGACGTGGCTGTGAAGCTGGGGTCGACCAGCGCCGCCTTGTGCATCTCGGTGGCGCCACTTTCGGGGCACCGCAGCAAGGCCGTTCCCACCTGCGCCGCCACCGCGCCCGCCCGGATCACAGCGGCGACGGCGGCGCCGGTCATCAACCCTCCCGCCGCCATCACGGGTATCTCGACCTCGTGCCGTATGGCGGTGACGAGCGCCACGAGGTCCCCACCGGTGTCGGCAGCGGTGTCGTCGTCGAAGGTGCTCTGATGCCCTCCGGCCGCGATGCCTTGGGCGCACACGGCATCGGCCCCGACCCCGGCGGCCATGGTGGCTTCGGCCGGTGTCGTGACCGTGATCACCACGCGGGTGCCGGCGCGCTGGAGCCGCGACACCACCTCGGGCGCGGGACACCCGAACGTGAAGCTCACGATCGGCACAGGATGTCGGGTGAGGAGCTCGATCTTCTCGGTCCAGTGATCGTCGTCCCAGGAGGCCGTGAGCTCGACGCCGAACTCGGCCGCCTGGGGGCGAAGGCTCTCGAGATAAAGGTCCAGCGCGACCTCGTCCACCTCGGGGCTCCCGGGGACGAAGACATTCACCCCGAACGACGACGCGCCCCGCCTCCGGGTCTCCGCCATCTGCTGCTCCAGCTCCCCGGCGGCGAGGTAGCCGGCGGCCAGGAATCCCAGACCGCCGGCGTTGCTCACGGCGGCGGCGAGTGCTGGTGTGGAGGGACCGCCGGCCATGGGTGCACCGACGATCGGCCAGCGCACAGAGAGTCCCAGCAGGTCCATCGGCGTGCCGTCCGTCCTCGGGCCGTCCCCGGCTCACAGTAACGGCCTCCGTGCGCCACCCGCGCCGGTTCCGTAGAGTTCCCGGATCGACCGGCCCGTACCGGCCCCGGACATCGGAGTTGCCATGACCACCGCACTTCATGAGCCCCGTCCCGACACATCGGACATGATCGCCGTGCACGAGGCCTTGCGGGCATCACTGGGTAGCGCCGCGCACCTGGTCCGTGGTGTCGCGGCGTCTGACCCGGCGCGGGTGGCGCTGATCTCGAACGTGTACGACAACGTGCTCGACTTCCTCCGCGTCCATCATCACGGCGAGGAGCAGTTGGTCTTCCCCCTGCTGCGTGAGCGCTGCCCGGATCACGTCGAGATGCTCGACGACATGGCGTCGCAACACGCCGATGTCGTCGGGCTGGTGCAACGCTCTGACGCGTCTCTGGCGGCGTGGGCCGGTGGGAGTGCCGAGTCGCAGGAGGACTGCGCCATCGCCTTGGGGGTACTGGCGGGGCAACTCGACCAACATCTGGGTGACGAGGAGCGGCAGGTGCTCCCGCTGGCCGCTGCACACCTCTCGGTGCAGGAGTGGGGGGCGCTCCCGGGTCACGCGTTGGGGAACTTCACCGGCGACAAGGTCTGGCTCATCCTGGGCCTGATCCGCGACCACATGAGCCAGGCCCAGCGCGACGAGATGCTCGCCCACATGCCGCCGCCCGCGGTCGACATGTGGACGTCGATGGGGGAGCAGGCCTACAAGAACCTCGTGGCCGAGGTGGGCCCTCCCTTCGTGTAGCGGGGAACCGTGGCCCGGTCACGGGGGCCGGTTTCGTTCAGGTCACTGCGCCGGGTCGGTCGATTCGGCGAGGAAGCCGAGGATGGCGGCGGCGACGGCCTCGGCGTGCGTGAACACGCCGAGATGGCTGGCCCCGGCCACCTCGACGACGCGGGCGCCGGGGATCATGGCGGCGGCTTGCCGCGCCCGGGTGGGCGGGGAGTCGACATCGTGCTCGAAGGCGAGCACCAGGCACGGCCTCGACATCGCCGGCCAACGCCCGGCCCGCTCCACATCCATGGACCAGGCCAGGGCGGCCTCGTACTGCCCCAGTCGACCCGGGTTGGGCCAGGGCTCGAGGTCGCCGATGAGCGAGAGCCACAGGTCGACCACGTCGTCTTGCTGGAGCTCGTGGTTGGGGAGATACCGCATCGTCTCGACGGCGTTGAACCACGGAGGCAGTTCGTGGTCGAGGCGGGCCAGGTCGCGCTCGACGGTGGTGATGGCCTTCTCCCACGAGGTGCCGATGTTGCAGCTGCCGATGAAGACGGCGGACCGCACCCGCTCGGGAAACCGGAAGGCCATGGTCTCGGCGATCCATCCCCCCATGGAGTAGCCGGCGATGTGCACGGCCTCGAGGCCCAGGTGGTCGAGCAGCCCGACGGCGTCGTCCACCATCTGGTCGATCGAGTACGGCGCAGGGGGGGCCGACGACGGCGCCACCCCCCGGTTGTCGAAGGTCACCACCCGGTAGCCCGCCTCGGTGAGGGCGGGGACCATGGCGAAGTGCCAGCCGACGGCGGGTTGGCTGAGCCCGCATACGAGGACGACGGGATCACCGGTCTCGGGGCCGAACACGTCGTAGGCGATGGTCACACCGGGGAGATCCACTTCGGGCATCGGTGCATCATCGCCGACGCGACGGGCTCCCTGCCGGGCGCCCTCAGGCGGCGGTGGCGGACTGGCTCAAGAGGCCACGGGGTCAGTCGATCCCGGACTCAGGCGACGGGCGGCCGCAGCCCGTCGCACACGACCGTCATCATGCGTTGCACGGTGACATCGTCGTAGCCCGAGTGCCCTCCACCCTGGCAGACGCCGACGACCAGGCCGATCATCTCGTCGGTCGAGATGTCGGAGCGGACGCAATGTGTGGCCACTGCCCGCTGCAGAAGCACGTCGATGCTTCGTTTCATCTCGTCCATCATCTCCGCACAACTCGACTTGATGTCGATCCCGGCCGAGCTCAAGGCGTCGAACAGGTCGTGTTTGGCCGACGCCTGGGTGGCGAACTCCCCGAGGAAGGAGAACAGTGCCTCGCCGGGCTGCTCCGCACCGGCGCGATCGCGGGCGATGCGCAGCAGGTATTCGAGACGGGCGGTCACGATCGCCTCGAACAGGGCTTCTTTGGTGGGGAAGTGCCGGTACAGCGTCCCGACCCCGACCCCCGCTCTCTCGGCCACGGTGTCGATCGGGACCGACAGGCCCTCGGTGGCGAAGACCGCCTCGGCCGCCTCGAGGATCTTCTGCCGGTTCTTCACGGCGTCGGCACGCATGGGCCGGGCCTCGGTGGCCTGGGCGGTGTCGTCCACGGCGGTCGGTGTCTTGGTCGTCATGACGTTGGGCCCCCAACATCTGGTTGACAAACGGAACGCACGTTCCGTATAGTACCAATGGAAACGGAACCTTCGCTCCGATTGTAGACCTCCCGGGCTCGAGAAGGCCAGGACCGGGTCGCAGTCACGAAGGACCTGATTTCCTTCCCCCCGCCAAGAACACGCTGAGAGGTGCCCAGTGACCACAACCGACCTGATGCCCACCATCCAAACTCCGACCGAAGCCCCCGACCCCAAGCGGTACTGGTCCCTGGCCGTCATCGCCGTGGCCCAGTTGATGATCGTGCTCGACGCCTCGGTGGTGATCGTGGCCCTGCCTTCGGCCCAACGGGCCCTGCACATCTCCATCGCCAACCGGCAGTGGGTGATGAGCGCCTACACGTTGGCCTTCGGCAGCCTGCTCTTGTTGGGCGGTCGGATCGCCGACTACTTGGGGCGTCGCCGCATGTTCATCGTGGGACTCCTCGGCTTCGGTGCCGCGTCCGCCCTGGCCGGGTTGGCCCAGGATCCGGCCATGCTCTTCGGGGCTCGGGCCCTGCAGGGCGCCTTCGCCGCCGTCATGGCCCCCGCCGCCCTGTCGCTGCTGACCGTCACCTTCACCGAGCCCCACGAGCGGGCCCGAGCATTCGGCGTCTACGGCGCCATCGCCGGGGGAGGGGCCGCCATCGGCCTCGTCCTGGGCGGGACGTTGACACAGCTGGCCTCGTGGCGTTGGACGCTGCTCATCAACGTGCCCATCGCCCTGGTGGCGGCGATCGCGGCGAGCCGGGTCATCCGCGAGAGCCGCGGCGAGACCAAGGCCGGCTACGACCTTCCCGGCGCCGTGACCGTGACCGGGGCGCTCTTCCTCTTGGTGTACGGCTTCACCGTGGCCGGCACCCACGGATGGGGAGCGCCGTTGACCATCGCGCTGCTCGTGGGCGCAGTCGTGCTCATGGGGGCGTTCACCGCCATCGAGCTTGCGTCGAAGCACCCTCTCCTCCCCATGCGGGTGCTCCTCGACCGCAACCGGGGCGGCTCGTACCTGGCGTCGCTCCTGGTGGGGAGTGCGATGTTGGGCACCTTCCTGTTCCTCACGTACTTCTTCCAGGGAACGCTGCACTACTCGGCGCTCAAGACAGGGTTCGCCTTCCTTCCCTTCTCCGGGGGCATCATCCTCGGTGCCGGGCTGGCCAGCCGGCTCCTGCCCCGGATGGGGCCCCGGGCCCTGATGGTCGGCGGATTGGCGCTGGCCGCGGGTGGGCTCATGTGGTTCACGGGCCTCACCCCCCACAGCTCGTACGTGGTCCATGTCCTCGCCCCCGAGATCCTGGTGAGCCTGGGCATGGGGATGACGTTCGTCCCCATGAGCAGCACGGCGTTGATCGGTGTCGAGCCCAAGGACGCCGGGGTGGCGAGCGCGCTGGTCAACACCACGCAGCAGGTCGGCGGCTCGCTGGGCACCGCCCTGCTCAACACCGTTGCCGCCTCGGCCGCCGCCACCTATCTCGCCGGTCATGTGAAGACCGTGGCGGCGGCGCAGACGGCCGCCGTGCACGGCTACACGACGGCATTCACCGTCAGCGCGGCATTGCTCGCCGGTGCCGTCGTGGTGGCCGGGGTGCTCGTCCAGACATCGCGTCACCACGCCGGATCCTCGGAGGTACACGAGGGAACACCCGAGCTCTCCGCAGGATCGGACCGGGCCCGGGTTCCTCAGCCGGCCCGTCTGGACCGGGACCTGGCCGAGGAGTCAGTGGCCTGAGCCGGGGGCGGGCGGCGGCGAGGGGGCGAGGGCGCGAGTCCGGCCTCCACCACGTCGTCGCCTCGCACCCGGACATCCGCGTACCAGGCCAGGACGAACGCCACCCCGGCACCGAAGAGCAAGACGTCGGTGATGCCGATGACGCCGACCACGGGGCCGATGAGGAGGTTCCCCAGGGCGACGGTCCCACCGAAGCCCATGATCCAGAGCGCCATGACCCGGCCTCGCACGGCGTCGCTCAAGCGGGTCTGGAGCGTGGTGTTCAAGGCCGTGATGAAAGCGAAGTAGAACGCGCCCACGACCGCCACCACGAAATACGCCGGCAGCGCGGCGCGCAGGAGGGCAAATGCAGCGAGCGCCAACGAGTAGCAGATGAGACAGACCCGCACGATCATGGCTTTGGAGGTCCGGGCGAACACGGTGCCGATCGAGATGGCCCCGATGAGCGCACCGGTGCCGAAGCACGCGTAGAGGAGCCCGTAGTTGGCCGACTTGGGGTCGATGCCGAGGTTGTGGTCAGCCACTACCGGCATCTGCCCGATGAAGGCCAATGCCAGCAGCGAGAACACGAACACCGTGACCAGACAACGCCCCACTACCCGGTCCTGGCGGGCCGTGGTGATGCCGGCCGTGAGCTCGCGCCACCGGCTGGCGTGCTGCGTCGTGGGGGGGCGGGCCGGGAGTGAGACGACCAGGAGCGCCGCCACCACGAAGAGGTAGGTGGCGGCATTCCCGGCGAAGACCCACGCCGGTCCGACGTAGTGATAGGCCACCCCGCCGATGATGGGGCCGATGACCCGCGAGGCGTTCATCTGCGCCGAGTTCAGTGAGATGGCTCCGGGCAGGTCGGCCCGGCGCACCAGCCCGGGGAGGATGGCCGAGTAGGCCGGGCCGAACATGGCGCTCCCCACGCCGACCATCACCACCATGAGGACCAGGACCACGTGCGAGGGCGACGGGTCCCTCACCACCAAGGCCAGGGCCAGGGAGAAGACCAGCTGTTCGACCGAGAGGACGATCAGGAATTTCTTGCGGTCCACCTTGTCGGCGATGAGGCCGCCCACCATGGCCAGCAGGAGGGCCGGACCGAGCTGGGCGAAGATGATCACCCCCACGAATGTGCTCGAGCGGGTGATGTCGTACGCGTAGGCACCCAGCACCACGTTCTGCATCCAGGTGCCGATGTTGGAGGCGAAGGCACCGAAAAAGACGATGCGGAAGGTGCGGTGCCGCAGGGCCGAGACCGCAGTCCCCGACGCCAGTGGGCGGTCGCCGTCGACGACGGCGTCCTCGATCTCCTCGAGGGAAGGGGCGGCGAGCTCCGGCTCTCCCGGAGGTTCGGCTGGCACCCCCGAATAGTAGGTTCGCTACGGATCACCCGGGCCCGGGCGGTAGTGCCGACGATCGACGTCGCCTACGGCAGCTCGTCGATGTCGCCCGCCGGCGGTATGCATCGCCGCACCCTGATCGATGACGGCAACGGCAACGTGGTTCGTCGCGAGGACACCTACCAGTAACCCTGTGGAGTTGTGGTGACCGCTCGGTCCATCGCCGCAATCTCGAATGGCTGATGGGCCGGGCGGTTCGTCGATGCGTGGGCATGAAAGAATGCCGAAATGGCTGACCATCGTGATCCACGCCGCGCCATCGCTCGGCGAACGGCCCAGCTTCCGGCTACGAGCCGGTTCCTTTATCGCATCGACCATCACAGCTCGCGGCCTAAGGCATCGCTCATCGTGGTTGGATTGCTCTTCTGCCTCTTGCTCGTGGGAGCGATCCTCGGATTCCCGTCCGGGTGGGTGATCGGAAGCGAGGTCGGAATGTCGGCGACCACGCTGGTCATGGTCTTTGCCATTCAGCACACCCAGGGCCGTGAGCAGGCGGCCAGCCAGCGAAAGCTCGACGAGCTCCTTCGAGCAATTCCCGGCGCTCAAGAGCGGTTCATGATGCTCGAGGAAGCTCCCGATGCGGTGCTCCAGGACGTCGTCGAGGACCAGCGCGGTCAACACGATGACGCGGTGGCGCAGGATCCCTTGGAGCATTGAACCGGCGCGACGATTGCAGAGAACCTCAGGCGTCGTCTTCGGGCAGGGAGAACTCGACATGGACGCGTTGCTCAGGGCGGCGCTCGCCCTGTTCGGCGATTGCACTGAGGACGGCTCGATCGGCCGGTGTCAGCGGCGGCGGCGCAATGCTCCGGGGATAGAGGTTCCTCATGCGGACCACGTTGACCTCGGCGGCGTAGATGGTCAGCTCTGCCGCCAGGTACAAGAACGAGATCAGGCCCAGGACACTGCCGAAATACCCGTAGACCTGGCTGGAGTGGCGCAGCGTATGGCCGACGAGGAACGTGCCCGCCAACGAAAGGATGGTCCATCCCACGCCGGCCAGAATGGCGCCCGGGATTAGGCAGTTGGTCTTGATGCTCTTCGGGGTGAGCACCCGGAACCCGAGCACGTAGAGGACGGCGCTGGATACCAGGCTGAGCACGACGGCGAGCACTTGGGACCACACCGGTCCGTGACCCAGCGTGGCTGTTCCGGCCAGGAAGGTCGTGAGAGCCACGTCGAGAGCCAGGATGGCGAGGAACTCGAGGCTGCGCCCGAGGCGAGGAAAGAATCCGGGTCGTGTCACACCCGGGACGTTCCAGATCTCGGCCATGGCCCGCTGCGCCGCCTGGCTCACGCCGAATGAGCCCCACACCAGACCGATCAGACCGACGATGAGGCCGACCCCACTTCCCGCATGGAGCGAGCTCACGCCATGACGGCCCGAGAGCTGGTTTCCCACGATTGGGAATTGGCTGACGGCCGAGTTAAGAATTCGTGTCTGCAGGGCGGCATCATGGGAAAAGAACAACCCCAGGACCGTGGTGAGCACGAGGAGCAAGGGAAAGAGCGAGAGGAACCCGTAGTAGGCGATGAGTGCGGCCAGGGAGCCGGCCGAATCGTCGCCAAACTTCTTCATGACTCCGAAGACAAATGCAGGGACGATGTGTCGCTGTTGGAACCGGTCGACGTGACGGATGGTCTTCTCTATTGGATTCACGGTCCGGTTCTACCCAATGTGTGCGCGAGGGACAACCACTGTCGGTGCCGTGACATGGGGTGCAGGTGTCGATGCTGTGTTTCGGACCCTTTGGGGTAAGACACTGCTGGCCGGCCAAGCAGGAGGGACGTCATGCCGCAGAAAACGTGGAGCTCCAAGCGGGAGCGCCAGTACCGGCACATCAAGGAGGGGCTCCTCGATCGAGGAGACTCTGAAGGCCTGGCGGAGGAAATCGCGGCCCGCACCGTGAACAAGGAACGTGCTCGAGCGGGAGAGTCCCGGCAATCGAGTCGCACTTCGACTTCGGACATCTCCTCAGGACGACGCGGCGGCCTGAGGTCGCATCGTGGAACGGGGGGCCGCACCCGCGACCAGTTGTACGAAGAAGCCCGACGACAGGGAGTGCAAGGTCGGTCCAAGATGTCGAAAGCCCAGCTCGAGAAGGCCGTGGACCACTAAGGGATTGAAGGTCAGCCAATCAAGCACATGAGGAGAACCTCGCTTCGCCACGCCCTGCTCTCCAATGGTTGCGGCGAAGTGATCGTGGCATTGACGATCAACGCGGTGGCCGCGATCCTGGGCCGCAGCAGTGGCTAGGCAGAGTAGTGCCCGGGAGGACGAGGAAGGGGGGGGCCGTGGCTGATCGGGGTCCGAGCGCGACGGCGGGGATTGTGACGAAGGAGAGCCCCAGGTCCGTTGCCGACACCGTGGCTCTCCTGGTGGACCTGCTCCGGTCCAAGGGTTTGAAACTGTTCGCGGTGATCGACCACAGTACCGAGGCGCGGGGCGTGGGGCTGGAGCTCCGCGACACCAAGGTGATCATCTTCGGTAGCCCGGTGGCTGGCACGCCGGTCATGGTGGCATCGCCGCTGGTAGCACTCGATCTGCCGCTCAAAGTGTTGGTGTGGGCGGACGGAGACCGGACCAAGGTCAGCTATACGTCACCACGCGAACTCGGCAATCGTTATCGCCTCAGCGACGCATTGGTTGGCAGACTTGCCGGCATCGAAGCGCTGACCGATGCTGTGGTCACTCACTAGGCTCTATACCGCATTTCGTGCCGGTCGACTTTGCCTACGCCACCAGTAATGTGCTCGATGTCACCGTGTTGATCATGGCTGTGGCGGCCGTTGTGGCTTTCATCGGCCTCCGACCGGGAGTGCAGGAGAACTCGGGGGAACTGGGGGCCGACCCTGCCATGGAAGCCTCACGTGGGTCGGGAGCAGCGTGATGACGAGGTGCGGTGGAGTTTGGTCGGAGGAGGGATGATGGACAAAGAGCGTGTCCGCACGTTGTTGGCGGCCGAACGGGCCCGAGTCCAAGACCTGCTGGGCGAGACCGCCGGTGCGGGCCAGGAGGACCGGGCCACGGCCAACGAGCCCGGCGATCTCTCGGACCCGGCCGAGCGGCTCACGGCCGAAGAAGTCGATGATGCGGTGGCGGCGGGCCTGCGTGACCGGCTGGCGGCGCTCGACCGGGCCGAGGGGCGCCTCCAGGACGGCACCTTCGGGCGTTCGATCCGCAGCGGGCTTCCGATTCCCGACGATCGGCTCGAGGCCGACCCGGCGGCGGAGCTGACGGTGGAAGAGGCCCGAGGAGACTGACTCCGCTAGGGCTGGGCCCGACGCCCTGTCTCGGTGCGCTGCGAGCTGAGGTTCAGCGCCGGTCGGAACGTCTGGAAGCGACCCCGGCCATCGGCTTTGGCCTGGTACATGGCGCTGTCGGCCCGAGACACGACCGAGTCATAGGTGTCGCCGCGTTCGGGAAAGACCGTGATCCCGACGCTGGCCCCGATGCGCAAGGTGAGATCCCGGACGACGAAAGGCTCGCCGAGGGCCGTGACGATCTGGGCCGCCACCCCCTCGGCGTCGTCGGAGTGGCTCACCTGCTGGAGGAGGACGCCGAACTCGTCGCCACCGATCCGGGCCACGGTGTCCTCGTCGCGCACGGTCACCAGGAGTCGCTGGGCCACGGCGCGCAGCAGCTCGTCGCCAGCCTTGTGGCCGTGATTGTCGTTGACGAACTTGAACCCGTCGAGGTCCACGAAGAGCAGCGCCAGATGGGACCCGCTGCGGCGCGAGATGGAGAGTGACTGCGTGACCCTGTCCTCGAACAGTCGTGAGTTGGCGAGATCGGTGACCGGGTCATGGAGCGCTTGATGGCGGACCTCTTCGAGCAGCGCCACGCCGTCAAGGGCGGTCGCCGCCAGACTGGCGGCACCGCTCAGGCGTTCCCACAGAGAGCTGTCGGCCCTCACGTCATGACCATCCGAGCCCACCACGAGGGCCCCGAAGAGCGTGTGGCGCGCCGTGATGGGGACGACGACACCTGACGAGAGCCCCGTGATCTGCAGGATGGAGGACAGCACGGGGTCCGATGTCGCCGTGACCGGCGTGGGCATCACCATGTCGAGGAGGCGGCGCTCCACCTCGCTGTTGCGCACGGCCCCGGGCGCCTGCACCTCCCCGTCGAGGGGTCCCGGCGCAGCCGACGCCACCCGGGCCAAGAGGGCGTCCCCGGCATCCCACAGCAGCACATGGGCCTCGTCCCGCCCGGCGATGGCTGGGACCGCATCGGCGAGGCGCTCGGCCACCTCGGTCCGGGTGGCACGGTCAGCCAGTGCCTTGCCCAGCGCGAGCAGGGCGCTGAGCGTGGTGTTGCGCTCCCGTGACTCGTCCAAGGCGGCGGCTGTCTCCAGGGCGGCGGCGGCGTGCCCGGCATAGGCCATGAGGAGCGAACGTTCCTGGGGGAGGAAGTGGTAATTCTCGGGGTAGAAGGCAGCGAGACGCCCGAAGTGGCCGCGCGTGGACTCGATGTCGACGACCAGCCGGGACGGGTCGCTGGTCTTCGCGTCCGGATGCAGGACCTCGTGCGCAGCCGCCTCCGCCTCGTCGGGGGCGAACCCCACGTGGTGAATCCTGGGGGCGACGTCCCCGGGGAGCTGGGCCACGAGCAGGTACCGGGGAGCCCGGACCGCGACCCCGGCTCGCCGGGTGATCGTCTCGAGCATCGAATTGACGTCCCGCGTGGAGGCAAGCTCCTTTGCCACGGACTCCAGGGATTCGAATCGTTTGGTCAGGACGAGCGCCTGCTCCCGGAGCACGACGACTTCACGCTCGAGGCTGGCTTCGACCGAGGACGTCGGATCCCAACCCACCCGGACCAGGCACCGACCATCGCCCCGGGTCTGGCATTCGATCTCCTCGACGTCGGCGGGCTCCATGCCGAACAGCACCGGGAATTGCGACAGGGCACCCAGGGTGTAGCCACAGAAGAGCGGATCCCGGGTGTGGGCGGGTGTCACGACGCTGATCAGACCGTGGGTCTCGTCGACGGCGACCACCTCGGCCCGGGTAACGGTCGACTGTTTGGCCGAGATGGCCGGATAGGCGCGCAACATCTCGGCGGGGGATCCGATCGAGCGCAGGAGCGCCAGGACCTCGGTCCCGGCATATTGGCGGAACACCTCTACCCCGGCCTTGCGCCCGACGTCGGGGTCGGACAGGACCTCGGACGCGGCCTGGAAGAGGGCGAGAACTTGGGGATAGGAGCTCCACCCGTCGGGTCGCCGGAGATCGGCCGCCGACCGGTGCTCGCCCGAGCGCGCCAGGACCTCGGCCACCGCCGCGTCGCCGCCGGCCTGGTGCACCACGGCGAGCAGGGCGCCGACCATCGAGTTGGCCAGCTCTTGGCTGGTAGCGGAGTCGCCCACCCTGTAAATGTCGACCGTCGGCGGCCGGATCTTGACCCGCCACGGCGTCTGGGCGAGATAAACAATTGCCACGCACAACAAAGAGCCGGACCCTGGTCCCGAGGCCCTGCCAGGGGGCACCTTTGGCTCGGGGGCAGGGTCGGTTCCCAGCGCGGTGGTGCACCGGTGGGCGTCGGGTGTGGGTGCGTTGCTGCAGCAGTACGTCCTGGGCGTCGAGCCCGTCACCCCCGGCTTCCGGTCGTGGCGGATCGAGCCCCATGGGGGGCATTGACCTGGGTCCAGGGGCGGGTCCCCACACCTGATGGACCGTTGTCGGCGTGGTGGAAATGGGTCGGTCCCCCCGATGCCCGCCGCAGCTACACCATGGCCGTGTCGGCTCCCGGTGGGACCACCGGCGCGGTGGACCTGCCCGTCGCTGACCACGGGAGTGTCGTCGTCGACGGGCATCGGGTGCAGGTGGGCGCCGCCCACGGCACCCAGGTTCGGTGGGACGCGGACCGACGCCGCCTCGTCGTCACGGATCTCGGTGCGGGGACCACGTCATCCGATGGACGCCATAAGGCGCGCCCCGCCCCCCACCGTTATGCTCCTCAGCCGCTTGACCACGGGATTCGACCACGTCCGATCGGAGCGCGCCGGATGACGAACGACACACTGACGGACTTCACCAAGGAGCAGTTCAGTGCGCAGGGAAAGACCCGTGACATCTACCGGCTGGGCTCGGGGCCGGCCGTCATCGTGATCGCCGAGATCCCCGGAATCACTCCGGCTGTCGCCGGGTTCGGTCGCAAGGTGGCGGCCATCGGATGCACCGCGGTCCTGCCCCATCTCTTCGGGGTTCCCGGCGCGTCGGCGTCGGTCCCCGTGGCACTGCGCTCTGTGGGCCCGGCCTGTGTCTCACGAGAGTTCTCGGTGTGGGCCTTGAAGAAGACGAGCCCGGTCACAGTGTGGCTGCGGGCGCTGGCGGCCCACGAGCACGAGCGGTGCGGGGGCCCGGGCGTCGGCGCCGTGGGCATGTGTTTCACCGGCGGGTTCGCCTTGGCCATGATGGTCGACGACACGGTTGTGGCGCCCGTATTGAGCCAACCCTCGTTGCCCTTCCCGATCTCGAAGCGGCACAAGGCCGACATCGGGATCTCCGATGCCGACCTCGCCAAGATAAAGACCCGGGTTGCCGAGGGCGCGTGTGTCCTCGGGTTGCGCTTCAGCAACGACCCGTTCTGCTTTGCCGCGCGGTTCGACACGCTGCGTCGGGAATTGGGTGACGGCTTCATCGCCGTCGAGCTCGACTCCTCGCCCGGCAACCCTTACGGCCATCCCAAGAACGCCCACTCGGTGTTGACCGAGCACCTCGATGACCGTGAAGGAACGCCGACCCGGGCTGCGCTCGACCAGGTCCTCGAATTCTTCAAGGAGCGGCTCCAGGTGTCGTGAGACGCGTTGATGGCGGAGGGAGTCCCCTCCGCCATCAACGACATCACCAGCTGTGGTCAGGCCACTGCGGCAATGGCTACGACGTCGACACCAGGCTCTGGGGCGGCGTCGAGGTCGTCCCGGTGTACTTCGTGACCGGGCCCGCGCCCAGATCGGTCACCTCGACCGGCGACACCGGGGTACTGCCGATCCAGCTCCCCGAGGGGGTCACCGCCGGTGGTGCGGTGCTGCTGAGCTTGATGACCTGGGACCCCTCGAATCCGAAGTGCACGCTGCTCGAGTACGACAGGGGAACGAATCCCGGCGTGACGAAGTTCTTTCCGGACGAGGCGATGGCCGCCAACAGCCCGGCGCGCGTCAGGTTCTTACCCGCTTTCTGCAGTGCCTGGACGAAGGTGTAGGCCAGCGCGATGCCGTATTGGGTGTTGCCGTCGAGCCCGGACTTGGCGTAGAGGCTCGGGGCGTAGTCCTGGAGGAGCTTCTTCTCCACCTGGACCCAGGGGTTCGACACGTCCGCCTCGGGCTCGAAGTACGCATCGGTCACGACCCCGTTCAAGAGGCCGGTCGCCGCCTTGGCCTGTGCCGCGCTCCCGCCACCTTTCTGCGTGAACGACGACAACAGGGGTCCGACGGTGGGGGTGTCGGCCCCCACGTTGGAGATCACGTACTGCGGGAGGTACCCAATGGCCGCCGCCGGCAGCATGGCCAGGGCCGTGGCCGCCGGGATCGTGGCCATGGCCACGACCTGGGCACCGGCGGCCTTGAGCGCCGCCATCTGATTGGACAGCGGCCCTGCCAGCGTGGCGGCGTCGTAGCTCTGGCGCGAGACCACCGAAGCAGCAGGGATCTCCATGTCCAGGCCCTTGACGAAGTCGTTGCCGAACTCGTCACCCTGGAACAGATATCCGATCTTCTTGCCGGCGAAGTTGGCCTTCATGTAGCTGCCGAGGATCTTGCCTTCGATGGTGTAGGGCGGTTGCCATCCGGAGCTGTAGGGAAACTTGGGATCGCTCCAGCAGTTGCACCCCGACTCGATGAAGAGCTGCGGCACCTTCTGGGTGTTCAAGAACGCCTGGACGGCGGCCTGGGTGGGGGTGCCGAGCGAGCCGATGTCGGCGAAGATGTTGTCCTGGAGAACCAGCTTGCGGGTCAAGGTGGCTGTGTTGGCGGGGTTGTACCCGTCGTCGAGGTAGTTGTAGTTGATCTTGCGACCGTCTACGCCGCCATGGGCATTGACCCAGCCGAACACCGCGTTCATGGCCGGGGCGATCTCGTCGTAGCCGGGGGCGGCTGGTCCGGTGAGCGGCACGGTGGCGCCGATGCTGATGCTGTTGGCGGTCACGCCGGGAACGTTCGCCGCCGCCGGTGTCGCCTTCGGTGACGAGCTGCACGCCGCGAGCACGGTGGCTCCCAGCGTGACCCCCAGGGCACCGGTCACCAGCAGGCGCGCCCAGCTGCGTATCGATGTGTCTCTGCTCTGTCTCATCGCTGCTCCCTTTCTCACGGCGTGTTGCACGGCCATCGTTATTTCTCGGTACCGATGCTCGAGACCTGTCGCCACGCCCACCGTAGGCCTCCCTGGATGCCGGTGGGGGCTGCGATCATGGCCACGATCAACACGACGCCGAAGATGATGGTGGCGAGGTAGGCGCTGGCGCCGCTCCCCAGGTTGAAATCACCCGACAGTGACGTCGACCACTGGGGGAGATACACCAAGAGGACCGCACCCCACCACATGCCCATCAGCGTGCCCGTTCCGCCCAGCACCATGGCGGCCAGCAGTTGAATGGAGAGGGTGAGGGGGAACTCCCCGGTGTTCACCACCCCGGTGGACAGTCCCAGGAAGGCACCCGCCAACCCGGCACAGGCGGCGCTGATCACGAATGCGGTGACCTTGGTGCGCGCCACGTGGATCCCTGACAGCGAGGCGGCGATCTCGTCGTCACGGACGGCCCGGAACGACCGGCCGAAGCGACTCCGCAGGAGGTTGGCCAACAGCACGAGGACGATCAAGGCACCCAGGATCTGGATCCAGGCCAGCCACTCTTCGGGATTGACGGTCCCCGGCGGGCTCGGCACCGTGGTGGTGATCCCCTGGTCGCCTCCGAAGGCGGTGCTCCATTTGTCGGCGATGGGCGGAAGCGCCAGGGCCAGGAGCAGGGTCATGCCGGCCAGGTACGGACCCTTGAGCCGGGTGGCGGGGATACCGATGACCAGTCCCAAGATTCCTGCCGCCGCCACCGCCGCCAGCAGCTCGATGACGAAGTTGAGGTGGGTATGGGTCATGAGGAGTGCGGTGGCATAGGCCCCCACCGCCATGAAGGCGCCGTGACCGAGTGAGATCTGCCCGTTCACTCCGGTCAGGAGGCTCAAGCCCGACAGGGCGATCACGTACAAGGCGATCTCCCCGACCTCGAAGTCGTTGTATGGGCTGAGCGACACGGTGAGGAGATACAGCAGCGCCCCACCGCCCAGGGCCAGGATGAGGTGGCGGACGAGCGGTTGGGCCGGGAGTCGGAGACGGCCCAGCCACCGTGGCCGCATCCACGTGAGGCCCCGGGCCGCAGTCGGCGTCATCTCAGACTCTCCGGGCGGGGGGCCGGGCGAAGATCCCCTCGGGCCTAGCCATGAGCGCCACCATCAGCAGGACCAGGGCGCCCAGGGGCTGCAGGCCCGAGCCCAGATATCCACCGACGTAGGAGATCGACAATCCGGTGATGAGCCCGCCAATCAGGGCGCCCACCGGACTCTCGAGGCCTCCGATCACCGCGGCGGTGAATGCGTAGACCAGCACCAGGTCCATGAAGTAGGGACCGAAGGAGCTGGTGGGCGCGACGAGGAGGCCGGCCAAGGACCCGGCCACGCCGGCCAGGGCCCATCCCAGGGTGAGCAGGAGCCCGACCCGCACACCGAGCAGTCTCGAGATCTCTCCGGCAAATGCCGATGCCCGCATGCGCAGGCCCAGGGTGGTCGCCCGGAAGAGCACCAAGGTGCCGGTCATGAGGATCAGGACCGAGACCAAGATGAACACGTCGAAGTGCGAGAAGGCCACCTTGGTGTGTCCCACGGTGAGCCCGCTCTGGGAGTACGCGGCGGGAAACCCACGACTGGAGTTGCCGTAGATCGTGCCGGCGAGTCCTTCCAGCACCACCAACAGGCCGATGGTGACGATGACCGGGTTGAGCTCGGACTTTCCCTGGAGGGGACGGATCAAGACGCGTTCGACGAGGGCTCCCAACACGAACCCGATCACGAGGACCGCCGCGAACGCCCACCAATACCCGATCCCCCGACCGAGGATGCTCGAGGCGATGAACGTGGTGATCATCCCCATGGCTCCCTGGGCGAAGTTGACGATGCGCGTGGCCCGGAAGATCAGGACCAGTGCCAGCGCCAATGCGGCGAAGATCATCCCGTTGGCGATCCCGTCGAGCGTGATGTTGACGAACAGTCCCATGCTCTGCGCCTAGAACCCGAGATAGTGGTGTCGGAGACCGCTGTCGGCAGCGATCGTGGCGGCGTCGTCACTGACCACCACTTCGCCGAGGTTGAGCACCACCGCACTCTGCGAGACAGACAGTGCGCTGCGCGCGTTCTGTTCCACCAGGACGACGGTCATGTCCGTTCCCTCGGTGTGGGCCCGGAGCAGACCCATGAGCTGTGCGGTCACCAGCGGGGCCAACCCCAGCGACGGCTCGTCGAGCAGGAGCAGCTTGGGACGCGAGATCAGGGCGCGGCCGATGACGAGCATCTGCCGTTCCCCCCCGGAGAGGGTCGAGGCGTGGCTTCGGCGGAAGCCGCGGAGGCGGGGAAAGAGCTCGAGCATGGACTCGATCGCACCTTGACGCTCGCGACGGCCCATGCACCACAGCGTGGCCAGCCGGAGGTTGTCCTCCACCGTCAGCTCGGCGATGACGCCGCGCCCCTCGGGGACATGGGCGACGCCTCGTCTGGCGATGTCCTCGACGGCTCGTCCCAGGAGCTCGGCTCCGGAGAACCGGATCGACCCGGCGCGGGGCTTGACCAGTCCACTGATCGTGCGGAGCAGTGTTGTCTTCCCCGCCCCGTTGGCACCGAGGATGGCGGTGATGGCACCGGGTCGCGCCGACAGCGTGACCGACCGGAGGGCGTCGACCGCTCCGTAGGACACCGAGAGGTCCTGGACCTCAAGCATCGTCGGGGCTCGATGGGGCGGGTCGGGACCACCCTTGGACCTCGTCGCCCAGGTAGGCCGTGGCGACCTCGGGATTGGCACGGACCGACTCGGGGGACCCGTCGGCGATGACCTGTCCGAAATTCAGCACGACCAGTCGATCGCATACCGACATGACGAGGTCCATGTGGTGCTCCACCAGGAGCACCCCCATGCGGGGAGTGAGACCGCGGATCATCGTGCCCAGCTCCTCCATCTCGTCGTTCGACAGGCCGCTGGCCGGCTCGTCGAGCAGCAGGAGGCCGGGCTCGGCCATCAGCGCCCGCGCCAGGGCCGTCCGCTTCTGGATGGAGTAGGGGAGTGTGGCAGGGAGGCGTCGGGTGTAGGCACCGATACCGAGCTCGTCGAGCAGGGCCGAGGCGCGGGTGGCGACCAGTCGCTCTTCCCGACTCGAGCGCCACAGACCCAGGAGGGCAGAACCGATGTCACAGTGCATGTGACTCTGGGCACCGACCATCACGTTCTCGAGGACCGTGAGCCCGGGGCACAGACCGACACCCTGGAGCGTGCGGGCGATCCCGAGCCTGGTCAGGTCGTGAGGGCGGTGGTGTCCCAGCAAGGAGGACCGGCCGTAGGTGATGACCCCCGAGCTGGCCCGCACGAAGCCGCAGATGACGTTGAACAGGGTGGTCTTCCCGGCGCCATTGGGCCCGATGACACCGACGATTTCGCCCTGTGCCGCGGACATCGACACATGGTCGAGGGCGACGACCCCCCCGAATTCCACACTCAGCTCGTCGACCAGGAGTGTCTTCTCGTCACTCTCGTGGAGGCTGCCGAGGGCACTCACCACGAGCTACTTTCGGCTCAAGGGTCCGAAGGGTGCAGCGACACGAACCCAAGGTTTTCCGCGCCCCGCTCGCGTCGTTCTCCCGCAGCCCCCTGCATCACCAGGGATACTACCGATGCCACCAAACGCGGACGGGCATGGGTTTCCCGGGCACAGACCCGCCGCCGCCTCGCTCAGTCGGCGAGGCTCGCGTCCAGAGTGATCTCGGGTACGCCGGCCAAGGCCCGACTGACGGGGCACCCGGCCTTGGCGGCCTGGGCGTGTTGCTGGAAGGCCTCGGCGTCGATCCCCGGCACCTTCCCCACCGTGACCAGAGCGATCTTGGTGATGGTGGGCGTACCCTCCACCAGGCGCAGGGTCACCACGGCGTCGGTGCGCACCGAGGCGGGCGGCGTGCCGGCCTGGGCCAGGATGCTGGAGAGCGCCATGGAGAAGCACGAGGCGTGGGCGGCGGCAATGAGCTGCTCCGGATTGGCCCCGGGCCCGTCTTCGAATCGTGACTTGTAGGAATACTGGCCTGTGATCGTGTCCCCGGCGCTGAACGTGCCGCTGCCGGTCGGGATATCACCCTTCCACTCCGCGCTTCCCTTGGCCGGCATGCGTGCTCCTTACCCTCGGGTGGACGACGAACCTGCGCGGCAGCGTACTCGTGGGCGCCGATGTTCCACGGCGGGCTCACGTCCCGCTGCGGACACTCCCCGACAGGGCCCCGTCGGCGTTCCCAGTCCGCTGCACAGCCTGGATGGGTTGCCCCCGCCGGAGTCGGTCGCTCCACAATTCCGTTTCGAACCGAGACGGGGCGGTGTCGGCCAGGAAGGAACGGACGACGGAGACGAAACGCCCGGGGTCGGAATGATGCGGAAAGTGCCCGGCGTCCTCGAAGACCTCGAGTCGGCTCCCCGGCATGGAGGCGGCGGCCAGATAGGCATGGTCGACGGGGATGATGGCGTCGTGAGCGCCCCACAACAGCAAGGTGGGCATCCCTTCGGTCAGATACGCACGATCGAGCATGGTGATGACCTGGCCGCGCCAATCCACGCCCGATCGAAGTGTCCGGAGAATGGCGCGCCGGGAGGCGGCGTCGGGGAGGGCGTCGAAGACCTTGAGGATCTCCTCGGTGTCGCGTCCGAGGTCGGTTCCGAGGGAGCGCAACAGGTGCGCCGCCACGCGGGCCCCGAGCTTGAACATCGGCGACCCGAAGGTGGGCATCAACAGATCGGCGTGGGGGAGTGCCGCCAGGCGAAGCAGCAAGCTCACGCTTCTGGCGACGCCACCGGTTCCTACCAGGACGAGGCGTTCGCAGCGTTCGGGGTAGGTGTACGCGAACTGCGCCGCCACGCCCCCGCCGAGGGAGTGGCCCACGACGGTCACGCGGTCGATCTCGAGCACCGACAACAGGTCTCGCATGCCGTTGGCGTAGGCGGCGACGGAGTAGTCGGCCCGAGGCTTGTCGGAGAGCCCGTGGCCCAGAAGGTCTGGGGCGATGACCGTATGGTCGGCGGCGAACGATTCCATCACCGGGAGCCACGTGCTCGAAGAATCACCGATGCCGTGGACCAGGAGGAGCGGTGGACCGTGACCGGCCGAAAGGAAGGCGCGCCGGTAGCCGTGGATGGTGACGAATCGGTATTGGATGCCCTCGGAGCGTTCCATCAGCTGGAAGGTGGAGGCCACCTTGCCGTTCGTCGTGCTCATGTCGGCTCCTCGGCACCCGCCGTCGGGCGGTTCGGCCTGAATCGGTCCCCGTTCTACGACTCCCGGGTCACCGCGGTGTGACATGCATGTGAACGCCCGGTTACGGGCTACCGGGCACGGGCGGCTCGGGCCGGTTCACCGGTCCGCTCCCCGACGCGATGACGGTGGTGGCGCGATCGACCGGAAGTGCGGGGGTGCTAACAACCACGGTGTCGGTGGCCGGCTGGTAGGACCAACCAGGGGAGTCCGATCCGGGCGGGTGCTCAGCGAGACGACGTCCGTTCAACGTCACCTCAGAGGGTGGGGTGAGGTCCACCATCTGGACCAGATAGGTCATCGCTCCTGGTGCACCGCGGTAGTGCCCACGAGCCGACCCGATGGTCACGCGGTACGACGCGGCACCCGCCCCGTCGGCGCCCACGGTGTCGGTGATCGTCGTCTGGGAGTCCTGGCCTCGGGTGTAGCCGAGGCCGGTGCCGCTGTCGGCATAGAGCGTGAAGCTCCCCGCCGAGCCCGGGTACACGTCGAGCACGGTGGCTCTGACACGGGCTGCGGATGCCGACGATGGGGGTTGCTCGGGGATGATGCCGCCGGCGCGGACGAACACCGGCATGCGGTTCAGGGGGACCGCCAGGGTGGTGGTCATGGGGCCGGTGAACGACGCCCCGGTGAAGTAGTCGACCCAGCGGCCAGGCGGGATCCACACCGTGGTCTGTGCCACGGTGCCCGGAGACGTGACCGGCGCCACCAGCATGTCGGGCCCGTAGAGGTACTCGGTGGGATGGGAGTAGGCGTCGGCCTGCTCGGGGTAGTCGAGATACAGGGGGCGTGCCATGGGCAGACCATCGTTGTGTGCTTGCGAGGCAAGGGTGTAGGTGTAGGGGAGCAGCGACTCACGCAGACGGAGGAATGCCTCGGTGATGCTGCGGACCGGTTGCGGGTACTGCCACGGCAGCCGATCGTCGTTGTTGGAGTGCAGTCGCAGGACGGGTTGAAACGTCCCCAGCTGGACCCACCGGTCATACAGGTCCGACGCGTCCAAGGGAGCCCCCGGGGGTGCGCCCAGGAAGCTGCCGATGTCGTCGCTCACATAGGGCTCCCCGATGGTGGCCTCGTCGGGAGTCAATGCCGCTTCCTGCGCCAGGGTGTCCCAGGTTCCCCAGGCGTCTCCGGTGAAGGCGATGGCCGAGGTGTGGTCGGACCACGGCCCGGCCGGGTACACCCTCTGGGGGTTGCCGTTCGACGATCCGATCCGGGCCAGCACGAAGCCTCGTTGGCCCTTGTTCACCATCTCCTGGGCGTAGAGATGCCCGATCCACGAATCAGGGGTCAGCCCCCGGGTGGAGACCGTTGACGCGTCACAGCACCAGTCCAGCCACCAGAAAGCCACGCCTTGTTTCTCGAAGCTCTGTTGGAGGGCGAAGTTGGACTCGGCTTGCAAGACCGAGCTCCAGTCCCAGACCTTGCAGATCCCGGCCTGGCAGCTCGTCCTCGGCAACGTCGTCCCGGCGATGCGCTGCGCGGTGGCGACTTTGGGGTCGTCGACGGCGATGCTCGAATGGATGTTCAAGGTGACGTCGAGGCCTCGGGCCCGGGTCCATCGCAGGAATTGGCTCGGATCGGGGAAGAGTTCGGAGTTCCATTCCCACCCGTCCCAATTGTTGGGTGCCTTCCAGTCGGTGTCGAGCGACAACGTGTTGAGGGGAACGTCGTTGTGTTGAAAGGCGGGATAGAGGGAGTTCTCGATGGCACGACTGGAGTACGGGGTGTAGTCGGAATACCAGACCCCGAACACGTTGCGGGGGGGAAGTGGTGCAGAGCCTGTCAACTGCGCCAGGGTGTGCAGTGCGCCCGCGTAGTTGTGACCGTATGCGAACAGGTACCCGTCCTCGACGTCCCCACCTCGGGGTCGGGGTTGGACCCACCCTTGTGGGTTCCACACCGCGCTCTGGGTGTCATCCAACAATCGCCAACCGGCACGGTCGAGCAACCCGTCGGTGTGCAGCGGCTCGAACGTGTTCTGGCACGTGGCCCCGGTGGTCCCGACGGCACAGGGTTGGGCCGGCTCGTAGGTGAAGGTGTCGAAGCCCCTGATCCAGCCGCCCAACGGATCGGTCTGGGCGGCGGCGGGCGCCGCCTCGCTCGCGGGCCCGATCGACAGGGTGTCGACGTTGACATGGCAGGGGGGGCTCGACCCGCACCGCACCTGGACCGAATCGGATCCTGCAGTGAGCGACACCATGGTCGTCAGCGTCGACCAGGGACGGGCGCTGTCCGTGGCGGCCGCCCTGAGGGTGGAGCGCAGACGACCGTCGGTCATCACGTCGATCGTGGGCGGGACGGCACCGACGGGGGAAGCAGCCACGCTGGAGTACCGGATCGCCAACCGGGCGCGTCCGGCGGGTGCACCCAAGATCTTCCACGTGGCACTGGCGCCCGGTTGACCGAGGTCGCCCACGTAGCCGGCCGGGCTCTGGTACCCGGGTTGACTGAAGCTGAGCGTGGCGCCGGCGCCCAGCGCGGCTGCTCCTGCCTGACAGGTCTGGTCGAAGGGGCATTCCCAGTCCCAGGTGGGATGGACGGTGGTGACGGCGTGGAGCCCGACAGCGAAGCGGAGTGAAGTGTTGACCGCAGTGAAGGGTCCGGATCCGACTCGGTAGCGGAGCGTGGCCTGGCTCGTCTGCACCGTGAGCCAGCCATCGGACACCCGGGTGCGGTACTTCGGGACCGACATGCGGCGGTTCACGGCGTTGACCGTCGGGGTGTCCTCGAAGTTCCCAGAAGGTGAATACTCCAGGCGGAGCAGGGTGGGGCTGAGCACCTCGATCCGGGCTCCACCGGAGCGGACGATGGCGGCCTGGTGCGCCTGGCCGTCGGCCAGGTCGACCGGCGTCGCCAGGTCCACCGGAGATAGGTCTGAGTGCGATGTTCCCCACGACGCCGATGCCGCCGCCAGCACGGCTACGACCCCAGCGCCCACCGACGCGCAGATCAAGAGCAGTGCACGACGACCGCTCACCACTCACCCCGCTTGCGATGACGACACGGCGCTGTCACGCGACGGCACCTTACAGTGACCCCCGTAGTCCCACCCGAGCGCGGGTGGTGGCCCGAGGGTGGTGGTTCAGGTGCCGATGTTGCGACCCCGGACCTCCTGGACCAACCATCCGTTGCCATCAGGGTCGCCGAAGGAGAAGAACGAGCCGTAGTCGAGGTGCTCGGGGTCCGGCCCGGCCACCTGGTTCCCCGACTCGAAATGAAAGACGTCGCTGACCTCGGTCCCGCGCCCCACGAGTTCGGCTTGGGCGGCTTCGATGTCGGAGACCACGAGATGAAGCCCCTGCAGTGATCCGGGGGCATCGACGTTCCGCATGAGGGCGATCGAGCATGCCGATCCCAACGGTGTCAGCTGGACCACGCGGAAATCCTCCCCGGCGCTGTGGTCGACGTGGAGGGCGAAGCCGACCTGGTCCATGTAGAAGGCCTTGGCGCGGTCCACGTCCGAGACCGGAACCACAATGAGCTCGAGCTTCCATTCCATGATGGGGCCTCCGTCGTGTCCGGTGAGGTCGATCCGACGATCGTCACCATCAGCATGGCACGGGTGCGCGTTCCCGAATCCGGTGCCCGCACACCCCACGGCTCAGGGTGGGCCGGGCTGGTCAACGCCGGTCGATCGCCCCCGGGGTAACCTTGGTCTAGGCAGCGCACGCACGGGGGCGTCGTGACGATCGGTGAGAAGCGCACGGGCGTCATCGGAGATGCGTCGGCCTCGGTCGAACATGCATGGGCGGATTTTGGGTTCGCTCCTTGGGTACAACCCACATATATGCGGCTCCGCCGCAAGGTGGGGAGATGGCTAAGGCCTGAACTGGCTCTGGGGGCGATGCTCGTCGCCTACTGCGTCGTGTTCATCCACCTCACGTGGCTCCAGGAGTCGCATTACGGCACGTTCGACTACGACATGGGCATCTTCGACCAGGAGATCTGGTTGGCTGCGCATCACCTGAACCCGTTCATCACGATTCGCGGGCTCGACATGTGGGCGAACCACGTGAACCCCATCATCTATGTGCTCGTCCCCTTCTACTGGCTCGGGGCGGGCCCGCACTTCCTCTACGTGGTGCAAACCCTGGCCCTCGCAGGGAGTGCGGTCCCGCTGTGGCTGCTCGCCCGGGACCGTCTGGGAAATCCGTGGCTCTCTCTCGGGATCCCCGTGGCGTGGCTCTTGTATCCGGCCGTGGAGTGGATGACGAAGTGGCCGTTTCAGCCCGAGTATCTCGGCGTCCCCGCCTTACTGTTCGCCTACTGGCTGGCGGACCGGGGTCGTTGGCGCTGGTACGGGATGTGTGTCGTGCTGGTCCTGGCCACAAAGGAGGATGCCGCGCTTCCCGTCATCGCACTGGGAATCCTGCTCGGCTTCCGTCATCACCGGAGGGCGGGCCTTGTCACCGCCGCCGGCGCACTGGCCTGGTTCCTCGTATGTGTCGAAGTGATTCTGCCGAGCGCCAGCCCCACGGCGGCACCCTTCTTCGCCTACCAGTTCTCGTCCCTGGGCGACTCCATGGGCCAAATTCTGTACAACTCCGTGCGTCACCCATCACGCATCTTGCGGCTCGCCTTCAGCCACGACCGCTACCAGTACTACTCGCAGATGCTGGTGCCCGTGGCCGGGATCGCGCTCCTGGCGCCGGCGACACTGTTCCTGGCCCTGCCGACCCTGCTCGTGAACGTGACCGACAACCAGGGCTACACCCATGACATCCGATTCCAGTACGGGGCTTTTGTCGCCGCCGGGGTGTTCCTCGCCGTCATCGAGGCGGTGGGGCGGGTCCGGCCGCTCGGGCTACGACGACTGCTGGTCGGCATGGTATGCGCCTTCGCACTGGCCTCGAACGTGGCGTGGTCGCCGTCGCGGCTCAACAACCAGCTCTATCACAGTGGCATCTGGGCACTCACCGCTGACCCCCAGATGGCCACGCTCGACCAGCTCGTGCATATGGTCCCGGCCGGGGTGGGAGTGTCGGCGACCTACAACGTGGTCCCGCACCTCGCGCATCGCGATCAGATCTACACCTTTCCCAACCCCTGGGTCCGGTCGTACTACGGCACCAGCGACACCGAGCCCCCCGAGAGCACGACTGCGGTCCAGTACCTGGTCCTCGAGACCAACGGTGAGTCGGTGGCAAACCAGCTCTTGGTTCGCCGACTCACCAAGCCCGGTGGACCGTTTCGCATCGTCCTCGACCAGAATCAGGCCATTCTCGCCCGGCGCGTCCGACCCGGTCGGTAGGGGATGTCGCGCCTGTCGTGACCGGTTTCAGCCCTCGGGTAAGGCCCAGTTGCGATCGGGGTGCTGCGGGGGCACATTCATGGGCTCGGTCGGCGCCCACCCACTCGCCTCCACATCCTCGAGGACGTGGACCATGTTGTAGGAGTCCTCTTCGTAGGAGAACTTCCCGTCGCCGGCATAGCGAAGCCGGGAGTAGGCCGACTGGGTGTACGGCGTGCCGTCAGCTCGGGTGCCGGGAATGACCTGGGTCCACTTCACCACGACGTCGTTCCCCTCGATGGCGGTGAACTCCACCGGGAACCTCCAGTCCCCCAAGCCCACCATGGAGTGCTCCAACCAGTGGGAGATGGCCTCCTTGCCTTGGATGCGGCCCCAGGCCGCGTCCACGTAGAGGGCGTCGTCGGTGTAGAAGTCAGCCAGGGCTCCGAAGCCGTTCGGCTCGAGGCCCTCGTCGATGCGGCCGCGCAAGTCGCGATAGCGGTCGACGACGGCTTGGACCTCGTCACGCGGATGGGATTGGGGACTGGTGGTCATCGGGCGAGGGTAGCCCGCGACCAGTGAGCATGGCGACCGGCGGTCATCGATACTCGAGGGCCATCGACACCTGGTGGGTGCCGCTTGCGCTCGGCTAGTAGGACGTATCCTCCACCACGGTCAGGTCGACGAACTCTGCAGGACCGTCGAAGACCTCCGCCATCGTGGCCCGAACTTCCTCCAGGCGTTCCTGGCGTCGCGGATCCTGCTCGCGTTGGCGGGCTTTCTCCTCACTCTCGAAGATCACAAAGTTGTACACACGCGAGGGGTCCTTTTGGTCTCGCATCGCCACCGAGCGCAGCAATCCGGATCCCGGTTGCTCGGCCGCTCGCAACTGCTCGTACACCACCGACAGACGGTCTTCCTTCCCGGGCTTCAGGCGCATGGTGATCAGTTGTGCCCACATGAGACAGTCCTCCGCTTGTCGATGGGAGCGAGAGCATAACCTGCCAACGGCCCGCAAGAGGGCGAGATCCCCGGGCCCGATGGCGAGCGCGCCACGCCAGCTGATGCTGCTCATGACTCCCGAAGAAGCAGCGCAGGTTTCGGTCGACTGGCGGCCAGTGCCGGTACGACGGCCAGGAGATTGGCGGCCACGACGACCGACGCGGCCAGCACTCCGAAGAGCCCGATCGGCACGACCGGAACGGGAACGACGCCGAGGTGACTGGCGAACGCGTTCCATGTCGACTTTCCCACGACGACTCCCAGAGGTACTCCTATGATGATCCCGACGACGGCCAACGTCGTCGCTTGCCACGCCACGACCGAGGCGACCTGGTGATTCACGAAGCCCAGCACCCGCAACAGTCCTGTCTCTCGGCGGCGGCGCGACACGCTCACGACAAGAAGGTGCATGAGGGTGGCGGCACCGAATACGGCCAGCATCACCCCGAAGATGAGGGGGAAGTTGACGGCCTGGCCAAAGTTCACGAGCGATGTCGGAATGCTCGGGGGTGAGTCGAGAGCGGAGTAATTCGTCAAATAGTCGTTGACGATGGCCTGTCCCTGTGGGCCCGGCTCGACGCCGGCCAGAATCCCACTTCCTCGCTTCTCCTGTCGGCACGTCGCCCTGGCCGGACCCGGCGGGCACAACAGGGCGTCAGACAAGCCATTGTTCGTGAAGAGCGCACCGTTGCCGAGACTCACCGCCCCTTCGATCTCCGGGAAGGAGACCTGGGACACCACCCGAAAGAATGCGGATCTCTTCTGACCGGACGGTCCTGACAGCGTCACGCTGACCACGGAACCGAGATGGGCGCCGGCTTGGCCCATGGTGGCCGCTCCCAACCCGACCTGACCGTCTCCGTCGGGAAGATGCCCGTCGACGGTCGAGAACAAGGGTCGACCCCGGACGGCCGTTTCGGCCAGGGCTCCCACCACGACCTTGTCGTTGATCGTGATCTCCCCCGACCCGATGCCGGCCGTGATCCTGGTCACGGCCGGGTCGTGCTCGAGGCCTCGCAACAGTGCCGGAACAGCCGGCCCTCCGCTGGTGTTGAGATCGAGCTGGAAGGGCTCTCCGTACAGCGCCGGCGTGGACGTGAGATGGGCCAGGCTGGCTCCGAACACCAGCGTCCCGCACAGCGCCACCACAGCCAACACCGTTCCCAGAAGGGCGCTCCCGACAGGAACCGTCGAGCCCCTGCTCTTTCGATCCAGCGCGTTGCCGACACCGATCACCGCGCTCGGCGGGGCACCAGAGGCGGCGAGCCGCGCACCAATGGGCGAAGGGCGTGAAGCCAGGGGCCGATCGTCGGGGTGCCAAAGACGCGCCGCCCGAAGCGCCGGCCACCCGGCCAGGGCGATCACAACACCCACGATGGCCAGTGCTCCGATCGTCAGCACCAAGGTGTCGAAGGTGAAGCCGGTCGACGTCTCCGCAGTGCGCGCCTCACCCAGGGGGGCGATGGGGGAGAGCGCGGTAGCGACCACCACGGCTCCGACAGCGCCAGCCAATGCCACGAACATCGCTCGCGCCATGCTGATCCCAGCCAGCTGCGACCGATCCGCACCCAGGGCCGCCATGGTGGGATAGTCCTGGCTCTCGAGGATGGTCTGGCGCGACATTGCTTGACCGATGACGGCGAGTCCGACGAGGGCAGCAAGCAAGGCCAAAATCCACCACCCGATTGCTTGGGGATGGATGGACGCTTCAATCGATGTGGCCTGGACGTCTTGATCGGCGTAACTCCCGATTTGCAGCCGATTGATGGCGAACTCGAATCGAGGAAGGGCCGCTTGTCCGTGGCGCAGGTGGATGAAGTACTGGTAGTACAGCGCGGTCCGGGTCAGGACGGTGCGGGCGAAGGCGCGAGTTCCGTACAACGAGTAGGTAGGAGTTCCCTCAGTGGGGAATTCATCTTCCGTGGCCTCGATGCCGACTACGTGGAGAGCGACCGTCGGACCTCTTGGCCTGGGAAGTACGTCGCCATTCTGGTTGTTGAGAGCTGAGGATTGCGATGACGAGTACAGCGGGACATGGATCACCGTCCCGATCTGCACGCCGTTGTCCTGTTGCAGGTTGTAGGAGGCCAGCACCTGGTCGGATGCAGACTGGTCGGGCAAGTGACCCGAGACGAGCTTGAACGGCGGCGGCCCTTTGGCCAAGGCCACGGCCACGTAAAGTTCATTCCCGTTGATGGGATGGGTGCAGGCGCACGTGGGTTGGCCATTGTTGGGGAGCACGAGCTCGGTCGCCGAGGTGACCCCCGGCAGCGTGACGATCTTCGGCTCCGGCTGGTTGGTGTAGAGGATGACGTCGAATCCATGCCTGGACACAAAGCTCGGGAATGCCGACTGGGTGCGCTGACCGGCCGCGGTGGCCGCCAGTACGAACCCCCCGACGACACTGATGAGGACGGCAATCACCAGCCATGACCGCCATCGGATGCGCCACTGGGCGCGCAACGCGAATCTGATTGCGCCCAATCTGCCTCCTCCCATGATCGCTGCTTCCAGTCTCCCGAAAGGGAGAGGATCGACCAAGGTGGCCACCTTGCTGACGGGTCTCGTGCTAGCACCACTGATCGGTTCATCTCCGTCACCGGCGGCGGAGAGCCCCCGGGCCCGAGCTTGCGCCGCAGCCCTGGGGTACCCTGCGCGGCATGACTGATCAGCTGAGCGTGACCCTGGAGATGGCGGCCCCGGCGGAGCGCGTGTGGGCCATGGTCTCGGACTTGACCCGCATGGGGGAGTGGTCGCCCGAGAACGAGGGATCGGTATGGCTGCGCGGCGCCACAGGCCCCCACCCGGGCGCAAAGTTCAGCGGGGCCAACCGCAACGGCAAGAAGAAATGGAAGACCGCCGGCACCGTCGTCGATGCCGAGCCCGGCCGCCTCTTCACCTTCCGGATCACGGCGGTGGGATTCAAGGTGGCGGAATGGCGCTACGAGTTCGAGGCCATTCCGTCGGGATGTCGGGTCACCGAAACCTGGATCGACCAGCGCGGCACGATCGCCAAGACCCTGGGCACCCCCGTGAGTGGAGTGCCCGACCGGGCCGCCCACAACCGCGCCACGATGGAGAAGACCCTCGAGCGGCTCAAGGCGGCCGCGGAGTCCACGTCCATCTCGGGCTGAAAGCGCCCACGGTCGGGGCCGCCCGTGCCCAATCAATGCCTCTCGCAGTGGCGCCGCTGACGCTCTGAGAGTGAATCCCTCAATTTTGTGGATGCCGGTGCTCGGGGCCGGGGTTAGTTTGGATCAGAGATGGGCCCCATGCTCCGCGCCCGGGCCCGGTTCGGACACCTAACCACCGATGCGCCACACCACGGTTTCCCGCTTCGAACAGTCCCAGGACACGCCTGGCCTGGCCGCCTCGCGCCGCCGGTGGCGAGGGGTGCCGACGACGATCAGGCTTCGGAAGATCCGAGTGCCGCTGGCGCTGGTCGTCATGGCGACGCTGTGTCTGGGAGTGGTCAAGGCAAACGCCGCCGTGGCGCAGTCACAGTCCCAGTCCCCGGCGCCCGGCTCGTTGATCAGTGACTTCCCGGTGCATGCGGAGGGGATCGACGGCACGGCCTACCTCGTCAGCTACTGGTCCCAGTCCCAGCAGAACGCGGCCGTGCAGGTCACGGGACTGGTGTTCGTCCCGTTCGGAACGGCTCCGGCCGGAGGTTGGCCCGTGGTGAGCTACGGGCATCCCACCGACGGCATGGCATCCTCGTGCGCCCCGTCACTGGACCCCTCGACGGACGTCCCCGACGTCAACGGGATGCTCGATCGCGGCTGGGAGGTCGTCGCCACCGACTACCAGGGCGAGGTCAACCAATCGATCGCCTCGTCCGACGGCGGGTTGCAGCCCCATGGGGTCAATGTGCCTACCGCCCGCAACATCATCGACATCGTGCGTGCCGCCATCGATCTGCCCGCCGCGCACGCCAGTACGAAGTATGTGGTGTGGGGATACTCACAAGGAGGTGCGGCGGCGACGTTCGTGGGCGATATCGCCGCCACGTACGCCCCGGAGTTGACACTGTTGGGCGTCGTGGCCACCGCACCGGCTTCGGGGATCATCCAAGACTTCTTCGGGTCACCGAGCGATTCGGCGTCACCCTTCACCTTGATGTACGTCGCCGCCTATAACGCCACCTACGGCAGCGCCGTCGCCCCACTCAACCTGACTTCTCTGGGTATGAGCTTCTACAACGATCTCGGTCACGACTGCTACGACACGCTGGCCTCGGCCATGGGTCAGTACCAGGTCAGTCAGGTGTTCACCACCACGACACCGACGTTCTTCTTTGCCATTCTCCTGGCTACCAACGACCCGTGGTACATCCCCCAGGCAACGAGTGCCCCGGAGCTCCTCGTCCAGGGCTCAGCCGACACGACCGACACGCCGCTTGCAACGTGGGCACTGTCGGCGCACCTGTGCTCCATAGGGCAGGACACGGTGCTGTGGGAGTATCCCGGTCTGGACCACAGTGACATCGTGGATTCGTCGACGGGTGATGTTGACCAGTGGATCGCCGACCGCTTCGCTGGGGACAGCAACCCTGACTCCACGTCCCCCAACGGGGTGGCGGGGACTGCGCAATCTGGGTGTAGCTAGGTCGATCCGCTCGGTCGGTCAGGGCTCGAGGACGATCTTCCCCAACGTGTGACGCTGTTCGAGCTCCCGGTAGGCCTCACGCACCTCGGCCAGCGGGTAGGTCTTGGCCACGGGGATCTCGAGACGCCCTTCGGCGATCATTCCGGCCAACTCGGCCAGGACGTCGGCGTTGGCGGCGGCAGCACTCCCGTCGGTCTTGACCCCCCCGTATTCCTGGGCCGCGGCCCGATCGGCGATGGTGTCGATGCGCGCCGGGGACACGCCCAAGTCGATCGCCAGCTTCACGTACCCGCCTCCGAAAGTGTCGATGAAGGCGTCGACGGGCCCGTCATGTGCCTTCGTGATGCGCTGGCTCACCCCGTCGCCGTAGACCACCGGGATCACCCCGTGGCTCACGAGCCAATCGTGATGCGCGTCGCTGGCCAGTCCGATCACCGTGGCGCCGGCGTCGACGGCCAACTGCACGGCGAGAGAGCCCACGCCGCCCGCCGCCCCCGACACCACCACCGTGTCCCCCTGGCTCAGGCCCACGGCCCGTACCGTGGCGTAAGCGGTCGTACCCACCACGAACAGCGAGCCTGCAACCTCCCACGGCACGGTGGGGGGGCGCGCCACCAGGTTGTCGACATCGACCACCACGAACTCGGCGTGGCTGCCCCGAGTGTCGACGAAGCCCAGGACCTCGTCACCGACGGCGAACCCGGTGACCTCGGTGCCCACCTCGGCCACGATGCCGGCCAGGTCACTCCCCTGACCCGAGGGGAAGGTGGCCGGCCACATGGTGTGCAAGAGGCCCTTGCGGATGTTGGCCTCGCCCGGATTGATGCTGGCGGCCATGACTTTGACCACGGCCTGCAAGGGCCCGGGAACGGGACGGGCGACCTCCACCACGTTGAGGACGTCGATATCGCCGTATTCGTCGAATTGGACGGCCAGCGGCATTGATGGCTCCTTCCCGGTGACGTCTGGGGACAACCGCGCCGAGCGCCGGTTCATTCCGGCCCGGTGTCGGGCCAGGCCACCGCCGCCAGTGACGGGCACATTCCGGGGCCGGGTCCTTGGGGGTCGACCCTGGTCCCCCGATCAGGTATAAAGCGGCAGGTCAGGGTGATGACTAGTGGAGGTACGCACGTGATCGCACGCCGTGGATTTCGAAAGGGCGCCGTAGCCGCCACGATCGGCGCCGTGGCGGTCGTGGCCGCGGCGTGCAGCAGCAGCCCGACCAGTTCGCCGACCACGGCCTCGAGTGCCACGACCGCCACCACCGTGGCCCCGCCGACCGCCACCATTCCCGCGCAGTCCGCTGATGCGACCATCGCCGCCACGGTGCCTGCCGCCATCAAGTCCAAGGGCACCTTGACGATCGCCCTGGATGCCACGTACGCGCCGGACGAGTTCATCGCCCCCGACGGCTCCACCATCGTGGGCATGGACGCCGATCTGGCCAACTCCATCACCCAGGTGCTCGGGCTCAAGGCCAAACTGGTCAACGCCACCTTCGACACCATCATCCCCGGGATTCAGAGCGGGAAGTACGACCTGGGCGACTCGTCGTTCACCGACACCCTGGCCCGGCAGAAGGTGGTCGACTTCGTGAGCTATTTCAGCGCCGGTGAGGGCTTCTACGTCAAGGCCGGGTCCAGCGCGAGCTTCAACGGGCTCGCATCGTTGTGCGGTCACACCGTGGCCGTCGAGGACGGGACCACGGAGCAGACCGACGCCCAGACACAGGCCAAATCGTGCACCAAGGGCGGCAAGTCCAACGTCACGGTCCTGTCCTACGGCAATCAGAGCCAGGCAAATCTGGCCGTCTCGAGCGGTCGGGCCCAGGTCGGATTCGCCGACTCCCAGGTGGCTGCGTACATCGTGGCCTCCTCCAACGGGGTCTTCATGAACAGGGGCACCGCCTTCGAGGTCGCCCCCTATGGGTTGGCCCTCCCGAAGAACAATGGCATGGCGGCCCCGGTCCGGGCGGCGGTCAATCTGCTCATCGCCAACGGCGTCTACAAGCAGATCCTGACCAAGTGGGGGGTCCAGGCCGGAGCGATCACCACGTCGGTGATCAACGGCGCCACCAGCTGAGGGGCTCGTCCGGAGGTACCAGGTTCCCCAATGACGGAACCATCAGGTTCGACCGTCCCGGGCAACGCCGACGGATCGGGGGATCCGGCGGCGATGAAGGTCGTCCCTGTCAGGCACCTCGGCCGGTGGGTGGTCGGCGCCGTCATCGTGGTGCTCGTGGCCATGCTGTTCAACAGCGTGGTCTTTTCCAAGGTCGTACGCGGCGGCCAAACCGAAGGCCGCTTCCAGTGGAACGAAGTGGGGAAATACCTCTTCGCCACACCTGTGCTGCGGGGCATCGGCGTCACCGTGGAGCTGACCGTCATCGCCATGACGGCGGGCATCGTGATCGGGGTGATCCTGGGCGTCATGCGGTTGTCGCCCAACCGGCTCCTGTCCGGTTCGGCGTGGGTCTACATCTGGTTCTTCCGGGGAACCCCGGTCCTGGTCCAGTTGTTCTTCTGGTACGAGGGCATCAGCTACCTCTATCCGCGCCTGACCCTGGGCGTGCCCTTCGGGCCGGCCTTTTACACCGTGAACGCCAACGCGCTGGTGACCTCGTTCGTGGCCGCTGCGCTCGGCTTCAGCCTCAACGAGGGCGCCTACATGGCTGAAATCGTCCGGGCCGGGATCATCTCGGTCGACGAAGGCCAGACCGAGGCCGCCCAGACCATCGGCATGACCAAGCTCCAGACACTGCGTCGCATCGTGCTCCCTCAGGCGATGCGCGTGATCATTCCCCCCACTGGCAACGAGACCATCTCCATGCTCAAGACCACCTCATTGGTCTATGCCATCGCCGGAGCCGATCTGTTCACCGCCACGCAGAACATCTCCAACAACAACTACCAAATCGTGCCCCTCCTGCTGGTGGCCAGTCTCTGGTACCTGCTGTTCACCTCGGTGCTGACCGGGGGACAGTTCTACATCGAGCGCTACTACGCGC
>Ga0208849_1000426_pt1 | contig 39904 bp, 43 predicted proteins | sample NGESurdeep072012_10_FD_184470 | JGI IMG/M metagenome (GOLD analysis project Ga0208849, IMG submission 184470) | Arctic peat soil microbial communities from Barrow, Alaska - NGEE Surface sample 53-3 deep-072012 (SPAdes) | ecosystem: Environmental > Terrestrial > Soil > Wetlands > Peat ... | reverse complement strand
TAGCGACAACCGCAGCGACGATGGCGATCTTGGAAAGTCGATTCATGAGGTTTGCCTTTACTCGAAATGACGCCCGCAACGATCACGCGCGCCATGCCGCTGTCCTACGCAGCCGATCGGATGGTTCGGGCACAGTCCCCTGATCCGCGGATAGGCCGTCCGTCGCGCAACCCACAACGTCTGGACCCGGTGTCAGTTGGAGGGGTCCCTTGGCTGCCAGCGTGGTCGCAGGCCCGTCGAGGATGATCCTGCCCGACCTCAGCACGTAGACGCGCGACGCGACACTGAGCGCCGCCGGAATATTCTGCTCAACCAGCACAACCGACGTCCCGTCCGCGACCAGCTTGCCCACGCGCGTCATAATCTGCTCTGCGATGGCCGGCGAGAGACCGAGCGAGGGCTCGTCAAGCTTTAGCCTTTGCCGCCGCCCTCGCGCTACGAGGATCCAAAACTGCTCAGCTGGCCGGCGTCATTTCTTATTATCCCGGAGTCGACTTCAGCCATGTCGCTTCGCCGTCCTACGAGATTTTCGGGGATGGCTCGTTTGGCCTGTCGCGCGACGATACGGATTGGTTCTGAACCGTCTACGCTCCCAATCCTGCTCACCGGCTGGACTGGCGATGCTCGCCGGCACTGGCGGTCAACGTCTCCGGCCTGCCACCTACGTTAATCGTCGCAGCAGCCCACGTGCTTCGCGACGACGACCTTTCCTTCGCCAAGCGGCTGCAGAACTCCGGTGTTGAGGTTTCCGTGCGACTCATCGACGGCGTCAACCACGGACTCATGGGCGTTCCGACCGCCCCCCCGCCGTGGTTGAGACCTGGAGTTTGTCAGCAAGTGGTTTGCGAATGTCAGTGGTGGGATCTCGTAAGTCGCTGCCGAATATCGGGTGTGGAAGCCAGCGACCCCCAATGTCGCATATCGTGCATCACGGCCGCCGCCGTCGGAGGATGCGGGAGGCAGCCAGACCCTCGGACGAATAGGCGAGAGCGATCAATTGCCAACGCGAGCGGCAGCAATGGACGAACGGAACGTAAGTGGATCGCAGGCCTCACTAACGCACGAGTTTCATTGGTCGCCGGTGCGCCGATCGGTGGACCGTGCATTCACTTGTACAAGCCGATTCGTCATGCGGCGATGGCGGTCCGCCCGAAAACTATCCACTCATGGTAGTCCGTGCAGCCACCCGCTTTGAACTTGAGATGAAAAAAGCGGCCGCCGAATTGGCCGCCGCTTAGTTTCTACCGACAACGCGCATCGCCTGGGTGGCTGACGCAGAAGCCACTCTTGCCCTTGCCACTGCCGCCGCCGTTCGGATTCTGGCCGGTGACACCGGTACCCGCAGGCTTGTACTTCGGGCCGTGGTAGTTGCTATTTCCATTCTGGCCGTTCGAATTCTGCCCGGTACCGCCGGTGGCCGGCGTAGTCAGGGTACGGGTCTTGAACTTCGACCAGTGATGGTCACCTGGATTATTGCCCGGCGGCGAACCGCCCGGAGGCGGATTGTTGAATTGCCCGCCACCCGTAGCGGGATGGAAATTCCGCCATTGCGAGCGCTGTCCATAGAACGACTTGCCGCGGTAGTGGTCACCCCAATAGTTGCCGAGGTCGAAAGTAACGAACGGTACGCCCAGGTCACCGATATAGTCGTGCAGCACGACGCGCTGATTGTTGTAATTCGCCTGCAGATAGTCCGACGCCATCCAGCCCCGATTTCCATTCCACGAAATATCGCACCAACTGTCATCGGAGAGACAGCCATAAATCACCACGGGCGAACCCGCGGGGATCACGACGATAGGCGGGTAGTCAGTGCTCGGGCCAGAGCGTTCGTTGACATTTGCCGTTGCGTATCCGTGCATTGAGAATGCCGCGAACACCGGCGTTGCCGATGCCGCAAGCAACCCGAGGCCGACGACGGCAGCGATGTTGATTGACTTCATGCGTTTTCTCCAAGGGGTCGCCGTGATGCCAGAAACGCGATACCGCGAAAATTGTTCCTGTTGATCAGGTGATGCCGTGCGTCCGACACTTCACGCACCCTTGCCGCCGTTCGTCTTTTTTCAACGCAACGTTGTCCGGATCGCGCTATGAGGGTGACCTGAAGAAAAAGGAGCCGCCAAAATCGTGGCAGGGTCGCGGAAATACTTTGGCACCGACGGCATTCGCGGACAGGCAAACAGCTTCCCGATAACGCCGGATCTGGCCATGCGCGCCGGCATGGCGGCCGGATTGGTTTTCCAGCGCGGCGACCACCGCCACAGGGTCGTCATCGGCAAGGATACCCGCCTGTCCAGCTACATGATCGAAAACGCGCTCACCGCGGGTTTTCTGTCGGTGGGTATGGATGTCCTCCTGACAGGCCCGATTCCGACGCCCGGCATCGCCATGCTGACGCGTTCCATGCGCTGCGATCTCGGCGTGATGATTTCGGCATCGCACAATCAGTACGCCGACAACGGCATCAAGCTTTTCGGCCCCGACGGGTTCAAGCTTTCCGACGTAGTCGAAACGGGCATCGAGGCGCTGATGGACGCGGATCTGTCCAACCGCCTGGCCGCGCCGGCCGCACTCGGCCGCGCCCAGCGCATCGACGGCGTCCAGGACCGTTACGTCGAATTCGCCAAACGTACCCTGGCGCGCGATCTCTCCCTCGCGGGCCTCCGCGTCGTCATCGATTGCGCCAATGGCGCCGCTTACAAAGTCGCGCCCAACGTCCTCTGGGAACTCGGCGCCGAGGTCATCGCCATCGGCGTCGAACCGGACGGTTTCAATATCAACGAGAAGTTCGGCTCGACCGCACCCTCCGCGCTTGCCGCCAAGGTGGTCGAGGTCAATGCCAACATCGGCATCGCCCTTGATGGCGACGCCGACCGCGTCGTTGTCGTCGACGAGAAGGGCGAGCTGGTTGACGGCGACCAGCTGCTCGCGGCCATCGCCGAATCGTGGTCCGCCGACGGTCGGCTCGCCAAGGCCGGCATAGCCGTCACCGTCATGTCCAATCTCGGCCTCGAACGTTTCCTCAACAACATCGGGCTGGCCGTCATTCGCACGCCGGTCGGCGACCGTTACGTCAGCGAGGCTATGGTCGAACGTGGCTTCAACCTCGGCGGGGAGCAATCCGGTCATATCATCATGACCGACTTCACCACTACCGGAGACGGGTTGGTCGCCGCGCTGCAGCTGTTGGCGGTGGTCAAGAGTGGCAACCGGCCGGTGAGCGAGGTTTGCCACCGCTTCGATCCTGTACCGCAACTTCTGAAGAGCGTGCGCACCGGCGGCGGCCGGCCGCTGGAGAATCGCCGCGTCCGCGCCGTCATCGAGGACGCTAACGTGCGCCTCGCCGCGCGCGGGCGGCTGGTGGTGCGCGCGTCCGGCACCGAACCGGTCATCCGCGTGATGGCCGAAGGCGACGATCCCGACGTCATCGCCTCGATTGTCGATGAATTGGTTGCGGCCCTGACCGACGCGGCTGCCTGACCGCCTGCCAACCGGATTCGACTATGCTGCGGGGCTTGTGCGCCGCCATGCGGGTTCGGCTATGGTCCGCCGACAAGAGCACGGCGTGACGGAGCATGGAATGATCAGGGTCGACCCGACGAACGCGAAAGGCATAATCTGGCTGGCGTCCTACCCCAAGTCGGGCAACACCTGGCTGCGCGTGTATCTTTACCAGCTGGTGCGAATTCTCGGCGGCCACCCCCGCGAGGAGCATGAGTTGAACAAGCTCGACCGGGCAAGTGGCTACGAGGCCAAGCTCTTCGGCCTCTTCGACCAGTTCCTCGGCAAGCCACTGGCACAGGCGACGCCGCTTGAGGTGATGAGCGTCCGCGCTCTGGTGCATGCGACCGTGGCGGAACGCATGCCGGCGATCGCTATGCTCAAGACCCACAATCTCATGGGCGAGATCAAGGGCATGCCGACCGTCAACACGGCCGTCTCGGTCGGCGCCATCTACATCGTGCGCGATCCGCGCGATGTTGCCGTGTCGCTGACCCGCCATCTCGGATCGACGATTGACGAGGCGATAGCCGTCATGAACTCACCGGGCTTCGTCACCGGGAACGAAGCAGAGACTGCTTTTGAGATTTGGGGAAGCTGGCGCCAGCATGTCGAGAGTTGGACCACCAATCCCGACCCTTCGCTGCTCGTTGTCCGTTACGAGGACATGATGGGCATGCCAACCGAGACATTTACCGCCATTACCCGGCATATCGGTCAGGCCGCAACGGCAGAGCAGATTGCCGAGGCGATCGAGCTCTCTTCCTTCGACAAGCTCAAGAGACAGGACGAAGACCTCGGTTTCCGCGAAGTTTCGCCGCGCGCCGGGCGCTTCTTCGCCGTCGGCAAGGCCGGAAGCTGGCGCAACAAACTTACCGCGGCGCAGGTGCAGGCGGTAACGGACGCGAACCGCCCGCTGATGACGCGCTTCCATTACCTGGACTGATTGCCGGGAGTTACACGCGCCCGGTGCCGATGCCGCGCAGCGCGCGCTCGGCCATGAGAATCGCGCCGTCCATCGCGTCCGCCGCCGGCTTGACGAGGTGCGTCTGGGTTTCGGCGGAAAACCACGGATAGAGGTGCGGAAAAATTCCGCCGATCATGGCCACGACCGGGGCGCCTAGCATCACCAGCCGGTCGATGAGCATGGTGGCCTCCGCCGCCGTCTGCCGCAGGATGTCGGCAGCCAGCGCATCGTCCCTCGCCGCGAATGCGAAGACACGGGGCGCGAAGCGGGCGAAGTCCCCCGGCGTGGCCTTGCCCGCCCAGATCACCGCGTTCGCCGGCTTGCGCTCGAATTCGTTGAGGATGTCGTCGGCAAGCGGCGTCAGCGGCGCCATGCCCTCCAGCGCCCATAACGACTTGCGGATGGCGAGCCGGCCGATTGCCATGCCGCTGCCTTCGTCGGCGATGTCGGCACCCCACCCGCCAACGTTCAGACGCTTGCCCCTGACGATGGCCAGCCCTCCCGAGCCGGTGCCGAGGATGAGGATAGCGCCGTCCCCGCCGCCAAAGGCCCCGAGGCAAGAGGCGTAGGCGTCGGTATCGATGATGAGCGACGCGAACGGCCACGGCCCCGCGCGGATTGCATTGCGATCGGGATCCTGCTGCGTGCCGGCGAGGCCGAAGCCGGCATGGACCTGCCCGAGATCGCCTTCCGCCAGACCCGCCGCCGCGGCCGCCGCCCGGCATGCCTTCATGATTTCGCGGTAGGCCGTGTCTCCGAGACGCGCATTGCCGGGGCCCGCCGTTGCCTCGCCCAGGAGGTTGCCCGACTCGTCGCGCAGGCGCGCACGACTCTGGCTGCCGCCGCCATCAACGCCGAGGAAAAGACGTCCGGTCATCGCCCGCCTGCGCCCGATCGAAGCGCGACCTATACCACCGCCGTCCGCTCGAAGACGAGAAGGGTGTAGAGCCCGAACGGCGAAAGATTGCGTTCAGCCAGGAGCTTCATGCCCGGCCGGCCCAGCATCTGCCGCTTGTCGAACTCCGGATGCCAGCCGAGTGACGTGGCGAATCCGGCGAGCCAGCGCTCGACCGCAGCGCGCGGACCGCCGTCCGCCGAAAAATGATTGACAACGACGATCCGCCCGCCCGGCCGCACTATGCGTGTCATTTCCGCCAGCACGCGGGCGTAGTCCGGCACGACCGTCATGACGAACATCGCCACCGCAGCGTCAAAACTGCCATCGGCAAACGCCAGCTTGGCGGCGTCCATCTCGACGAGGCGTTCGACGTTTCGCAGTTTCAGTTCCGCGACGCGGCGTTCGGCGCGCCGCAGCATGTCAGGGCTAAGATCGATGCCGACGACGGTGTGATCCGATCGGTAGAGCGGCAGCGACAGGCCGGTACCGACGCCAACCTCCAGCACACGGCCGGCGGGCAGCGCATTTACCTCTCGCATCGTAGCGCGGATGGCCCTGCCGGTGATGACGCCGAAGATCGGATCGTAGATCGGCGCCCAGCGCGCATAGGCGGCGACGACCGCGGCGTCGTCGAGCCGGGCGTTCATTGCCGCATCAGGCGGGGACGGCGGCGGGCGTGGCAATGATACGGCGAAGCGCCGTTTCGGCGGCGCCATCGCGCTCGGCCCTGTCGATCCAGCCGCCGCCTAGTACGCGCGCCCCTGCCCCATCGCTGTCGTAGAGCACGCAGGCCTGACCGGGAGCCACGCCGGATTCGCCGTCGGCGAGCTCGACGGACACCGAACTGCCGGCGACCACGAGCCGGGCGGGCAGCGGCGCCCGTGTCGAGCGGACACGCGCATGGACGTCGAGGCCCTCCGGCGCAATCTCCTGCAGCACGCCATCGCCCAGCCAGTTGACCTGGCGGAGATGCAGCCGATGGGTGGCAAGAGCCTCGCGCGGCCCAACGATGACGCGCTTGCCGGCGGGATCGAGGTGGACGACGTAGAGCGGCTCGCCGACGGCGACACCGATGCCGCGACGCTGGCCGACCGTGTAGTGGATGATGCCCTCGTGGCGACCGAGGCGGCGGCCGTCGATGTGGACGATATCGCCCGCCGAAGCCGCATCGGGCCTCAGCTTCTCGATGACGTCGCTGTACTTGCCGTTGGGCACGAAGCAGATGTCCTGGCTGTCGTGCTTGTCGGCAACCGCGAGGCCGAACTCACGCGCCGCGGCGCGCGTCTCCGCCTTGGTCATGCTGCCTAGCGGGAAGCGTACGAAGTCTAGCTGTGCCTGGGTGGTGGCGAACAGGAAGTAGCTCTGGTCGCGGTCGAGATCGACCGGCCGGTGGAGGGCCCGGTGGTTGCCGCGCTGCTTCGACAGGACGTAGTGGCCGGTGGCCAGCGCCTGCGCGCCCAGTTGGCGCGCGGTGCCTAGCAGGTCGGCGAACTTGACGGTCTGGTTGCAGGCGACGCATGGCACTGGCGTCTCGCCGGCGATGTAGCTGTTGGCAAAGCTGTCGATCACCGACGCGCGGAAACGATCCTCGTAGTCGAGCACGTAGTGGGGAATGCCAAGCGTCTCGGCCACCCGGCGGGCATCATGGACGTCCTGCCCGGCGCAGCAGGCTCCCTTCCGGTGCGTCGCCTCGCCGTGGTCGTAAAGCTGCAGGGTAATGCCGACGACGTCGTATCCCGCCCGCTTAAGCAGGCCCGCAACGACCGAGGAATCGACCCCGCCGGACATGGCGACCACCACGCGCGCGCGGGCCGGGTCCCCGGAGAGATCAAGGTCAGGAGCCATTTCAATTGTACCCGGTAAGGGCCCTTGGCGGCGGTCGACGTTTCCCGGCCTGGCGCCAGCCGCGCTGCCGGGAATTGCGCCTGACCATAGTGAGGGTGGTGGGCTCTTCAAGGTCAATTGCACTTGGGAACCCCCTGAAATCCAGCCAATCCGCCGGGAAATCTTAGCGATTTCTTTCCCGCAGCTTAGCCGATTTTTAAGGCGGCGGGGGTACGGTGAGGCTGGATCAGGTCAGGTTTTGTGTGAGAGTAGAATGACCGAGCAGATGCGCGCGCGCGTAAAGTATGTCATCGGCCCCGATGGCAGCCCGCTCACTATTGCGGACCTTCCGCCGCGCAACACCAAGCGTTGGGTCATCCGTCGCAAGGCCGAAGTGGTCGCGGCGGTGTGCGGCGGACTGTTGAGCCTCGAGGAGGCCTGTGCCCGCTATACGCTCACTGTCGAGGAATTCCTCTCCTGGCAGCAGTCGATCGATTCCCACGGGCTTGCCGGCCTGCGCACCACGCGCATCCAGCAGTACCGCCAGTAATCTCCTTCCCGATCGCTAAAGCGTCACCGTCGTACCGCGCTCCGGCACGAGCACGCGCCTTGGCGCCCTGCATCTCGGCGATGAATTTGTCAGGCGTGGCGTCGAGCAGCGGGAACGTGCCGTAGTGACATGGCACCACCGTCTCGAAGGTGAAGAACCGCTTGCAGGCAATCGACGCGATCCGCGCGCCCATGGTGAAGCGGTCGCCAATCGGGACAAGGCCGATCTTCGGCTCATAGATTTCACCGATGAGCTTCATGCCATCGAAAATGCCGGTATCGCCCATGGCAAGCAGCGTCTTTTCGCCCTTCGCCATGAATACGAATCCACCGGGATTGCCGAGATAGTTCCGTCGTCCGCAGCCGACGAATGCCAGGCCGGGACGTAGGCGACCGAAAAGGCGCCAAGGTGAAGCTCGCCGCCGTGATTGATGGGCGAGGCGTTGGCGACGCCGTGCTTGCCCAGGTAACCGCAGACCTCGGGATTCGAGACCAGCAGCGCGCCGGTCGCTTTGCAGATTTCGACAGTCGAGCCGATGTGATCGCCATGACCGTGGGTGAGCACGACGTGGGTCGCGCCCTTGTACGCAGCCTTCACGTCTCCCTTGAATGTCGGATTGGCGAGGAATGGATCGAGCATGATCGCCGCGCCGGCGTAGTCGATGCGGAAAGCGGAATGTCCAAACCAGGTCAGCTTCATGTCTGTCCCCTTGTATCTTCCTGGCCGCGTCGGCGTTGACGCCTATCCGTCCGCTCCAATGACGGGGATAATGGTGGCATGAGCAATGTGCCGGCCGAACAACTTTCCGTGCAGCAGTTGGCCGCATTGCTGCCGCCGAAGGCGGCGCTAATGGGCCTCGATCTCGGCACCAAAACCATCGGCCTTGCGATTTCCGACATCGGTCGCCAGATCGCGTCGCCGCTGCGCACCATCGCACGAACAAAATTCACCGCCGACGCGAAGGCACTGCTGGCCGAGGCAGCGACCCATCAAATCGCGGCGCTCGTCCTCGGATTGCCCCTCAACATGGACGGCAGCGAGGGTCCACGCGTCCAGGCGACGCGGGCCTTCGCCCGCAGCCTTGCGGCGCTGACCGGGTTGCCGATCCTTTTCTGGGACGAACGCCTGTCGACCGCGGCCGTCACCCGGACGCTCATCGCCGCCGACGCCAGCCGCCAGCGCCGCGACGAGGTCGTCGACAAAATGGCCGCCGCCTACATCCTGCAGGGCGTGCTCGACCGGTTGGCGAAGCTGTAGTTCGGCTAGCCGGTCACCCCTGTCGGCGGGGCGCCCAATTCGAACGCCGGCAGCCGCGACGCGACCTGCTGCCACAAACTGACGGTGTGCGGGCGCCAAGCTCTCCTTCGTTCGGCAACAGGAGAGTGAAATGAACCTCGCTTCGGTCAGACTTGTCACGCGCGACGTCGACAGGCTCGTGTCTTTTTATACCAGGCTCACTGGTGGCAAGGCGACCAGGCCAAGCCCAGAATTTGCGGAATTTAGATTCAATGGGAGCGCGCTCGCGATCTCATCCGAGCGACTTGTCCGGCAATTCAATGCCGGAGCGGCAATACCGGCAGCCAACCATTCGGCGATAATTGAGTTCCAGGTTGACGACGTCGATGCCGAGCGCACCCGACTTGGCGAGGCAGCCGTCGACTACGTCATGCAGCCCACCGATAGGCCGTGGGGTAATCGCTCGATGTTGCTTCGCGATCCCGACGGCAATGTCGTCAACGTTTTCGCTCGGAAAAGTCGCCCTGCTTGATGGCCGCCGCCCTCATGCTCGGCGGCAATCTATGCCTTACCCCTCCGGGCACAGGTAATTGACGAACGCCTTGGCATCGAAGCGCGAGTCGAGCATGCCGTACGTCGAGCGCCATGGCTTGCCGAGGCGCGTTTCGAGGAAGGCGTCGGCCACCACCGAGGGGAAGCGCCGGCGGAGTGCCGCCGCGGCGACCGTCATGGCGAGCTGCTCCGTCAGGATACGCGCCGAGCCCTCGTCGGCAAGCGCCACGGCAGTGGCGGCCCGCAGCACGTTGAGCGTAGATTTTGCCGTTGATCCGAGCGCGTCCTCGACATTGGCAAGCACGACCTCCAACGGGTCGGACGACTTGCGCAGCACTCGCATGACCTCCAGCGCCATCACGCTGCCGCCGCCCTCCCCCATCGAGTTGGAGGGCGCATCGCGATAGAGCCGCGCCATGTGGCTGTCCTCGACGTAGGCGTTGCCACCAAGGCACTCCATCGCCTCGCCGATCATGGCGGGCGCCACCTTGGCGACCCAGTACTTCACCGCCGGCGTCATCAGCCGCGAGAAAGCGGCTTCCATAGGATCGTCCGCGGCGCGGTCGTAGGATTCCGCCAGGCGGAAAGCGAGCGCGGCCGCGGCGACCGCATCGAGCGCCATGTCCGCCAGAACGCGCGTCATCAGCGGCTGCTCGATAAGGCCGTGGCTGAAGGCTTTGCGGTGACGCGCATGGTGAACCGCCTCGGCGAGCGCGGCACGCATCATGCCGGCCGAGACGATCGATGCATCGAGACGGGTCAACGTCACCAGATCTGCAATCGTGGCGGCGCCCGTGCCCGGCTCGCCCACCAGCCAACCCTGGGCGCGATCGAACTCTGCCTCCGCGGTGGCGCTGGAACGATCTCCCAGCATTGCTTTCAGGCGCATCAGGCGGATTCCGTTGAGCGTGCCGTCCGGCAGGTAACGCGGCACGAGGAAACACGTCAGTCCGTCGACGGTTTGCGACAGCACGAGGAAACCGTCGCTTGCCGGAGCCGACAGGAACCACTTGTGGCCGGTAACCGTCCACGTCCGCCCGCTAGATTCCACCGCCGCCGTGGTGTTCGAGGCTAGGTCGCTGCCCCCCTGCTTCTCCGTGAACCCCAATCCGATGAGAGCATTGGCTTTGGCGGCGAGCGGACGCGGCGAGGAATCATAGCGCCGGGTGCGGATCCGCGGCAGCCAGATGTCGGCGAGCTTCGGCTCGTGTGCCAGCGCCGCGACCGCGGCATTGGTCATGGTGATGGCGCGGAGGTGACCGACCTCGACTTCGGCGGTCATATAAAGACGCGCCGTCCGCGCCACCGCCCGCGCACTCGCTTCATCGCCCGCCGCGTCCCACACCGAGCATTGCAAGCCGGCGGCAACGCTGCGCCGCATGAGCGCATGATAGGCCGGATGAAACTCGAGCGCGTCGATGCGCAAGCCGTTGGCGTCGAACGCGCGCAACACCGGCTGCTGGTCGTTGGCGATGCGTCCGAGCTCGAAGGTCTCCGGCGTTCCCCACTGCGCGCCGTGCTCGCTCAACTGGTCGATGACCGGCTGTGGCAGGCCTTCGACCAGCGCGCCGAGGCCGGGATCGGACGAGAAAAGATTCAAGCCGGCAAACGGCGGCGACTGGTTGAAGACTTCGTGGGTGTCGGCAGCCGAAACCAAAATGCCCCTCCGATCGCGGGCGACGGCCAGCGATTCGTTCTCTCGCTAAACTACCACGCACGCGAATGGGCCGCGCGCCAGCCCGGGCGGCGCGGCGCCAACTTCGTCAGGGTTAACCCACAGCTTGCTGCCCCGCTTGCTTGCCAACACCCGCCGACTCCGCCTATAGGCGTGCCTTTAATGAACGCCCCTCCACTCCCGCCGGCTCTCAGCTTCCCGCATCGGCACCTGTTGGGCATCGAAGGACTGTCGGCCGCCGAGATCGTCGGGCTTCTCGACCTCGCCGAGGCGGCCGTCGAAGTCAGTCGCCAGATCGAGAAAAAGAAGGCGGTTCTGCGCGGTCGCACGCAGATCAATCTCTTCTTCGAAGCCTCCACCCGGACCCAGTCGTCCTTCGAGCTTGCCGGCAAGCGGCTCGGCGCCGACGTCATGAACATGGCCGTCGGCAATTCCGCCCTGAAGAAGGGCGAGACGCTGATCGACACGGCGATGACGCTAAACGCCATGCGCCCCGACATCCTGGTGGTGCGCCATCACGCCGCCGGCGCCGTCGAGCTTCTCTCCCAGAAGGTTTCCTGTTCGGTCATCAATGCCGGCGACGGCAGCCATGAGCATCCGACGCAGGCGCTGCTCGACGCCCTCACCATCCGTCGTCACAAGGGCGACATCGCCGGGCTGGTGGTGGCGATCTGCGGCGACATCGCCCACAGCCGCGTCGCCCGCTCCAACATCCTGCTTCTCAACGCGCTGGGCGCGACCGTGCGCGTCATCGGTCCCTCGACGCTGGTGCCGCGCGGCATAGAGCGGCTGGGCGTCACGGCCTTCACCGACATGCGCTCCGGCCTCGCCGGCGCCGACATCGTCATGATGCTGCGCTTGCAGCGCGAGCGCATGGACGGCAGCTATGTCCCCTCGGTGCGCGAGTATTTCCACTTCTTCGGCCTCGACGCCGAGAAGCTTGCCTGGGCCAAGCCCGACGCGCTGGTCATGCACCCCGGCCCCATGAACCGCGGCGTCGAGATCGACTCGGCGGTCGCCGACGGCGCCCAGAGCCTGATCCGCGAGCAGGTAGAGATGGGCGTGGCCGTGCGCATGGCCGTGCTCGAAGCCCTCGCCGCCCACCTGCCGAACGACTGACATGAACGCCCCGCGTCCGAACGGCAGCGACCGTCCGATCGTCTTCCGGAACGCGCGCATCATCGATCCGTCGCGTAACATGGACGCCTCCGGCGAGGTCGTCGTCGCTGACCGCCGCATCGTCGCCGCCGGCCCCGACGCGGCAAAAGCCCGGCCCGCGGACGCCGTCGTCATCGACTGCCGGGGCGCCGTCGTCGCCCCCGGCCTTGTCGACATGCGCGTCTTCGTCGGCGAACCCGGCGCCGAGCACCGCGAAACGTTTGCCTCCGCCGGCCAGGCCGCCGCCGCCGGCGGCGTCACCTCCATCGTCACGATGCCCGACACCGATCCGGTGATCGACGATGTCGCCCTGGTCGACTTCATCGCCCGCCGTGCTCGCGACGAGGCCGAGGTCCGCGTATTTCCAACGGCGGCCCTTACCAAGGCCCTCGCCGGCAAGGAGATCACCGAGTTCGGTCTGCTGCAGGACGCCGGCGCCGTCGCCTTCACCGACGGACGCCAGACCGTCCGCAACGCCGCCGTCATGCGCCGCGCCCTCACCTACGCCCGCGACTTCGGCGCCCTCATCATGCACCACACCGCCGACGTCGATCTCATCTGCTCCGGCGTCATGAACGAGGGCGAGGTCGCCACCCGCCTCGGCTTGCCCGGTATCCCGCGCGAGGCCGAGATCGTCGTCGTCGAGCGCGACATCCGCCTCGTCGCGCTCACCGGCGGCCGCTACCACGCCGCCCAGATCAGCTGCGCCGGCTCGCTTGAGGTCATTCGCCGCGCCAAGGACGCCGGCCTCGCCGTCACCTGCGGCGTTTCCGTTGCCCATGCCACACTGAACGAGAACGACATCGGCCCCTACCGCACGTTCTTCAAGGTGTCGCCGCCGCTGCGCCACGAGGATGATCGGCTGGCGATGGTAGCCGGCATCGCCGACGGCTCAATCGACGCGATCGTGTCGAGCCACGACCCCCAGGACGTCGACACCAAGCGCCATCCTTTCGCCGAAGCCGCCGACGGCGTCGTCGGCCTGGAGACGCTGCTGCCGGCGGCGCTCCGCCTCGTCCATTCCGGCGAGGTCGCCATTCTCGACCTCTTCCGGGCCCTCTCCACTCGTCCGGCCGAGATCCTCGGCCTCGAAGTCGGCCGCCTCGCGCCGGGCGCCCCCGCCGACCTGATCGTCTTCGACCCCGACGCACCATGGGTCTGCGATGCAGAAACCCTGCGCTCGCGCTCGAAGAACACGCCGTTCGACGGCGCCCGCTTCCAGGGCCGCGTGCTGCGCACGCTGGTTGCCGGCCGCACCGTCTATGAATACGCTTCCCCCTGACGGCAGAACGGGGGCAGCGCGTCGATGAATTGGGGGAATGTCCCGACCGACATCGTCGGGCTGGTCATCGGCTATGTGCTGGGGTCGATCCCCTTCGGCCTGATCCTGACGCGCCTGGCCGGTCTCGGCGACATCCGCGCTATCGGCTCCGGCAACATCGGCGCCACCAATGTGCTGCGCACCGGCAATCGCCCGCTGGCCGCCGGGACACTTCTCCTCGACGGTCTCAAGGGCACGGTCGCCGTACTTCTCGGCGGTGCCATCGGCGGTCCGGCGGTTGCCATCCTTGCCGCGCTGGGCGCTTTCCTCGGGCATCTTTTCCCGGTCTGGCTGCGCTTCAACGGCGGCAAGGGCGTCGCCACCTACATCGGCCTGCTCGCCGGGCTCTTCTGGCCCGCCGCGATTTTCTTCTGCGCCGTGTGGATCGCGACGGCGCTTGCCACCCGCCTGTCGTCAGCCAGCGCGTTACTGGCAAGCCTGCTCGCGCCGATCCTGCTTTTCTTCATCGCCAACGGAACGCTCGCGGCTCTTTTTGCGGCGCTCAGCGCGCTCCTCTGGTGGCGGCATGCGGAAAACATCCGCCGTTTGCTCGCCGGAACGGAAACGAAGATCGGCGAGAAGCGATGAGCCCGCGGGCGGACCTGCTCAGCGACGAGCAGCGCCTCGCCTGGCTTCGCCTCATCCGCAGCGACAACATCGGCCCGGTCACCTTCCGCGAACTCATCGATCATTTCGCAGCGCATCCGCGGCGATCGCCGGCGTCCCCGGGTTGGCCCGCAAGGGCGGCCGCGACATCCGCCTGCGCTCGCTTGAAGAGGCGGAGCGCGAACTGGCGATGGCGGCCGCCGTCGGCGCCCGTTTCGTGGCGCTGGGCGAAGCCGACTATCCCGCTTGGCTGCGCACCATCGACGGCGCCCCGCCCCTCCTCGCCGTGCGCGGCGGCAGCGATTGCCTCCTCCGCCCGATCATCGCGGTGGTCGGCGCCAGAAACGCCTCGGTGGCGGGACGGAAGTTCGCCGCGCAGATTGCCGTGGCCCTGGGTGAGGCGGGCATGGCCGTGGCCTCGGGCCTGGCGCGCGGTATCGACGCCGCCGCCCACGCGGGCGCGTTGCCCGCGGCACCATCGCGGTCTTTGCCGGCGGCCTCGATCGTCCCTATCCGCCCGAGAACATTGCGCTCGCCGATGCCATCGTCGAACGCGGCGGCAACCTGATCAGCGAGATGCCGATGGGATGGGAGCCGCGGGCGAGCGATTTTCCCCGGCGCAATCGCCTGATTTCCGGTGTCTCGGTGGCCGTGGTCGTGGTCGAGGCGGCGCTGCGGTCAGGCTCTCTGATTACCGCGCGCCTCGCCGGCGAGCAGGGACGCCTCGTCTTTGCCGTTCCCGGCTCGCCGCTCGACCCGCGCGCCGGTGGGGCCAATCAGCTGATCAGGGATGGGGCGACCATCGTCACCGCCATCGACGATATTATCGCCGAGGTCCGGCCGATGCTGACCGCGCCGATGCCGCCTGTGCGGCTGTCTGTCAGCGAGGACGGTGGCGAAACGCCTGCGAATGACGCCGACGACGGCGATCGCGCCGGAATCGTCGAAGCCCTCGCCGCCACGCCGATCGAAGTCGACGAGATCATTCGCTTCACCGGACTGAAGCCCGCAATCGTCCGCCTCGTCTTGATCGAACTCGATATTGCCGGACGCATCGAACATCACGGCGGCGGCCGCGTGTCGCTTACCAGCCAGGGTTGAAAATCAAAGGCCGGAGTGCCGCTGAAGCAGATCGTCCGATTTGGTCGTGCGCCGCGCTTCTGCTCGACCATCGACAGGAGGTAGGCGAGGAACCCCATATCCGCCTTGGCCGCCATTATCCTGAGTTCCTTTGCCATGCCTTCGATATACTGCGCGGTATGAGAGTCCGCGCTGTCCTCGCTTGATTGCGCCAATTCCTTGCCCCGCCCGCCAAGTCAGATCAGCTCAAGATCGGCTGAAATAGATACAACTATAAGTAGTTGTTACTTGCAAAGCATAACCTTGGCGAGTTTCCGGGGCAAGGGAATACCGGGTTGAAAGCGGCGCCGGGAAACCCCATCTGCGGGTGAAATCAGGCGGTTGGGCAGTGCGCCTCGGCCTGATCGGGCCATCCCCACAGTCCGCCCCACGAGACAGCCTTCGCGGCAAGATTTGACATGACAAGCCTATATCTGGGATGTCCTGCCCCCGTTCGGGCGGTCGGTCAGGACATGCCGAAGCGGCTCCCCACCTCGGCAGGATGCATGTTTTCCGTGGGCCGGAGCTTCAAATGAAGTACCGCTCCGCCACCCCAGTCACGCGGCCTCAATGAATCTCGTCATCGTCGAATCGCCTGCCAAGGCCAAGACCATCAACAAGTACCTGGGGCCGAACTATCAGGTTCTGGCTTCCTATGGCCACGTCCGAGACCTGCCCTCCAAGAACGGCTCGGTCGATCCGGAAGACGATTTCGCCATGCTGTGGGAGGTCGACGGCAAGTCGCAGAAGCGCCTCTCCGACATCGCCACGGCGATGAAGGACGCCGACCGGCTGATCCTCGCCACCGACCCTGATCGCGAAGGCGAGGCGATTTCCTGGCACGTGCTGGAAGTCCTCCGCAACAAGCGTGTCATCGGCGACAAGCCGGTCGAGCGGGTCGTGTTCAACGCCATCACCCGCGACGCGGTGCTCGACGCGATGCAGCACCCGCGCAAGATCGACGTGCCGCTGGTCGACGCTTACCTCGCCCGTCGCGCTCTCGACTATCTGGTCGGCTTTACCCTCTCCCCGGTCCTGTGGCGGAAGCTTCCCGGTGCCCGCTCCGCCGGCCGCGTGCAATCGGTGGCGCTCCGCCTCGTTTGCGAGCGTGAGAACGAAATCGAGGTCTTCAAGCCGCGCGAGTACTGGTCGGTCGCGGTTACGCTGGAGCCGCCGAACGGCGGCCGCTTCGTCGCCCGCGTCGTCGGCTTCAATTCCAACAAGCTGGGCCGCCTCGACATTCCCGACGAGGCAACAGCGCGCCGTATCGAGGGCGCGTTGAAGTCCGGCGCCTACAAGGTCACCGCGATCGAGGCAAAGCCGGTCCGCCGCAATCCGCCGCCGCCGTTCACGACCTCGACGCTGCAGCAGGAAGCATCCCGCAAGCTCGGCTTCGCCGCCAACCGCACCATGCAGGTCGCCCAACGCCTCTACGAGGATGGCCTCATCACCTATATGCGCACCGACGGCGTGCAGAGCGCGCCGGAGGCGATCACCGCCACCCGCGCCATGATCGCCAAGCGCTTCGGCGATCAGTACGTCCCGGACGCTCCACGCCTCTACCAGACCAAGGCGAAGAACGCGCAGGAAGCGCACGAGGCCATCCGCCCGACCGAGCTCACCCGCACGCCGGATAGCGAGGCGCACGGCCTCGAGGCCGATCAGGCAAAGCTCTACGAGCTGATCTGGAAGCGGATGACCGCCAGCCAGATGGCCTCCGCCGAGATGGAGCGCACCACTGTCGACATCGCCGCCGGCGTCGCCCATCCGGTGGCGCTGCGCGCGACCGGCCAGGTCGTCCGCTTCGACGGCTTCCTGACGCTTTACCAGGAAGGCAAGGACGAGGACGCCGAGGACGAGGACGGAAGCCGCCTGCCGCCGATGGCGGCCGGCGATCCTCTGATAGAGCACGGCATAGAGACCGAGCAGCATTTCACCGAGCCGCCGCCGCGCTACACCGAGGCGACGCTCATCAAGAAGATGGAAGAACTTGGCATCGGCCGCCCGTCGACCTACGCCGCCACCCTCTCGGTGCTGCGCGAACGTGGCTACGTCCGCCTCGACAAGCGCCAGTTGATTCCCGAGGACAAGGGCCGGCTGGTGACGGCCTTCCTGCAGAGCTTCTTCGACCGCTACGTCGAGTACGACTTCACGGCCGATCTTGAAGAGAAGCTCGACAAGATTTCCAACGGCGACCTGAAGTGGAAGGACGTGCTGCGGGACTTTTGGCAGCGGTTCTCCGCCGACGTCGACAAGACCAAGGAGCTTCGCGTCTCCGAGGTGCTCGACGTCCTCAATGAGTTGCTCGGTCCACACATCTTCCCGGCTCGCGCCGACGGCGGCGACCCGCGCCAGTGCCCGACCTGCGGCACGGGCAAGCTGTCGCTGAAGCTCGGCAAGTTCGGCGCCTTCATCGGCTGCTCGAACTATCCCGAATGTCGTTACACCCGCCAGCTGGCCGTCAGTGAAGGCGGCGCCGACTTTGGCGCCGATGGCAAGCTGCTTGGCACCGATCCGGAAAGCGGCCTCAACATCACGCTGCGTTCCGGCCGCTTCGGCCCCTACCTGCAGCTCGGCGACCAAGGCGAGGACAAGGACGTGAAGCCCAAGCGGGCGAGCATCCCGCGCGGCTGGGAACTGAACGACATCGACCTCGAAAAGGCTCTGTCGCTGCTGCGGCTGCCGCGCGAGGTCGGGCTGCACCCGGAGACTGGCCTGGCGATCACCGCCGGCATCGGCCGCTACGGCCCGTTCGTGAAGCACGACGCCACGTTCGCCAATCTTGAATCAGTCGAGGACGTGTTCACCGTCGGCCTGAACCACGCCGTGACGCTGATCGCCGAGAAGGTAGCCGGCGGCGGACGGCGTGGCGGCCGTGGCACGCCAAAGGCGTTGAAGGATCTCGGCGACCACCCTGAGGGTGGCGGCAAGATCACCGTTCGCGACGGCAAATACGGTCCCTACGTCAACTTCGGCAAGGTCAACGCGACCCTGCCCAAGGACATGGTGCCGACGGAAGTCACCGTCGCGCAGGCGCTTGAGCTGATCGCGGCGCGCGCCGGCAAGACACCGTCACGCGGGCGCGCCAAAAAGGCCGCGCCGGCAAAATCCAAAGCCGAGGGCACAAAGCCCACGGCCAAACCCAAATCCAAACCAAAGAAGAAGCCCGCCGCGGCTGAGCCCGTGGAAGGCTGATGGCGGCGCGACACGCGCCCCGGAAAGAAACGAAAACCAAATTGCCTACTGACAAGAACCCGAACCAGAAGAACAAGCCGAGCCGGCAAAGCCTTCCCACCCGCGAACAACTCCTCACCTTTATCGCCGAGCATCCCGGCCAAGCCGGCAAGCGCGAAATCGCCCGCCACTTCGGCATCACCGGCGCCGCGCGCATCCCCCTCAAGGCACTGATCAAGGATCTGGCCGCCGAGGGAGTCGTCGAAAGCAAGCATCGCAAGCTGAAGCGGCCGACCGACCTCCCGGAGGTCAGCGTGCTGGAAATCACCGGCCGCGATGCCGACGGCGAGCTCGTCGCCCTGCCCGTCGAATGGCCGCCCATCAACGGCGAGGCACCGCGCATCGTCCTCAGCGAAGCCCGCCGCGACCCGCGTGGCAAGACGCCGGCCGCCGGGGTCGGCGACCGGGTGCTGGCCCGGCTGTCGCGCGCCGGCGCCGATATGACCGCCCGCATCATCAAGGTGCTGGAGAAAAAGCCCCTCGCCGTCCTCGGCGTCGTCCGCATGGGCGAGCGCGGCGTCCGCATCGTGCCGATCGACAAGAAGCAGAAGGAGCTGATCCTCGACCTCGCCGATATCGGCAAGGCGAACGACGGCGACCTCGTCACCCTCAGCGTCGTACCCTCCGGCCGCTTCGGCCTCGACCGTGCCCGCGTCACCGAGGTGCTGGGCTCGGTCAAGAGTGAAAAGGCGGTCTCCATGATCGCCATCTATTCCCACGGCATCCCGCACCTGTTCCCCGCCGATGTGCTTGCCGAGGCCGACGCCGCCGCTCCCGTCACCCTCCAGGACCGGGAGGACTGGCGCGACCAGCCCCTCGTCACCATCGATCCCCCCGATGCCAAGGATCACGACGACGCGGTGATGGCACGGCCCGATACATCGCATACCAACCCCGGTGGCACGGTAGTTACAGTGGCTATCGCGGACGTGGCCTGGTACGTGCGCCCCCGTACCTCCCTCGATCGGGAGGTGCTAAAGCGGGGCAATTCGGTCTACTTCCCCGACCGCGTCGTACCGATGCTCCCCGAGCGGATTTCCAACGATCTGTGTTCGTTGCGGGAGGGCGAAGACAGGCCCGCCATGGCCGTGCGGATGGTCTTTGATGCCAACGGCCGCAAGATATCCCACCGCTTCCACCGCATCCTGATGCGCTCTGCGGCGAAGCTCTCCTACGCCGAAGCGCAAGCAGCCTTCGACGATAAGCCGACTTCCTTGACTCAAGATGTGAAGATTGCCCTGTCAAGCCTTTGGGCTGGCTACGAAATCCTTAAGCGCGGCCGCGACGCCCGCGAACCCCTCGACCTCGACCTTCCCGAACGGAAAGTCATCCTCGGCAACGACGGCGCCATCGACAGAATCGTGGTACCGGAACGCCTGGAAGCCATGCGTCTGATCGAGGAAATGATGATCCAGGCGAACGTCGCGGCGGCGGAAACGCTGGAGTCGAGAAAGTCGCCGCTGGTCTACCGCATCCACGACTCCCCCTCGCTCGCCAAGCTCGAGGCGCTCCGCGATTTCCTGAAGTCGATCGACATGAGCCTGCCGAAAGGCGGCAACCTGCGCCCTGAGCATTTCAACCAGATTCTGGCACGCGCCAACGGCTCCGAGCATGGGCCGTTGCTGAACGAAGTCGTCCTGCGCAGCCAGGCCCAGGCCGAATACAATCCTGCGAACATCGGCCATTTCGGCCTGAACCTTCGCCGCTACGCCCACTTTACCTCGCCCATCCGCCGCTACGCCGACCTGATCGTGCATCGCGCCCTCGTCCGCGCGCTCGATCTTGGCGCCGGCGGGTTGCCTGACGGCATCGAGACACAGCTGCCCGAGATCGCCGCACAGATTTCCGCCGCCGAACGTCGGGCGATGGCGGCCGAACACGAAACCGTCGACCGCCTCGTGGCGCACTGGCTGGCCGACAGGGTCGGCGTAACATTCCGCGGACGCATTTCCGGAGTGACGCGCGCCGGCCTGTTTGTGAAGCTGGATGAGACGGGCGCCGACGGCTTCGTTCCCATGCGGACGCTGGGCTCGGAATATTTCGTCTACGACGAGGCGCGGCACGCGGTCGTCGGTTCCCGGACCGGGGAGATGCATCGCCTCGGCGACAAGGTCGAGGTGAAACTGGTCGAGGTCGCGCCTCTCGCTGGCGCGCTCCGCTTTGAGATGATTTCCGAGGGGCGGATTGTTGGCCGGCGCGACCGGCCTACCGCGCCCCGACGGAACGAACGGCCGAGTTCCAGGCCCAAGCTACCGCCTCGAAAGAGCGACAAACGCCGCCGCTGAAGCGATTCGCCGACCGCTGACCTGAGGGACAAACCAGCGCATTGTAAGAACCAGCGAAAGCGCTCATTTGAAGGTCATGGCAGTCGGCCTCCCCACCTCAGATGACATTGCCGCGGTCGAGGCTCTCGGGCCCCGACCGCTTTATCGGGCGATGCTGCGCGGCTTTCTGGGCCGCTGTCCGCACTGCGGCAAGGGGAGGCTGTTCGGCCGCTACCTGAAGCCGGTGGCGAACTGTGCTGTGTGCGGCGAGGACTACACGGCGCAGCGCGCCGATGACGCGCCGCCCTACTTCACGATGGTCATCGTGGGTCACATTCTGGTGCCCGTCATCCTCGCGGTGGAACTCACCACCAATTTCCCCGTGGTCGCCCAGCTCTTCATCTGGATACCGGTCACCGGCGCGCTGACGATCGGGCTGCTCCAGCCGGTAAAGGGCGCGATCATCGCGCTGCAATGGGCATTGCGCATGCACGGGTTCGACCCGCAGGGCGACGAGCCCGGCGTGGAATTTCCTTAGTTCTTTCCGTAGACCGGGTTAGCCACCGAATAAACCTCGCCGTAGGCCTTCGGATCGACGAACGATACGGGGGCGGTCACGAAAATCCGTCGATCGCCGTCGATGAGAGCGGCCGCCGTTGTGTATTGCTCAGGGAAGAGGACAACAGCTTTCAGGCGACCGCTGGGATCGACGATGATGATCCGACCACCGCCGTATTCGGCAATATAGAGATTGCCGGCGTGATCGACGGCGAGACCGTCGGCGCCGACCTCCCAGCCCCGCTTGGCGTTCCTGGGCACAAGATCGTCGAGTTTCACAAATATCCGCGTGTGCGACAGCGACCCGTCGGCGGCAACGTCGTAGGCCAACACACGCCGCGAGAGATGCTCCGAAACATAGAGTATCTTGCCGTCCGGCGAGAGCCCGACGCCGTTGGAGTAGTGAATACCTTCCGCCAGCCTCCGCAGCCCGCCGGACTTGTCGAGGTAGAGAACCGCGCCCTGCGAAGGGCTTGTCGGCGAGAACAGGCCCGACGACGTCCAGTAGATACCGCCCTTCGTGTCGTTTATCGAGGCATTCGGCGTCAGGAACGGGTGACCGGCAGAATCCGCCTTTATGACCTCGACAGTTTTACCTGCAGTGGTAATTCTGACCAGAACTTGCTCCTCGTCGCAGAGGATGACGAGCGCGTCGCCGCCTCCCCGTGCCACCGACGTCGGACCGCAACCCGCCCGCGACCAGATCGCCGTGTTGGCGTGTCCGTCCCAGCGCATGACCCGGTCGGAGCCCATCTCGGCGTAGTAAACCAGTTTGCCGGCAACGACCGGGCCCTCGGGGTATGCCGATCGGGGGTTTACTACGACGCGGTCGTCGGCAGTCGACGCGCGAGCTGGGCCAATCGCCAAGCACACCGCGGCGACGACCAAGGCTCCGACCGCCCTTTTGCTTGACATTCGAAGCGCCAATCCTAGTGTGCGCGCCAATTCAATCGCGCCTCCAAGGGTGTTGCCATGGCCAAGTCCGCCACCATCAAGATCAAGCTCGTGTCCTCCGCCGACACCGGCTTTTATTACGTAACCAAGAAAAATTCGCGCACCAAGACCGACAAGCTGGTGATGAAGAAGTACGACCCGGTTGCGCGCAAGCACGTCGAATTCCGCGAGACCAAGATCAAGTAGGCCTGGCTTCGGCCCGTCCGCCAGGCCCATAAAAAAAGCACCGCCTCAGCGGTGCTTTTCATTTTGCGGCCTTTTGTCCGACCACGGAAAGAGTGGCCGGCCCAGAACGGGTTTGTACGAGGAGGCCACTCAATCCGTTCTGAGGCCGGCCTACCCTACGGACCCAGGAGATGCGGCGGACCTGAGCACTCCGCAGGGTATCTGAATTGTTAATTAGCTTGCGATCAGGACACGCATGTGACAGTCGCCTGATTCGCTACGTGTCGTTGTGGCTTGCTCTCCTCGCTTGAACGACTGGTTGACCTTATCGCCGTCCATAGCGTTAGCAAACCATCAACGACCGGAAAAGCCATTGTATCTAGATATTTAGCTAAGATTAATCATGAATTAGCAAGCATTCCGCCAATCGAGCGGCTCAGGCCGCGGCGGAAACCCGGTTACGACCCGCCCGTTTGGCCTCGTAGAGCGCCTCATCCGCGCGTTTGAGCAGGATTTCGGGGGTATCCTCATGGGATCCGAGGGAGGCAATACCAACCGAAACGGTCACCTCGATGTTCTCATCGCTCTCCAAGAGACGGAAAGGTTCGACTGCAATCTTTTGGCGGAGGCGTTCGCCGACGAGTAGCGCCAGGGCCGCGTCGGTATCGGGCATGGCGATGACAAATTCCTCTCCACCCATGCGGCAGGCGAGATCGATGCCGCGAACGGCCTTGCGCACACGACGCGAGAATTCGCGCAGCACGTCGTCGCCGCCGGCGTGGCCGTAGCTATCGTTGATTGCCTTGAAGTGGTCGATATCGAGGACAAGTACCGACAACGGCTTCTCGCGGGCAATCGCCTGGTTGACCAACGTCGCCAGATGACGCTCCAGATAGCGGCGATTGTGGAGACCGGTCAGCCCGTCGGTCACTGCCATTTCGATGGTCATCTGGACGCTGTCGCGCAGGCGATCGGAGAAGCGCTTGCGGCGAACCTGGGTGCGCACCCGCGCCAGCATTTCGTTACGATCGATCGGTCGCACCAGATAGTCGTTGACCCCGAGGTCGAGTCCGCGCAACAGGCGGACATTATCTTCCGGATCGACGACGACAAGAATTGGCAGAAGACGCGTACGGTCGAGCGAGCGCAGATGCGAGCATAGCCGCAGGCCGTCGATCTGCTTGAGGTTTAGGCTGATTATGGCGAGGTCGTAGTCGCCCTCGGCTGCCCGAAACAAACCTTCCTGCGGCTCGGGCTCAAGATCGACCGTGTGATGCGGCGACAGGATGCTCTTGATGCGATCGGCGGTCGCGGGCGAGTCATCGACGACCAGCACCTTGCCGCCCTCTCCTCCGAGGCTCATCGGATCGAAGGTGTCGTCGAGACCGATCTCGTTCGACGTGGACGCCCGCACCATCAATTCGTCGGTGAGCGTTTTCAGCCGCACCAGGCTCTTCACCCGCGTGATCAGCGCGATGTCGTTGACTGGCTTGGTCAAAAAATCGTCGGCGCCCGCTTCCAGGCTTGCTACCCGATCGGCCGGCTGGTCGAGCGCCGTGATCATCACTACCGGAATGTGGGCGGTCCGTGGGTTATGCTTGAGCCGGCGGCACACCTCGAGGCCGTCCATACCCGGCATCAGCACGTCGAGGAGAACTATATCGCACTGCCCACGGGCGCAGATCTCGAGTGCCGACGGACCGTTGAGCGCGGTTACCACCTCGAAATATTCGGCGGCGAGCCGAACCTCCAACAGCTTGATGTTGGCAACAAGGTCGTCGACGACGAGGACGCGCGCGGTCATTGAGTTGCCCGTTCCTCAGCCGTCGCCGATGTAAGTCTTGACCGTCTCAAGGAATTTCGTCACCGAAATTGGCTTAGACAGGTACGCTTCGCACCCTCCCTGGCGGATGCGCTCCTCGTCGCCCTTCATGGCAAACGCCGTAACCGCGATCACCGGAATCGAACGCAGATCGTCGTCCTCCTTGATCCACTTCGTCACTTCGAGACCCGACACTTCCGGTAGCTGGATATCCATCAGGATGAGGTCGGGCCGGTGTTCGCGCGCCAGATCGATCGCCTCCAGACCGTTGCGAGTCTGCACGATGTTATAGCCGTTCGCTTCAAGCAGATCGTGGAACAGCTTCATGTTCAGTTCATTGTCTTCCACCACAAGCACCGTCTTCGCCATAGTACCTGAATCCAGTGCTGGCCCTGGAACCTGAAAGGTCCCCTTCGGACCGATGTCCGGTCGGCAACGTAGACGGGAAACGTTGCGGAAAGGCAAACATGACCTCGGAAAGAAGGGCGAAGTTAACCCATGAGGCAGCCGAAATTGTTGCGGTGGAGGCGTTTTCCTATCTGGCCAGCGAGCCCGAGTTGCTGGAGCGCTTTTTGGCCCTCTCCGGAATAAGCCCTCAAACGTTGCGCGCGGCTTCATCGGAACCGGGGTTTCTGGCGGGGGTTCTGGATTTCTTCCTGACCGACGAGCGGCTGCTGGTCGCTTACGCCGAACGGGCCGCGATTCCGCCGACGCGGATTGCCGCCGCCCGGCAAAGCCTCGGAGGCAGCAATGATTAGCCGCGAGCCCAGGGCCACGATCCCGCTCTCGCTGGACGGCTATACGGAGCTGCCGCGCGGCAAGATCGCGAACGTGGTCACCTATCTGGAAAGAACCGAGCGGCCCGCGGGACCGCCGCCAGAGGCCCAGGGCTTATCGCTCCGCTGGATCGGAAAACCCGGCACCACGCTTTATCGCGAACTCTACAGGCGCATCGGAACGGACTGGTTATGGTTTTCGCGAGCAGTGATGCCCGAGGAGGCACTTGCTCGACTTTTATCCCTGCCATCGACAACCGTGCTGGCACGGAGCGTGGCGAGCATGCCTCCGGTCTTGTCGAACTTGACTATTCGGTTCCGGGCGAAGTCGAGATCGTGACGTTTGGGGTCATTCCGGAAGAAACAGGCACCGGCGCCGCCCATTTTCAGATGGAGGGCGCCCTTGCCCACGCCTTTGCCCGGGAAGTCGGCCGGGTGTGGCTGCACACCTGCACCTTCGACCATCCCGCCGCGGTGCGCTTCTACCGCCGGCACGGTTTCCGTGGGTTCAAATTTGCGATCGAGGTTTCGGACGATCCGCGGCTGAGCGGCTTACTGCCCGAGGACGCCGCCCCCTACGTGCCGCTGATCCGGCCCCAGGCCCATCAAGTTTTGGCGGTCAGCCGTGCGCCGGCACCGTCCGCTGATGGGAAGAATGTTTGTCGTTGGCCTGATCGCGCTCCGCGATCGCCTCAACCTTGGCGAGTTCCGCCTCCGCTTCCTCGCAGGCCGCCTTGGCGGCTGCCAGTTGTTCCTTCAGTGCGTGCTCGGATGCCGCCAGATTATCGCGGCGCTGGGTGGCGGCCTTGGCAAACGTCGGATAGGCGAAGTGCCCGGCATCATGGATGCCGCTGCGCTCCTGTTCCGCGAGGACCTGATCGTTGAGTTCTTTTTCCATGCGCTCGAACTCGGAGATCATGGATTGGATCTGCGCCGTCTGGCGGCGCTTTTCCTCGACCTGAAAACGCTTCAGGCGAATGAGGGCCTCGCGCGACTTCATGGATACTCTACTCCCTACAACTTTCGCCAGCGGACAGTAAACGTCCGGAAGCGTCGATCACAACGCCCGGTCCTCACGCGCAATTCTTTGCCTGCGCCTGCCGCCGGTAACCTTTCGTTTACGTCTAGCGTTAATCATGGGCCTCGATCGCTTAATTCGAAGTAAATTGCCCAGGCGAATATCGATCAGGATTCTGCGAGTCTCGTGAATCGCTTAGCGGAATTTCCTAAACTAGCTTAAGAAGTAGTTAAGAAGCAGAAATAGTCGTTTTCTCAACGAAGTAGCCCGCTCGCCTAGACATTTGATTAATTCGCTTGTGCCGTTGAATCAGAGTTTGTTAACCATTGGCGCGTAGCTTGGCGAATCGGGGTTAACCGGACGTCGACACGGGCGTGCAACGCCCCATGTCAATGCCGGAGGAGCCAGGGGGAATAGCATGCGAGTGCTTCTGATCGAGGACGACAGCGCCACGGCGCAAAGCATCGAGTTGATGCTCAAGTCCGAGAACTTCAATGTCTACACGACAGACCTCGGCGAAGAGGGCGTCGACCTTGGCAAACTGTACGATTACGACATCATATTGCTCGACCTGAACCTTCCCGACATGTCCGGGTATGAGGTTCTGCGCACGCTCCGCGTCGCCAAGGTCAAGACTCCTATCCTCATTCTTTCCGGCCTGGCGGGAATAGAGGACAAGGTACGCGGCCTGGGTTTCGGCGCCGATGACTACATGACCAAGCCGTTTCACAAGGATGAGCTGGTCGCGCGTATTCATGCGATCGTGCGTCGCTCGAAGGGACATGCCCAATCGGTCATCACCACGGGTGACCTGACCGTCAACCTCGACACCAAGACAGTGGAAGTAACCGGCCAGCGCGTTCATTTGACCGGCAAGGAATACCAGATGCTGGAGCTGCTCTCGCTCCGCAAGGGCACGACGCTCACCAAGGAGATGTTCCTCAATCATCTCTATGGCGGCATGGACGAGCCCGAACTCAAGATCATCGACGTGTTCATCTGCAAGCTGAGGAAGAAACTTGCCGCGGCAACTGGCGGGCAGAACTATATCGAAACCGTCTGGGGGCGCGGTTATGTGCTGCGCGAGCCCGACGCCCACGAGATCCGCGAAAGCGCCTGAGCGCCCTTCCCTAGGCAAAAGACAAAAAAGCCCCGATTTTCGGGGCTTTTTTATTTCGGTCCGCGAGACCGGGGCTGAAGGCAGTTTCTCCGAAACTGCTAGAGCATTCCTACTTCGTGGAGCTTGACCTCCACGGCAGCCCGGTCGAAGGGCTTGAGAATGTACTCATCGGCGCCGGCGCGGAGCGCGCGCGCGATCTGGGAAACGTCAGCCTCGCTGGCGCAGAAGACCACCTTCGGTTGATTGCCGTGGTCCATCTGCCGCAAGCTTGCGAGGAACTCGAGACCGTCCATGACCGGCAGGTGCCAATCGAGCAGGATCATGTCGGGCATAGAGCGTTGGCATGCTTCGAGGGCCGCCCTGCCGTCCTCGGCTTCCGACACGGAGAACTCGAAATCCTCAAGGATTCGCCGCGCCACCTTTCTGATGACACTGGAGTCATCGACAATCAGACAGTGGCGCATTGCGTGCCTCACGGGTGGCGGTCGCCGGCAAAATCGGCGGAACGCTCAGGGAAGGCTACGGCGGGCGGGTTAACGGAGGTTGAAGGCCGTCGACTAAAGCCAAGGCTACGCCGCTGCTGTGGTTGCGTTCGCTTCGACCACGACATCGGCTCCATCAAGGACGGCACTCACCTTCATCCCGCAAACCCGCGCGAGCGCACCCGCATAATAGGCCTGCACAGACTGTGCATCGACCGCCAGGCCCTCGATGTCCCCGGGCACCAGCTTTTCGAAGGCCGGCGGCACCCGCGCATTCGGCCCCGAGGAGCGCAGGATAAAGCGCGGCGGTGCCGAACCCTCGACCGTCACCTTTACGAGGCCTCCGCGCGGGATGGCGGTCGCTGATAGCAGGATCAGGTTGAGGAGCAATTTGACCAGATTCTTGGGCATCAGCACCTTCGGCGATTCCCAGGCAAACTCCGCCTTCTCCCCCTCCATGTAGCCTCGGGCGACCTTTTCCGCGTCCGCCAGATCGATTTCGGCCCCTACCGATCCAGCAGCACCGAAGGCGAGGCGTGCAAACTGAAGCTTGGCCGAAGCCTGACCGGCACTCTTGCGGATCAGATTGAAGGCAAACTCCCGCATTTCCTCGCCATTGTCCTCGTCGAGGACCTCTAGGCCATTGATGATGGCCCCTACCGGCGAAATGATATCGTGACAGACGCGGCTGCACAGGAGCGCCGCCATATCGAGTGCGCCGAGTTCCAGCGGTTCAGCCAAGTATTCCTCCGCAACGTCTCAAGCCGCACGAAACATTCGAATCGCCTGCGAACTCCACTTCGGGCATACACTGCGGTCCACGCGGTTGCCAATCGGCTGAATTCGGCCCTGCGGCCCGTTTGGGCGCCACGCCGTCGCCCATATTTCCGCTAAAATGCTGATCGAATCGAACCATCGTCGGGAGTCTTGTTCATGAATCGCCTACTTGGCGCGGCCGCGGCCGCGTTTTCCCTCGCTCTTGTCGCTTTTTCCGGGGTCACACCCGCCGCCGCCCGCGGCCAGTGCGTCTCCGGGCCGAACCCGGCGGGCCAATATTCGTCCAACGAAATCCTCGATGCCGGCCACAAGTTTTTCGGCAGCGTCTCGCAGGGGCTGGCCAGCATCGTCGAGAGAGCGGTTTCGCAGCATGGCCTGCCCAACGGCTACATCCTCGGCCAGGAAGGCTCCGGCGCCATCATCGGCGGCCTGCGCTATGGCGAAGGCACGCTCAGTACCAAGAATGCCGGCCAATGCGAGATTTTCTGGCAGGGCCCGAGCATCGGCGTCGACGTTGGTGGCAACGGCGACCGGGTCATGATGCTGGTCTACAATCTCCCCGACGTGAACTCTGTCTATCGGCGCTACTATGGCGTGGCGGGCTCCGCGTATGTGGTTGCCGGCTTTGGGATGACGGTGCTGAGCAACCGGGATGTATTCGTGGTGCCGATCGTCTCCGGCGTCGGCGCCCGCTTTGGCCTCAATCTCAGCTACCTCAAGTTCACGGATCATCCGACCTGGAACCCCTTCTAGGGAGTCGCGAGATATTGTTGCGGTTTCGCGATCGAATTCGTTGCGGCCCGCGCCTTGATCGCCTTTAATCCCCGGCTTGGGGAAGAGCGTTCATGATTTCCTGAGACGCTTCCACAAAACCCAAGGCGCTTGGGCTCGGAGGAAGGCTTGATTCAGGCTGCAATGTATTTTGCGCTTGGTCTTTTGACCGCTGGCCTGTTTGCGCTGCTGCTGGCGCCTGCGATCTGGCGGCGCGCGGCGCGTTTGACCCGTGCCAGGGTCGAGGCGGCTATGCCGATGACGGTCGCCGAGATCGAGGCGGACAAGGATCAGTTACGGGCCAACTTCGCCGTCGCGAACCGCCGTCTGGAGCTCGATGCCAGCACGCTGAAGGACAAGCTTGCCGCCGCCACCATCACGGTCGGCCTTGGGCGCGACGAAATCAATGCATTGGCGCGCAGCCGAGCTGCCCTCGCCAACACTGTCGCCACCCTTGAAGAACGGGTCGCCGAGCTCGCCGGAGCGCTATCCACGACCGAGAACAAGCTAGCCACCGCCAATTCCGAGGTTGCTGCCCGCGACAGCCGCCTGATCGGGCTGGAAGCCAATCTGACCGACCTGCAGATCCGCTTCAACGGCAGCCAGTTGATGAGCGAGGAGCAGCGCCTCGAACTTGTCGCGCACGTCACTGAGATAGGCAATTTGAACGATAGCTTGGCGACGACAACTGCGAATGAAGCGACGACGGCAGCGGCAAGGGACAGGTTGACGGCCGAACTCGCGCTGGAGCGCGACCGCATTGTCGCGGAACAGAGACGCGGCGACGGACTTGCCGCCGGACTTGCAGCACTCCAGGCGGAACGGCTCAGCCGCATCGCCGACCTGGAGCGCAATTCTGCCGACATGAAGACGCTTGACGCGAACGCAGCGGCTGAGCGAACGCGGGCAACGACGCTCGCCGCCGAGGTTGCCGCCTTGAAAGAGCTGGAACGGGAGATCGCCGAAGAACGCGCGGCACGCGAACGCCTCGCCGGTGAGATCGAGGCGACCAGAGCGGAGCGGGAGCGCATTTCGGGCGAACTCGCGGAGCGCAGCAATCAGATCGCCGAACTGAACGCTCGCATCCGGGCCGAAACCACCCGGCAGGAAGAACTCGCCGCGCGCCTGCACGTCTCCACCGCGGCAGTAGCCGCTGCCGAGGCAACCACCGCTGCGCTGCAGGAACGCCATCGTGCCGACGCCATGGCTGAGGGCGACAACTTTCGCAAGGCAATGGTCGCAACAGCGGCCGAAAAAGAAAGTCTTGCCCTTCGCGTCGCGGCACTCGAGGACGATTACGCCGCGCTGCGGGCCGAGAACACGGAACTCCGGCGGGTCGCCGGCGCAGAATGGGAAACTGACCGCGAGGAGAACCGACGCCTGCGCGAGCGCCTGAATGAAATCGCCATGGGCGTTGTGCGACTGACGCAATCCATGGAGGCTGGCGCTGCAGGAGCGGCTCCCACCACGGTTCCGGCCGACGTCGTACAACCGGCGGCCGTCGTCGGCGATGTGGAGACAGATGAAAGCGGCGGCACGCTCGCCGATCGGCTGCGCGCCGTTCAACCTGCCGGCACGCGTCACTGAACTGATCGCGTGGCCTTCAGGCCTCGCCGACGATCTGGCGAAGCCCTTCAGCACTTGGAAAATGTCCTATCCGGAGCCGGTTCCGATGAGCACAATCGCGTTTCTGACCACCGTCGAATTTGGCCGCGGGGCATTGGCCACCTTGCCCGATGCACTGGCCGCGGTACAAATCCGGCGGCCGCTGGTCGTCAGCGACCACGGGATCGCCGCTTCAGGATTGCTGGCGCGCGCCACGGTATTGGCGCCGAAGGGTTCGCCGGTATTCCTCGACGTGCCACCCAATCCAACGGAGGAAGCCGTCGCCGCGGCGCTGACCGCCTATCGTGCCGGCGGATGCGACGGGCTGATCGCCGTCGGCGGCGGATCGCCGATCGATCTTGCCAAGGGCGTTGCGCTTAGCGCGACTCACGCCGGTGCCCTGGAGGGCTATGCCGCCATCTACGGCGGCGTTGAGCAGATCGGGCCGGTGGCGCCGGTGGTCGCCGTGCCGACGACCGCCGGCACGGGAGCGGAGGTCGGTCGCGCTGCACTGCTGACGCTGGCCGATGGCCGCAAGCTCGGCTTCATCAGCCCGCATCTCATTCCAAAGCGGGCCATCTGCGATCCGGAACTGACACTGGGCCTGCCGCCGGCCCTTACCGCGGCTACCGGAATGGACGCCCTTTCCCACTGCATCGAGACATTTCTGTCACCGCGCTTCAACCCCCCGGCTGAGGCCATCGCCCTTGATGGTGCCGGGCGCATCTGGCGCAACCTCGAAAGGGCGTACCGCAACGGCGCCGACATCGCCGCGCGCGAAGAAATGATGATGGGCGCACTGGAAGGCGGGCTGTCGTTCCAAAAGGGCCTGGGCGCAGTCCACGCCCTCAGCCACGCTTTGGGAGGCCTGAAGTCGCCGCAACTCCACCACGGCACGTTGAACGCCATTTTCTTACCCGCCGTCGTACGCTTCAACGCTGCCGCCGCCGGCGACAAGCTTCAACGACTGGCCAAAGCAATGGGACTGGTCGGCGATCTGGCCGATGCCCTCGACGGCCTGAACCAGCGGCTCGCTATACCGACCGGGCTCGCCAGTCTCGGTGTCCGCGCCGATATTTTTGACTGGGTGATCGAGCGCGCCCTCGCCGATCACAGTCACGCTACAAATCCGCGGACACCGGCAGCCGACGATTACCGAGCCCTTCTCAATTCCGTCCTCGTCTAGGGCGAAGCGAAAAAACACCGAATATCACCAAGCCCGCGACCGCCCCGACTGGCGCGCCCTCGGCAGTCCACGGCGTGTCGCTACTGAGCGCGACGGATTGCGTTGAGATGTAGAGATCGACCGCGAAGCCCATGAGGGAGCCGACGAGCGTACCGACCAGCGCGGCAAGCAGCATCCGCCCAACCAGCTTCAAGACCGCCCCGCGGCGACCCTCGAGCGCTTTCATGCAATGATGCTACGGCGAGGCTGTAACGCAAATGTTTCAGGCGCCCGCAAGGTAGGTAGCAACGGTGCGCCACATTCCCAGGCCGGACGATTCCAGAACCTGCACGTTGGTCGCAACTGTCGACTGAGGCAGATCGAGCGCGTCGCGGATCTCATTCACATTCAATGGACCACGCGCGGTGAGGAGTTTCAGTATGCGCACGCGCACCGGCGACGCCAGTCCGCGCAGCACCTCTGAGTTTTCATCGGCGTTGACCGCCAGGAAATTGCCGTTCGACCGGTGCTCGGATTCCATCATCTGCCCTTCCGCTACAGGGCACTATCACCGACGTAGCCCGTGGACCAGTGATCCTATTTGAAGCAGAAGCAGTCTGAACCAAAGAGGGCGATATCCGGCAGCGAAGTCCGTTGGGGTACTCACACGGCTTCGCGACCCGACCAACGCGCGCGCCAAGCGTCGATGACTTTCGGGTTACGCACATAGTCAGGCACTTCGCCGGCGAGAACATGTTCGATATTCGCAAGCAGCACAACTGGAAGCCGATCCAGAGTTTCTCGCGTGTGGCCCACCATGTGAGGTGTCAGAATGGCGTTCGGAAGGCTCCGCAGCGGACTATCGAGCGGGAGCGGATCGGGACTGAAAACATCGACCGCGATACGCATTTCCGGCCGCTCGCGCGCCAATCTTGCCAGCGCGTGCTCGTCGGCTATGCCGCCGCGGGCAACATTGACGAACACCACGTCCGGCTTCATCGCGCTCAGCTTCCGCTCGCCAAGCATCGCTCGCGTGTCATCGTTGAGTGCCGCAAGAACGACCACGACGTCGCTTTCCGTCAACAGCGTCCCTAGCGGCACCCCCTTCACCCGATCAGGCAGCGCGCGCGCCGTGCGCATCGTTGTCAGAATGCGGCAGTCCCAGGATTCCAGCCGCGCGGCAACCGCCCGCGCGATCTGGCCGAAGCCGATCAAGCCGACTGTCTTTCGCATCAACATGCGCGCGCGCGGACGCGGCGGCCGTGGACCGTTCTCCGCCAACAGCCGCTGCGTTCCGTTAAGGTCGTAGAGCGCGGCAAGAATCAGCATGACCGTCGCCTCGGCCATGCTGACATAGTTCTCCAGAATCTGGCCATTCGCGACCAGGACATTTCGGGCCGAAGCCGCCGCCTCGTCGAAGCCCTCGGTCCCGGTCACGGGTGAAATCAACGCCCGCAGATTTGGCGCCTGATCCAAGAAGTCGGCGCCGACTTTGAGTGCGCCGATCGCGACCAGCACATCGAGGTTTGCAGGATCTGCAGCCGCCCAGTATTCCGCCGGCGTCTTGAACCAGCGACCCTTGTGTCCGCCTGCGGCCAAGGCATCAAGCGACGGTTGGTACATCAATTCGAACGATTGCGGCCCCACAAAATCAATTTGCACTCTTTGCCCCCTCGCCGCCGATGCGGTCCCGCTTGTGCGTCAGCACTTGAAGCATCGTTCTCTCATGGCAAAGCGGTAGTCTTCTCAGGAGATTGGCAGTACGCATTGCCATTCCGTTGGATCCCGACAACCCCGAACCGTCACGGTCCCGGTGTGCTTCGACCGCCGATACGCACACGCGCATCTTTGGCCAAGCGGACAAGGATCGCGCGCAGGTCGCCACCGTTCCGCACCTTCTCAGGAAATGGCAACCGCGCTCGCAACCCGCCCGCACGAAGATCGAGACCCTCAGGATCGGCCCCGGTCGCTGTCCAAGCGCCGTGCGGCATACCAAGCAGCCGCGTCGCGTAGAGCGCGAGAGCTTCGGCATGATCGGCATTCATGTGCTCGATCGCACTTACTTCCGCTTCGATCAACTCGGCACAATCCGAGCAATCCACCAGGAGCTCACGCGGCGCCAGATCAACGACCTGCCCGAACCCGGCAACCAGATAGCCACCGACAATTTCCAACCGGTAGAGATGAAAATCGCGAAACGTTGCGTACCCTTCGGCCTCTGCGTGATGGGCAAGGAAGCGACGCAGACAACGGGCGTCAACTTCTTCGAGAATGGTGCCCGAAACCGTGAGGCGAATACCGGCAAGCGGGTCGCCATCCTGTCCGCCGGACGCAGCCAGAAGAAGCGCGACGCGTCGGTCACGCTTCAGGTTCCTGGCGTGGACCGCGATGTCGGAGAGGAGCAACAACGGCTCGCCCGCGGATGTCGTCGACGTCGTCACAAGCGAGACGAAGGGCGCACCGTTGGCGCCAAGAGTGCCAAGACCGCCCGTTGCGGCGAGGCGCAGAACCCGCCGCGCGACGTCTGCGGCCGAAAACGAGCTAACTGGCGGTGGCTGCCCAGGCGACGGGTGATTGCTGGCAACGTCGTCCATGCTCGCTTCCGTATATTCGGTCGCGGATCTCACACTGAACGGGACCGCGAAACCATCCTCACTCACGCAGCCGCGACCGGAAAGGTGAGCTGTGCGGATAGGCCCAGAGCGCGGTCACGATAGTCAACACTTCCATCCAGCGACCGAGCCATCGCGGTGACGATGCGGGTTCCGAGGCCGGTACCTTTCGGCCGCCCGTCACCCCTCCCCACGCCATCGTCTTCGACGACCAATATGGCCTTGCCATCCGTGAGTCTTCTGAGCGTAACCCGCACCTCACCGGCACGCCCGGGATAGGCATACTTGGCCGCGTTCATCACCCACTCGGCGGCAATCACACCCAGGTTGATGCTTGCGTCCGTCTTCAGCGAAAGTGGCTCCAGCTGATAACTTAGTTTGATGCGGTTCGCGTCGCCCATTGCCGACTGGAATGTGTCGAGTACGCTGCGCAGGTAATCGTCGAGCGCAACTTCCAACACGTTCCGGGACGAGTACAGTCGCTGATGAACCATCGCGACCGCGTGGATGCGCGCCTGCGTTTCATCCAGCACCGCTTTCATCGCTGCATCACTCACGGTGTTGGCCTGCAATCCAACGAGCGAGGACACCATGGCGAGACTGTTAGCGACCCGGTGATTGACCTCCTGCATCAACAACTCCGTCCGATTCTTGGCTTCGCGCATTTCTTCCGTCCTCCTGACCAGGTCGGCGGTGCGCGCTTCTACCTTGTTCTCGAGCTGGGAATTCGCGTTGCTCAAGGCATCCCTTGCTCTGCCCAACTCGCTCGCATACCGAAGGATGGTAAGCAGGGCGGCCGCTGCGGCGCCGATCGCCACGAGCGCCCCAACCGTGGAAACGATCCGCTGCCATCCAGCATTGTTCGCCTGTTCAGCAACCAGGCTCGATAGTCGCTGGTCCGCCGCGAGGCTCACGCCGGTGATATATACATTCGCCTCGTCCATCAGCGCTTTGCCGCGGTTGGTGAGCACCAGATCGAGTGCAGCTCCCGGCTGGCGGTTTCTGGTCAGGCTGATCGTTTGTTCCATTTCGGCGAACTTGGCATCGATGACCGAAGCCAACTGGGCGACCGCGGGTGAAAGCGTCGGATAGTCTTCGACCCTCGCACCCAGTCCGGCTATTCCACGCTTTGCATCGGCCTCGGCGGAACTGAATGGCGCCAGATAGACCTCGTTGTTGGTGTAGAGGAATCCGCGTTGGCTCGACTCCGCTCGCTGAACGGCTGCGCGCAACTCGACTGACACCGTCTTCAGATCGCGAGCCGCCAATATCTTCTCAGCAAGTTGGGCTGACCGGCCCCCCAACCAGAAGGCGACGGCGACGACCGCCGCCAGCGCCACAAAGCCAACGGCGAGGAACAGCAGCTGCGATCGAACGAATGAGCGGGCGCTGATAGGCATATCAGCTAATTTTCATGACAGATCGCGCGTCAAAATGCCAAAGCATGGAATGTGGCGCCGATGCACTATTGCGCTGGTGGTGAACCGGCCAGATCGTGGGTCTCAGACGACCACGGAAAGTTCACGTACTGGTCTCGGGAATCGTAGCAAATGTTGCCGTACATTCTGAGGTACAAGTCACGACGCTTGGGGTCGTTGAAGGCTGCAGCGGGATCGACAAGATCTGCCTCGTACGCTGCCAAATTCTCGCTGGTGAGCGCGATCGGAAGGATATCCATCGCCTGCGGGATACTCTTGCCGAGCAGCCAATCGGCGCCAAACTGTCCCATCGCGTATCCGAAGACCGGGGAGGAGAGCGCGATACTCGCCTTATATGCGCCGGTTTCCGCCTTGATTTCGGACACCGCCTGAGGCTCCCCATCAATGCCGCCAAGGAATTGGTCGGCGCGATCCTTGTGCGCCTCTCGCAGCGCTCGGAGCGCGCCAAGTACAACAGCATCTGCGCCAAGAACGACGTCGACATCGGGGATGCCGAGGAGGATGGTTTTCATTGTGTCGTACCCACCCTGCTCGTTCACGGGACTGGGCGCGATATCGGCAACGACGGTGACACCGGGCAGCTTGCCGAGTTCGTTCCGCATCGCCTCAAAACGTGGGGCCAGATACTGCATCGTGTCCTGGGTCAGAAGGACGACCTTGGCGTGGCCGGCGAGTTTATTTTGGATAAAGGCGATCGCGGCGTCGGCGAGGACCTTCCCAGTTTCATATTGGGGAGCGTTCAGCAGAAGCGTAGCCGGCGGCGGAACAATGGTGCCGACGAAAGCGCCGGACCAAATCATCTTCTGAAGGTTGTGACTTACGACAGCGGGGTCCGAGGAGGTGGCAACAAGCGCGCCGACCTTGGCGTCAAGGAAGGTCTGGATTTCGGCCGCGGCATTCGAAGCATCGCTATTTGCCAGAACCCGCCGATATTCCAGCCCCCGGTCCGCAGCAGCGCGAGAGAGTCCGTGGTTCACTCCCTCGAGAAACTCTCTGTCGTTTTCCTGCACATACGCCAACACGGGATTGAGCCCAGGTGGCGCGCTGCAGTCGGGCGCACTGCGGCTAAAGGGAGGAAAGACGGTGGGCTCAGTGATGCCCTGTGGCCCCTCCTGCGCGACCGCGCAAGCACCGCTGATCGACAGGCCCATGAGGACGAGCGTCAGGGTTGATGCCACTTGCCTCGGGAGGCTGTTCATTGTGTCTCCGGTCTTGCCAACGGTCTCGAAAACTGCCGGGACGGTTGCGTACGGACTAGCGGCGGTTCGTGGTGCTCGGGTCGTCGGCGACAAGCATGGCCTTCCAGTCGTTCTTTTGCATCCAGGCTTCGGCACAAAGCCGCGCGGCGTATCGGCGATGACAGGGCGAAATGGTAGGTGCCGTCGCGGTCGCGGAGCATGTAGTTCGTGAGCCATTCCATACCACCGTTTTGCACGACTGGCGCGATGGTAACGGCCTGATCTGACGAATGAAAACCCGCCTCAGCGGGTTAACCAATCTAACGGCGTTCCCTGGGGAAAGTGTCTGGAGGCGCTGATGGACATGACAAATCACAGGCTTCTACCGGGCCCAAAACAAACAATGTCCGACGTACCGGGTAGACGGACCGGAATCGACCCGCGGCGGCCATCTACGTGGAAGCGATATTTTCCCAGGCCATCCGGACGGCGTTTGTAGCTGCGGTGTGGTCCAACGCCTCCAATAATACGAGCGTGCTTCCACGCCTGCCCCACGCCCCGTTCGCAAGTTTGAAGCGTCTCGGCTCCGCAGTCACAATCATATTTTGCTGTTCGGTAGTAAGTTTTAGAATTCCCCAGTTGGCATCCGAGTATCCCAGCGTCGCGAAGACTTTGTTCCCGACCCTGAAATCTGGATGATCCATATGCGAACCTCGGACAGCATCGGGCATGCTCAACACAATTTGCCGGAATTCAGCTGCCGTCATCGCTAACTTTCCAAACGCGGGCGAGCCTGATCATATCGATAGGAAAGGCGGCTTTCCACGACTGGCGCGGCGGTAAGAGGCGGACCTTCCGAATGAAACCCGCCTCAGCGGGTTAACATTCTAATGGCGCTCCCTAGGGGAATCGAACCCCTGTTTTCGCCGTGAGAGAGCGCTGACACAAACTTGTGCCTACCTCAAGATACTAGGAAAATCAAAGCGTTTACAGCAGACTGAGCTATCCAAGTATCTTCTAGTAAAGGCCGGTTGGCCCCCGTATATTAGCCCATATTAGCCCACCTTACCGGGTTCTGTGGGAAGCTGGCACTGTGGCAAGAACCGTCCGAGACGCAAAACTGGAGACTCGCGAGGCCCGCAAGCGGCTGCCGGCGCGACCCGCGCCGCATTGGCGAACACTTATTCCCGGCGCATTGCACTTGGGCTACCGCCGCCGCCGGAAAGACGCCCCCGGCAATTGGTGCTACCGGGTCTATCGCAGCCTTCGGGGCGCCGATAAGGGCAGCCCCTACCGTGTCCACCTGCTGGGGGTTGCCGACGACTTCCAAGACGCTGACGGCACCCGGGTCCTCAGCTTTGCCGACGCGCAAAAACTCGCCCATGACCGCGCGGCGCGGCCGGCCAAACGAGGACGACTTACAGTCGGCGATACAATCGCCGACTACGTTGAATATCTCAAGGCACAGCGCAAAACCGCGGACGAAGTGGAGTCGACCGCAGCGAGGCATATTCTCCCCGCCTTGGGCGAGACTCGCGTGGACGAGCTGACGACCGATGCCTTGACTAACTGGCGCGATCGTCTCGCTACGACACCCGCGCTAGTCCGGACTAGAAATGGGGAACCTCAGAACCACAAACCCGCCCCGAACACCGAAGACAGGAAGCGCGCTAGGCGCGCGACGACGAACCGGGTACTCACAATGCTCAAGGCTGCGCTCAACAGGGCGTTTAAACGCGGGCTGGTCGATGACGATTTAGCTTGGCGCCGAGTCAAACCGTTTGGCGAAGTTGATGCCGCCCGTCCGGGCTTTCTGACGGTTAGTGAGGCCAAAGGGCTGATCAATGCCGCCGACAAGACCAGCGGCTTTCGCGACCTCGTACATGCCGGGTTGATCACCGGCTGTCGATACGGAGAACTTTGCGCCCTACAGGTGGGCGACTTTCACCGCGGGAAGATTGCGATTCGCAAATCGAAGTCGGGCAAGCCGCGCGATGTGGTTTTGAACGACGAGGGCGTGGCGTTCTTCACCCAGCTAACTGCCGGGCGAGCGAATGACTCTCCAATGTTGCCCCGTGCGAACGGCGAGGCGTGGCAGGCGTCACAACAGGCGCGGCCCATGCTTGAAGCGTGCCGGCGGGCTAGGATCAACCCGCCCGTCGGAATCCATCAGCTAAGACACACGTGGGCAAGTTTATCGGTCATGGGCGGAATGCCCTTAATGGTGATCGCGCGCAATCTTGGCCACAGCGGCACGTCGATGGTCGAGAAGCACTACGGCCACCTGACAGAGAGCTATGTCGATGAGGCGATTCGATCCAGCGCCCCGAAATTCGGAGTCGTGAAAAGGCGTATCACTACGCGCCTGCGAGCTTAATACGCGAACCCGCCTCCCGGTCCCCGCACCGGCAATCTAGGCCGCGACGGTTCTTGCGCTGCTTGCGCAGATGGAAACGTGGAGTGCAACCAACTATCGTGGGACGCGTGGCGACCCTGCCAGGTCAACGAAGCTGAATCATGAAGCTCAAGCGCGAGACCGCGGTGGTAACGGGGGCGG
>Ga0208849_1000425_pt1 | contig 39989 bp, 35 predicted proteins | sample NGESurdeep072012_10_FD_184470 | JGI IMG/M metagenome (GOLD analysis project Ga0208849, IMG submission 184470) | Arctic peat soil microbial communities from Barrow, Alaska - NGEE Surface sample 53-3 deep-072012 (SPAdes) | ecosystem: Environmental > Terrestrial > Soil > Wetlands > Peat ... | reverse complement strand
GCGGGCGGCAGCCGTTCCGTCACCCCACCGCCCGGGCAGGCGCCCGGCGGCGCCTTCGGCGGCTCGGCGACGGGCGGCTCCGGTGTCGCCCTCTCCAGCTTCTCCTCACTCGCCGGTCTCCTGCTGCATGCGGCCCCGCGGGCGATGCGTCGCCTGCGGCTTTCCTGTCGGCCGTGGCTTACAGCGTTCTTCGTTCTGATTCCAGAGCGGCCGGGCTAGCTCCTCCCGGTCACTTCGCTTCGCTCCTGGATCTCCTGATCCAGGTCCCTGGATATCAATTCGAGGCTTCTTGGAAGGGGCTGTATCTGATGGAACGTCATCTAACGACGTCAGCAGTAAGCAGTAGTGGCACAAATGCGAACGGCAGATCGAGCATTCGCACCAATCGAACCGGTGTCGCCTTCGATCGGAACACGCGGACGCAGCCTGCCCGGAACGAGACCGGCTCGGGCCTAAGGCACGAGCACGGCGCGGGCTTGCCCAACGAGCCCGGCGTGGGCTTGCCGAACGAGCCCGGGGCGAGCTTGCGGAGTGTGAGCCTCTGGACGCACACGTTGATCCTGACCGGCGAGCTGACTCATCGCTCAGCCCACCTGCTCGAAGCGGAGATAGAACGTCTTTGCGAGCAGGGGGTCACCGACATCACGCTGGATCTCCGTCAGCTCACCTCGCTCGACTCGATCGGGGTCGCGGTAATCGCGTTTCGCTGCAGCCTCTGCCGACGACGGGGATATGGCTTTACGCTGATCCCCGGACCGCGGCTCATCCACCGCGCCTTCGAGCAGGCGGGCGTCATCGATTTGCTGCCGTTTCAAGGCGATGAGGTCGCGGCTCGTCGACTGCGCGCTGCGATACCGGGGCAACGTTCGCGACGGTAGCCTCACGGCCAGACCGGGCGTAGCACAGAGAGACGGCGCTACAAAGACGCCGCGCCGAGCCCCTCCCAGGCTCAGCGCAGCCTTGGGTCAACCCCCCAGCTCTTCTGAGACGCTGCGGAACCTGGCCATCTGCTGACCCAGTGCCTCGCCCGTGTAGGCGTCTGTCACGCCGATGTCATCGACGATCGACGCCGCGCGGGCGACCAGCCGTTGGAAGTCCTCGCTGGAGCGGACCTCATCCAGCGAGGCGCGTGTGCCGCGCAACAGGATGAACCCCGCGAGGCCACCCCCATGCGGGGCGATCAGCACCGGCTCGAAGCTGTCGATCCGGCCATCCTGCTGCAACGCGCCGTAGTACGTGAGGGTCTCCTGGAAAACCTCCACCGCCTTGAGCTCGCGGCCCCGCACAACCGGGCCCCAACCGAGGAACAATGCATCATCAGCCATATTCAATCCTTCCTGTCGGAATTGAGCCAAAAAGGCTACTCCGACCTGGAAGGCCCGTCGAGGCGACGGTAGGCGCCTACCCCTCCTCGCCGACGGCCACCCGCGCGGGGGCCTCCCCCCAGAGCTGCTCCAGCCTGTAGAACTCGCGCGTTTCGGGCGTGAAGATGTGGACGACCACGTCGAGGTAGTCCATCAGGATCCAGTCCCTCTTGCTCAGACCCTCGACCCGGCGCGGCAGCGTCTCGTGCTCGCGCTTGCATCCCTCCAGGATGCCGTCGTGGATCGCCTTCGTCTGGCGATCGGTGTTGCCCGAGCAGATCAGGAAGTAGTCGGTATAGCCGAGCACGCCGCGCAGGTCGAGCTCCACGATCTCCCCGGCCTTCTTGTCGGCCGCGTAGCGCGCGATCTCACCGACCAGCTCCTCGGGCTTCACTCTGTCCCCGCCTTCGTCTCGATCCCAGCTTTCGCCTCGGTCCCCAGATTTGTCTCGGTCCCCGCCTTCGCCTCGGTGACCACGGCCGCGCGGTACAGATCGTGCTCGACGATGTACTCCGCGACCGCCGGCGCCACCAGCTGCCCCACAGACTTGCCTTCAGCCACGCGCTCGCGCACCAACGAGGAGGAAATCTCGACCATTCCCATCTCCAGGAACGTCACCTTGGCCCCCATTGCCGCCAGTGCGCGCGAGACATCCTCGCGTCCGCTGTCCTCGCGCTCGGCCACCGCCAGGCTCGCCAGCTCGAGCAGCTCGCCCGGTTCGCGCCACGTTGACAGCGTGCGCGCCATATCCGCTCCCACGATGAACGTCAGCTCGGCCTCCGGATGGCTCTCATGTATCGCCCGCAAGGTATCCACCGTATAGGACGGCCCGCCACGCTCGATCTCGAGCCCGCACACACCCAGCCCCTCCTCCTCGCCAACAGCCAGCCGGCACATCTCAAGGCGCCCCTCCGGGCCGGGGTCCCCCTCCACCCGCTTGTGCGGCACGCTGTGCGCCGGCATCAGCACCACGCGCTCCAGCCCGAGCTCCTCGCGCGCGCTACGCGCGAGCGCGAGATGCCCCAGGTGTGGTGGGTTGAACGTCCCGCCGAGGATGCCGACCGCCGATCGGGGATCGGCCGGCAGATCGGTCGGCGCCGACACCGACACCGACACCGACCCATCAAACACGGACGTGTCCGTCGCCTTCCACCAGATACTTGAACGTACACAGCTCCCGCAGCCCGATCGGCCCGCGCACGTGCAGCTTCTGCGTCGAGTTGCCGATCTCCGCCCCCATCCCGAACTCGCCCCCGTCGGTGAACCGCGTCGAGGCGTTCACATACACACAGGCCGCGTCAACCCCAAGCTGAAACGCGCGCGCGGAGGCGGTGTCGCGGGTGACGATCGCCTCGGAATGCCCGCTCCCATAACGCTCGATGTGCGCAATCGCCGCCTCTGCCGAGTCGACCACCTTGACGGCCAGCGTCAGCGTCAGATACTCGGCGCCCCAATCCTCCTCGCTCGCCGCCTCGACCACCTCGGACGACTGCTGTCCGATGCCGTCCTGTCCCGTGCCCCCCATCGCACCATCGGATGCCGCCGTGCCGGGCGCCGCCATGCCGGATGTCGCCATGCCGGATGTCGCCATGCGGGACGCCAGCGCCAGGGTCCGCTCGTCCCCCCGCAGCCGCACCCCGGCGTCGCCGAGCGCCTTTACGATGCGCGGCACGAACTCCGCCGCGATGTCCGCGTGGATCAGCAGCGTCTCCGCGGAGTTGCACACGCCCGGGCGCTGCACCTTCGCGTTCAAGACGATCCGCTCGGCGCCGTCCAGATCCGCGCTCGCGTCCACATACACGTGACAGTTGCCCGAAGCCGCGTAGATCACCGGCACGGTCGCCACCGCCTCGAGCGCCGCCTTCAGCCCCTCTCCCCCGCGCGGAATGAGCAGATCGACCGTCCCCTTCTGCGTCGCCAGCTCGGTCAGCTCCTCGTGCCCACCACCCGCCACCAGACTCACGCAGCCAGCGGGCAATCCGCCCGCAACCGCGGCCTCCGAGGCGATTCGCGCGAGCGCCTCGTTTGAGTACAGCGCCGAGGATGAGCCGCGCAAGACGATCGCGTTGCCCGACTTCAAGCACAGCGCGGCCGCGTCGATCGTCACGTTCGGGCGCGCCTCATAGACGACCGCCACGACCCCCAACGGCACCCGCACCTTGCGCACGTCCAAGCCATTCTCCAGCCGATGTCCGTCGATCACCTCGCCGACGGGATCTCCCAGTGCCGCGACCTGCCGCACCGCCTTTGCGATCCCGTCGATCCGCCCCTCGTCCAGCAGCAGCCTGTCGAGCAGCGCCTGGCTCAGATCGGCCTCCTGCCCCGCCTGCATGTCGAGCGCGTTGGCCTCGAGGATCTCCTCCGCGCGCTCCTCCAGCGCCGTCGCGATCGCCTCCAGCGCCGCGTTCTTCGTCGCGCTGTCCACGCGCGCCAGCGCTTTCGCCGCGCGCTTGGCGTCGGCGCAGATATCCGCCACCGTGCTCGTCACCGTTGCCATCGCCTAAGGGTACGACAGGGCCGGCTCGCCGTCCGAGCCGGCCCGTATCCCAGCGGCCCTGCTCGGGCTCGTCCAACTCCTTCAATGACCGGCGAAACCGACCAGTCTGCGGGAGACCACCGATCTTGTCTCCCAAGAAATAAGCCCTTCCTCTACCCGACCACCAGGTAATCCCGATGCACGGCCTCATCGGTCGCATGCGGCAAGATTCCGCGCACATCGTCGGACTTCATGCCGATCACCCGCTTCAGCTCGTCCGCGGAGTAGTTGCAGATGCCCTTCGCGATCGTTCCATTGCGTGCGCTCTCGCCGTCCCCGTCGATCCTGATCTCGACCGCATCGCCCGCATCGAAAGATCCAATCACGTCCACGATCCCGACCGGCAGCAGGCTCGCATTACCCTCGCGCAACGCCCTGGCGGCGCCCGCGTCGATCACGAGCGTGCCGTGCGCGGGCTTCGCATACTTCAGCCACAGCTTGAACGAGCTGTGTCCCGTCTCCCTCGGCGTGAACAGCGTCCCCTCGCGACGGTTGCCGAGCACCGCCTCCAGCGCCCCCTCGCGCAAGCCATTGCAGATCACCGTCGAGATCCCCGCCGCCGTGGCCATGTCGGCGGCGACCACCTTCGAGCGCATCCCCCCCGAGCCCAGCGGCGAGGTGCTGTGGCCGATCTCAAGCTCCTCCAAAGCCTCGAAGTCGCCGACCTCCTCCACCAGCCTCGCGCTCTCATCGAGCCGCGGATCGGCGCTGTAGAGACCGTCGATGTCGGTCAACAGCACCAGCAGATCGGCGGACACGAGCATCGCGACCTGCGCCGCCAGGAAGTCGTTGTCGCCGAAGGAGATCTCGTCGGTCGCGGTCGTGTCGTTCTCATTCACCACCGCCACCACGCGCCAATCCAGCAGCTTGCGCAGGGTCTGCCTGGCATTTAGATAGTGCGTCCGAGCGCTCAGATCGCCGATCGTCAGCAGCACCTGCGCGCTCGTCAGCTCGCGCTCGCGCAACAGCTCGTCATACACCCTGTAGAGCTTCCCCTGCCCGACCGCGCTCGCTGCCTGCAGCTCGTCGATCGCCGCCGGACGGGCATCCAGAGCCAGGACGCGCATCCCCCGGGCGATCGCGCCGCTCGAGACGATCACGACCTCATCGCCGTTTCGCTGCAACCCCGCGACGGCGTCGCAGATGCGCGCGAGCACCGCCTCGCGCAGCTCGCCGCTGTCCTCGGCGACGATGCTCGAACCCAGCTTGATCACCACTCGTCTCATCACGCGAGAGCTTATGCGGGACCGCCTATCCCGGCGCTTCCGGATCGAGCTCGAACGTCGTCCCGCCGACCTCGAGCTCGTCGCCCGGCTCGAACCCCTCGGCCTGAAGCGCCCCCATCACCCCGATCCTCCGCAGTCGTTCCTCCACGTAGGCCATCGCGTCCTCGTTCTCGATGTCATACCTCTGCAGCAGCCGCTCGATCCCCTTGCCTCGCACCGCGAACGCCCGCGGTCCTGTGCGTTCGACCATAAAGCCCTTCCCGGCCGCGGGCCGGAACACCATGTACTCGACCAGCTCCTCACCCCCTCCTCCTCCCTCTCCTGCCTGCCAGCCCGGCACGCCTGCCTGCCCGCCCGGCACGCGCGTACTCGACTCGCCCGCCATCGCACCCACGCCGCCGGCCTGTGCCGGCTGCGAGCCGCGTGGGGTCACCCGCCGCAGCAGCTCATCCGCCAGATCCCCGAGCCCTGCCCCGGTGGCGCTCGAGGTGGCGAGCACCGGAACCTCGGCTCCGAGCCGGCCTTCCCACTCCGCCACGACCTCCGCCACGCGCGCCTCGGTCACCAGATCGCCCTTCGAGAGCACCAGCACGCGGGGCAGCCGCGCCAGCCGCTCGTCGTGCGCGGCGAGCTCATTCTCGATCGTCGTGTAGTTGATCGCCGCGTCGGCGGGGTGGGCGGGGTCCGTGGGGTGGGTGGGATCCCAACTCTCGGGCGCGATATCCAGCACGTGCACCAGCAGGCGCGTGCGCTCCACGTGCGCCAAGAAATCGTGGCCCAGGCCCGCGCCCTCGCTCGCGCCCTCGATCAGCCCGGGGATATCGGCCACCACGAGCTGGCGCTCCCCGTCGTCGAGCACGCCCAGCACGGGTGAGAGCGTCGTGAAGGGATAGCTGGCCACCTTCGGCGCGGCCCGTGTAAGGCGCGCGAGCAGCGAGGACTTGCCCGCGTTCGGCAACCCCACCAGCCCGACATCGGCCAGCAGCTTCAGCCGCAACTCAAGCCAGCCCTCCTCGCCCGGTAGGCCCCGCTCGGCAAAGCGCGGCGCCTGCCTGGTGGGCGTCGCAAAGCGCTTGTTGCCCTTGCCGCCGGCGCCGCCCTTAGCGACCACCGCCCGCTGGCCGCCCGCGAGCAGCTCCCAGCGGCATCCCTCCAGATCCCCCTCGCTGCCGTCCGGCCCCGCATATCCCGTCGCTTCGGTCCCCGGCGGCACCCTGAGCGTCAGCGTCTGGCCATCTGCCCCATGCCGTTGCGAGCCTTCTCCATGCCCGCCCTGCCCGGCGCGGTACACGGCCTTGCGCCGGAAGCCCTGCAGATCGCGCAGGCCATCGTCACAGACCAGCACCACCGCCCCCCCGCGTCCGCCATCGCCGCCGTCGGGGCCGCCCCGCGGGACGTGCGCCTCGCGGCGAAAGCTCGTACAGCCATTCCCGCCGGAGCCCGCCTGCAGGTGGATACGCGCGCGGTCGTGCAGCATCGCCGCCGCCCCCGCGGGGCCCGGCCTAGCTCTCGCCGGCGGACAGGACGCTCACAACGCGCCCGCGGCGGTTCGTGCTGAACTGCACGGTCCCTGCGGCGCGGGCATACAGCGTGTCGTCCTTGCCGATACCAACGCCCTCGCCCGGCTTGAATTTCGTGCCGCGCTGGCGCACGATGATCTCTCCGCCGCTGACGAGCTCGCCGGCGAAGGTCTTCACGCCCAAGCGCTGGGCGTTCGATTCGCGCCCGTTGCGGCTGGAGCCCAATCCCTTCTTATGCGCCATTCTCTGTCTCTTCCTTTGCGGCCTCGCGTGACGCGGCAGCCGGTTTGGTCGCAGGCTTGGCCACAGTCTCAGGCTTGGCCGCACTTGCCGGCTTGGCCGTAGCCTCAGGCTTGGCGGCCCTTACAGCCCTGACCGCGGCCTTGCCGGCCTCGGGCTTGACCGCGGCCTTCGGGGCACCAGCCTTCGCCGCCGCGCCGATTGAGATGTCCGTGACCTCGATCCGCGTCAGCTCCTGGCGATGGCCGGTGCGGCGCTTGTATCCGCGCTTGGGCTTGAACTTGAACACACGCAGCTTCTCGCCGCGCTCGTGCGCCAGGACCTTCGCCGTGACCTTCACCTTCTTCAGGCCGGCCGCGTCGAACACCGCCTCGTCGGAGCGATACAGGATCGGCTCGAGCGCGACGTCGCCGCCCTCGTTGACCGCGAGGCGCTCCACGAGCAGGGTCTGGCCGCGCTCGACGCGGTACTGCTTGCCACCTGTCTTCACGATTGCGTACATGGTTTACCTGGTCGATCCCGATTCAACTAGTCGGTGCTTGATTGCGCCTTGGCAGCCGAACGGCGTCGCCCGCCCCTGCGGCCACGACGCCGAGGCTTGGATTGTAGGTCATCCTCGGATCCCTCGCCCTCAGGGACATCCGCCGCCGGCGCCTGTGGCGATCCATCGACCGGCGCCTGTGACGCGGTAGCCACCTCAGAGACGCTCTCGACGACGGGCGCCGCAACGGGCTTGGGCGGACGCCGTCTGGGTCTCGGTTTGGCGGTTGGTGCCGGGGGCCTCGGCGCCGGGCGCACGACCTCGCCGGACTCGTCCAGCAGCAGCGCGCTCGCCGCCGTGCGCCCCACCTGGTCGATGCGCACCATTCGCTTCTCGCCGACATGCGGCGCGGCGCCCGCGATCGAGATGATGTAGCCGTCGATTTTCGCCACCGCGTCGTCGACGTCGTACATGTGCGGCTCGACGATCTCGACCAGCACCTCGTCGCCTTGACGGAAGGGCAGCGCGCGCTCCTCGACCTCCTCGCGGGTGCCCTGAAAGGTGATCGCGAAGTGCTCCAGCATCAGCCCTTCGGAGCCCTCGAACAGGAACGACTTGCCCGTCTGCGCCTCCAGCGCATGCAGCACGCGCGAGCCATGTCCCGTGAACTCGGCGGTGACGCGCGGGTTGATCTGCACCAGGAACGCCTCCACGTCGGGATTTTCGGCCGCCACGTCGCGCAGGCGGCGCTCGAACTCGATCGCGTAGGTCTCCTCCGAGCGGATCACGCCCTCGCCGTCGCAGGTCGGGCACGGCCGGCTCATGATCTCGCGTACGCCCTCGGTCACGTTCTGGCGCGTCATCTCGACCAGTCCGAGCTTTGAGATCTCCGCCGTAAACGTCTTCGTGCGGTCCTCGTCCAGCGTCTTTCTGAGTGTCTTCATCACCGCGTCGCGGTTGCGCGCACGCGCCATGTCGATGAAATCGATCACGATGATCCCGCCGATGTCGCGCAGGCGCAGCTGGTTGACCACCTCCTCGGCGGCCTCCAGGTTCGTCTTGGTGATCGTGTCCTCCAGCGCCGCGCCCTTGCCGCGGCCGATGAAGCTGCCCGAGTTGACGTCGATCACCGTCAGCGCCTCGGCGTAGTCGATCATCAGATAGCCGCCGCTCGGCAGATCCACCCGACTCGACAGCACGCCCTCGATCTCCTTGTCCACGCCGTAAGCCTCGAACAGTGGCTCCTTCTGCTCCCACAGCTCGACCCGCTCGACCAGCTCGGGGGCGGTGCGCGTGAAGAAGGACACCAGCCGCTGGTACTGCTGCTCGTCATCGACGATCGCGCGCTCGAAGTGCGCGGAGAAGATGTCGCGCACAACGCGCACCGACAGGTCGGCCTCCTGGAAGACGAGATCCGGGGCGACCGTTTCCTCGACGCGTTTGCCGAGCACCTCGTGCAGCTTGTGCAGGTACTTCAGCTCGCGTTCGAAGTCGGCCCGTTTGGCGCCGTGCGCGGCGGTGCGCACGATCACCCCGCCGCTGCCGAGATCCAGGCCCGAGCTCTGCTTGCGCAGCCGTTCGCGCTCGCGATCCTCCAAGCGGCGAGACACGCCCACGCCCTCGCCTGTGGGGGCATAGACCATGTAGCGCCCGGCGATCGTCAGCTCCATCGACAGCCGTGCGCCCTTCGTCTTCAGCGGGTCCTTGACCACCTGAACGACGATCTCCTGCCCGGGCCCGAGCAGGTCGGCGATCTTGCGACCGCTGCCACTACCGCGGCCCCGCTTGGGCGCCTCCACGCCGGGCAGCACGATCTCATCGACGTGGAGAAAGCCGTTCTTCTCCAAGCCGATGTCGACGAACGCGGCCTCCAAGCCGGGGAGCACGTTGTCGACCTTGCCCTTGTAGATGTTGCCGACGATCGAGCGCCCGCCGCGGCGCTCCAGGTAGAGCTCAGCTATGCGATAGCCGGCCTCCGGAGCACCGCTTGCGCGCTTGCGCGAGCGGGTCGCGGCGGAACGTGAGGCGCCGGGGGTTCCGTTCGCCTCCAAAAGCGCCACGCGCGTCTCCGCGCGATCGACGCTGACAAGCACTTGCTTTTTCAATTTGATCCAGTCTGTCGGTATCGATGCCGGCCTCCTCGCGCGCGGGCGAAGGCCGGAGGAGAATCCTCGGCGGCGCATCCACAGCTGGCGATCGGGAGTTGGCGGGCATTGGTGTTTGGGTACCCATCTGAAGGCTCCTCAGCTCACACCGCAGTGACCGCGGAGGAGAAATCTTGGAGTTTTGGATGGTTCTTTCAATAGATCGGCACGCGGCCCTTCAGTGCCGCTGAGGCGCGCGCCTGGACGTAAATGGATTGCAGCAGGCCGACCGCCAACAGGGTGGTGATCACCGACGAGCCGCCATAGCTCATGAGCGGTAGCGTGATGCCGGTAATTGGCATGATCCCGATGGTCATCCCCACGTTGACGAATACCTGAAACATCAGCATAGCTGCTACGCCCCCGGCCACGAGCGAGCCAAACAAGTCCTTGGCCATCACCAACACGCGCAGCGCGCGCCAGATCAGCAGCGCATACAGGCACAGCACCAGCCCCGCGCCGACGAAGCCGTACTGCTCGCCGACGGCCGCGAACACGAAATCCGTGTCGTCCTCGGGCAGGTAGTTGCCCGTGAGCTGGGTGGAGTCAGCGGCGCCCCGGCCGGTCTTCTGGCCCGATCCGATCGCGATCTTCGACTGGGCGAGCTGATAACGGGGATCGGGTTCGCCGGTCTTGGATTCCTTCTCCTTGATTTCCACGAAGTTCGAGGAGGGGTGCAGGAATGCCGTCAGCCGTTGGGTCTGATACGGCTTGAGCACGTGCACGCCGAGCGCGGGCGCCGCCACCAGCACGACCGCGACGGACACGCACACCAGCGCCACCAGTCCACTCAGCTGCTGCCACGGCGTTCCTGCCACCAGCAGCATGACGAACGCGATCACCATGTACACCATCCCCGAGCCGAGGTCGGGCTGGGCGATCACGAGCATCGCCGGCACCAACGCCGCGAGCATCACGCGGGCGGTCGTGTCACGCTCGCGCAGCCGCCGCGCGCGGTCGACGATCAACCCCGCCAGCGCCACGGTCAGCAGCACCTTGCCGAGCTCGGAGGCCTGAAATGAGAAGAACGGCAGGCTGATTGCCCGCGTGGAGCCTTTGGTTTCATTGCCCGCCCCGAGGACGGCGAGAATGCCGAGGATCAGCAGCGCGTAGATGCCGTATTTCAGCTGGCGCAGGCGCGCGTAGTCGACCCGTCCCAGCACGACCATCAGGATCAGGCCAATCGCCAGGTAGACCACCTGACGGGTGACGTAGTAATGGGGGTTGCCGGGTATCGCTTCGCGCGTGGCGGTGCCGAGCGTCATCACCGAGGCGATCCCCAGCCCGATCACGGCGAGCGTCAAGAGTGGGTCCAGCGGCAGCGCCGGCCGCGTACGCGCGCTCGACTCAGGCGTGCGCTCGGGCGCCTGTATCACCGAGGGACCGATCGGGGTCGTGCCGGAGGTCGGGCTCATTGGATCGGGGTAGGTGGGTTCATCGTCTGGTGAGGGAAGTCATCGCGTGGTCGAACGGCTCAGAAGGTCTTGGACGTCCCGGCGACGAACTGCTCGGGCTTGCCGAAATACTGCGAGGCCATCAGCCGCGCGATCGGCGCCGCTGTTTCCGCGCCGAAGCCGCCCTGTTCCACGGTCACGGCAATCACGATCGGCCGGTTGGGGTCCCCCACGTAGGCCATGTACCAGGACTGGTCTTCCTTACCGGTGTGTTCGGCGGTGCCGGTCTTGCCATAGACCGGGTGCTGTTCCTGGTCCCACCCTCTCCACACGTCCGCCGAGGTGCCCCCGGGCTGACTCGCAGCCTCGTGGATGCCTTGCATCACCAGGCTCAAGTCGGAGTAGTTCAGATGCACATGGCGCGCGGGCCGGAAGCTCAGGCTCTGCACCAGGCCGCCGTTCGATTCGTCGATCTCCATACCCAGGTGCGGCGTCACGACGGTCCCGTAGCCACCGTGCATATATGCGTTGGCAAGCGTCGAGTAGGCCACCGCCATCTGCAGGGGCGAGGTCAGCAGATCGCCCTGACCGACCGCTAGGTCCATGTTGTCGCCCACGCTCCACGGTCTGACTTCGGCCACGATGTCGCACGTCCCGTGATGCTTTTCGTGTTCACACGCTTCCTGCAGGTGGTTCTGTTTGGCGCGCCACGCGGGATCGGGGATCGTGCCTTCGATCTCGCTCGGCAGGTCGATGCCCGTCGTGTGGCCGATGCCGAGCTCTCGGGCCATGTTCTGGATCACTTCATGGTGGCTGTTGGCGAGCTCGCCGACTTCGAAGAAGTAGGTGTCCGAGGACACCTTCAGCGCTTCCACGAGCCCGACGGGGCCGTAGTCCGCCTTACCGGCGTTGCAGAACGGCTCGGTCGAGACGTGGATGCACTGGCCGGCTCCGAGACCCTCGCTCGGGTTGATGACCCCGGCTTCGAGCGCTCCCATCGCGGTGAACGGCTTGAACGTGGAGCCCGTTGGATAGGCGCCGCTGACGGCGCGGTTGGTCAGCCGCGCGGGGATTTCCTGGCGACCGTGCACCTCTCCCTTGAGCGCTTCGTATTCGCTTGTCGTCAGCGGTTTGGCGAATTTGTTCGGGTTGAAGCTCGGAGATGAGCCGATCGCCAGGATCTGCCCGTTGCGCGGGTCGATCGCGGTGAACGCGCCGCCTTCCGCCGGTTTACCGCTGGCGCGGGCGTTTTCGATCCCCTCCAGCAGCGCCTTTTCCCCCTCCCGCTGCAGGCCGAGGTCGAGCGTGACCTTGAGGCTGTAGCCGGCCTTGGGCGGCGTCGGCTGCAGGCGGGTCGGCTCGGGATAGCCGGCGGAGTCGACCTGCACTCGACTCACGCCGTCATGGCCGCGCAGATAGCGGTCGTAGTAGTACTCGAGCCCTTCCTGGCCGACCACCGTCCCCTGCTGGACGCCCCGGAACGCGGACTTCTTGAGCTCCAGTTCGGAGACCTGGCCGACGTAGCCGAGCACCTGTGCAGCCATCTCGCCGTACGGGTAGGAGCGGATCGAGACAGGCTTCTGAACGACGCCGGGAAACTCGTTCTGGCGCTCAGCGAGCACCGTCAGCACACCGCGTCCGGCATCGGTCTTGATCGTCACCGGTGCATACGGCAGCGCCGTGCGGCCCTTCACTACGAGCGCCTCGATGTGGGCGGCGCTCATCCCCAGCAGCGCGCCCAGCCGCCGGTAGAGCGCCAGCCGAGGCCTGCCCGCGGGCGGCAGCGCGGACGGCACGATCTGCACCGCGTTGGTAACCGTGCTGGCAGCGATCGGCTGGCCTTCGCGATCGAATATCTGCCCCCGCGGCGCCGCGATCGGCAGATCGCGCACGCTGTTGGCGGCGGCTTCCTGGACATACTGTTCGCCGGTAAGCACCTGCAGATACCACAGCCGGAAGAAGATAATCCCGAACATCAGCAGTGCCGCGCCGCCCAGCACCGCCACCCGCAGCGCCAGCTGTGGCGAGACCGGCATACGTGGATCACTCGGCCGCACGCGCTCTATCGGTGTGCTCATTCAGCTATTCCCTGTCATGTGCGGGAGAGGGGGCTCAGACCCCCTGTTGTGTAGGCGCGGCGGCGGCGGCGGCGAGGGTCGTCGGGCAGGTCCGGCTCGAGGCTGCGACGCACGATCGCCCACACCGGCAGCGCGACGATCGTGTTCACCGCCACTCCGAGCACGATCTGGCGCAGCAGCTCGAGGCTGACAGGCGCGTCCACACCGAGCAGGAACTCCATCAGCGAATACCCGACCGCCGCCGCCGCGGAGGCGGTGACGCCCACCAGCAGTGGCGTCAGCACTGCCTGGGGGTCGCGCAGCTCGCGCAAACGCCCGCACCAGTAGCCGATGAGCGTGAAGATCAGCGAGGTGACGCCCAGCGTCTGCACGAGCGCGAGGTCGACGAGCAGCCCGACCGCGAAACCGGTCGCGGCCCCGACCGTCGAGCCGCACAGCAACCCGACGAAGGCCACCACGAGCGGTGACAGATCGACGGCGACGCCGAACACCGGCACCTCCGAGACCACGCCGATCTGAAAGAACACGACGATCACCACAAGCACGGCAATCCGCGCAAGCAGCCCTGGGGACACTCCCTGGCCGCTCATCGGTGCGCGCTCCCGATGACCGTACGCCCGCACGGGCACGCAGACGGATTGGGCCCCGCCCACCCAGGACACAGTGAGCGTGGCGTACCGATCGGAGATCGACGAGATCTCCGATCGTCCAGCGTGTGCTGACCGATCTCCGATCGGTAGGACGCCAATCCAGCGCAGCCATGCGTGTTCGTGCTCATTTGCCCGCTGCTTCGGTCGAGGCCAGCTGATTGCCTTCGGCGCCGCCCGCGGCCGACTGCCGGCCGGCCGGCAGGTTGGCAAGGACGCTCGCCAGACGCGCCGGCTTGCTGCCCGGCACATAGGTGAGCACCTGTACGTCTTCGAGGTTGTGCAGGTTGACCAGGGGATGCACGTTGACCGACGTGTAGGCGCTTTCTTCGTCAACCGAGCTCACCTGTCCGATCGCGATCCCCGGCGGGTAGAGAGAGTCGTCAGGACTGGACACAGTGCCCGAGGTGACCACGTATTGGCCGTGGGTGACCGAGGTGTTGGCCGGCAGGTACTGCAACACGAGGTCGTTTGGTTCGCCCACCTTCGGCTGCAGAACGCCGGTCTCGCCCGTTCCGTTGATCCGCGCGGAAACCCCCATTTCGCTGTCGGTGATGAGCTCGACCACGGCTCCGTCGGAGGCCGCCAGCGTGACCTTGCCCACCAGACCTTCATCATTGATCACCGGGTCGTTGACCTGCACGCCGGCCGAGGTTCCCTTGTCGATCTTCACGGTCGAGTACCAGATGTTCGGCGACTTGGCCACCACCGTGGCGGTCACCGGCCGGTAGTTGTTCACGCTCAGCTGATCCAGGTGATCGAGAGCGAGCAGTTCGTGGTAGCCGTGCTCGTTGGCTTGATAGGCGACGACTTCCCTGCGCAATCTGTTGTTCTGCTTGCGCAGTTCGCCCAGCTGGCTTTTGGCGTGCAGCGTGTCGCTGAACCAGCCGAACAGGTCACGCACAGGCTTCAGCGCCTTGTTGGCGCCGTCCTGGATCGGCGAGACGACGGTCAAGAAGCCGCGCTGCACGGAGTGCAGGCCGCCGCCGGGGGCCTCGCCGAAGTAGGCGGTCAGCAGTATCAGGGAGAGCACGACGAGCAGCACAAGCACCGCACGTCGACGCCGAACCGTCTTGTCGTACACGAATCAGGACCTTCCGAAGACTTCATGGGAGAGGGTCTATCCCAATAGGAGCCTGCGGGCCTAAGGGATAGGTTGTTAAGAGTACCCCTGTATGGGTGCGGAGCGAATCAGCCTGGGCGCGCCGCGAATCAGCCTGGCCCCACTGGCCTGCCGGGACGCTCTGGAGGCACTGGGCATTCACCGGCGCCGCCGGTTGCGCGAATGGCGGTTGGAGCGGTGGATCGCCTCGAACTCCTCGAGCGAGCGTCCCGAGCCGACCGCCACGCAGGTCAGCGGCGACTCGGCCAGGTGCGCGGGCATCTGGGTCTCCTCGCGCAAGCGCTGGTCCAAGCGCTGCAGCAGCGCGCCGCCACCAGCGAGCATGATGCCGCGATCCATGATGTCCGAGGCCAGCTCCGGCGGCGTGCGGTCGAGCGTCTCCTTGACCGCTTCGACGATCTGGTTCAGCGGCTCTTCCAGCGCCTGGCGAATCTCCTCGCTCGTCAGCACGACGGTCTTGGGCAGGCCGGAAACCATGTCGCGCCCGCGGATCTCCGCCTGCAGCTCCTCCTCCATCGGGCAGGCCGAGCCGATCTCGAGCTTCAGCTCCTCCGCGGTCTGCTGGCCGATCAGCAGCTTGTACTCGCGCTTGGCGTAGTTGATGATCGCCTCGTCCATCTCGTCGCCGCCGACGCGGATCGACTGTGACACGACGATCCCGCCGAGCGAGATCACCGCCACCTCGGATGTGCCGCCGCCGATGTCGACGACCATCGAGCCCGTAGGCTCGCCCACGGGCAAGCCCGCCCCGATCGCGGCGGCCATCGGCTCCTCGATCAGATAGGCAGTGCGGGCGCCCGCCGACAGGCAGGCCTCCTCGACGGCGCGCTTCTCCACGCCGGTCACTCCGGAGGGCACGCATACGACGACGCGTGGGTGCGCCCAACGGTTCTGGTGGACCTTCTGGATGAAGTGCCTCAGCATCTCCTCGGTCACGTCGAAATCGGCGATCACGCCGTCCTTCAGGGGCCTGATCGCCTGGATCGTGCCCGGGGTACGGCCGAGCATGCGCTTGGCCTCGATCCCGACGGCGTGAACTTCGCCGGTGCGCGAATCGATCGCCACGACGCTCGGCTCGGACAGCACGATCCCGCGCCCCCTTACGTACACGAGCGTGTTGGCCGTGCCCAAGTCGACCGCCATGTCGCGGCCGCCGAATCCAGTCAAGTAGCTGAAGATGCCCATATCTCAGAGGTTGTGCACGCTTACATCCGGTCGCGCACCGCCTACCGGCACCACGCCCCGCGGGCGGTGCTGGCCGATCTCCGATCGGTCGGGCCGTACCCGCGGCCAGTGTAGCGAACGCTCCGCCACCGCTCACAGGCTTGCCAGCTTATTTGCAGGCGAAAAGAAGCTCGGGGTAGATGTCGAGCAGGGCCGCCAGCGGCAGGCCGACGACGTTCTCATAGTCGCCCTCCACCTTTCGCACCAACGCCGCGCCGGCCCCTTGGATCGCGTAGCCGCCGGCCCGTCCACGCCACTCGCCGCTGGCAAGCGACCAGTCGAGCAGCGCCTGGTCGAGCTCGCGGAAGGTCACCGCGGTGCGCGCGAGCGCCGTGCGCTGGCCATCCGGCAGCAGCAGTGCCAGGCCACTGACGACCTCGTGCACTTCCCCGCTCAGGGCGCTCAGCGTCTCCCGGGCCTCCCGCTCGCCGCAGGGCTTGCCATAGATCGTCCCGTCGAGCGCCACCAGCGTGTCGCAGCCCAGCACCGCCTCGGGCACGCCGGGCTTGCGCGCCGCACGCGCCTTGCGCAACGCGTTCTCCCTCGCTACCTCCGCAGGGTCGCCCCGATCGAGCTCCTCCACAGCCGCCGGCCTGACCGTGAAGCTGACCCCCAGACGTGCGAGGATCGCCCGTCGTTGCGGCGAGCTGGAGGCGAGGACGAGCGGGAGCGTCGTCAGAGCTCCGGGAAGAACAGGGCAGCCTCGCGCACCGCGGACTCCGGCGAATCCGAGCCGTGGACCATGTTCTGGCCCATCTCGACCGCGAAATCGCCGCGGATCGAACCGGTGGCGGCCTCGAGCGGATCAGTCGCGCCGATCACCTGCCGCGCCGCCTTGACCGCATCCTTGCCCTCCAACACGATCGCCACGATCGGCGCCGAGGTGATGAACTGCACGAGCTCGCCGAAAAACGGGCGCTCCGCGTGCTCGGCGTAGTGGCGCTCGGCCAGCTCGCTCGTCACGGTCATGTGACGCAGGGCGATGATTTTGAGCCCCTTGCGCTCGAAGCGGGCGACTATCTCACCGGTCAGCCCGCGGGCGAAGGCATCGGGCTTTACAAGGATCAGCGTGCGGTCCATGGCGTCCTTTTCGGATCGGGATTGTCGTTAGGAGGTGGGGCGCGGACGGCTGGCTCGCCCGGCGCTGCGCGATTTGGCGGCCGGCTCAGAGGCAGCGACCGGCTTGCTGACGGCGCGCACCTCCTCGCCGTCCGGCGCCAACGCCGAACTGCGGTCATCGGCGGCGGTCTCATCGAGCCAGCTCTCTGGGCGGCGTGATCCGGTCCGCTCGCTCTCGATCGCGGGCTGGCCGCGTGGCCCAGTTCGCTCGCTCTCGATCGCGGGCTGGCCGATCTCCGAGCGCTCGTGTTCGCTCGTGGCACGTTTGCGACGCGGTCGACGGGCTGGGGCGGCAGCCGGGACCTCTGTCTCGCAGTAAGGGCAGATCGTCCACGCCTGGTCCAGCGGGCGCGAGCAGCTCACGCAGCGCTCCTTCAGCTTGCGCAAACAGCTTGGGCAGCGGACGAAGTCGCGCTCCACGCGATAATCGCAGTGCGGGCACAGCCCGTGGTCGAGATCGTGCAGGCGCGCCTCCGCCGCCTGCATCTCCAGCTCACGCTCGCGCACGTCCTCCAGGTACTCGGGCGGGCGCAGAATCATGTAGACGATCGTGCCCACGAACGGGAACAGCGAGGCAGCCGTGGCGCAGCCGACCAGCATCGGGTCGAAGATCCGGCGCCGGGCGTCGGCGTAGGTCCAGTAGATCAGCGCGAAATACAGGACGACGACGAACAGGATCAGCAGATCGATGGCCAAGCTCAGACCGCTGCTTTCAATGCCGAAATAGGCGAGCACCGTCAACGACTCCCGCGTAGGACCCACGCGCTTGCCCCACAAGACGGGCGCCTGCCCGGCGGGATCGATCCTGAGATGAACATGGGGCGGCTGAGTTTAGAGAAACAACCGGCCGAATCCATAACCAGCCGCGAAGAACACGAGAATCACCAGGGCGACGATCAGCGCCACGGCGCCGATCATCGTGAGCACCGATGGGCCTTCGTCGTTCATCGCGCCAAGCTCCGTCGCGTCATCGCGCCGGACTCCGCAGCGGCGTATGCGTGGATGGAGCCGGTGCGGGCGACCCCTGTGCCGGGCCGGGCGACCCATGCGCCGGGACCGCACGGTCGGCGTCAACGCCGCCATCGGCGAGGTGGCCGAGGAGGTCGCCGACGAGGTAGACGGAGCCCGTCGCCAGCACCGCCGCGCCGTCACCCCGCTCGCGCGCCCAGCGCCGCGCCTCGGCCAGCGCCCGCCAGGGCTCTGGCTCGCAGACGACCGCCTCAAACCCGAGCTGGCGTGAGAGCGACTGGAGCGCCGTGGGTGGCAGCGCGCGACTACTCGGCGGGAGGGTGAACCATGCGCACTCGCAGAGCGCCAGCAGCTCGCGCAGCATGCTCACGGCGTCCTTGTCCTCGAGCACGCCGAGCACCAGCGCCAGGGGACGAGCAGCGAGCAGCTCGGGCAGCGACTCGACCAGCGCCCGTACCGCATCGGGGTTGTGCGCGCTGTCGAGCACCGTCAGTGGCTCCTCGCCGACCACCTGCAGGCGCCCGGGCACCTCGGTGGTCCTCGCCGCCTCGCGCACCGCGTCCGCGCGCGGCTCAAACCCCACCGAGCGCAGGTACGCCTCGGCGGCGGCGCGTGCGAGCGCGAAATTGCGCCGCTGGAATGAGCCGCGGGCGCGCAGCTCGGTGATGAGGAGAGACTCGGCGCCGTCGGTGCCGAGCGATGGGATATAGGCCGATGAGACCTCGGCCAGCACGATCTGGGAGTCGCGCTCTACCGCCACTCTCCTCGCAACCGCGAGCGCCTCGGGGGCCAGCACGTCCGTGAGCACGAGCGTCGTGCCCGGCCGCAGGACCGCGAGCTTCTCCTCGGCGATGTCGTGCACCGTTGGGCCGAGCCAACGGGTGTGCTCCAGGCCGACGTTCGTAAGCACCGTCAGGCGCGAGTCGATCACGCTTGTCGCGTCATACCGACCGCCGAGGCCGGCCTCGACGACCGCGACCTCGACCTCCCGCTCGGCCATCGCCCAGAGCGCGGCGGCGGTCAGCAGCTCGAACTGGGTCACGTGGTCGTCCCCCGCCAGGGTGTGGTTGACGCGCTCGGCCGCCCACGCGGCGCGGGCGACGGCCGCGGCGAACGCGCTCTGGTCCAGGTCGCGCTCGCCGACCTGGACGCGCTCGGTGTAGGACATCAGGTGGGGCGAGGTGTAGGCGCCGGTGCGCAACCCGTGGCGCTCGAGGATCGCCGCGATCATGCGCGTGGTCGAGGACTTCCCGTTCGTCCCGACGACGTGGATCGTCTCAAAGCGCCGCTCGGGCGAGCCCAGCGCGGTCATCATGCGCCGGATCCTGTCCAGCCCGAAGCGCATCCCGAACAGCTCCAGCGAGCTCAGGTGACGCTCGGCGTGCTCGCTGCTCCAGCTCGGCGAGTAATGCCCCTGCGCCGGGGGGGACGCGGGAGAGTCCTCCCCGGGATCCTCGGCGCGATCGCTCATCGACGCAGGAGTCTACGTGGCCTTACCTCCGAATCGCCATCGCCCGCCAAAGCTCCGGGCGAGTTATGCGTCGGGGTGCTTGCGCAGGTAATCGATGAACACGGGGCGCAGCGCCTCGCCGAGCTCTCCATCGCCGCTGTGCACCGCGTCGCTGATCAGCCCTTTGGAGGACTCGACGTCGTAATCGGCCTCCCCCACATCGCCGCTGACCGTCTGGGCCGCCGGGATCAGCTTGAGCAGCGACCAGAGGAATTTCACGTCGAGGTGCTTCTCGGCTCTGTGGACCGCACGGTCGTGAAGCTCGTGCGTCGAAAGCTGCTCGAGATCGTCGCCCATGTCGATGCTCAGCGACGCTTGCGCTTGCGCACGCTGCGCGTGATCGGCAGCAGTTCGCGACTCATGCGCTTGAAGTCGAGCTTGCCCACCAGCTTGCGCAGCTCGCGACGCTCCTTCGCGCTGAGGTTGTGCATCCGGCCACGGGACTCACGCGTGAGCCTGCTCAGGCGCGCGCGGTCCTGCGCCGAGAGCGAGCGCCAGCGTCTGCCGAGCACCGCGCCCACCTGCAGCAGCACGGCCCAGGGCAGGGCTTTGACACGCCCGAGCTTGGACTTGGAGGTAGCGCGATCAGACTTGGACATCATGGGGCGATGGTAGCGGGCGGACCGATGTAGCGGGCAGCGGCGAAGTGCCGGCGCTAGGCGGACTCTTCCTGCAGCGGCGCGTCCTCGTCGTGCTCCTCCGGCGCGGCTTCGGTCACGAGCGTCGGCGTCAGGCCCTTCTCGACCGTCTCCTTTGTCACAACGCACTTCTTCACGTCGCGGCGGGAGGGCAGCTCGAACTGCACCTCGAGCAGGATCTCCTCGATGATCGAGCGCAATCCGCGCGCGCCCGTTTCGCGCGCCAGTCCCTTCTCGGCGACGGCCGTGAGCGAGTCCTCAGAGAACACCAGCTCGATACCGTCGAAGGAGAAGAAGCGCTGAAACTGCTTGACGAGCGCGTTGCGCGGCTCGACGAGGATCGACACGAGGTCCTCGCGCGTGAGCTGGTGCACGGCGGAGACGACCGGCAGACGGCCGATGAACTCGGGGATCAGCCCATACTCGATCAGATCCTCGGGCAGGCAGTGCTCGAACACTTCGCCGGTGTCGCGCTCCCCCTTGGCCTCGATCGCGGCGGCGAAGCCCACGCCTTTGTGCCCGATCCGACGCTCGATCACCTTGTCGAGGTTGGCGAATGCCCCACCGCAGATGAACAGCACGTTGGTCGTGTCGATCGTCAGAAACTCCTGATGGGGATGCTTGCGTCCCCCTTGCGGCGGCACCGAGGCCTGCGTGCCCTCGAGGATCTTCAGCAGCGCCTGCTGCACCCCCTCACCGGAGACGTCACGGGTGATCGAAGGGTTGTCGGCCTTGCGCGCGATCTTGTCGACCTCATCGATGTAGATGATCCCCGTCTCGGCCTTCTTGACGTCGTAGTCGGCGGCCTGGATCAGCTTGAGGAGGATGTTCTCGACGTCCTCGCCGACGTAGCCCGCCTCGGTCAGCGCGGTCGCGTCGGCGATCGCGAACGGCACGTTGAGGATTCGGGCGAGCGTCTGCGCGAGCAGCGTCTTGCCACAGCCGGTCGGCCCGAGCAGCAGGATGTTCGACTTCTGCAGCTCGATGTCAGAGTCGCCGGACATCATCATCTGCACGCGCTTGTAGTGGTTGTAAACGGCCACCGAGAGCGTGCGCTTGGAAGGGTCCTGCCCGACCACGTACTCGTCGAGCACGTCATAGATCTCACGCGGCTTGGGCAGGTTCTCCAGGTCGAAGGCGGGCGGCGCGGAGAGCTCCTCGTCGATGATCTCGTTGCACAGGTCGATGCACTCGTCGCAGATGTACACCCCGGGCCCGGCGATCAGCTTCTTGACCTGCCGCTGAGACTTGCCGCAGAAGCTGCATAGGAGCTGCTCGTTGGAATCTGTCGGTCTGGCCATGTCTTATCCTCCCCATCGTGGCGTCGATGCTGGCCGATCTCGGACGATCGGTCGCGCGCGCCCGGAGCTAGTGCTCGGAGATCACTCGGTCGATAATGCCGTAGTCCTTTGCCTCTTCGGAGCTCATGAAGTAGTCGCGCTCGGTGTCTTTGCGCACGTCGGCGAGCTCCTTTTTGGTGTGCTTGGCGATGATCTCGTCCAGGCGCATGCGCACGTCGATGATCTCCTTGGCGTGGATCTCGATGTCCGTCGCCTGACCCTGAAAGCTCGATGAGACCTGGTGAATGAGGATCTTCGCGTTGGGCAGCGCCATGCGCTTGCCCGCCGCGCCACCCGCCAGGAGCAGGGCGCCCATCGACATCGCGATGCCCACGCAGATCGTCTGCACGTCGGGCTTGACGAACTGCATCGTGTCGTAAATCGCCAGCCCCGCATAGACCGAGCCGCCCGGCGAGTTGATATAGACCGAGATGTCCTTTTCGGGGTCCTCGGACTCCAGGTGCAGCAACTGGGCGACGATCAGGTTGGCGATCTGATCGTCGACGGGCGTGCCGAGGAAGATGATCCGCTCGTTGAGTAGACGGCTGTAGATGTCGAACGCGCGCTCGCCTCGCGAGGTCTGCTCAACCACCATTGGCACTAGTGGGCTCATCGTCCTCGCTTTGTTTCGCTTACTCGGCTCGATTCCTTCTGCAAACCCTAGCTGGCCGATCGCTGATCGGTTGGCGTCCACAAGCCGGCCGGCGCCGCGGCTCCCTCCGGCCCCTCCGCCTGCCCCTGCTCGGGTGTCCATAGCTGCTCGCGCGCCTGGGCCTGCTGGCCGATCGGAGATCCCGTCGATCTCCGATCGGTTGAGATCGGCGTGGCTCGCTCGGCGATCAGCTCAACCGCCTTGCGCGCGGCGAGATCCTCGCGCACGTCATCCAACCGTCCGGCGCCACGCAGATCCTTGAGCAGCTTCTCCGGCGCGATCCCCTCGCGCTCTGCCGTCGGCGTCACGGCCTCGAGCAGCTCCTGCTCGGCCGGGACGATGCCCTCCGCAGCGACGATCGCGGTGACGACCGCCTCGCGGCGCAACGCCTGCTCGGCGTCGGATTGCATATCGGCGAGGATCTCGGCTTCCTCGCGGGCGACGATCTGTAGGTAGGCCTCGCGCGAGATGCCGCGATGGGCGAGCGTGTGGAGCATCCGCTCCCACATCTCCTTCGCGCGCGCCTCTGTCAGCGCCGGGGTGACGGGCACGCGCGCCTGAGCGACCGCGGCGTCGAGCGCGGCCTCGCGAAACTCGTCCTCGATCTTCTGCTGCTCGGCCTCGGTCAGCCGGCGCTGGATGTCCGCGCGCAGCTCCTCCACGCTGTCGAAGCCCGCGTCGATCGCGAAGTCCTCGTCCAGCTCTGGGAGCCGCTTGCTCTTGACCTCCTTGACGGCGATCTCAAACGACGCATCCTGGCCGGCGAGCTCCTCGTGGCCGTAGTCGGTGGGGAACGAGAGCGCGACCGTGCGGGTCTCGCCGGCGCTCGCCCCGAGCAGGCCCTCCTCGAAGCCAGGGATCAGGTTGCCGCCGCCGAGCTCGATCAGCTGGTCGCGACCCTCGCCGCCCTCGAACGGACGACCCCGCTCCTCCGAGGATCGGCTCCCTGCCTGTCCCTCGTTCTCGGCCTCTCCCTCGTTCTCGGCTCCTCCCTCGGCGGCCCCTCCCTCGGCGGGGAGATAGCCGACGTAGTCGACGACGACGAAGTCGCCCTCGCCGGCCTGACGCTCGACCGTGTCAAGCCGGGCGAGGCGCTCGCGCATGCCCTCGACCTCCTGCTGGACCTGCTCGTCCGCGACGGCCGGCTCGCGGCGCGGCACCTCCAGGCCCTGATACTCGCCGAGCTCGGCCTTCGGCAGCACGCCGATCTCGATTGAGAACTCGAGCGCCTGGCCCTGCGGCGGCAGCTCCCCGAGATCGAGCTTTGGATCGCCGACGGGGACGATGCCGGCGGTCTCGATCGCGTCGGAGTACCAGCTCGAGAGCGTGTCGCGCACGGCTTCCTCGAGCACGGCCTCGCGACCGACGCGCTGGAGCACGAGCGGCGCGGGCACCTTTCCCTTGCGAAAGCCCGGCAGCTTCAGCTCGCGCCCGAGCTGGCGGGCCCTCTGCTCGACGCGCCCCTCGACCTCGTCGGGCGGCACCTGCACTTGCACGCGCACGCGCGACTCAGGCAGATCGGTGACGGAGGTCTTCAGGGCGGCGGGCACGCTCGCCACGATACCGTGCGACTCCGTGAGAGCCTGCCGATACGACTCCGTGAGAGCCTGGCGACACGCCCTCTCCGCGCTGAAGCGCTTGGAGACGTGGCTGTGGACAGGCCCGGCCGGACACTTGATCGGCGGCGTCCTGGATTTCGCCCAGGCACTCGCGCGCTACCGGCTCGCGCGAGTGCGGGGCAAAAGGCAGACGACCCGCCGGCCAGAAGGCTCTTAGGCGCTCAGGGCGGCGGTCCTGTCGAAGGACAGCGTCACGCCGCGGGGCGTGACGAGCACCGGGCAGGTGGCGATCTCGATCAGGTGCGCGGCCGAGGTGCTGAGCGAGACGCGGCCTTGCGCGGCATCGGGACGCGAGTCGATCACGAGGAGGTCGGCCTCGTCGTCGGCCACGGGCACGACCTGCGCGCCGAGAGCCTGCGCGAGGGCCTCGGCGGTCGCCTGCGCGCTGCCGTCGCCGCCGGCCTCACCGACGCCGACGATCCGCTGCACGCTCTGGCTCTGCTGGGCGAGGCCGACGGGAGCGATCGCGATCGCAACCGGACCACCCTCCAACAGCTGCTGGGCGGAGTTGCCGATCGTGATGTGGCCCTGAGCGGTGTGGGAGTCCGAGCAGAAGACGATCGCCTGAGCGCCGATCCGCTCGGCCAGCGCACTCAGGCCGTGCGGAGTCGAGCGATCGGTTACGGCGTGGCTCGAGGCGAACGCGCCGCCGAACAGCGCGGCGCCGCGGTCCAGCACTTCCTGGGCCTCCTCGTCGCTGACGGCCTCATCGGTGTGGCGAACGTAACCGAGCGACACCTCGGCGCCGGCGCCGGCAAAGATGCGGCCGAGCGCGATCGCGTCGTCCTCGTTGGCGGTTCCGTCGTAAGAAACGATGATCTTGGCCATTGTTTTCTCCTGTCTTTTTCTGTGTGCGATGTGCCCGCCTGTGCTGCGCTTACTCGCGCGCTGGCACCAGGGGCGGAGATCCCAAGGGGAACTCCGTAAAAATGGTTTCGAGCAGATAGTCGCACGGTCCTGCCATCAGCGCCAGTGATTGTTGTAATCGCTGCTATAAGCTCTACTTATGTTAAATGTCGGGCGGTTGAGGGTTCTCAAGGAGGTCGCCCATCGAGGCTCGTTCTCGGCCGCGGCCGACGCGCTCTCCTACACGCAGTCGGCCGTCTCTCAGCAGATCTCGGCACTCGAGGCGGAGACGGGCATGACGCTGCTCGAGCGTCACCCGCGCGGCGTCAGCCTGACCGCGGCGGGCCAGACGCTGGTGGGTCACGCCGAGGGCATCCTCGCGCGGCTGGAGTCCGCCGAGGCGGCGCTGTCGGCGATCGCAGGCCTGCGCGGTGGCCGGCTGCGGATGGCCTCGTTCCCGACCGCCGGGGCGACGCTGATGCCGCTGGCGATCGCCACCTTCCGCGCGCGTTACCCGGATGTCGAGCTGACCCTCGCCGAGGGCGAGCCCGAGCAGATCGTGCCGCGGCTGCGCGCCGGCGAGCTCGACCTCGCGCTGCTGTTCGAGTTCGGCGAATCTCCGCTCGGGGAGGCGCTCGGGGAGGCGCTCGGGGAGGGCATCACGCGCGTGGAGCTGCTCGAGGACCCGCTGTACCTGGCGCTGCCCCGCGATCACGCGCTGGCGGGTAAGCGCAAGCTCCGTCTGGAGGACCTCCGCGAGGAAGCCTGGGTGCAGACCTCGAGCTCAAGCCCCTGCGCGCGCCATGTGGTGCGCAGCTGCCATGCGGCCGGCTTCGAGCCGCGGGTGGCATTTGAAAGTGACGACTACCAGACGGTGCAGGGCCTGGTGGCGGCGGGCGTCGGCGTCGCGCTGATCCCCGAGCTGGCGCTGTCGGTGGTGCGCGAGGAGATCGTCATCCGCGCGCTCTCCCCCCACCCCCCGGCCCGCCAGGTGATCGCGGCTACGCCCGCCGGGGCTCGGCTACTGCCGGCGGCCCCGGCGATGCTCAGCGTGCTCCAGGAGGCGGCCGCGCGCTATGAGGCGCTCGGTATGCCCCTCGGCGAGCCCCTGTCAACCCCTGCTGGTGGCAATCATCCCAAGGAAGTAACTAATTGAGTTGTTTATTTGGGGCGCATCCGCGCGGGCAGGATGGGGTACCACGGCCGCAGGCGCGGGGCCTCCTGCCCCGCGGACACGGTAGTCGGCACGGGCAGGCAAGCAGGCGGGCTGGAGTGGGCCCTCGGCGACCAATGCCGATCAGGGATCGGGGTCTTTGAGGTGGGGCTCTATCCACTTGCGGTAGCGGCCGATGAAATCGAGGGCCGTGTCATGCACGAGTTCGGCGGCCTGATGGACCCTACCGGCTGAGGTTTCGATGTAATCGTGCTCGATCATCGACCGGGCGTCTTGTGCTCGCGTCAGTCGGCGGCACAACTCGCCGTCGATAACCTTCGCTTCACGCAGGGCCGCGAACGCCTGATGAGCGCCTGACCCCTGAACCTCCGGCACGCGCGGCAACTGCGCGAGCTTCACACCCGCTTGAGCCAGATCGGCGACGAAGTTCTGGACACGACCCAAGGCGCGCTCGACTACCTGCACGCGGTTGTACGCATCCATGTCCTCCATGGTGTCGAAGGCCTCCTTGAACGCCCGCAAGTCGAAGTCGCCACCGAACGCCGCCATCGCGCGCTCCAAGGCGGAATACTGACGAGGGAAATCCTCGAGGTGACGAGCGATGTCGCGCCGCCAACGCTTGCGGTCGACCTTACGGGGCCGAGCGGGCACGGTCATCGCTCAGGACGCCAGCAGACGGTCGATCCCCGCGAGGGCGCCATCCAAGCGCCGAGCATCACGCCGGCTACCGCGACGACGCAGCCCGGGCTCACGACCGCGCAGCGCCGGCCACTGATCCTCACGATCGACCAAGACACGCCCATCGCCCACGATCTGGGCAAGGAAGGAAGGCTCGGCCTCGGCATCTTTGAGCTCGACGACGTCAATCGCACGACCGACGAGCCGCGTGAGCTTCGTGCTGAGATCGACAACGCGCTCGAAGCTTGCGTCGCGCAGATCGACGAGCACATCGACATCGCTCCCCGGCGTATCCATTCCTGTAGCGGCAGAGCCGAACAACAGCGCAAAGCGGACATTCTGCTCCGTCCGCAGAGCTGCACGTAGCGTGGAGAGCAGCCCCCACGACCGGCGAACGTACTCTCGCTCGTGCAATGGCAACTCAAGCTTCCTCGGCGTGGGCCTACTCCCACGAAGCGTCCCCCGGCTCACCGCCCGCCGCAACGTTCGCTCGTTAACGCCTACCTCCTCAGCGAGCAATGCCAGTCCAGTCATGTGTCCATTATGTCACATCCATGCGTCCGCAATCGTTCTCCTCAAACACGGTGATCGAGGCTTCAAACAGACGCCGCGGCAACGCGAGGCGCTCTGAGGCGCCCGCGCTACCCACCCGAGGCGAAGTCGCGATCGAGGACGGCGGCGAGGTCGATCCAGCTCGCGGGCTCTGAGTACAGCTCCAGCCAGCGCCGAATGCCGCGGATGATCAGCTCGAACTCGCTGTGGTCGATGCCGTAGAGGAGGATCACACCGGCATGTGAGCGCTGCGCCGCCGCCCACTCGCGCAGGATCGGGGGGAAGTCGCGGATGTCCTGGGTCGCGAGGATGCGCTCTTCCTGGGATGCGAGTGCGAGCACGTCCTCGTCTTCGAGGCCCTCCAGCGCCGGCTCCTGGTCGAGCGCGCGGACGTCATGTCCCTCCGCTTCCAGCCGGCGCCCGACCCTGGGCCCGGAGACGTGCGCGTCGAGCAGAAGCCGCACCGGCGCGGCTATCGCGAGGGTGCGCTGCGCAGGAAGGGGTAGAGCTCGAGGAGCTCCTGGAGAGGCCGATGATTTTCCTCGATCAGTGCCTCGATCTCCTCGGGCAAGCGCTCTGCGTAGGCCTGTGCCGTACGCAGGCGCCGGACGCTGAGAAGCGGGTGATTTGCCAGCAACGACTCCTCATCGCCATCGTAAGAGCGCAACATCTCGATGATCTCCCATACGTCGAGGCCGCTGCCGATCACCCACGCGCGACGAGGCCTGCCGCGGAACGCGATGCCGGGATGCAGCCGCGCCTTCGCCGCCTCCTCGGCAAGCTCCTCGACCACGACGCTGCGCGAATGCCCCGAACGACGGACCTCGTCCGCGACAAGCAGGTTCGCCTGCGCGCCCAGCCGGATCGAGAAGGGCTGTGTCTTAGCGGGTCGAGCAGCCATTCACTACAGCGTAGCGGACGTAGCGCGTACCACCCGCACCGACAACGACTCGGCAACCTTGTGGCGGCAAGTGCTCGTAGAGGGGCAATTTAGGTATTTATTTGGGGCGCATCCGCGCGGGCAGGTGGGAAAACAGTGGCCGTGGGCGCGGGGCCTCCTGCCCCGCGCCGGAGCGCTAAGCGTGAGCACCGGAGGGGTGCTGCAAATGGTGATACAAGGCCAGAAGCTTGGCTATCGCTTCTTCTTGATCTTCTTCTTCACCGCCGAGCCGTACTGCTTATGGGCCTGGCGCTCACACCCCGCACGCTGCTTCTTGCCCTTCTTCGCGCACGCTTTCAGCGCCTTTGCGAGCTTCTGTGCGCGCGTCAACACCTTCGGGGTGGTCGTTTTCTTGGGGGGCGGCGTGACCTTGGGCGTGATGGCTGTCACGGCTGTCGCCGCGGTGGTGAACGTCTGACCGGCGCCGTAGACCGTGCCGCCCCTGCTGGTGGCCACGAGGCGGAAGTGGTAGGTGGTCGATGGCGCGAGGCCGATGATGCTCGCCATCTCGCCCAGCGCGGCACTGGCCGCCCCGGCGTAGGCCGGCGCGAGGGGCACGCTCGCGCCGTAGCTTTCGCTCGTGCCGTACTGGAAGTAGTAGGTCGTGTTGATGCCCTGCGGGTTGACTGTCCCGGTCAAGGTCGCGCTGTTTTCGCCGACGCTTTGCGCGGCGCCGATGCTCACCAGCGGGGCGAGCGGTTCGGTTAGGAACTGCTGATCGGGGCCGTAGCTGGTGCCCGCTGCGCTGATCGCGTTCAGCCTGTAGTGGTAGATCTCATACGGGTTGAGCCCCGCGAGTTCCACGCTCAAGAGCTGAGAACCCGACCCGGCTTCGCCCGCGGGCACCGGCACGCTCTGACCGTAAGACGTGCCCGGGCCGTATTCCATCTGATACGTGGTGCCCGGCGCCGGCGAGACCGCCACCTCGATCAGGGCGCTGTTCGTCGTCACGATTACCGGCCCCAAAGCTTCTGAGGGCGCTGACAGCGTGGTGAGTTCCTGCCACGCGCCGTAGCTTTCGCCGGAGGCGTTGGCCGCGACCAGCCGGTAGTGATAGGTCGTGAGCGCTTGCAGGCCCGACAGCCCGGCCTCGGGTTCCACCGCGTTCGTGCCCGATCCGGCGTCGATGCTCGGGGTCTGTCCCTGCCAATACCCAATGCTGGCCGGACCGGCACCGTACTGGAAGTAGTAGTGCGTGTCGACGCCACCCGGGTTGAACGATCCGGAGACGGTGGCACTGTCCTGGGTGATGCTGGAGAACCCATCCGTCGCCGGGGTGCTCGGGAGCGTGAGGAACGTCTGGATAGGCCCGTCCGTCGTCCCGTTTCCGTTGGTGATCCCATTGCTCGCGATGACCCGGTAGTAGTAGAGGGTGTCTGGCGCTAGACCGGCGGCAATATCACCGCTGGCAGGCTGGTTGCTCAAGCCCGCGGGAATGTTCGGGCCGCCTGGAACCGTCGTCGGGCTGTTGAGCGATTCGCCGGTCCTGCCGGTGGAATACTCGAAGGAGTAGCTTGTTTCCTGGTTCTCTGGGTTGATCTGCGCTTTCAGGGTCGCGCCGGTCTGCGTCACACCCGAGGCGCTCTCGCTGACGACGGCCGGCGGCATTCCGGGGGTCGTGAGTTCCTTGTCTTTGCCTTCGTTTTCGCTGTTCCCGTTGGCGTCGCTCGCGACGAGCTGGTAGTGGTAGGTCGCGCTCGGCTCAAGACCAGTCAGTTTCGCGCTGACCGGCAGAAAAACATTGCCCGTCAGGGTGGACAGTTCCTGAGCGCAGGGCGCCATCTGGCCATAGGTAGCTTCGAGCCCATACTCGAACTCGCAGGCAGTGACCGAGGTTTCCTCAGGGTTCACTTTCCCCGGCACCGTCGCACTCGTCGCCGTGACACTCGTCGCCGGCTCTTCTGTCATCGCGTCCGGGATCGTCGCCAGCGCAAAGCTCACGACCTGATTCACTCGATGTTGATTGCCAAAGAATTCCCATTCATACGAGTTTGAGACGTACAAGTCACCTGTGGATTCGACCCCGATACCCCACACACCCGGACCCCCGCCAACGGCTTCGCAAAACCCCGTGCAGGGACTGATGCTACCCGGCCCGAACCGGCTGAGGACGTTCCCCGATGAGTCATACGTCACGACTTCGCCGTCTCTATAGACCACGTAGGCTTCATTCGACGACCGATCGACCGTCACGGCCTCCGGCGGACTGCTCGTGGGGTTGGAAAGCTGGGACACAAACGTGTCGGTGCCGGCACTGGAGCTGAACACGTCAACGACACCATTGCTGCTATCAATCGCGTAAACGTTCTCCGGAGAGGAGTCGTCCACCGCGACGCCCACCGGCGCGAACGTCCCGTTACCCTGATCCGCGGGTGGGATACTCGACTCAGAGAGCTGCGACATGAACACACCGGATGAGCTGAACTCATCGACCACGCCGTTGGCGGTATCCGTGACCCAGACATCCCCCAAAGAGTCAACCGCGACACCCCCCGGACCAAAGATCCCGTTACCCCGGTCCGCAAGCGGGATGCTCGACTCCGAGAGCTGCCCTAGATACTTGTATTTACCGCCTGCTTCGGGTTCGAACTCATCAAGCACACCATTGCCGGTATCCGCGACCCAGACATCCCCCACAGAATCGACCGCCACACCCGTCGGACCCGAAAAAGCGGGAGCGGGATTCGCGACACCCGTACCAGTGATCTGAGACAGATACACTTCCACCCCCGCAGACTTCCCAAACTGATCGACCACATTATTGGCCGTGTCCACGACATACACATCGCCCTTATCCGCGCCGGCGCTGTTGTCGACCGCAACCCCCCGCGGCACGAAACCCTTAGCGGGCGTAGCACCTCCACCAAACACACCAAGCGGATCATGCACCACACGAGCCTGCGCCACACCACCACCCAACGCCCACACACAAAGCGTCGCCAATACCGTCAAGGTCAACCCGCGCACACGCATCACTTACTACCCTTCCCCTTGGTCGTGGCGTACTTCTTGCGGACCTGTCTCGCGCACGCTGCCCGCTTCTTCTTGGCTTGCCGCTTGCACGCCTTCAGCGCCTTCGCGAGCTTCTGCGCCCGTGTCAGGGACTTGGGCGTAGAAGGTGTCGTGGTCGTGTTCGCAGCCGGTGTCGGAGCGACACCGAACACATCGGAGTAGACAGCGGCGGCCGGTTGAGGAAGCGCAGCTCCGATCAGAGAGTAGCCCGGTGGTGGTTCTGTTTCAGGCTGGCGGGCAAAAGGCGTCTCGAACGTTTCGTCCGGGCCGTAGTTGGTGCCGGTGCCACTGGTCGCGTCGAACCTGTAGTGATATATCTCACCCGGCTGGAGTCCCGTAAGTTCCATGCTCAATAACTCCGGGACCAAGAGCGTTGCGCCGGCGGGCACGGACACGCTCGTGCCGTAGGAGCTGCTGGGTCCGTATTCCAGCTTGTAGGCGGTTGCCGCTTCAGGGGAGACGGTAAGCTCGAGTAGCGCGCTGGTTTCCGTGAGGATCACAGGCCCGAGGGCTTGCGGTGCGCTCGCCAGCGTCGTGAACTGCTTGTCTTCGCCGTAGGCGGGGTCTTCGCCGTGGTCGTTGACCGCGACGAGGCGGTAGTGGTAGGTCGTCTGGGGCCGGAGGCCTTCTAGGCCGGCGCTGACGAGCACTTCACGTATGCCCTGCCCGGCGTCCCCGGAAGGGACGGGCACGTCGCTCAGCACGGCTCCCGGGCTGTAGGTTTCAGTGGTGCTGTACTGGAAGTAGTAGCTGGTATCGGAGTTGGGTCCCGTGCTGCCCGGGTTCACCGCGCCCGCGAGCGTCGCGCTGATCGCCATCACAGCGGAGGCCCCGCCGGTTATCGCGGTCGGCGCCGGCGGACGCGTGGTGAACGACTGGATCGCGCCTTCGGTCGGCTTTTCGGGCGGGCTGGTCGCGTTGGATGCCAGCACCCGGTAGTAGTAGACCTTGTTCGGCGCAAGACCGGTGATCTCGAACGGGGCGATCGGCACGCCTTCGAGGCTGTAGCCCGACAGGGCGCTCGCGCCCGAGACCGTCGTGGCGCCCGCGAGCGTCGGGCTGGCGCCGTACTGCAGCGAGTAGCTAGTTTCCTGGTTGTTCGGGTTGATCTTCGCTTCCACCGTCGCGCCGCCACGCGTCAGGACAGGAGCGCTCTCGCTGACGACGGCCGGCGGCATTCCGGGGGTGGTGAACTGCTTGTCTTCGCCTTCGTTTTCGCTGTTCCCGCTGGCGTCGCTCGCGACGAGCTGGTAGTGGTAGGTCGCGCTCGGCTCGAGGCCGGTCAGTTGCGCGCTGACCGGCAGAAAAACACTGCCCGTCAGGGTGGACGGTTCCTGAGCGCAGGGCGCCGTCTGGCCATAGGTGACTTCAAGGCCGTACTCGAACTCACAGGCGGCGACCGAGGTTCCCTCGGGGTTCACTTTCCCCGGCACCGTCGCACTCGTCGCCGTGACGCTCGTTGCCGGCTCTTCCGTCGTCGCGTCCGGGACCGTCGCCGGCGCAAAGCTCACGACCTGATTCACTCGATGTAGACTGCCAAAAATTTCCCATTCATACGAGTTCGAGACGTACACGTCACCAGCGGATTCTACCCCGATACCCCACACACCCGGGCCCGCGCCAAGACCTTCGCAAAACCCCGTGCAGGGACTGATGCTACCCGGCCCGAACCGGCTGAGGACGTTCCCCGATGAGTCATACTGCACGACTTCGCCGTCTCTATAGACCACGTAGACTTCATTCGACGACCGATCGACCGTCACGGCCTCCGGCGCGCTACCCGTGGGGTTGGAAAGCTGGGACACGAACGTGTCGGTGCCGGCACTGGAGCTGAACACGTCAACGACACCATTGCTGCTATCGACCGCGTAAACGTTCTCCGGGGAGGCGGTGTTCGTCGCGACGCCCACCGGCGCGAACGTCCCGTTCCCCTGATTCGTCGGTGGGATACTCGACTCCGAGAGCTGCGAAACAAACACACCGGATGAGTTGAACTCATCAACGACACCGTTGGCGGTATCCGTGACCCAGACATCCCCCAAGGAGTCAACCGCGACACCCCCCGGACCAAAGACCCCGTTACCCCGGTCCGCAAGCGGGATGCTCGACTCCGAAAGCTGTGTCAGATACTTGTATTTACCGCCTGCTTCGGGTTCGAGCTCATCGAGCACACCATTGCCGGTGTCCGCGACCCAGACATTTCCCGTGGAATCTACAGCCACACCCGTCGGACTCGAGAAAGCGGGAGCCGGATTCACGACACCCGTACCCGTGATCTGAGACAGATAATCTTCCACCCCCGCAGACTTCCCAAACTGATCGACCACATGATTGGCCGTGTCCACGACATACACATCGCTCCTGTCCGCGCCGGCGCTGTTGTCGACCGCGACACCCCGCGGCGCGAAACCCCCGGCAGGCGTGGCACCCCCACCAAACACACCAAGCGGATCATGCACCACACGCGCCTGCGCCACACCACCGCCAAACACCAGCGCGCCGAGCATCGCCAATACCGTCAAGGTCAATCCGCGAGCGCTCATCGCTTACTCCTCCTCTGGCCGCCGTGTGGATGATCAGCCTTCCGCGCGCGTCGGGCCTTCTTCGCCCGCGTGACCTTTTTCTTCTTCTTGACGGCCTTCTTGGCCTTCGGGCAGCCCGAGACGGCGATCTTCGTGCTCTGTTTGACCACGACGCCGTTCTGTCCGACGAGCGTGGTCGGCATCACGAGCTTCTCCTTGCACGGGTTGCCGTTCGCCGCGAGGGCGGAGTTGGGGCCCTCGGGTAGGCTCAACACGAACCCTGAGATCGGGACGTCGGGGATCGCGCTGAACGTGGAGGAGGTGATGCCCGTCTTTGAGATGAACGTTTCCCCGGCCACCTCGACCGTGACGCCTTCGCCCTGGAGCACGACGATCAGTTCGGGGAACTTCGCGCCGCCGTGCGAGACGAAGTAGGCCGGACCCTGTAGCGGCTTGCTCAACAGCGGCGTGTACGCGACGATCGTACCCACGACCGAGCCCTTGTCACACGCTGCGGGGTTCGCGTAGAACACACCTTCGGGGCACGCCTTCTGCAATGTCGTCAATCGCGAGGGGAGGACTTTGGGGAGTTCCACTTTGACCGAGTGGAGATTCGCTTCCCCCGGCTTCTGAGAGACACGCGCGGTCAGCGACTCGCCACCCGCGCGCGAGGTATGCCCGGAGCTCGCCACGGCGAAGTCCGGCTTGAACGGCAAGCTCCCACAGCCGGAGACCTGGAACGGCGCTGAGATCTGAGCGACCGTGCCGGCGAGCGAGGTGATCTGACCGCCCATCGACAGCGGCGAGCAGTTCGTCGGGTTGACGATGAAGCCGGGGCGGTCGATCGTCGCCGTGACCGCGCGGATGTCGAGCGGCACCCCCTTCAGGATCGAGGGCAGGTTCACGATCCCTGTCAGGCTGCCGTCATTGTGGATTTCGAGGTTCACGAGCGCCACTACGTTGCCAAGGTCGAACGGGCCTGCGACCGCGGGGACCACCACCGACAGCGCGAACGGGTAGCCGCCGCTGCCGCGCGCCAGGTAGGCGCTCCCCGGAACCGTCAGCGGTTCGGGGCCGGCGCCAGCGGTCGCGCTCACCGCACCGATGCGGCTGGCGGCCGGGCAGGCGCCCGCGGCGGCGTCGGCCGGATCGCACAGCGACACCGCCGAGACGTAGCCGAGTACCCCGGGCGGCAGGTGCACGCTGAGCTGCCCGAGTGGCTGACTGCCATCGGGACGGCTGAAGGAGAGCGTCAGCGGCGAAAACGCCCCCGCCTGGCTGGAACCCGTCGAGATCGACGAGGACGGCGAGAACGGAAGCGCGGCGGGGCATGGGGCGCCGTGGCCGTCATAGCTAGTCGTGAACGTCGAGCTGAGCGTCGCCGGCGTCGTGGGGCTGCTGTAGGGCGTGAGCGTCGCCGTGCTCGTGCTCGGACCACAGAACGGCTGGTTTACGAGCACCGCGCCGGGGCCACCGCGGGTATGCACACGAAAGTGCGTGAACGGCAGCTCGGGAAGGTTCGGCTCGCCGTCAGCCGGGACGCCCGCCCGCACCTCGAGCTGGCCGGTCTGTTCGTTCGCCGTCGTTTCGCCCACGAGCTTCACATCGAGCGTGAAGCCCTGAAACTCCTGGAAGATCCTGAACATCTTCCCCGATTCCGGTTCGTCGTTCAGCGGCTGCCCGAGATAGACCTTGCCCTTCAATGGTCCCGGCAACAGCGGGCTTTCGATTTCGTCTTCGCCGACCAGCGCCGCCGCGGGACATGCTGACGGGGCATCGGAGCCCAGCGCGAACTGTTCGTCGGTGCAAGCCTGAAGCTCACCCGTGGCGGCCGAGGGAGAGATCGCGACGCCCCGCGGGAACGTCAGTACAGCTTCCTTCAGCTCGGAGGTCCCCCGGCCCGAGGGGCTCTCGTTCTGCGGTGTCGTCAGTTCGACGGTCAGGCCCGTTGGAGCGCCCGCCTGAGTCGAATCGGACGTGGGATTTTCCGCGGGCCGAGGTTCCACCGAGATCGAGGGATCGAACGGCACGAGCTGACAGTTGGTCGGCTTAGGAAGTGTAAAGGCCTTTTCGGCGTACGTTTCCGGTTCCGCATAAGTATTGGCCAAGAGCGTCGTCACCGGCGTCTCCGAGCAGTCGGTGGGATTCTCGATGAACGGCCTCCACTGCGATGGTGGTTCGGGCGGGATGGACCCGTTCGGTGGAGGGCCACTGCCTCCACCCGTGCGTTCGTGCGCTCCGGGTACGCCCCAGAAGGTCGCATTCTTGACGCCGAAGAGGACGGTGCCAAACAATCTGGTGACCTCGTGAATCGTCAGGGTGATCGCGTAGTTGTCGGACTCGTGCACCGCCGCTGTGGCTTCCTGATTGACGAAGCCCGCCGGTGTCCTGACAGCGAACCCAATGCGAGCTGGAGCATCCGGTCCACTGCTCAGCATATATATCTGAGCCTGATAGGCAAAAGGTTTGGGGTTTCCAACGTACGATGCGACGACTTCGGCGACGCCGATCTGCGAGTCAGCCGGGCAGGCCGACCGATAATCTTCAAATTCGTTGACGATGTTGTTGGGTCTATATGCAGGTGGGCCATAGAAGACCGAGGGAGAGCACTGTGACACGGCCTGCGGATCGGCGACAAAGCCCGGGGGCAGCTTGAGCACGAGATCGCTGGCCAGGCCACCGTTCGGAAAAACCTGTTCGCCCTGCACCGACGACGCGAACGAGAACCTCGACGACGCGTCGGGGTGCGCGCCGGCGTCGGTGCTCGTAACGCTTGCGCTGAAACTTTCGATCGTCAACTCGGCCTGGGCCGCAGAAGCGCTTATCGCGCACATCAAGGCGACGATGAGCGGCACAGCGAATGTGGCCAGACGCCGGGCGGGGAAGGGGTGCGGTTCAAAGGAGAGGCTTACCGGTTTGACGCTCATCATTTCTTACCCCTCTTCGTCGCCGGGGCGTACTGCTTCCTGGCGCGCTTGACGCACGTAGCTCGCTTCTTCTTAGGTCGTCTCTTGCAGGCTTTCAGCGCCTTGGAGAGCTTCTGTGCTCGCGTCAAAGCCTTGGTGGTGGTTGCGGGCTGCCCCGTCCCGGAGGGCAGCGGCGGCAGCCCGAAGCTCGGGGGCGGGAGGTTGGCTGGATACGGGGTGGCCGGCGGGCCGCTCGGGTCCTGGGTACTGCCCGGCAGGCAGCTCACGACACCCGGGGGCGGCCCGGGATCGCCAGAAGTGCACGGCGGAAAGCCGCCGTCGATGCGCGCATCATAGACATCGGTATTGTCTGTGTTGCCATCCGCGGACACGAGTGGTTCGTTCGCGAGGAAGAAGACATCCTGGAGCTGATCCCCGGCGATCGCCTGCACGCCGTAGCCGCTCGGGCTGCCCTGCGGTGAGATCTGGCGAGTTTCACCGGCCAGCCACTCGTCTATGACCTGCGGGCCGCCCCCGGCCGGGGCATGGTCGTAGACCACCCGCAGACCATCATTGGATACTCCGCCAGCCACATGCACACGCGAGTCTGGCGCTCCCAATACTTCGGCGGATGCTTCCTCTAACCTATAGACATCTTCCGAGGTAGTACCGGAGGTGATCAGCTGCGGCGGCTGACCCACCGCGAACTCATATATGTCAGGGAGGCTATTCGTGTCCTTTCCGCTGAGTGCCTGCGAGGTGATACCCACCACGAATTGGCCGTTCTGCGACGAGAGGATCTGTGAGAGATCGGTCGCCGAGGTCAGAAGCGTCGCCGTCTGCCCATCCCAGCTCCAAAGGCCCTGGTCGGTACCGAAGAACACATGCGAGCCATCCTGGCTGGAGCCCACATAGGTCATGTCCAAGCCATCGCTGGCACACGAGACGCACACCACCCCGTGCAACGTGCCTTCTTCCCCCGCGTGCGCAGGGCGCGTCGTCGAGATCGCATAGATGTTCGTCCCGAACGCACCAGCGGAGAGCGCTTCGGTGGATTGGACGTACGCGGTGGACCCGTCCGGTGAGACCGCCAGCAGTTGCCCACCGCCCGAACCCGCCAGCGGCGTCAGGGCGCCTTTTTCACTCACGTTGCGCTCGTTGACGACCAGCGGGCCCTGGGTGTATCCGTGGGGCCCCAGCGGATTGGCCGGATTTGGATAGACGACAGGCCGTCCGTCTGGAAGGATCGTCGGCACCCCAGACACGTTCGGAGCAGTACAGCCGGGGGGCAGCGAGACTATGGTCCGAGCCCGACCTTCGCCCATGTTCCAAAGGTAGACGCTCGATTCAATGACGCTTCTTCCCGGTAGCGAGTTACCCAGCTTGTTACAGACATCGCCAGCTTCCAGAGGTATTTCGGATTCAAAGGCCACCTCGTTCAAGTCAGGTGACGCCGAGACGGCCTCAAATGGCGTATTGAAACTATTGGGTTCCTTGGGGGGGATGAGGTCTTCGCCGTGATCGACCAGTTCCGGAGGAGACCCGTCCGTCGACACTCGGTAGAGAAACCTATAGGACGGCCTGTAAAAAATCTGAGGATCTTCAAAGGCGCTCGGTGTCAGCACCGCGTTGGTGACGACGAGGGCGGCCGAGCCGTCCGCCGAGGCTCCAACGATGTACTTGTACTCCTGCTCGCCGCGACCGCTGAAGGGGAATGCGTATGGGAGGACATCCTGAGTGCTCCAGCCAGTCGGCGTGGATACGGCGCGAAACGTGTCCGACGCCAAACCATCCGGGAGCGCCCCCGTACCCGGAGGGGTGGCCCTGGACTCCCAGAAGACCGCCGGGCCACCCGTCGAGGACACAACATCCAGGGCGGATGCCCCCAACTGTCCGAAGAGGTTACCCCCCGGTAGGAGACCGGACGCGTTACTATTCGGTCCTCCGAGTTCCCCTTCAGTGTTCACTGTGGTGAGGACTTTCGTGTAGAGAGGCCAAGGGCTCACCGGCCCCCCGTTGTCACCTGGGGAGACCAGCTCGTAGACACGACAATCAGGAAGCCGGGTCGAGTTGTTCGCGACGCGCGCCTGTTCGTTGGGGCAGGGTTCTTCGGCGAAGGCGATAGACGGGAGCACAGATAAGAGCAAGGCGCCGGCCAAGAACGGCAACAGCGCGAGCACGAACCCGTAAGCGCGCGAAGGCAGTGACATTCTCATCTGACCGTCTCCTCCAGGAAAGAGGGGACGACCCCTCGTATGTTGCATGGCCATGACGGGGTCATCCCGCCGCCCCCGAAGCACTCGTGCGGCCGCGTTGACGCTGGCTGTGGGGGCGGGTCGCTTGCACGACTTCCTCACCGCGGGGTGTGAGCTGCCAGGCGTTGGGGACGCCCTGGGTGTGACCCCCGGTGTTGTGGAGCAGCCCCAGGCCCTCCAGGCGCGAGAGCAGCTTCGATATCTGGCCCTGGTCTGAGACCTGTGCCCCGTCGGAGACCTCGCGGTTGCTCGCGCCCGAGCGCTCGGCGACGGCGGCGAGAACCATCTGCGTGCGATGGGTCGGACGGAAGTCAAAGAGCTGCGACTGGCTCCCAGCCCGTCGCGTAGGCGCGCCACCGCCGTTCAGGGAAGCGGCGGTGATGGGCACGGGGCGTGGGCGTGCGAGCTCCCGCGCGGCGGCGGCATGCCCGCGGTAGGGCAGGACGATCATCGCCATCAGCGGGTTCAACAACTCCCCCAGCGGCTCGGGGTGCTGCTCGAGCAGCCGCGCGTGAATCACGCTGAACGCCGCACCGACGACACCCTCCGCGGTCAGCGGCGGCAGCTCCCAGCCGGCTTTCACACCCGCGTTGCCCTGATCGACCGCCCGCTTGAGAGCGCCCTGCACCTCGGCGCGACGCTCGAGCACCCGCAGACCGGCGCCGAGCGCCTCCACGAATACGAGTTGGCGCAACGCCGGTTCACGCTCGAGGAAACCGAGCAGCGCTCCGAGACTCGCGCGGATGCGCATCGCCCACTCCTTCTCGCTTTCATACGCGGGCAACACGACCGCTGCCAGCTCGTCGACCGCCTCGTCAAACGCCGCGAGGAAGCAGTCTTCGCGATCGGCGAACAGGTCATAGAACGTCTTATTCGAGACACCCGCGCGGCCAGAGACGCGCCGCGCGGTCAGCCGCTTGTACCCACCCTCGGAGACGACGGCGAACGTCGCGTCGAGCAGCCGCACGCGCTGCAGCTCCGACACATACACGCCGCCGCCACGCGGACCGGGAACACCCGCGTTGCGCATCCGCACACGCCCAGGGGAGGCCATCAAAACCCACCACCCATATGCGGCAGCGCAACCCGAGAACGACGAATACCACGCCGGGAGGCGCGGCGGGTACCGGCTAGAAGATCGCTATGAGTGCCCCGAAAGACGCCAGAACTAGGCTTATTGCCTAAGAGACCCGGAGTAGAGAGAGAGAGAGAGAGAGAGATGTGTCAGCAGCGCTGACGCATCTACATACGGGCAGCCCCTGGGCCGCAACCATCCCCAT